>Ga0208879_1000120_pt1 | contig 81547 bp, 96 predicted proteins | sample Knorr_S15_td_Bot_FD_185605 | JGI IMG/M metagenome (GOLD analysis project Ga0208879, IMG submission 185605) | Marine microbial communities from Southern Atlantic Ocean transect - Knorr_S15_td_Bottom_ad_5009_LV_A (SPAdes) (version 2) | ecosystem: Environmental > Aquatic > Marine > Oceanic | place... | reverse complement strand
TTCATAATTACCTCTTTCATTATATACAAATGCAGGATTATTCCTACATTTATGTACCTGTTATGGTGTTAACCAACACCGAAATTACTCCCCGTTCACATAATTTGAAACAACTGAAAAATGCTTCCGGGCTGTATACCCAGAGAGTATATTCCTGTTAAAAGCAGAATGCAACACTTATTTTTAGCATCCTGTCTCTTTGTTTTTCTTCTGTAAAATCTACAATAACATGATTTTACGCCGGATAAGCAAAGTCAAAACAGTCAACATCGAGCATTGAAGAAGAACAGAAAGGAACCCGATGAAACTTAAAAACTTTTTCAATAAACTCCACATCAAAAAGTAAAAATGACATTCTGATATTGGAATACACCTTTAAGGAATTAGAATTTGAAGTTTATTGAAACAAATAATTTTGGGTCTTAGGACGGCCCGGCAGATTTAATTCTGCTTCAACTGTGGCGGAGCTCGAGATAATTCTTCCGCGACGGATCACAAAAAGCCGGTTTGCTTTTAAACGCAGAGCTTCGACTGGATCCGCTGCCTGTAAAATTACCAGATCTGCATTGCAGCCTTTTTCCAGACCGTAACCTTCCAATCCAAGAATAGCGGCCGGAATTTCCGTGACTGCTCGAAAACATGATTTCATTTGCTCCACTCCTGTCAATTGTGCCACATGCAGTCCCATGCTTGCAACTTCCAGCATATCTGCAGAACCAAGAGAATACCACGGATCCATCACGCAGTCGTGTCCAAACGCCACTTTTACGCCAGCATCCATCAGTTCCGGAACACGAGTCATACCACGCCGTTTGGGATAAGTATCGTGTCGTCCCTGGAGTGTTATGTTAATCAAAGGATTGGATACTACATTCATTTCCGCTTCTGCCATCAATGGGAGTAATTTACTGACATAATAATTATCCATTGAATGCATGGAAGTCAGGTGTGAACCAGTAACTCGATCCTGTAATCCGTGCCGCACAGTTTCTGCAGTCAAAGTTTCGATATGACGTGAATTAGGATCATCACTTTCGTCGCAATGCATATCAACGCGCAAACCTCTCTCTGCCGCAATACGGCACAAAACTTCCACAGATTTTTTACCTTCATCCATCGTCCGTTCAAAATGCGGAATCCCACCAACTACATCAACTCCGCGATCAAGAGCAGTTTCCATTAATTCCGCCGCCCCTGTGTCACGCAAATATCCATCTTGCGGAAAAGCTACCAGTTGCAAATCAAGGTACGGCGCAACTTGCTTCCTGACTTCCAGGAGGGCGTCCACTGCCAATAAACGTGGGTCACAAATATCCACATGACTCCGGATGGCCAGTAAACCTCGTGCTACCGCTAAATCACAATATCTGAGGGCTCGCTCCTTGATTGCTTCAACCGTTAAGTGCGGTTTTAATTCGCCCCACAAGGCTATGCCTTCCAGCAAAGTTCCGGACTGATTCAAACGGGGCTGACCCAAACTGAGGGTGGCATCCATATGAAAATGAGCGTCAACAAACGGAGGGCTGACCAGATACCCGGAAGCATCAATTTCTTTCTCAGCTTTTGCGGTCAAAGCCACCTCAAGTGCAGCAATTTTTCCGTCCTTGATTCCAATATCAAAGCCAACTCTTCCATCCGGAAGATTTGCGTTTCTAATGATTAAGTCCATATATTGCTCTTATTTTATTAGGTTTGTTGCTTAAGTAAAAAGTGCAGCATTGTAAAATAATCACCACAGAGCCACAGAGGTCACTGAGGAAAATATAACAAGAACAGTCCACTGAGCTCTTAAACGGACTCATCGGCAGGTGAGCCAACTTGATAGATAGCTTTGGGCTTAAAAAAATATCGCTGAAATCGTTGATCCGAAATTAGCGAAAGTAGCCGTACAAGGAGCCAGACTGCCAGCAGAGCAAAAATTAAGCGTCCAACTAAAAAGCCCCACAAGCTTCCACCGAGTAACAACATGAGTAAAGTGTCTTCGACGAAACTGTGGAAAAGTCCCATCAGCACCAGCGCGAAAAAAATATCCCTCGGCGGAATCGTGCCCGCGCGGGATTCTTTGATTATCAAACCTCCGCCATACGAAATTCCCAGAGTGATACCGATAACCGTGATGTTCGTTGCTTCTTTGCCTATTCCAAGTTTACTGAGCAACGGTTTAAAAATGCTCTGTAATAATTTGCTGAGGCCAAACTTGTCGAGTACTTTCATCATCAGCATTATTCCAAGCAAAATCAGAAACATCAACATCAAACCCACAATTTGATCCCTGGCCCAAGTCAGTAAACTTACGGCTCCTGTTTCCGGATGCCACAGTAAAATGTTGCTTTCCGCAAGCCAGTTTCCCCAGAGCAAAATCTGATTCAGGATAAATCCGTAAAGCAAAGCTCCACCGATCCGGAGAATCCCCATGCTTAACCAGCGCGGTCCTGCTTTGTTGGCAATTTGCAGTTCAACGGGAAGTGAATGCGCAATCAGCATCATTGATGTCAAAACCGTTACCTGGCCGACTGTCAGCATTTCACTCGCAGCGAGATCCGCAAAGATAATAATGCCTGGAAAAAATCCTGCAACCAGAGTTGCCGCCCAGACCAGACCCATGCTTCCCGGAAGTCCGACGATCCCCATTACGGGAGCCAGCCACTGTCCGAGGATATCGATGGCGCCCATTTCTTTGAGAATCTTGACCACGATAATCATTGGAATCATGATCCGAAAAAGCGGCAAAGCAACATTCAATGCTTCTCGAAAAAAATCCCGTACTTTTAAAAAAACAGGCTTAATAATCTTTGTCATGCTGGAATTACTTTTCCGGGATTCATCAGATTATGTGGATCAAACGCCTGTTTAATCTGGCGCATCAGCTCCAGGGAATCACCGTGTTCGGCTTCCATATATTTTAATTTTCCGGAACCGATTCCGTGTTCTCCGCTGCAGGTTCCTCCCATCCGTAGAGCACGCTCGACCAAGCGATCATTCAAGGGTTGATAACGCTTCAATTCCTCTTCTTCGTTTTCCGGATCGATCAGAAAAAGCAGGTGAAAATTTCCGTCCCCTACATGTCCCACCAAAGGTACGAAAAGACCGCACTCATCGATATCCTGACGTGTTTCCAGAATACAATCCGCCAATCGTGAGATCGGCACGCAGACATCCGTCGGCCAGCCTTTTGATCCCGGACGCAATGCCAACGCTGCGTAATAGGCATTGTGACGCGCTTCCCAAAGTTTTTGCCGTTCCTGTTCACGAGTCTCCCATTGAAAATCGCTTCCGCCTTCATCGTTTGAAATTTCTTTTACCATTTCCGCCTGTTCCTTGACCCAGGCCTCTGTGCCGTGAAATTCAAAAAACAAAGTTGGTTTGAGTGCATAATCAAAATCTGCATAACGATTGATTGCATCAACTTGTACTTCATCCATTAGCTCAATTCTGGCTACAGGAATTCCCATCTGGATTGTGGAGATTGTGGTGTTCACCGCGCCTTCCATAGTTTCAAAGGAACAGACTGCGGCAGAAATTGCTTCCGGAACTCCGTAAAGACGAAGCTGAATTTCCGTAATAATTCCCAGTGTTCCTTCCGAGCCGACAAAGAGGCGTGTCAAATCGTAACCCGCGGAAGATTTTCTGGCCCGGGTTCCAGTACGGATGATGCGTCCGTCTGCGGTTACCACCGTTAAGCCCATCACATTTTCACGCATGGTTCCGTAACGAACCGCGTTGGTTCCGGAAGCGCGGGTTGCCGTCATTCCGCCCAGAGAAGCGTCCGCTCCGGGATCAATTGGAAAAAAGAGTCCGGAATTCCGCAAATGCTGATTGAGTTGTTTCCTGGTTACTCCTGCCTGAACACGGCAATCCAGGTCGTTTTCGTTTACTTCCAGCACCTGATTCATTCCGGAAACGTCGAGGCAGACTCCGCCATGCAATGCGGCAACATGACCTTCGAGAGAAGTTCCGGTGCCAAACGGAATGATCGGCTTTTTGTACTGAAAACAGATGCGAGCTATCTGCGCGACTTCATCATTATTTTCCACGAACGCGACTGCTTCCGGAGGCGCTGAGGCATGAAATGATTCGTCACGGCCATGCTGTTCACGCACCGATTCTGACAAGGAGAGGCGCTCGCCCAATAATTTTTGCAGTTCCTGCAAACAGGGGTCTTTGCTGGAAGCTGAGTAAGTAGTTTTTTTGGATTGTTTCATGTTGTGTATATTGAACAATTAGCGGATGTATTTCAAAATTTCCATAGAGCGCATAATAATTGAACACCTTTAAATGTTCAAGTTCTGGTTTGGAATTCAGCAGTCAATTTGCGATGCCAAACGTCACTTAAGAAATTGTTTGAGACGCCTGTTATAAACTGCTCAAGGCTAAGAAAAGCTGTAGCCTATTATCTGGCATTGGAATGAATCCAAATTGCTCGTAATACTTTCTTGCTTTTTCATCCTTTGCATCCACAAAAAATCCCATGATGCCGATGTTTCTCGAAATGATCAATGCTCTCTCAAGAGCATTTACCTTCATATTCTTCCCGAAACCTTTACGTTGATGATTTTTGGAGACTGCGAGGCGAGCTAATTTTGCTGCAGGAACTCTTGAAGGATATTTCTTCGCAAAATTTTTGGGCAGGACTTCTGCTTGAACTTCACAAAAAGCCAAAGTGAAATAGCCCAAAATGATTTCAGGTTGCTTTTCCTCAATTAAAACGAAAGTCCTGGAAATTCCTTTGACAAGATGTTGTCGGGCGATATTTTTTAAATATCGATTCAGTTCTTGTACTCCACAATCAAATTGAGTTCGATCATGTTTTTGGCTGAGTTCCTCTATTTTCAACATTGGGAAAGTTCTCCTGATACGCATCCATAGCTTCCAATAGTTTTTTATTTATTGGTGGCGGGTTCTCGACTGTCTCAAAAAACAGTTCTGCATCACGTTGACTCATCTGAATCACTCGCTCCTGCTCAAGCAACTTTTCCGCTTTTTCAAGAGCCGATTGCACTAAAAATTGATTTAGTGTCGCTCCAACCACATGTGCTGCTTCTGTCAGCCTTTCAAATACATGCTGAGGAATTCTTGCAGAAACCCTTTCTGTCTGCTTCACTGCTGTCATCTCAAACTCCTTTCTGAATCTAAAAATTATGGATAACAATAATTTATCGTTTTGGCGCCAAAATGGCAACATAAATTATAGCCATGAAAAAAACGAAAGCTACTTTAAGCGGAAGTCTTTATTCCAAAAATGCCTCAGAACTGGCTCCTGTTTTGAAATGATTAAGAATGGTTTTCAGCTGACTTTTATTACAACTTCGTAATAACTTGACATATTTCTGTACATTATGTACATTTAGTACATCAATAAACAAAAATACTTTTAACAAAAAATTGAGGAATGAAATGACCATTACTATTTCCACGGCAAGCGCCAGAAAGAATTTTGCAGAAATTGTAAATCAGGTTGCCTACGGAGTTGAACCTGTTATTTTGACTCGGCGAGGTAAGGAAGTTGCCGCATTGGTTTCCATTGAAGAACTCGAACTGCTCCAGCAAATAGAAAATCATCTCGACATTGCGGACGCTAAAAAAGCCCTTGCTGATGGCGGTGACAACTTGCATGCAGAAGAAGTTTGGAAACAACTGGGATTGTAGCGAATGACGTATTCACTGGAATTTCGTCCTTCAGTATTAAAAAGCCTGAGCCGCTTTCCTAAACGTGATTTGGTGCGCCTCAAAAAGAAAATGGTAGAATTAGCGAACAATTTACCCTCCACAAAGATCACCAAGATGAAAGGAGACAATCCTTTTCATAAAGTTCGATCAGGTAACTACCGCATCATTTATGAAATTCATGAAAACAAACTGGTAATTTTAGTGGTCAAAGTTGGACATCGAAAAGATGTTTATAAAAACATCAACTAAATAAAGGCCACACTAGAAATTATTATATAAATATTGTTGGATATCCGACAATATTCTAGTAATTAAAAAGATTATTAAACAGTTATGTGTAAAATATATTCGATAAATATAATTATAATTGCTCAATTTTATTCAATTCATGTATAAAATAATGTGATAAAACTGTCAATATACTAACTGCATATATGGGTTTGGGTGGTCACATTGTTCCCTTTCTTATTGACTAAAAGGGTATCAGAAAACTAACAGAATATGAGTGAGTGGCGTTACAAGGGTTCCCAAAAACATTTGTATTTCCTGATGAAGTCAGTAAAAACAAACGTTATACTCAAATCGGTAACTCAGTATCTGTGCCTATCTCAAAAATGCTCGCCAACTTAGTAAAAATTAAATTAGAAAATGAAGGAATAACATGCATGATAAAATAGGGTGGAGTTTTTGAATAGATGATTCTGATGAATGGGATGGGTTAAATCTTTCTTGAATTGAACATTTTACTGTGGATACTCTTTTAAGTTTTGGTAAAATAAATTTATATTCTTATAACGACTATTTGATTTATGGCTACTAATAAGCATAAAAATTATGAAATTTTGAATTTAATAGGATACGCATTATCAAAATTTAATCTGAATTTTGTAAAAGAATTTGGTTTTGAAACAAAAAATAAATTTTATGAGGAAATTGTCAAATTCAATATTGCTGATACAACAGGAACTGTAAAAAATAGACAAGATTTGTTTGACCCTTTTTTTGATAATGAAAGAAGGGGTTGGTGGCAAAAAGGAGATGCTTATATACACAGAAAAATTCTTATAGATTCTCTTTATGGTGAGCTTAATGTAAAAGAATTTTCTAATCTTGTTAAGATTTATATCAAGGAAACGTTTAAAGTTGATATAAAAAATGTTGAAAATATTAGTCCAATACTAAAGAGCAAATTTAGACAGCTTCAAGAAACTGGAAAGGAAGCAGAACTATTTTTTATAAATAATTTTAAAAACTTTCATAAATTTAGAGAAGGAAGTATAGAGGATGCAAGACTCTTTGGTGATGGTTATGATTTTCAAATTAAAGTTTTAGATCGGTTTTTTTTAGTTGAAATTAAAGGATTACACATTAATTATGGAAGTGTAAGATTTACAAAAAATGAATTTTTAAAAGCTCAGAAATTCAAGAATGATTATGGGCTTGTGATTGTTAGAAATCTTTCAAATATTCCGAGAATGACTCTTATTTTCGACCCAGTTAATAAGCTCAATTTTAAAAAACAAATAACTACGAACAAGCAAATCACATATCACACTGAATCAAATAATTGGCGGTAATTTTAAATAAATACCACACAAAATGTTGTTTTATCGCATCCATATCTCTTCGCTTCGCCTTCGTGTTTTCAAACGTCCCAATGAGTGATATATTAGCCCCGAAGTTTCGAAAGAAAACTTTTACATTTTGATAGACAAAAAGAACTTCAATCAACTATCAAGGAGAACCTTGAAAGATACAGGAATGGTGATTTTGATAATTTGGAAATTGATCCATCATGTTACATTGAAATGGAACATGAAATTGATGAAGACAAACTTAATAAAATACAATGTGATGTAGATTTTACTCCTGGGAATCAGGACAAAAATGAAGTCAAGAATTGTGTTTTAATATATGAGGGACTCAAGAAATTACAGCTTTACCACGCAAGAGATGAAAGATTGTGGGTATTATTGACCCATACAAAAATGCTCAATTATTGTCGAAAAAGATGGCCTATTCCTGAGGACGATGAAAAAGCTATTCAGCATGTAAAAAATCATTATTTTGTCAATGGAACAAGGGGGTTTGAAAGGAATAATGCGATTGCTCGTCTATGGTGGATGGCAAGTCTGTGTAGTAGCGTAAAAGGATTGCCACTTTACGAAACACTGACCTATTTTTTAGAACAATATGATGTCAGAGCAAATATTATTGAACGACCTAATACCTGCCAAAATATCAACGTATTTTCTGCAATTATACAAAAACTAAAAATATCCTACAAAAATGACAAAAAATTATTTGAGCGAATTATTTTCAGAGAGTTTATGAAAGAGATTAACCTTGTGGGAGGAATCAAACTTTTAGCGGCAATGAACAGTGATGCAATAAATTCCATAATTGATAATAGCGTCCTCGTTGCAGAAAGAGTTATTCAAGTTAATACAAATGTCTGAATAATAAGAGTCCCATCAATAATTAGCCTTGAAAAAACTTGATAAGGCGCTTAATGATTTTTTTTGTCATTCCATACCGGTTGTCATTCCATACTGGATCCAGGAACGCATTTATTGTATTTCATCCAGATCAAATTTTGCTAATATAATCATTGATTTATACTACAACACTTTCGTTAATAACAATTTCCGTTTTAGGACACACTGCGCCTAAAAGTTCGTTTAACTTTTCAATAGAAGGAATAGATCGACCCTGTTCATAACGTGCATAAGCATTGCGGGAAGTAACGCCAAGTCGTTCGGCAACTTGGGACAGTGAAAGTCCGCTCTGCTCTCTTTTTCTTTGGAGAAGCAATCCCACCATGGAACGAGTGTCACTTGAACCGACTTCAAACGCTCCATTTTTTCCTTTATAAATTTTGGTTTTAAATCCTTTTTTATTCACCATTGTTTCTAACATATCAGCTACCATTTCAAAGGCTTCTTTTTGAGAATGTCCTTGTGTGATGGCAGCTAAAATTGGAACTTCTGCCAACCAAAATTTATCGTCTTGATATACTTTTCCAGAAAATCTCATGATCCTGCTCCTTTATTTGCTTCCTTTTCATAAAATATTGTACACGTATTTATGTACAGCTTCAATATCTGTTTCATTCAATGAGGAAATGCGAATCATCACATACGTTCGGGATGACAGTAAATTTCGCTACTGTCGAACTTACTAAAAAGTGAAATAATATAATTTGAGATAGAAATCGTTCGTGAATATTTGAAACTAACCTTCAAAAGCTTGCAGGACATTGACGACGTTGATACCCAATTCTTTGATGTCGTACCCGCCTTCCATGACAAAAAGCGTAGGGCGTTTCAAATCCGCAATCAATTTGCCGATGCTCAGAAAATCGTCCGATTTCAGTTTGAAAAAGCTGATCGGGTCTTTTTCAAAAGTATCCACTCCTAAAGACACGACCAGCACTTCTGCCCCAAACTGATCAATTTTTGTCAAACATTCTTTGAGTTTGTCGCACCACGTTTTGAATTGCGTGCCGCGAGGAAGTGGGCAATTGAAGGTAGTTCCTTCGCCGGCAGCCTGTCCGGTTTCGTCCGAATAACCGGAAAAATGTGGAAAGGCATCACGAGGGTCGCCGTGAAGAGAAAGGTATAGCACTTCTTCCCGTTCATAAAAAATATCCTGTGTGCCGTTACCATGGTGAAAGTCAACGTCGAGAATTGCGACACGCTCAATCCCGTTATCTCGGAACCACTGTGCCGCAATTGCGGCGTTGTTCAAAAAACAATATCCGCCAAACATATCAAAAGCGGCATGGTGTCCGGGTGGACGGCAAAGCGAAAAAACACCTTTCACACCGCTCGCCTTGAGTGGAGCCAAAAGGGACGTTCCGGTTTGGTCTCCGTTCAACAATAATTCCGCACCTGTCAGAGCGACATCCTTGCTTGCAATTGCGGCTTCCCAGGTTCCTTTGCTGATCGAGGTTTCGGAGGACAAGGCATAGTAGCCAACCTTGCCGTCAATGAAGTCCGGAATTCGTTGGGACATGCGGCGGGCGGGCCAACAGGTGGGAATCACTTCGCCTTCGTATTCTGTCTGTGACCATTCGTCCCAGGCCACTCGAAGAAATTCTACAAATCCGGCATCGTGAAGTGCTAAAACAGGTTCCAGTCCAAATTCCCTGGGAGCGATCACTTCTCCGAGTTTCTTGCTGTTTACTCTTGCCAAAACGATGTCTGCACGGGAAGGACTTTCATAAGGCGGAACAAGCAGACCACCAAAAAGTTCCGTTTTTGCGTCGCGCAGTCGATGTTTTTCTGAATAAATTGTGATCATATTAACTTTGCGAGAAAAGATGTTTTTGAAACTACTCCTGCCAAAATGTATTCCAGTCCGGTTCGGCTGCAATTTCCGTTAATTCTCGCTCAAACGGAACGGCATCCGGATCAATTTCCTCATCCAACTCACGGGCGTAACGGTGTCCGGAATATACCGCCGCCGCAATCGTGGCCGGTGCCAAAGCATCGCCAATTCTGGTAACGCTTATTATTCCGGCGTCGGCCCATGAATTCCGGACTTCCTCCAAACCGGATTCCAGCTCTGAAGTTGGCAAACGGGCAGTTACCAAAACCAAGGCATCGCAATCCAGAATGGTCACCTCTCCGGTGTAAATGTGAACGATGTAAAGCTCGTTTTCCGGGATTAAGTTTTTTCCGGACTGGACAACATGACGTGTTAAAATCCGGATTCCTTTTTTTAGTAAATCCGCTTCAATCATTTCCTGTTCCAGAGTGTGGACTGTCCACGATGAAACGAGTGCTGCCGGAGTTACCAGCGTAACCTCGCAATCGTTTTTCCGGCAATGTTCCGCAAGCACGCCGCCCAGATAAAAATGGTCATCATCGTAGATAACAACTTTACCGATGGGAAGCCGTCCTGCAAAAATATCATCCGGAGTGAAAATCATTTTTTCCGGAAAAATTTGCGGGGTCAAATGATAACGACCGACTCCATCTCGTCGCCATTTTGAACCGGTGGCCAGCACGACGTGTTCGCTGCCGAATTCCAAAATATCATCTACCGTAACATCACTGCCCAGAAAAATTTCAACATTTTCCATTTGACGGATTTGCCCCAAACGATAATCCAAAACCCGATTCCAGGCGGCCAATCCCGGCAAGCGTGATTCTTGCGTAACACGACCGCCGAGTTCCTTATTTTTTTCTGCAAGCGTGACTTGATAACCGCGCCGTCCCAAAGCACGGGCGCATTCCAATCCGGCAGGGCCGCCTCCGACAATCAGCACGCTTTCGCTTTTTCCTTTGCGATGAATTTTTTCCGGATGCCAGCGCTTACGCCATTCTTCGCCCATTGTCGGATTTTGAGTACAGCGAATCGGTGACATCGTCATATCTCCGGAAACACAAATGTTGCAACCGATGCACTCCCGAATATCTTCCAAACGGTCTTCCGCAATTTTTTTCGGTAAAAACGGATCCGCAATCGAAGGCCGTGCCGCTCCGATCAAATCCAATACACCACGGCGAATTTGCGAAACCATTGCGTCCGGAGAAGTAAACCGACCCACACCGACAACCGGTTTTGAGGTCAGTTGTTTGAATCCGCTTACAAACGGTTCCTGATGACCTTCTTCTCCAAAACGCGAGGTGCGCGAATCAATGTCCCAACTGCAAAGCGTCAAATCCCACAAGTCCGGAAGTTCGCCGATTTCGCTGAAAAGTTCCAGCATTTCTTCGCGGTGAATGCCCTCCTCGCCAATCAGCTCATCCACTCCGATCCGACAAGCCACCGCGCAAGTATCGCCGACTGCGTCTTTGGTGTCTTCAATGAGTTCAATTAGCAGCCGCGCCCTGTTTTTAAGGCTGCCGCCGTATTCATCTGTGCGCTGGTTGTAACGTCTGGAAAGAAAATGCTGCGGTGCTCCCAATCCGTGTGCGCCATAAACATAGACAATGTCAAATCCGGCCGCTTTGGATCGGAGGGCTGCGTTGCGGTGCCAACGGCGTAAGTTTGTAATATCACGCTTTGTCATCGCACGAGCCTGCACCGGATCGTTGCTGAAGGTTACGGTGGGTAAATCACTGGGGCCAAGCGGGACTTCCCGGGAATACAAATTCGGCCCGTTCATTCCGTTGTAAGCCAGTTCAATTCCGGCAAGTGCTCCGTGTATATGAACGGCGTTGGTGATTCTTGAAAGTACCGGCAAGTCTTTGTCGTCCCAAATTCTAAGTTCAATATAAGGCGCAATTTCAGAAGTGTGGTGAATTTCAACTTGTTCTGTGCAAACGACACCCCAGCCGCCTTCGGCCTTGATTGCCCGAAGTGCCACCATTCCGGACACATCACGGAAGCCCATTCCGTTGCAGTGAGGCACCTGATAAAACCTGTTCGGCGTCACAACCGGACCAATTTTTACCGGCTCAAACAGAATTTTGTAACGCTCGTCAACTTCCATATTTGGACTCAAATATATGGTTTTGCATGATTTTTTCTCTGGATGAATGAAAGTAAAAATTCAAACAGCAATTCTATAATCAAGAAGGTGAGGCGATTGATCCAAAAGTTCAAGTAGAACTTTTGTTGCACCTGTCGGCACACGTTTTCCCTGTTCCCATTGTCTGACAGAGGAGGGGCTGACATTCAACAATTCGGCAAATACAGTTTGGCTTAAATGAGTTTTTTTTCTAATTTTTTTAATTTCAATTGGGGTTATTAATACCTCTTTAATTTCAATGCCCAACGCATTAATTTCTCTTTTTGTGAACGAAGATTTCAACCCGGATTCAAGCATATCCTGAACTGTTGTACCAATTGCGCTTTTTACTGTATTCCTCATGCTGATTCCTCTGATTCCTCTAATTCAGCTAAAACTTTTTGTGAAATAGCCTGTTCCATTTGTTGAACATCCAAAGACAAAAGATCATTTCCTAATTTTTTAAACCATTTTGTAGTTAGCTTTTTCATAAAGCGCAATTATATCACATTGTGATATAATTAGTAAAATGTTTTTTCTAGCAAGAGGAACTTTAAGTACCCAATTTATCGGCCAAACATCCGTTACAAATCCCCTGGAACGCCATAAGACGGAGCGGATTCCGGATTGAGGGCACGGGTTACGTAAGCATCGAGTTGCGGCTGGTATTCTTTCCATATCGTTTGCAAACGTGAAATCGGATTTTCATCCCAATCGACACGCAAATCGACGATGGGCCAGGACACCTCATGAACAACCTGTACTCCGGCAGAACGCACATCACCTGCTTCGCCTCCAGCTTCGATTCCGGCTTCGAGAGCCGAAATTAAACGTTGCGCGAGATGACCGGAACTGTTTTCAAAATTTGTGACCATGGCTTGTGGAACCTGCTCGTTGGCCAAAAGGTTGGCGGCTGCGGCGCATTGGTTTCCTCGCGCGGAGGCGTGTATTCCCAAAGCTTTTCCACCGGTATGAATTGCGGAATTTCCAGCGGAATCCAAAAGCACGAGTTGCCGCCATTCAATGTAAGCGGTTTCCGCGACAACTTGAGAAACTGCGTCGTTCGCACCAGACGTTCCGGTTTCGTTTGCTCCTTTTTCCAAAAGGTCGAGCATCCTCTGGCCCAATTCCGGATCGGTAACATTTTGTGTTAGTGCCGCACCAACTCCGGAACGGGTGAAAAGACAACGACTCGCCACGCAAATACTGGATGAAGTAACAGCGCCGCCGAGCATACCGGTTTCCGGACAGCGCCCGAGGATGGAAAGTGTCATTTCCCCTCCTCTTCCAATAGTAGTTCCGGCTCCGGAATCACGGCGATCACGTCAATTTCCAGCAGCCATTCCGGTTTTGCCAGTCCTGCCACTACCACTCCGGTTGACACCGGAAACACGCCTTTGAGCCACTTTCCGACTGTGCGGTAAACTGATTCTCGATCAGCCCTATCTGTCAGGTAAATCGTGACTTTGCAAATATGATCCAGACAACTTCCGGCTTCTTCTAAAAGTTGTTTAACATTTTTCATTGCCTGTTCGGTTTGTGCTTCAGGATTTCCGGGACCAATGAGCTTGCCGTCAAAATCGGTTCCCACCTGCCCCCGCAGGAAAAGCATGTTTCCGGCCTTCACAACTTGACACAAATCATTATCCAAATCCTGATCCGGATAAGTGTCTTTGGTGTTGAATTTTCGGATGCGGGTATGAACAGTCATGCTATTTCTCCTTGCTTGCCGGTTTTCCTCGCTTGCGAATCAGGGGCCACGTCCCTACAACTTTTCTCTCGTTCGGTCTCTGTTTGGATTTGTGAGGCATCACGGTAGGCGAGGTATTTGCGTTGGGTGGCGATGTGGTCGGCAATATGTTTTGCATCGTGCCAGACGCCCCAGATGAACGACGATCCCCGGCGTGACAACCACGGTAGCCCCAAAAAGTAGAGACCGGGCTCACTCGAAACACCACGCTGGTGCTTTGGTTTGCCGTTCACGTCAAAGGCATCGACTTTCAGCCAACTGAAATCGACGGTATATCCGGTGGCCCAGAGAATCGTGGTGACACCAGCTTCTGCCAAATCGAGTTCAAGCAGGGGATGGGTCAAGCATTCCGGATCCGGGAAAAAATTGCGGGCTTCAGGCTCTTCCGGCAGATCGAGACCGTTGCGGGCAACATAAGCATCAGCGGCAGCGAGCAGCGAGAGGTAATTCTCATCACCTTGTGCCACGTTGTCTGCAAGATCTCGATGAAATGTCGCCACACCGTCATCGAAACTTTTCGTCATCCCGACGAGCGTGATCCCCTGTTGGGCAAGGCTCCTAAAATCGACCGTATGTCCGCCACGGGTCCCACTCACAGCGATTGTCACATGTTCTTTACCTGCCTTTGGGGCTTCCGCATCCCATTCGCCGAAAACACCGAGCCACCAGCAATAGTCACGGTTGCGATAGGCGCGTGGAGGACGATCATGCGGTCCAACTGAGAGATAGACCTTCTTGCCAGCACGCTCCAATTCATCCGCGATTTGTACTCCCGACGACCCGGCACCCACCACGAGGACAGCACCATCGGGCAGTTGTTCCGGATTGCGGTACTCGGCGGAGTGAATCTGAGTCAGCTTCTCTTCTTGATGAGCAATCGGGGGGATGACGGAACGCTGAAAAGGTCCGGTTGCGACAACCACGCGCTCGGCCTGAATCACACCTGCGGATGTTTCAACCGAGAACCCCGACCGGTCAGCATTACGCACCACCTTCTTCACTTCAACTCCGGTACGGATAGGGGCGTTGATCTTCTCAGCATAGGCTTCAAAATAAGCCGCCACCTGCTCTTTCGTGGCAAAGGCATCGGGATCGAGATCAAATTCGAGACCAGGAAAGCGGTCATGCCAAGCCGGACCGTTGGCAACCAGCGAATCCCAACGACCCGTGCGCCAGGCCTCCGCGATCCGCTTGCGTTCCAGGACAAGGTGGGGAACCCCGTGCGTGCTCAAATGCTCGCTTATCGCCACCCCGGCTTGGCCCGCACCGACAACGAGCGTATCGGTTGTTTCTTCAATTGCCCCGTCCAGACGCTTTTGCACGGCGGCTTGATTCAGGTCGGTCATCACAGGCCTATTTTGATATTGTGAAGAAAATGCCCAACAATGTAAAAATCCATTTTTTTGAATTCTAAAGAATGAGTCCACAACATTAAGAAAATATACGGATAGTGTAAAATACTTTAAGCTGATAATGTTATTTTTTTGATTTTTCACAAAAACTTCCCGAAACGTACAGCAGTGTCTCCAGGAAGTTGTCGTCGTGAAGGCATGATGAGGACGCAGTTATCATAGGGAGTCTTTAGCGCTTCCTCACCATCGTAACCGATAATAGTTCCGGCTGACTGAATCACCTCAAGTCCAACGTATTTCTCAACGAATCGAAACGAATTTGTTAAGATCGTGTATGGACCGGAAACCTCAACAAACTTTTGTTGATCCGCTGGTTTAACCCGAAAGTGCGGAGCCGCTGTTTCTTCCGAAATCACGCCGAGCATGCTAAGAAATCTCCATGCCGCGATGATCGCCAACTCAGAACTGCTCACTTCCCAATGCTGTCCGCACTCAATCAACAAAGCATTTTTCGAACTTTCCGAAGCTGAAAAGCCTTCATAGTCGCGCATCCGCCTTCCCGCTTTGTGTCCGGAATCTGTCACAACCATTTTCGGAATTCCAAACTGCCGCGCAAACTCCCTTCCCTTTGCAAGTGGACCGGCCACTATCAACGGCAAGGTGGTGGTCTGCATTGAATGAATGTCCAGCAAAAAATCCACAGTGTCCACGATTGGATGAACCTCGCGCGCCCGTCTCAATTCGACGCTGTCGCGGTTTCCGCCCAACACATCTTTAGTCCAGAGACGGTTGAAGTCTTCGTCGATAAAACGTGAAAAGGTGGGGTTTTCCAGATCAAAGCTCAGGAACGCGGCAACGTTCATGAAGGCCAAAGTCAGCTTACCTTTAAGCGGGCGCACTTCGTTTTTCAAGAGATGCTCCACTGCGATGGCGCCGCATAACTCGTTTCCATGTACCACCGCGCTGATCATCACATGCGGCCCCGGTTTTCCGGAATCAAATTGATGGACGTATTCCACTCCGGTATTGCCGGTACGATAGGCGGAAATGTCCGGAGGCTTAAGCGAAACTGGATAGCTGAGATCGTCTTGAGTCGGCATGAAGTCTATTCAGGATTAGAGTACGGAGACACTATAACATTTCGAAATTTTTTTACCAGTTTTAAGCAATGGCGATTCAAGACTGCTTAAAAGCGGAATGGCGCTAAATCCTGAAGACGCAGTGCACGTCCCGGACGATCGCCGGTGTGTTCACCGTCTTTCCAGACTATTCGACCGTTGACTATGACTTGCTCTATGCCCTGTGCGGGACGAATGGGGTCATCAAAAGTGGCGCTGTCCGTAATGGTGTCCGGATCAAAAATCACCAAATCCGCATAGTTTCCGGCCTTGAGTATACCCCGATCCTTGAGACCAAAACAGGCAGCCGGAAGAGATGTCATTTTGCGTACCGCCTCTTCCAGACTGAACAGCTTGACATCCCGGACATAATGTCCCAAAACTCGTGGGAAAGTGCCCCAAAGCCTCGGATGAGGATGCGCGTCTGAAGGCAATCCGTCCGAACCGATCATCGTGTTTGGAAAGGCCAGGATACGGCGTACATCTTCTTCGTCCATCATGAAAAAAATTCCACCTCCAGGACTGAGTGCTTTTACTGCTTCCTGCTCGCTTATCCCAAGTTCAGCTGCAATTTCAGAGAGTTCCCTTCCTGCAGCTTCAGGGAACGGTTCAGACCATGTTATCAACACCCTCTCTGACTGCAAATTACCGTGGGCTGAAAGAATGGTAGAACCGGCGGTGTAGGGATAAGCGTCAAGTCCAAGCGGCTGTCCTTTACTCGCCTGATCGATCAAAGCGAGCGTTTCGGTTGAGCGTCCATGATTGGGTTGGCCACTGCATTTGTGATGAGAAATGACCACAGGAATATCCGCTTCGGCTCCAATGGAAAAGGTTTCACGCAGTGACTCGCAAACCATTTCACCTTCGTCCCGCATGTGAGTTGTGTGCAAAGCCCCATGTTCATGAAGAGCATGTGCGAGTTCAATGATCTCCGAAGTCGGTGCAGCATTCGCCGGTGCATAGAAAAGTCCGGTACTCATTCCGCAAGCACCAGCTTCCAGAGAAGCCTCAAGCAATTTACGCATCTTCCGGATTTCTTCTGCTGTTGCCGGACGATCATACGAATCCATAACTGCTGCCCGGAGTGTGGTGTGTCCAACTTGGCAAATTGCGTTGAGTGAGGGAGGATTATCAGTTAATGTCTGAAGATAATTGCCAAAATCGGTGAAAAATTGATCCTCGCGCTCAACCAAAATATCGAGTGGAGGAGGTGGACGTTGGTCAATTTTCAGGGGGGCAAGGCTGATTCCGCAATTTCCGGTAACAACGGTGGTAACTCCCTGACTGACTTTACAGCTCATCGTTGGGTCAGAGATCAAAACGTGGTCATCATGGGTGTGTGTATCAACAAATCCGGGGCAGACCGCTTTTCCTCCCACGTCGTATTCTCGGCTTGACTGAAGATATCCCAACTCTCCCACCGCCAGCAGACGATCATCCCGGATTGCCACGTCGCCGAATTGAGAAGGAGCGCCCGTGCCGTCAATCAAACGGGCGTTACGCAGGATGAGATCAGCTTTTTGGGTTTCGGACATTTGATATTTTAAATTAAGGGGACGCTACCCTTTTTTAAGGTTATAATCTTTATCTACATCACGAAAGAACAGGTCGCTTTGTCGATTGCCACGTTGAGTAATATGAAGAGGGATTTTGTCGAATACGCTTCTTGGTTGTCTGGGCATGCAAGTGTTATAACATGATTCTTTGTAATAGGATAGCGTCCACTTTTATTCGCACTACAAAAACTTGCATTTTAAAAAAATATGTGCTACAAATATTATGTTGAAGAACATATATTGAGATAAAGCAATGCGAACATTATCAATAAGAGAAATGCGGAATCAACTCGGAAACCTAGATGCAATGGTAGCTGAAGAACATGAGTTGATAGTGACCCGTCACAACAGACCCATCGCCCGTATCCTTCCTATTCGAGAAAAACTTTCTCGGCCAAATCATAAAAACTTAAGGGATCGTCTTCCTTTTCAAGAAGTAAGCAGCGAAGAGTTGCTGAGAATGGAGCGGGAAGAGCGCTAATGTCTTTGGTTTATCTTGATACTAGCGCACTGGCAAAATGGTACTTGCCTGAAAACGGCTCCGAGACTTTTTCCGACTGGATGCAGACTCAAACAGAAACTTGTATCAGTAGTCTGACAATGACGGAATTTCGTTGTTTACTTGCGCGCAAACAACGATCACAACTTCTGAATCCCCTGCAGGTACAGGAGGTCTATGCTCAATTTCAAGATGATATTCGCACTGGACAACTGCTTCGTTATGCTGTTGCAGATGAACATTTTCTCAATGCGGAATTGTTGGTTGAAAGACTGCCGAATGTTGCCTTGCGCTCTATGGATGCTTTACACCTTTCGATTGCCCGTGACATTGGGATTGAATTGTTGGCAACTGCGGATATTGTCATGGAAAAAGCCGCTCGCCTGTTGGAGGTGGAAGTCATCTTTTTTGGAAAATAAAATTAGTTATACAGGATGCAAACGTAAAAAGAATGGAATTCACTATTTGTCATTTCAACCATAGGGAGAAATTGGGCAGAAGTGAAGTGACCCCAAGTCAAGGACAGTTTTTCTCATGAGTTAAGGTGTACTTTTGTTTGTTTTTCATTGTATTATTCATGCTGCCTTCCTGGCAACTTCTCTTCCCCAATAAATCTCAGCAGGTGTTTTTCCTAGCAAAGATTGATGTCAGGGATTGATTTATTGGTTTGATTTTTATGAGTAGGCAAAATAAATTAGAATTGCTTTTTATTGAACCAACATCTTGAGGAAACACGATGACTAGATTATCAGCAGCCGACATTCAGGAGTTTCAGCAAAACGGGGTGACTGTCCTGCGTGGAGTGTTCACTGAATGGATTGAATCGCTACGTAAAGGCGTGGACCGCAACATGGCCGATCCCGGAGAGTTCAGTAAAACCTACACGGCGGAGGGCGACGACGGGAATTTCTTCGGCGACTACTGCAATTGGGATCGCATTTCGGAATATCGCAGCTTTTTCTTTGATTCACCCGCCGGGGAAATGGCGGCGGAACTGATGCAGTCGCAGACGGCGCGCATTTTCCACGAACACGTTTTGGTTAAGGAACCCGGAACCTCCAATCCCACTCCGTGGCACCACGACCAGCCCTACTACTGTGTTGACGGCAAACAGGTGGTGAGTTTTTGGATTCCGCTGGACACTGTGCCTCAGGCCACCTGTCCGGAATTTGTGAGTGGTTCTCATGCGTGGGGAAAATGGTTCCTGCCCCGCAAGTTCAGCGGTGTTGACTACAACCACACCGAGGAATGGCTGGAGCCGATTCCGGACATCGAAAACCAGCGCGAGGATTACGACATCCGTTCATGGGATCTTGAACCTGGTGACGCCATCGCCTTCCACTTCCTCACCGTGCATGGCGCTCCCCCTAACAAGTCCAAGAAGTTGCGTCGCCGAGGTTTTGCCGCACGCTGGTTAGGGGACGACACCACTTACGCACAACGTTCCGGCGACATGTCTCCACCGTTCCCCGGCTTGGAGAAACGCCTCAACGTGGGCGATCCGCTGGACGCAGACGAATTCCCGCAAGTCTGGCCCCGTACCTGATCGTCCGTAAAAGGTTGGAGGCGTTGCCGCATCCGGAAGGACCAAGCAATGTGAAAAACTTGTTTTGACCGATTGAAATCGAAACGTTATCGAGCGCAGTTACAGCGTTTTCAGTATTAGCGTTAAACACCTTTGAGACCGTGCGTGCCTCAACTGCGATTTTTTTATTCATCATTCCATCTCAAGCTAATCAGTTTTGAAATTATTCCTGATTTACTAATCCGCAAATAATCAGGGGTTCCATAATTTAGGTAACAACCGCAAAAAACTCAACCCAGAAGTTGACGCAGTTCCGAAACCGTATGAACCGGTAATTGACAGCTTTGATTTTGGCAGACATACGCGGTCGCGCGTTCATTCACCATAGCCCTTCTGGAAGCAAGTGGGATAATTTTTTCCGTTTCCGGATTTTTCCCGTTTTCAACAAAAGAAACCACCAGATTTGGATGAAACTCACGGCGCACCTCGGACAGTAAAAGTTCTGTTTCGGCTTCGCCGCGTCTTCCGGAAATCACAACTTCTTTTGCGGAAGAAAGGCTGAAATGCAAGCCCCCAAGCATTGCGGAAAAACTAACTCCGGCTTGCTCCAGATGTGGAGCAAAACTTCGAAAAACACGTTGAGCATCCGCAAAGTATTCCGGAGCAAGTCCATATGCGCTAAGTCTCAGAAACGCATTTACTGCACTGCTGTTTCCGGAAGGCTCCACGCCGTCGTAACCCTCTGCATTACGTGTGAGCAAGACTTCTCCGTCGTTTCCGGTGTCATAATAAGGTCCAGTCTCGTTCCGGAAAAGGCGATTGATTTCATTTGATAATTCATCAGCTTTCCGGAACCATTCCGGATCGTAAGTGGTTTCGTAGAGATCCAGACAAGCCACCGCAAGTTGAGCGTGGTCACAAAGGTAGGCAGGGAAACGTGCCTCGCCATCCCGCCAGCGCCTCAGCAACCGTCCGGACTCATTCCGTAAATTATTGAAAATAAAATCCGCCGCACGCACAGCCTGTTTTTCAAAATCAGCATCGTTAAAAACACGAGCCGCACGCGCAAAGGCGGAAATCATCAAGGCATTCCACGAAGTCAGAACTTTGTCGTCCAGCAAAGGGCGTACACGTTTCGAACGAACTGCCATGAGTTTTTCCCGTGCAGTCCGGAGTTGAATCCGCATTTCATCGGTAGTAATCCGGAATTGCTCCGCCACATCTTCATCTGAACGTGGGCGATTTGGAATGTTGTTTCCCTCAAAATTTCCATTCTCCGTGATGTCCCAGAAAGCACAGGCCAGTTCTCCGTTTTCCGGGCCCAAAATTTCCAGTATTTCTGCTTTTGACCAGACATAAAATTTTCCTTCGACACCTTCACTGTCCGCGTCTTCCGCAGAAAAGAATGCTCCTTCCGGAGAAGTCATGTCACGCGCAACATAAGTTAGAACATCCCGCACCGCAGTTTCATAGAGGGGATTTTTTGTGATTTGAAAGGTTTCAATCAAAGCCCAGACAAACAGAGAATTGTCGTAAAGCATTTTCTCAAAATGCGGAACCAACCATTCATAATCGGTGCTGTAGCGGCTGAGTCCGCCACCAAGTTGATCATAAATTCCACCTGCAAACATTTTCTGTAAAGTCTTTTCCACCATTTCCAGAGAGTGCTCGTTTCCGGTCCGGTGAAAGTGCCTCAGCAAAAGCATCAATCCCATACTCGGCGGAAACTTGTTTTGTTGCTGTTGTTTGAAACCACCGTGCCGTGAATCAAACGAATCACGAAATTGCGTAACCGCCTGTTCTTCCGCCTCCCAGTTCAGTTCCGGATGTCCACCAGCAGTGGAAACCGCTTTTTGCTTTAAATGAGCAGTGAGCTGATCGGCAGTGGAAAATATTTTTTCGCGCTCGTTCTTCCAGATTGAGGCCAGTGTTTCCAGCAGCTCCCGGAATGATTTTCGTCCATACATGGGCTGAGGCGGAAAATAAGTTCCACCCATAACCGGCTTGCCTTCCGGAGTTACAAACATATTCAGCGGCCACCCTCCTTGCTGCCCGAGTGCATGAAGAGAATCCATGTAAATTTTGTCCACATCCGGACGCTCCTCCCGGTCTACTTTAACCGGCACAAAATGAGCGTTCAGATAGGCTGCCAATTCCGGATCTTCAAAGGATTCACGTTCCATCACATGACACCAGTGACAGGTTGCATAACCGATACTGACCAGTAGAAGCTTGTCCTCATTTTTTGCTTTCTCAAAAGCTTCGTTTCCCCAGGGATGCCAGTCAACCGGGTTGTGAGCGTGCTGAAGAAGGTAGGGACTTTTTTCGTGAACCAGTTTATTGGTAAAGGGATATGCCGTCATGTGGACTGAAGAGAATGTGTGTCGTAACGTTTCAGGGCTATTTCAAGAAACATGACAGATGATGTAATACAAAGCATTTTTGCTCTGTCAGATTTTCAGAATATGGAATTCAAAACAGAATGAAAACCTTTATGACGATGATGTAGTGGGTTTTTTAAAAAATATGAATTTAGGTGTTGACGAAAATCTAAATCAATGTTAAATTGGCGGATTGATTATTTAAATGTTGTTACAGCAAAAAAGACAAACGCACAAAAATATGCCGACATTAAGTCAGTTGGTCCGTAAGGGACGCAAAAGCAAAATAACAAAAAGGGACACCCCAGCGCTGCAGGCTTGTCCGCAACGCCGTGGAGTATGTGTACGGGTTTACACCTCAACACCCAAAAAGCCGAACTCCGCATTACGTAAAGTTGCTCGGGTACGTTTAACCAATGGGCTTGAAGTTACCAGCTATATTCCAGGAATTGGACACAACCTTCAAGAACATTCGGTGGTGCTGATTCGTGGCGGACGAATCAAGGATCTGCCTGGTGTACGCTATCATGTTGTACGTGGCGCTCTTGATACAGTAGGAGTGAACGAACGCAAGCAATCCCGTTCTAAATACGGTGTAAAAAAGGATTTGTAAAAGTAAAGATATGCCCAGACGAAGAGCCCCAGCGAAAAGATCGATTTTACCCGACCCAAAATATAAAGACCTTTTGGTCAGCAAATTCATTAATTCATTAATGAAGCACGGGAAGAAAAGTATTGCGGAAAATATTTTTTATGGCGCATTGGACGCAATCACTGAACGTGAATCAGAGAAGTCATCCTTGGAAATTTTTAAAGTGGCCATTGAAAACGTGATGCCATCAGTCGAAGTAAAATCTCGCCGTGTAGGTGGTTCAACATATCAGGTACCGATGGAAGTTCGTCACAGCAGGAGTCAGTCACTGGCAATACGCTGGTTAATTGAAAATGCTAATTCCAGAAGTGGATTATCAATGCGCGCGAAATTGGCAGACGAATTCATGGATGCGTCCAACAGCCGTGGCAGCGCGATTAAAAAGAAAGAAGATACGCATAAGATGGCTGAGGCTAATAAGGCTTTTGCGCATTACCGTTGGTAAAGGAACCGGTAACCGCTGAAACGAATCGGCGCCCCAAGCATTAAACCAACGTGGCCAAAACAGTCCCTCTTAAGCAGCGGCGTAACCTCGGCATCATGGCACACATTGATGCAGGTAAAACCACGACCACCGAACGTATCCTTTTTTACACAGGACGCATTCACAAGATTGGTGAGGTCAATGATGGTTCCGCCACAATGGACTGGATGGAGCAGGAGCAAGAGCGCGGAATCACAATTACCTCTGCGGCAACGACTTGCAACTGGGAGACTGATCAGCAGATATACTCGCTGAACATAATTGACACTCCAGGACATGTAGACTTTACCGCTGAGGTCGAACGCTCCTTACGGGTGCTGGACGGTGCAGTGATGGTGCTTTGCGCAGTAGCCGGAGTTCAGCCACAGTCCGAAACAGTTTGGAAGCAGGCAAAGCGTTACGATGTGCCTTGTATTGCATTCGTCAACAAAATGGATCGAGTTGGCGCGGATTTTGAGAAGACTCTCATCTCAATTGATGATCAACTTTCGGCGAATCCGGTAGCAATACAAATACCGATTGGAGCCGAAGAACAATTTGAAGGTGTGATCGACCTTGTTTCGATGCGTGAACATCGCTTCAAAGATGAAGGCTACGGGGCAGAATACATAAGTGGTGAGCTGACAGCTGAGTTTAAACCACAAGCTCAGGAATGGCGCCGGCAAATGCTGGAGCATCTGTCACTTTACAATGATGACTTGCTGGAAAAGATTGTTGAAGAACAGGAAGTGAGTCAGGACGAGGTAGTCAAAGTTATACGAAAAGAAACTTTGAGCGGCCAAATCACCCCGGTACTGTGTGGCAGTGCCTTTAAAAACAAGGGGGTACAGCAACTGCTAGACGCGGTTGTGCATTATCTGCCTTCTCCGCTTGATATTCCTCCAGTACAAGGAGATCATCCGGTAACAAAAAAAGTAATTAGCCGGTTGGCTTCTGCGTCTGATCCATTGTGCGCACTTGCATTTAAAGTCGCGAACGATCCTTTTGCGGGACAGATGACATTTGTTCGTGTTTATTCAGGGACGTTTGAGGCTGGTAAATCAGCTTTCAATCCTCGTAAACGCAAACAAGAACGGATCGGTAATCTGGTCAAGCTGCACGCAAATAAGCGTGAAGAAGTCACCGCAATAAGTGCCGGAGACATAGGGGCAGTGATCGGAATGGAATTGATCACAGGAGACACACTCTGCCCAAAGGATCATCCGATTGTACTGGAAAGAACACAGTTTCCGGAACCGGTAATTGATCAGGCAATTGAGCCAAAGACGAAAGCTGACCAAGACAAGCTGGAAGACGCGCTGAAGCGATTGATGCAGGAAGACCCTTCGTTCCGGAGTAGAATTGATGCGGAAACAGGGCAAAACATTATTTCCGGAATGGGCGAACTTCATTTGGAAATAATGGTAGCTCGGCTCCAGAGAGAATTCAGGGTTGACTGCAAAGCCGGAACACCACGTGTTGCTTACCGTGAAACGATTACGCAGGTTGCAAACTCAGAAACACGTTTTGTGCAACCGCTGGATGGCAAAGAACAATTCGCGTTTTGCAGGATCAGCATAGAGCCACTTGATGCTGGAGGCGGGTTTGAGTTTGAAAACAAGTTGGCTTCTGAGGAATTACCAACGAAGTTTGCGGAAGCAATCGAAAAGGGAATTCAAGACTCAATGAGCAACGGAGTCCTTGCCGGATTTGCGTTGATTGATCTGAAAGCGACCCTGATCGCTGCAAAATACGTGGAGGAACTTTCTACAGAAGTCGCGTTTACGATTGCGGGAATGAATGTTCTTCGCGCAGGAGTTCAGAAGGCAAAACCAACTTTACTTGAGCCTTCAATGAAGATAGAAGTTGTTTCACCGGTGTCGTTCACAGGTGAGGTAATAGGAGACCTGAATGCTCGCCACGGCCGTATACGCGGAATGGAGGAGCAGGGTGGAATTCAGGTTATTTCGGCTGAAGCTCCGCTTGCGGAGATGTTTGGCTACTCCACCCGTTTGCGTTCGCTCACACAGGGGCGGGCATCATTCACAATGCATTTCAGTCATTATACATCTGTGGCTGAATCAACCAGAAAGGCTCTCACAGGAGAGTCGGTCAGCTTAGGCTGAGCGTAATTTATTAATTAGTCAAAAACAGGAAAAGGAACAGGAGACGAGATGGCAAGAGAAAAATTTGAGCGCTCAAAACCACATGTAAACGTTGGTACAATTGGCCACGTTGACCACGGAAAAACAACTTTGACAGCTGCAATCACAAAAGTTTTGAGCTTGGATGGTTTGGCTGAAGCTAAAGGTTTTGACGAGATTGACGGCGCACCAGAAGAAAAAGAACGTGGGATTACAATCGCAACGTCACACATTGAATATGAGACAGTTAATCGTCACTATGCACACGTCGATTGTCCAGGTCACGCCGATTATGTAAAAAATATGATTACGGGCGCAGCACAGATGGACGGAGCAATACTTGTTGTTTCTGCTGCTGATGGTCCAATGCCTCAAACACGCGAACACATTTTGCTTGCACGTCAGGTTAACGTTCCGTATCTCGTGGTATTCCTGAATAAAGTTGATCAAGTTGATGATGAGGAATTGCTCGAACTCGTTGAGATGGAAGTTCGCGAATTGCTCGACTACTATGATTTTCCTGGAGATGATACACCGATTATCAAAGGTTCCGCATTGGCTGTGATGGATAGCACTGCAACTGATTCCAGTGACGCGTCGTATGCTTCGATTAAAGAGTTAATGGAAGCCGTTGATAGCTTCATTCCTCAGCCCATACGTGATCTTGACAAAGACTTTCTGATGTCTGTTGAGGACGTATTCACAATTTCCGGACGTGGAACTGTAGCAACCGGACAAATTGAACGCGGCATTGTTAAGGTTGGTGAGGAAATTGAAATCACCGGACTCCGTGACACACAAAAAACAATTGTTACCGGTGTGGAAATGTTCCGTAAATCACTTGATCAGGGACAAGCTGGAGATAATGTTGGTATCCTGTTGCGAGGTCTCAAACGTGAAGATCTTGAGCGTGGACAAGTTATTTGCAAGCCTGGATCAATTACACCGCACACAAAGTTCAAAGGTCAGGTTTATGTCCTTGGTAAAGACGAAGGCGGAAGGCACACGCCATTTTTCACCAACTATCGTCCACAGTTTTATTTCCGCACAACAGACGTAACCGGAATTGTTACCTTAGAAAGCGGAGTTGAAATGGTGATGCCAGGAGACAATGTGGAGGTCACAATTGAGTTGATCAGCCCCATTGCAATGGAAAAAGAAGTGCGTTTTGCAATTCGTGAAGGCGGCCGGACCATTGGTTCGGGTGTCGTAACCGAAGTTATTGAATAAAAAGAGTCTGGTGGTTAAATGGAACAAAAAATAAAAGTTCGTTTCAAAGGATACGACGACAAACTTCTCGACAAAACAATCAGCGAAATTGTTCATACAGTTAAGAGAACAGGCGCAGAAATTGTCGGGCCAATTCCACTTCCTACAAAGACGAACCGCTATACTGTTTTGCGTTCTCCACATGTGGACAAGAAGTCAAGAGAGCAGTTTGAAATTCGTACACACAAAAGACTACTCTATATTTTGGAAACAACCCCGCAGACAATGGACGCTTTGATGCGCCTTGATATTTCTGCAGGTGTTGACATCGCCATCAAGCAAGAAGGATAAGGCCTTTTGAGGCAATAAAACCATGGCAACATTAAAAACAGTAGATACAGGCAATAAAGCAGCAGGCGAAATCGAAATTGATGATTCAATTTTGGATACACCTTACCACCGAAAAGCAGTTTCCGACGTGGTTCGTCAGTTTTTAGCCTCAATTCAACAAGGAACACATTCTACAAAAAACCGTTCTGAAGTTGCATACAGTACGCGCAAACTATATCGACAAAAAGGTACAGGCAGCGCTAGAGCAGGTAGTGCAAAATCACCAATTCGTCGGCATGGTGGAATAATTTTCGGTCCGCAGCCTCGAAGCCATTCATTTAGGTTGAATAAGAAAACCAGGGCTCTGGCAACACGCTCTGTGTTTGCAGAAAAAGTTCGGCAGGATGGAGTGCTGGTTCTTGACAATCTCAACCTTGCTGACAACAAAACTAGAAACCTGAAAGCACTACTGACAAAACTTGAACTGCCCGCAAAGGTTTTAATTGTAACAGATGTGGTGTCGGATAACTTGCGACTTGCTTCCAGAAATCTTCCGGACGTACATGTACTGAGTTACCGAAGCCTTAATGTTTATGAGATGATGCGATACACAAAAGTGATTTTCATCAAAGATGCTCTTGAGGCATACAAGGAAAGGTTGAGCAAATGAATATTTTTGATGTGATCAGAGCGCCAAAAATGTCTGAAAAAACTTTGTCACTAAAAGAAGAAGAAAATCAGTTTGCTTTTGAGGTTGACCCAAGAGCAAATAAAATTCAGATTAAAGAAAGTGTAGAAAAAGCATTTAAAGTCTCGGTCCTGAAAGTTAGAACAATGAATGTTCGAGCCAAAAAAAAGCGTCTCGGACGTCATGCGGGACACAAGTCCAGTTGGAAAAAAGCCCTGGTTACACTTAAGGCAGGTGAAACTATTGAATTTTTTGAAGGTGCCTAAACTAAACGTATAGTATTATGGGAATAAAATTCCACAAACCAACCTCGCCGGGACGTCGGGGAATGAGCGGTTTCATTTTTGAGGAAATCACAACTTCTACTCCGGAAAAAAGTCTGCTGGCGCCTTTAAAGAAAAAAGGCGGTCGGAATAACAATGGCCGAATTACGGTCAGACATCATGGTGGAGGACACAAACGCCGCTATAGAATCATCGACTTTACCAGGAACAAACAAGAAATTCCGGCAAAAGTGGCCAGTGTTGAGTATGATCCGAATCGGAGTGCGAGAATCAGTTTGCTACATTATGTTGATGGTGAGAAACGCTACATTATTACACCAAACGGTTTGAAAGTAGGAGATGTTATTCTTTCAGGAGAAAATGCTGATATCAAACCTGGAAATGCTCTGCCTTTAAAAAATATCCCTGTGGGAACACTGCTTCACTGCATTGAGTTACGACCAGGAAAAGGCGCTCAATTGGGACGCAGTGCTGGAGCATCAATTCAGTTGATGGCAAAAGGCGACGATTACGCTCAACTGAAACTACGTTCAGGTGAAATCAGAAAAGTAAGAATTGAGTGCATGGCAACAGTTGGTACTGTCGGCAATTCGGAGCACATGAATATTAAAAAAGGTAAAGCCGGACGAAATCGCTGGTTGGGGCGCCGACCTACCGTACGTGGAGTAGTTATGAATCCGGTTGATCACCCGCATGGTGGTGGTGAGGGTAAAACGTCAGGAGGACGGCATCCGGTAACTCCGTGGGGTAAACCCACTAAAGGAGCAAAAACCAGAAAGCGTAAATCTACTGACAAATATATTTTGAAAAGGAAATAAACAGTGCCAAGATCATTAAAAAAAGGGCCGTTTGTTGATGCCCATCTGGAGAAGAAAGTCGCGGTTGCCAAAGCCAGCAATGATCGGCGCCTGATTAAAACATGGTCACGCCGTTCGGTTATATTACCGGATTTTATCGGCACAAACATTGCCGTACATAATGGCAACAAATTCATTCCGGTTTTTATTACAGAAGATATGGTCGGTTACAAATTAGGTGAATTCGCTCCTACCCGGACATATCGTGGACATGTCGGAAAAAACGATAAAAGAGCAAAACGCTAATGACTGCCCAAGCAACAGCAAGGAATATAAGAGTAGCGCCAAGAAAAGCCCGTTTGGTTGTCGATTTGATCAGAGGTAAGAATGTCGTTCGGGCAATGGCGCAATTGAGTACATTGCGTAACCGAGCGGCTGAGCCTGTCATGAAAGTATTGCAGTCTGCAATTGCAAATGCAGACAAGCATGATCCAGAGGCTGATGTTGATAACTTCAAAGTAATTACAGCTTATGTAGATGAAGCACGTGCGCTCAAACGTTTCCGGCCTAGAGCAATGGGACGTGCATCAGGTATAAAAAAACGCTCCAGCCATATCACGCTGGAAATCGGAGAATAAGGTCTTAATCAAATTCCCATTTGTGAAAAAGGGAATTCACGTATTTCAAGGTAAACTGTGGGTCAAAAAGCTAATCCAATAGGTCTGAGACTTGGCATTTCCAGGACATGGAATTCCAAGTGGTTTGCAGAAAAAGATTATGCAAGTCAGTTAAAACAGGATTTGGATATACAAAAGTTCGTGAAAGCTCGCCTCAAGCATGCGGCAATTTCAAAAATTGAAGTCGAGCGTACTGCCAAAAAAACCAAAGTAAATATTTTCTCAGCACGCCCGGGAATTATCATTGGTCGAAAAGGAGATGAAGTAGAGCGCTTAAAACAAGAACTTAGCAAGCATACCCCACACGATGTGGTGATAAATATTAAAGAAATCAAACGTCCAGAAATTGATGCGACTTTAATTGCAGAAAATATTGCCAGCCAGTTAGAACGGCGAATTGCATACAGAAGGGCAGTCAAACGTTCAATACAGGCCGCAATGCGGATGAATATCGCAGGTTGCAAAGTTATGGTAGGAGGACGCTTGAACGGCGCGGAAATCGCTCGTTCTGAGTGGGTTCGTGAAGGACAGGTAAGGTTACATACTTTACGTGTTGATATTGATTACGGAGTCGCGGAAGCAAACACAACCTATGGCATTATTGGGGTAAAAGTCTGGGTATACCGTGGAGAAGATTACGGAAAATCTCGTGGAAGACGATCATACAGCTAGGGAGTTATAACCATGTTAATGCCAAAAAGAACAAAGTTTCGAAAACAGATGCGTGGAAGAATGCAAGGTGACGCGCACACAGGTAATGTGATTAGTTTCGGCTCCATCGGACTGCAAGCTATTGGACGCGGATACGTAACCACACGGCAAATTGAAGCAGCTCGAAGAGTAATTGCACGGACATTAAAGCGTGGCGGAAAAACCTGGATACGAGTGTTTCCGGATAAACCTGTCACCAAGCGACCTGCTGAAACCAGAATGGGAAAAGGCAAGGGAGCAGTAGATACTTGGGTTGCGTGTGTGCATCCTGGACGTGTTCTTTATGAAATTGCTGGAGTTCCGGAAACCATTGCGCATGAAGCACTGCGTTTGGCTGCTTACAAATTGGCTGTTAAAACAAAAATAATTAAAAGGGCTGCAGTATTATGAAGGCTTCTGAATTACGTGCACTGCCGGTCAATGAACTGGAGGCAAAAATGAGCGATCTGAAAGAAGAGTACCTGCGCTTGCGCTGTGGTCACGTTTCACGGCAATTAGCGGATGTACTTATGATAAAAAAAACACGTCGAAATATAGCCCGCTTGAATACAGTGTTGACTGAAATACAGGCGCAACAATCACAAGTGGAAGGCTGAAATGAGCAAACTAAAGCTACAGAGTGGAATCGTTGTCAGTAACAATATGGACAAATCCATTGTTGTAAAGATTGAAAGAAAAATTAAACACCCAATTTACAAAAAGACAATTAAACGCTCAAAAAAATACGTTGCTCATGATGAGAAAAACGAATGTCAAATTGGAGATTTAGTTCAAATTGCTGAATGCAGACCATTGAGCAAGCGAAAGCATTACAGATTATATAAGCGGGCACAATGATACAAAATCAGAGCATTTTGAGCGTCGCGGATAATTCCGGAGCAAAAAGACTGATGTGCATCAAAGTCCTTGGCGGCTCAAAGAGACGTTATGCACGAGTTGGAGATATCATTGTCGCGTCTATCAAAGATTGTCTTCCTCATTCCAAGGTCAAATCAGGAGATGTAGTAAAGGCAGTGGTTGTCCGAACTAAAAAGGAATTCCGACGTAAAGACGGCAGTTACATTAAATTTGATGAAAATTCTGCTGTTGTGATTGACGCAAAGCGTGAGCCGGTTGGAACACGCATTTTTGGTCCTGTAGCAAGAGAACTACGTGCCGGAAAATTTATGCGTATTCTCTCACTTGCTCCGGAAGTATTGTAGAGTTTAGAAATGAAAGCAAATCAGAAAAAAAAGAGAAGACCCACTATTCGTCGGGAAGATACTGTGATGGTGATCTCCGGAAAAGAAAAAGGGCGTACAGGACGTGTAATAACGGTTGATTGGAAACGGGAACGTTTACTGATTGAAGGTGTAAATATGGTAACACGACACACTAAACCAAATTCTGCAAATCAGCAGGGCGGTTTGGTAAAAACAGAAGCGCCTGTACATTACTCAAACGTGCAGCTTTACAACCCTAGTTTGAATAGAGGTGTACGAGTGAAAATCAAAACCAGTGACGCAGGTGTGAAAAATCGTGTCTGTGTAAAATCAGGAGAGGTATTAGGATAATGGCAGAAAGTCACTTGTTGCAGACCTACAAAACGAAGGTCGTGCCGCTTCTTCAAGAGAAGTTTAAATATAAAAACAAGCATCAAATTCCTGCAATCAAGAAAATCTCCTTGAATATAGGTCTTGGTGAAGCAGTACAGAATCCAAAAGTTGTTGAAGCAGCCAGCAAACAACTTGCCTTGATTGCCGGACAAAAACCTGTAATTACACGGGCAAAAAAATCGATTGCGGGATTTAAACTGCGTGAAGATATGCCTATCGGCTGCATGGTTACATTACGGAACCAGCAAATGTGGAATTTTCTTGATAAATTACTTCATGTTGCCATGCCTCGCATCCGTGACTTTCGGGGTATTTCACCAAAGGCATTTGATGGAGCAGGGAATTATACTATTGGTATAAAGGAGCAATTAATTTTTCCTGAACTTGAATTTGATGATGTGGATCACGTCCGTGGAATGAATATTTCTATTGTGACAAGTGCACCTAATGATAAAGAGAGTCTCGCAATGTTGCAGGACTTGGGATTTCCTTTTAGAAAATAGATCTGATGGCAAAAAAATCAATGATCGCTAAAAGCAAGCGTACACAAAAATTTAAAGTACGTCAAAATAGTAGATGTGGATATTGCGGACGTCCTCGTGCTTATTTGAGGAAGTTCGGCATGTGCAGAATTTGCTTTCGGAAAAATGCCAATGCAGGACTCCTTCCAGGAGTTACAAAGGCCAGTTGGTAAAAAATTAAAAAAGATTCTCAATAAAATAATATTATGTCAATGAGTGACCCCGTTGCGGATTTATTAACACGCATCCGCAATGCGAATATGAGAAATAAAGCAAGTTTGGAACTCTTATCTTCCAAAATGAAAGTCAACATCGTCAAAGTGTTGAAGGATGAGGGATTCATTGTAAACTGGGAATTAGATGAAAAAGGTAAATTTCCGCAACTCCGGATCTGGTTAAAGTATGTTGATGAATTACCGGTAATCCGTGAAATTAAACGTGCCAGCAAACCCGGTCTCCGTCTTTATGCAAAAGGTAAAGATTGCAAACCTGTTTTAAATGGACAGGGAATTTCGATCCTTTCTACCTCAAAGGGAATTATGAGTGATCGTCAATGCCGTGCCGACAATATTGGTGGAGAAGTGCTTTGCACTGTCTGTTAGTCTGAATTCGAAGAGAATATAGAATGTCAAGAATTGGTAAAAGACCCATTAAACTTGTTCCGGGAGTCGAAGTGTCCTTTAATGAACGTCTTCTTTCTGTAAAGGGGCCAAAGGGGAAATTGGAACTTAAAGCCCATCCGGCAATTGAGTTATCAATTGATACAGAAAATATATCAGTTACTCCTGCTGATCTTAATGCGCCTATGACACCCATGCTTGGGACAACCTGGGCTTTGATCACAAATATGATTCATGGTGTGACTGAGGGTTTTCAAAAACAACTCAACTTAGTCGGTGTCGGTTATAGAGCGGCAGTAAGTCAAAAAATCCTAGAACTTAATTTAGGTTTCTCACATACGATAAAATACCCTCTTCCGGAAGGAATAAAAGCTACTGTCAACGCCAATACCATGATCCTGCTGGAAAGTTCCGACAAACAACTTTTAGGACAAGTCTCTGCGGAGATACAAAAATTCAGACCACCTGAGCCTTACAAAGGAAAAGGGATTTTATTTGAAGGTGTAAAAATTAAGCGTAAAGCTGGAAAAAGTGGTAAAACTTAAAACTCAAGTCACAGTAAGAAATGGATAATGCAGCAAAACGCCTGAAGGGTAGACTAACCAGACACAGGCGTCTTAGAAAAAAAATCTCCGGTACTGATTTGCGCCCTCGATTGGCGGTATTCAGATCTGCACTTCATATTTATGTGCAGGCAGTTGATGATATTGCAGGGAGGACACTGGTTGCTTCTTCAACATTAGGGATCAAAAAGTCCTTGAAAAAAAGCTACACAGGCAACAAAGATGCCGCAAAAGCAGTTGGTGCGGATGTGGCAAAAAAACTTTTAGAAAAATCAATCTCCTCCGTTGTCTTTGACCGCGGTGGTTATGCTTATCATGGACGTGTACAGGCCTTAGCTGATGGTGCTAGGGAAGCTGGCTTAAAGTTCTGAAAACAGGTAAAGCTGAATAAACGGTAAAATAGTGGCAGAAAAACATTCAGAAAAAAATGAGTTGATCGAAAAGGTGATCCGTGTAAACCGAGTAGCCAAGGTGGTGAAAGGTGGACGGCGATTTAGCTTTAGTGCCTTGATTGTTGTCGGTGACGGACGCGGTCAAGTTGGTTTGGGTCTTGGAAAGGCCAACGAAGTTGTTGAGGCAATTCGCAAGGGAGTTGAACAAGCGTCGGCAAGTTTGAAAAAAGTTAATGTGGAAGGCACAACTATTCCACATTTGGCTGTTGGCAGATTTGGTTCCGGAAAGGTTTTAATGAAACCCGCAGAAAAAGGTCATGGAATAATTGCCGCCGGTGCGGTTCGGGCTGTCATGGAAGCCGCAGGAATCATGGACATCAGCGTTAAGTGCTTGGGTTCACGGAATCCAAACAACTTGGTACGCTCTACCCTTGAAGGCTTGTATAATCTAAGAAGCAATGAATGGATTGCCAAAGCAAGAGGAAAAGACCTCGAATATTTAAGCCAGCAATAAAAATGTCCAACAAAATTAAAGTTACACAGATTCGAAGTCGAATTGGCGCAAAAACAAATCAAATTGCCTGCTTGCGTGGATTAGGCTTAAGGAAAATAAACAGCACTGCGGTGCTAGAAAATACGCCGGAAGTTAGAGGAATGATACGGAAGGTAAATCATCTCGTCCGGATTGAGACCGCAGTTTAATAATAAACGGAAACACAATGTATCTCCACGATCTTGAATCAAGTAAATACAAGCCACGAAAACGTGTTGGCAGAGGCCCGGGAAGCGGTAGCGGGAAGAATTGCGGACGCGGACAAAATGGTGCAAAATCTCGTTCCGGATATAAACGGAAGAGAGGTTTTGAAGGCGGACAAAATCCGCTTAGCCGACGATTGCCCAAATTTGGCTTTACAAGTCCAAACAAAGTATATGCTCAGCTGATAAATTTACAAAACCTGGAAGACGCGGTTGCCGTGGAAACAGGAAGCAGCCTTGATAAAAGCAAACTGAAAGAATTGGGTTTTATTAAAAAAGCAGACAAACCGGTAAAGCTTTTAGGCAATGGTGTGCTGAGCAAGAAATTAACTATTGAAGTAGACATGGTGAGTGCAAGCGCTGCTGAAGCAGTTAAAAAAGCTGGTGGAGAAGTGGTAACGACAGGTCCTGGACGACTTTAATGTTAAACATTATTCAGAACATTTTCAGGATAGAAGAATTAAGACAGCGTATTTTCTTCACTCTTTTCATGCTTTTCATTTTCCGTTTGGGGGCACATATTCCGACACCAGGAATAGACGGTGCGGCACTAACGGCATTTTTTGAGGCACAGCAGGGTTCTATTTTACGCTTCTTTGATATGTTTACCGGAGGAGCTCTGGCGCGATTGACTGTTTTTGCGCTGGGTGTGATGCCGTACATCAGTGCATCTATTATAATTCAGTTATTGACTGCGGTATTTCCTTACCTTGAAAGATTATCGAAAGAAGGTGATGCGGGTCGCAAAAAAATTACAGGATACACCAGATACGGAACCATTGTTCTCAGTATAGTTCAAGGCTTTGCCATTGCAGTTGGACTTGAAAGCATGGCTGCTCCAGGCGGGCAACCAATCGTAATTTCTACTTTAAGCCCCTGGGCTTTTCGAGCACTAACTGTCATCACCCTAACTGCGGGGACAGCGTTTTTGATGTGGGTCGGTGAGCAAATAAGTGAACGTGGAATTGGAAATGGAATCTCGTTAATAATTTTTGCAGGAATTGTGGTCGGCATTCCAGGTGCAATCATCAATTCGATTCGACTGGTTCAGGATAATGTGTTGTCACCATTGATACTGGTGATAGTTGGATTACTGATGATAGTGGTAATTTTCCTGGTTATCTTTGCTGAAACTGCATACAGGAAAATTCCTGTACAATACGCAAAACGAATGCAGGGGAATCGGATGTTTGGGGGTCAGTCTTCACACCTTCCTTTAAAAATTAATACGGCTGGAGTAATACCGCCAATTTTTGCATCTTCAATTCTTGCTTTTCCGGCAACCATCACAGGTTTTATTGCAATCCCGTGGGTGCAGGCAATCGGCAGTCAGTTGCTGCCAGGTAGGATGTTGTATAATTTTATGTTTGCCCTGATGATTTTCTTCTTTGCCTTCTTTTATACGGCAATTACGTTTAACCCCGTAAAGATCGCAGAAGAAATGAAGAAGCATGGCGGATACATTCCGGGAATACGTCCTGGCAAAAAAACGGCTGAATATGTGAATTTAGTACTTACACGACTTACTTTTGGGGGGGCAACTTACTTGGCCGTTGTCTGTCTTTTCCCGTATATACTTTTTGACCTTTTTGACATCCCTTTCTTTTTTGGAGGGACAGCACTTTTAATTGTGGTTGGAGTAGGACTGGACTTGGTTAATCAAATTGAAGCCTTCTTGCTGAACCAGAATTATGACGGCTTTATGAAAAAAACAAAGCGACGGCAATTAAAATCCGGTACGTTGCGACTATGATGCAATCAGAAAAATAATATGAAAGTACGATCGTCCGTAAAAAAAATCTGCGACAAGTGCAGAATCATTAAAAGAAAAGGAGTCTTGCGAGTGATTTGCGAGAATCCTAAACATAAACAGCGTCAAGGATAAGAAGGAGCTGGATGGCAAGAATTTCCGGTATTGACTTACCAAATGCTAAAAGGGTGGAAATTGGACTGACCTACATTTATGGTGTTGGCAGAAAAATTTCAAATGATATTTTAAGCAAAGCAAAAATTGATAAGGATGTACGTGTACGTGATCTGAATGACGAACAGGTAAATCAGATCCGCACAATTATCGAAAAAGAATACCAGGTTGAAGGTGATCTTCGACGTGACATAAGTTTGAATATCAAGCGGCTGATGGATTTAGGAAACTACCGTGGATTGCGGCATCGCAAGCATATGCCGGTCAGAGGCCAACGGACTAAAACCAATGCAAGGACAAGAAAAGGTCCGCGAAGACTGGCAGTCAGCAAGAAAAAATAATTCATCATAAACACTGAAAAGAGCCGTAACTGATGGCACAGGCAAAAAAGAAAAAAGAGAAAAAAATCGTTGAACAAGGCCGGGTTTATATCAAGGCTACTTTCAATAACACAATTGTGACTATTACTGATACTAAGGGTAATGTAATTGCCTGGTCAAGTACAGGCGTACACGGTTTTAAAGGGTCACGTAAAAGTACACCATTTGCTGCAAGAGTTGCTGCAGATGATGCTCTGAAAAAGGCAGTAGACAGTGGCATGAAAAGTGTCGATGTATTTGTCAAAGGACCGGGCTCGGGACGTGAGTCGGCACTTCGTGCAATTTCCGCACTTGAAGATATGCGTATTACTTCCATCAACGATATTACCCCTGTCCCTCACAACGGATGCCGACCACCGAAGCAGCGGCGGATCTGATTAAAATGTCTTTAATCACAAAACTGTTTGGATGATAAATCATCACTACAGTTTTGTTTTTTTGGTAGAATTAAACCAGAAAACTATACTGGAATGCAGATGTCTGAAATAAATGAAACAATAGAAACAGCAGATCCGGAGGCAGAAACTGCCGTTCCGGAAGATGATCAAATAAATGGAACAAACTTGGATGCTGAAAGTGAAGAAGGCATTGAAGAGGAAAATCCTTTCTTTGCAAAGAATTGGATGTCAATTGCAAAACCGTCTAAATTGCAATTTGAGCCTGATAGTTTAAAAGCAGATTATGGTAAATTCTCAATTGATCCTTTAGAACCTGGATTTGGTGTAACAATTGGTCATTCATTGAGACGTGTTCTCCTCTCTTCAATCAGGGGATCTGCGGTTTTTGCTGTACAGATTGACGGTGTAACGCACGAATTCAGCAACATTCCGGGAATAGTTGAGGACATGGTACAAGTCATCCTCAATATTAAGGAACTGAAAATTGAACAAATTGTTGATGAAATCATTGAACTGGAACTCATCGGTGAAGGTCCTTGTGTAATAAAAGCAGGTGACATTTCAACTTTTGAAAAAGCAAGAATTTTGAATCCTGATCTGGTTTTGGCAACTTTGCAAAAAGGCGCAACCGTCAGCATGACCATGTATTCACGTTTCAACAAAGGCTACATCACTTCGGAAGAAAATCAGCAGGAGGAATTACCTGTAGGCACAATATACGTTGATTCAAACCATTCTCCTGTAACCCGAATTAACTATGATGTTGAAAATTCACGAGTTGATCAAAAAACCGACTATGACCGCCTGAATTTTGAATTGTGGACAAATGGTTCAGTAAATCCAACAGACAGTCTGGCCTATGCCGCAAAAATCATCAAAGAGCACATGGACGTGTTTATTAACTTTGATGAAAGCAGAATAAAGGACGAACCGGAAGAAGAAATAGAAGACGAACCATTGAATGAAAATTTGTATCGTAGCGTAAGCGAACTTGAACTGTCAGTCCGCTCCATCAACTGCCTGCAAAACGCAAAGATCGAGACCATTGGTGACCTTGTCCAGAAGAGTGAACAAGCAATGCTCAAAACTAAAAACTTTGGTCGTAAGTCCCTGAATGAAATTAAAGTAATCCTGACAGATATGGGATTGTCGTTGGGCACTACACTGGAAAATTTTGATCCAATGAACAACCCACACGAAAAATAATTAGCACATAAATAAACGATGCGACATTTAAAAGCAGGAAACCGTTTAGGAGTAACTACGTCACATCGCCGTGCAATGATGCGAAACATGGTCACATCTATTCTGGAGCATGGCCAAGTTACCTGCACTTTGGCGAGGGCAAAAGAAGTCCGGAAACCACTTGAGAAAATGATCAGCTGGGGCAAGCAGGGCGATTTGCATGCACGCCGACAGGCATTGCGTTTTGTGAAAAGTAAAGAGGCAATGTCACAGCTTTTTGAAGAATTGGCTGAACGATACAAAGACCGTCAGGGTGGTTATTCCAGAATCATTAAATTGGGTAAGAACAGACTGGGTGATAACTCGGAGATGGCGATTATCCAGTTGCTTGGTAGTGAAAACGATCAATTAAGTGAGTTAAAATCACAGTCTGGGAAAAAGAAAAAGTCTCAGAAAAAAGATAGTACTGTGCTGAAAGAAGTTAGTGAGGAAGTGCAGGCGGAAGTAGCGGTTTCGGAAAATGCAGAAACGGATCCGGATTTAAATGCGTCCGCTGAAAAATCTGAAACAGATGAAGTTAAAGCAGAAACTGCAGCAGTTGAAACAGAAGCAGAAACTAAAGATGAGAGTCCGGCTGAAACTTCATCAGCGAATAGTGATGCCGAAGAAACTCCGGAAACAGCGGTAGCTCCGGTAGAACCAGAAGTTGAAACTAAAGAGGCGGCTCCGGAAGCAGCGGTAGCTCCGGTAGAACCAGAAGTTGAAACTAAAGAGGCGGCTCCGGAAGAAGCTGCTCCAGTGCAAGAAAATTCGGAAGTAGTTTCCGAAAAAGAAGTTGCTGATGAAACTGATGCTGAAAAAAAGACAGCAGACTGAAACTAAAAATATCCCTTCCTTTGACGGGCTCCTTTTTCAAGGAGCCGTTTTTACTCCTTCCATTTCCCCTTTTTCGAATTAACTGTTGTGACGCCAAATCCTGATTCATTATCTCCACCAGCAGAAACGAAGCGAATTTATCTGGAGACGTTAGGTTGCGCCAAAAATCGGGTTGATTCTGAAATAATGCTGGCGAGTCTTAAAAATCACGGATTTGAACTGACGATGGATCCGAAAGTCGCAGAGGTGATAATTGTCAACACCTGTGCGTTTTTGACAGTGGCAAGTGAGGAGTCCATCAACAGGATTCTTGATCTCAGTGATTTCAAAAGCAGTGGAAATTGTGAGAAATTAGTTGCAACAGGATGTTTGACTCAGCGTTATCAAGATAGTCTTTCAAAACAGATTCCGGAATTGGACGGAATGCTTGGTTCAAACGGATTTGAACAGATTCCGGAACTTGTTCATTCCATGTACGAAGGTTCCGGGCACTCACAAGTATCTCTGCATAAAAAACCTCATTACAAACAATTTGAAGAACAGGCACGGATACAAACAACACCGCAACATTTCGTCTATCTGAAAATTGCGGAAGGCTGCTCCAACATGTGTTCGTTTTGTAACATCCCTTCATTAAGAGGAAATTTCAGTAGTCGTTCTGTCAATTCTATTGTAACGGAAATCCGCAGTCTCACTGAAAAAGGAGTTAAAGAAATAAATTTAATTTCTCAGGATACCTCATCTTACGCCAAAGATTTTAAAAACAATACCGGACTTGCAACACTCTTAAAAAGTATCAGTAAAATTGAAGGAGATTTCTGGATCAGACTTTTTTATTGTTACCCCAACACTTTCACTACAGAGGCTCTGGAAATAATTGCGGGTGATACTAGATTTTGCCGCTACCTGGATATGCCTTTTCAACATATCAATGATGATGTTCTGAAAGCAATGAACCGAAAAATTGATCGCGCCCAAATTGAAAATAAGATGCAGGAAATCAAATCATATCTTCCAGACGCAGCTTGGCGTACCACCTTCATTGTTGGATTTCCGACTGAAACTGAAGAGAATTTTGAGGAATTGCTTGAATTTGTTTCAACAGGACATTTTCAACATGTTGGAGTTTTTTCATATTCCCATGAAGATAACATCCGCTCCGCAAAATGGGGTGATCCTATTCCAAATGCACTTAAACATGAGCGTCGAAACAAACTCATGGAGGCACAACAACAAGTCAGCTGCCAGAGGAATAAAGACTACATAGGCAAAAAAATGAAAGTTCTGGTGGATGGCATCAGCGAAGAAAGTGAATTGCTGCTTCAAGGCCGGAGCGAATTTCAAGGTCCGGAAGTAGATGGTCTTGTTTACATCAATGAAGGGACAGCTCGTCCGGGAACTTTCCAGAATGTTGAAATTACCGAAGCACACACTTATGATTTAATTGGACGCATTGTCTGATATAGTGTATTCTCCATGAATAAAATATTCAGGACGTAGCAGCAAATATAATTTTCAAATTCATAAAATAACTTGGTATGTCTGGACACAGTAAATGGAGTACAATAAAGCATCGCAAAGCAGCGCAAGACGCAAAGCGTGGAAAAGCTTTTACAAAACTGATTAAAGAACTTACCATTGCGTCAAGAATGGGAGGAAGCGAGCTTGATGCAAATCCACGGTTACGAACTGCTGTCGCCAATGCAAAAAGCAATAGTATGCCCAAAGACAATATCGACCGTGCCATCAAAAAAGGTGCGGGAGAGTTGGACGGAGTAATTTATGAAGAAATTATTTACGAAGGTTATGGCCCTCACAATGTGGCGATTATTGTTGAAGTAATGACTGACAATCGCAATCGATCCATTGCCTCTGTACGACATGCCTTCAACAAATGCAATGGCAATTTAGGTCCAGCAAATTCTGTTCAATATATGTTTGACCGGATCGGCTCAATAATGGTTGATAAGAATGTTATTGATGAAGATTCGCTGACAGAATTAATTCTGGAAGCAGGCGCAGATGATATCAATACCGAAAATTCAGACGAGTTTCAGGTCATAACCGCACCTGCTGATTTTGATGCTGTCCGTTCATATCTGGAGGAAAAGGATGTTGCCATGCTTAGTGCGGAAGTGATCTGGAATCCGCAAAATCGTGTTGAAATTGATGAACTTAAAAAAGCGGAACAAGTAATAAAACTGATTGATATTTTGGAAGATGATGATGATGTGAACAGTGTTCATTCCAATTTTGACATCAGCGAAAACGTAATGGCGGAACTTGGTTGATTCTCTGCGTATTTTAGGAATAGATCCCGGAAGCAGAAAAACAGGTTACGGACTGATAGAACATTCGGGAAACCGCACACGTCATTTAGCCAGTGGGTTTATACGGCTAAATGCAAATGATTCTCTTGCGGACCGTTTGTTAATGCTTTCCAATGAACTGGGAAAATTGATTGGAGAATTCCAACCGGATTGCGGAGCAGTAGAAAAAATATTTTATGCTAAAAATGCTCAGTCCGCGCTTACTTTGGGTCATGCACGCGGGGTGATTTTGCTGAAATTTTCAGAGCGCCAATTACCTATTCATGAATATCAAGCTTTGAAGGTAAAACAAACGGTAGTCGGTGTGGGGCGTGCAGAAAAATCTCAAGTTCAGCACATGGTCAAAATTCTATTGAATTTGAAAAACGCACTTCAGGAAGATGAGGCGGACGCACTTGCCGTTGCAATCACACATGCCCATTTGGGGCTTTCCCGAAATCAGTTACATTAACTTAATTCTCGGCCTGAACCGAACCTACATAAAGCAACCTCTCTCATGATCGCTTACCTTGAAGGACAGATTTTACTTTCAGGAGCAAATTTAATTGTTCTCAAAACATCAAGTGGCGTAGGTTACGCGGTTCACGTTTCAACACAAATTGCTGAAAAGGCAACTCCGGAAGAATTCCTGACTTTGCATATTTATACAAATGTCAGAGAGGATGATTTGTCTCTGTATGGTTTCGAAAATATAGAGGAAAAAGAGTTATTTATAATGTTGATAAAAACTTCTGGTGTAGGTCCGAAGTTAGGATTGGCAGTGCTTTCAGTACTTTCTCCTCGTCAAATCATAGACGCGGTTCACATGAGCAGCACCGAGAGTTTTAGTCAGGTTCCCGGAATTGGCAAAAAAACTGCGGCAAAGTTGTGTCTTGATTTGAAAGATCAATTGAAACGCCACCCAATTTCTGGAATTGATTCAGGACTTGGGACGAGCTCTGAAACAGGATCAACTCTGGCAGGAATGGAAATTGACGCGGTTTTTTCTGCCTTGAAAAACCTTGGTTATTCTGAAAAGGAAATCTTGGCCGTTCTCAGGGAAGCTGGAAGTCCCGATTTGCCTTTTGAGCTTAGACTGAAAAAAGCACTTTCATTATTGACTCCATTGCGTTAGAACAGAAGAGCATATTTAAAACTACTAAACAGGAGGAACGATGGCAAACCTTAACAAAGCAATGTTGATTGGAAGATTGGGACAAGACCCAGAAATCCGTTATACTCAATCCGGCAGTGCGGTAGCGAATGTTACCATTGCAACTAACGATTATTGGACTGATAAGCAGGGTGAAAAACAGGAACGTACTGAATGGCACAGTCTTGTGTTGTGGGGAAAACTTGCTGACCTGGCACAGTCTTATTTGAAGAAAGGCTCTCAAATCTATGTTGAAGGACGTTTACAGACCAGAGACTGGGAAGATCAACAGGGCCAGAAGCATTACAAAACTGAGGTTGTAGTCACAACCATGCAGTTTCTAGATTCAAAAAATACTGAAAGTGGCAGTTCCCCAGATTATTCAGCAACTTCAGAGCTGCCGCCTACTTCAGCTCCAGTTGATTCTGTGAAGTCTAATGAGGCTCCTGAGGGAGACGACTACATCAAAGATGATATTCCTTTTTAGTTCTGACTACAGGATACATCTTGCTTAAACAGCTAAATTACAGTACATGGACGAATTGTAATTTGGGTCTCGCAAAATTATTATTAAGGCCCCAACACAACTCTCCAATTTTGTGTAAAGTCAGTATTTTCTTTATTGACCGCACTATGTCCCAAGTCCCAAAATAATACAATTGCACAAAATTCTGCTGCTATGCCATTCAAGAAGTTTTACCTTAAATCAGCTAACTTGGCTACGATGTTAGCAAGCATAAAGTTGGACTCATTATTTGCGGAAAAGCGGCATAAAGGGAAATTTAAACAAAATCAAATATCCTTCACAATTAAGCTGGAAGATACTGATGTGGAAGTGATTCAGAAGAAAATCAAAAATCTTAACCTACGGGTTTCACCTCCTGAAGGGAAAGTTCGTATTTCCGCCCCCTTACACATGAGTCAGGAAAAGATTAGTAAATTTGCAGTTGCAAAACTTGATTGGATCAGAAAACAACAACAAAGGATTCTAAATAAAGTTCGTCCAATTTCCGACCAATATTTAAATAATGAAACTCATTTTTTCGGAGGCAACAGCTATCCTTTAAGAATAATTGAAACCAACAAATCCCCGTTTGTAGAGTTGATTAACAATGAGATATTGCTAAACATACAAGCGGAAGCCGATACTGAAAAAAAGCGGTCAATCTTAAATGAGTGGTATCAACAACAACTTCTGCAGTTAATTCCACCTCTTATCAACAAATGGGAAATTATCTTAAATGTTTCTGTAGAAAATTTTTACATTCGCAGGATGAAAACCAGGTGGGGCAGTTGCACACCTAAAACACGCAGAATTCGTTTCAATCTGGAGTTGGCCAAAAAGTCAACTCAATGTCTGGAATATATAGTTGTTCATGAATTAGTACATCTGCTGGAAGCAAGTCATAACAGCAGATTCAAGGCTTTGATGAACCAGTTTTATCCTGACTGGAAACTCTACCGGAAAGAGTTGCATAGTTTGCCGATTGCGTCATAATTGCCGGGTAAATAAAGTGTTTGCGTAAAAAATTAATGTTTTAAAAATATTGTGCGAATCAAAAACATAAAAGTTTCAGGATTCAAATCATTTTGTCATCCTGTCAATCTAAAGTTCAAACAAAACGGAATTACTATTATTGTCGGCCCAAATGGCTGCGGCAAAAGCAATGTTGTTGACGCCATTCGCTGGGTACTTGGAGAACAGCGAATAAAGCACTTGCGGGGCGGGGCCATGGAGGACGTAATTTTTTCCGGAAGTTCCCTTCACAAACCTTCCGGAATGGCTGAAGTATCATTGACCTTCACCAATCCCCAAAGCGACACTCTTCGCCAATATGCAGATTACACAGAAATTGCGGTTACGCGTAGACTATTTCGTTCAGGTGACAGTGTTTACATGATCAATAAAACTCCGGTGCGCTTGAAAGATGTACGGGAATTATTCATGGATACAGGAATTGGAGGAACAGGATACTCGATAATTGAGCAGGGGCGTGTTGAAGAAATAGTCAGTTCAAAACCAATTGATCGCCGGACATTGATTGATGATGCGGCAGGTATTGTCAAGTTTCGCTTCAAACGTGAAACGGCAGAAAAACGATTGGAGGAAACAACACAAAATCTACTTCGTGTGACCGATGTGCTGGGTACGCTTGCCGAACAAGAGGATGGTTTGCGGGAGCATGTTGAAAAGGCAGAAAGATATTTGGCGTTGCAGGAACAGAGCAGCCTGCTTGAGCGGCAGCATCTTAGTTTAAGTTTGCGTCAAGCCGCTAAAAATGAGGACAATGCACAAGTTTTGTTACAAAGTCAACAACAACAACAGCAGGACTTACAAAACGAAAAGTCTGTTGTTGAAACAGAAATGGAACGTCTGAAGTTAGAGCAAATTCAACGTGGTACAAAGGTTGGCGAACGGCGCGAAGAACTTTTTCAAAAAGAACAAAATATTCAGGAAGCTGAAAATCAGCGTGAACTTGAAAAACAAAATTTGCAAAATGTCAGTGAACAGCAGCAAGGGCAAGTGACTGAACTTGCAGAACTAAAACAACAACTAGCTGAAAGAGAAAAAGAAAGAGCAGAAATCGAAACGCGCCTCAAGGAATTGGCAGAGCGTTTGGGGGCAATTCAGGCAAAACTGATCAATATAGAAGAGGTTCGCGCTAAAGAAAATGAGACTCTCCAATTTGCCACTGAAGGCGCTGCAACACTGCAGAAACGGCTGTTGACAGTACACACTGAATTAACAAATCAAACAAATCAAAAGAATTTTCTAAATGAAAGACTGGAAAATCTTACAGAACGTCAGCAACGGCTTCAAGACCAGCAACAATCTCACAAAAATCTTCTACAGGAAGTAACACTTCAAGTTTCGGACGGTGAAGAACAAATGGTGACTATGCGTCTGCAGAAAGAAGAATTATCCGGACAACTTTCAGAACTTGAAAGTCAGCTTGAAGATCAGCGTTTGAAGCTGGTTGATGAAGAAAAACAACTCGAAGATTTGCGCTATCAACAAAGCACGGCACAATCTCGTATTGAGTCATTGCAACAAATTCAGACACACTATGAAGGATTTAGTGATAGTGTTAAAAATTTCATGCAGCTAATGCAGGAGAATCCGGAAACAAAGAAAAAATTTGGTGTAGCCGGACTTCTCGCAGATTTTATTTCTGTTCCTGTGGATTTTTTAGCTTTGGTTTCTCCGGTCATGGCTGAGGTTCTGGATTGGGTGTTGATCGAACGTGCAGAGGCGCTTCCCCAGCTTGAATTGTTTTGTACAAAAAATGAATTGGGACAACTCACGTTTGTGGCTTTAGATCATCCTGCGTCAGTTCCGGAAAACGGAGGCAAAAAGGGAACTCCTTTTTCAGAGATGCTCAAGTTCAAGGAACCTTTTCAAGAGTGGGGTGAAAAGTTTTTTTCACGCTTTGCATTGCTGAAAGATGAAAAATCCTTTTGGAGTGAAACAGAAATAAACTGGCCGGAAACACCCGAAGAGTGGCTCTCAAATTCCGGAATCCGGCTTTCAAATTCAACAGTCAGCATGGGACAAGTACAATCAGGATCGTTGGGCTTTTTGGAGCGCCAGCAACAAATTGTTGATGGTGAAAGCTATGCCGAGGAATTAAACAAAAAGATAAAGAAATTGGAAAGTGAGCTCGAAATTCTGCAAAAAGGATATGAGGCTTTGAAGGAAGAACAAGAATCCTGTGAGGAAGAGTCACGCAAATTGGATTTTTCGTTACTGAGCTGCAACAAAGAACTGGAACACCACCTGTTGGAAGAGCGCAGAATGCAGCAAACTGTTTCACAAATTACACAAGATTCAGCAAGCATGCTCGCGGAGATGGACTCTTCAATGCAGAAAGAAAAGATTGCCGCTGAAACAATTATCTCTCTGGAAAAAGAACGTACTGAATTGGAAGGAAAAACGAAAGAACTGCAGGAACGTATCCAACTCCAGCAAAGTCGTTCTGATGCTTGTGCTGAAGAATTACTGAGCCATCGAGTTTCATTGACGGAAGTCACAGAGCAGCAAAAAAATACGGAGGATACCGCAAATCGATTGCGCCGTGAATATACAGAAATTAGTCTGCGGCTTGAACAACTTGAAACAGCCCGTAGTGATGGAAGTTTGCGAATCGAGCAGAGTCAGAAACGTATCTCTGAGATTGATGAATCATTTTCCGGATTACTGGAAGCAAGATCACTCATGAAACTCGAATTGGAGGATGAAATTCAGCTTCACGAACAAAAGAGTGAGGAGCAAACTTTACTTACTCAAAAACTACAGGAACGGCAAGGACTGTTGGAAAACTCTGTGAGTGTCGCTCATCAGGAATCATTAAAGCTGACTGAATTCCGGATGCAGCGGGAGCAACTAGAAAATCAATTGGAGGAAATTACTGAACAAACTCTGGAAGAAATTCTGTCAGGATTGGACATAGAAAATTCTGATATTAAAAAAATGGGTCAAGAATTACGTACACACAAAGTACGTTTAAATGCAATGGGTGCAGTCAACCTTTCCGCACCGGAAGAATATGCGGCCTTGACCGAACGGATTGATTTTTTGAAATCTCAGTCAGATGATTTGCAAAAAGCATTAAATGATTTGAGAGAAACAATCAAGGATATCAATATTGAATCACGTAGACGTTTCAGAAAAATGTTTGATCTGATCAATGAAAATTTCAAAAATGTTTTCAGCTCATTGTTTGAAGGAGGCGAAGCAAAACTGGTGCTGACTGAAGCAGAAGACCTCTTGAATGCGGGAGTTGATATTGTGGCGCAACCACCAGGAAAAAAATTGCAAAACATCAATCTACTTTCCGGAGGTGAAAAAGCATTAACCGCAATTTCATTGATATTTGCAATATTTTTGGTGAAACCAAGTCCATTCTGTTTTCTGGACGAAGTTGACGCGCCTTTGGATGATGTGAATGTGGTTCGTTTCAATCGCTTAATCACAAGCTTGTCTTATGATTCTCAATTTATTCTTATCACCCACAACAAAAAAACAATGGAAATTGGAGACCTTTTGTATGGTGTAACAATGGAGGAGCCAGGAATTTCAAAAACTGTGTCTGTCGAATTTAAAGAAGCATCACGCTTAATTGCCTGAACAAAAAAAGAACAGAAACTTCTGTCCCATGTTCAGTTTTTGACCAATAATTATTTTTTTAAATAGGGCTTACTAAAAATATTGTTTGTCATCCCGGACTTGATCCGGGATCCAGATTTAAAATCAAGTTGAGTACAAGAATTGAGGCAGTTCCCCTGGATTCCGGGTCTATGCTTTGCTTCGCCCGGAATGACAAGGAGTAAATTTTAAATTGTAACAGCCATTTTTCTTATACTGTAATTTTCATGGAAGAAGAACATAAATAACAGATTTCAAGCAATGAAAATAAGTAAAACATATTAAGAGCAAAAAAATGCAGGTTAAAATATTTGAAGGATTTGAAGATTTCAGCAAAGCCTTTGAAGCAGAGGAAGCTAAAGACGTGTCTGGTACAGTACGCGAAATTCTGTCGAATGTTCGTAAAAATGGAGATGCGGCTTTGCGTGAATATACGGAGCGCTTTGATGAAGTTTTGCCTGAATCATGGCTGGTGCCAAAGTCTGCATTGGATGACGCGCTAGATTCACTGGATCATGACCTCTTTCACATTTTGGAAGAAGCCGCAGATAATATCATGTATTTTCACGAGCGTCAGAAAACAGACAGCCAGCTGGATTTCAGTCCGGACGGTACAGTATTGGGCTGGAAAGTAACACCTGTTGATAGCGTCGGAATTTATATTCCAGGAGGACGCGCGGTTTATCCTTCTACTTTGTTAATGAACGTGATTCCAGCCCAAGTTGCCGGAGTGCCGCGAATTGCAATGGTATCGCCACCAGGCGCTTCTGGTTTGCCTCACCGCTTAGTGATGGCCAGCGCAGCATTGATGGGACTTGAAGAGCTTTATGCTGTCGGGGGAGCACAGGCTGTTGGAGCATTAGCCTATGGAACAGAAACGATTCCGCAAGTTGTTAAAATTACCGGCCCGGGAAATGCGTTTGTCGCAGAAGCAAAAAGACAGGTTTACGGAACAGTCGGAATTGATTCATTTGCGGGACCAAGTGAAATAATGGTTGTCTGTGACCGTGAAGATATTCCGGTTGAATACCTTGTACGTGACATGTTATCACAGGCAGAACATGATCCTGATGCTGGCGCAATTCTGGTGACAACTTCTGCAAAACAAGCCAAAGAAGTCGCAAAACGTCTTAAAACCCTCGTGCCTTCACTACCGCGACGTGAAATTATTGAAGCTTCTTTTGAAAATCGTTCCGCAATAATTGTGGCAAAGGATTTGGACGAAATATTTGAGGCAGTTAATGAATTTGCGCCGGAGCATTTGGAAGTTTTGACAAAACAACCTTTTGAGGATCTGCACCGTATTCGCAATGCGGGCGCAATATTTTTAGGTCCAAACACACCTGAAGCAGTCGGAGATTATTTCGCAGGACCGAATCACACCTTGCCTACTTCCGGTTGTGCCAAATTTTCTTCTCCGCTTGGAGTCCAGGACTTTGTTAAAACAAGTTCTGTTATCAGTTATTCTGCTGAACGTCTGAAAAGTCAGGGTGAGCAAATAATTCGTTTTGCAGAGGAAGAAGAATTGTTTTCACATGCGGAAGCAATCCGTGTTCGTTTGGAAAATAAATAAGGTGCAGAACTTCAACTGATCCTATTGGGATTCGATTTCAGGCAACGCTTCCGTTTGCGGCTTTATTTCTTGCTCTTTGCGAGCGATGCTGAGACCCTCTTTTTTTCCAAGTGAAAATGCAAAGAATGATGTTATTCCTATCACTAATCCAATTGCGAAAATATGAAATGTGAAAAGTATCATGTTAATATATGCAGATAGAGACAGGAAAGGACAGAGTGCTGCCGTAAAATCCTATTGGTGAAATAATAGTTGAGCTGATCAAATAAAATAAGATAACGCCAACAAGGGGAGACCAGTCGATACGTGTTCGTGGAAGATAACGCTGAAGAGGAGTGATCAGCGGATCGGCAAGAACATGAATAATCCGCACCAGAGGATTGTTTAAGGAAGGATTCACTAATCCCAGAATGAACCAGGCAATCAGCACGAATATGCAAAAAAACAACAGGCTCTGTACAACAATACTTGTGCCCTGCAACAAGTGGCCTCCGGACTGTAGAAGTAACCCCGCAGCATCCGTCTGTCCCTGAAAAAACAAACTCAGTGAACGTATTTCTGCCGGAATAACAATCTGGGCAAAGATCACAACCAGAATTGAGGCATAAGCACTGAAATGTGCCATCATAACCGGCATCCGCTGTTCACACCAAACCCATAAAGGGCGTGTAACCCTTCCGATCCATTGAACAATTTGATTATGAGGATCGGCACTGACCCAAGTCATCACCACTGCGGCGATGATAATCCATTTGTAAATAAACAGTCCGAAGCAGGTTGCACCAGCAAGCCATTCAAGAAAAGGGGCCATTTTTTTTGCCGGTTTTCAAATCTTTTACAGGAGTGAAAGATTCCCCGCATCCGCACTGATGTCCGGTTTTCAACTGCTCAAAGATAAATCCTGATTCTACCAAATTTTTATCAGAAAAATCAATTTTGAGCGGCCCTAAAATATCAGTAAGCGCTTCGCGGTCTACAACAACAGAAACTTTCCTTGAAAGCATTTTTACATCATTTGGACCAACTTCTTCCGGTGTACTCGATTCCAGCTCATATTTCCATCCGGAACATCCTCCAGGACGTGCACCGATACGCATATACGTATCTTCCAAAGTTGAGCCTTCCGCTTCACACGCTTCTCTAAAAACTTGCGCGGCACGTTCAGTAAGAATGATGGAAGGAAGTGGATTATCTGTTTCCGTAATCATGTATTTCTCTCAGTATTGAGGAATTGAAGAGTCAACATTGATAGACCAACCCTGTATTCCATCCGATACATTGTAAACTTGTTGAAAGCCCTGAGAGGCAAAATATTGAGCGGCTTGTCTGCTACGTTCACCAAGATGGCAATGAAACATCATTACTGTGTTTGGATCCCATGAGTCTAATATTTCCTCAACGAGTTCTTGATCCAATAAAACAGAATTTTCCAGACACGCTGTCTCCCGCTCCTCAGGCGTTCTCACATCCAAAATGCGAATTTCAGGATTTTCTTTCAGAATCGCAGATGCTTCCAGAGCTGCAACTTCCCGTACTTCTGCCGGAGGAGGCGGCGGTGTGATTTCCATGTCCGGAAATGCCTCTGTCAACATTTCCCCAAGTTCACCGTTATTTGACATTTCTTCCACAACATCGGAACCGCCGACAAATTCTTTGTTGATATAAAGTTGCGGAATGGTCTGCCAGTTTGCATAATCCTTGATTCCCTGCCGAATGCTTTCATCAGCAAGCACGTTAAATGATTTAAATGGAACTTTCCAGGAATTCAAAATATCTGTGACTTTTGCGGAAAATCCACACTGAGGCGATTCCGGGGTTCCTTTCATAAATAAAAATACAGGGTTGACCGAAAGCATTTGCTCAATCTGAGACTGTGGATTAGTTCCGGAGCTTCCGGCACTTTCCACATTTGGAGAAATAACTTTGAATTGCATAACGTAACACCGAAAGAACGTTTAAATAAAATAAATAAAAATTGACCGTTATTGGGAACACGAATTTTAATTGCGAAAAAACACAGGACGGCTTCCAAAGAAACCGTACTAACTTGGTCCTGATTGAATTATATTACTGGAAATGAGTGTGTAAGTCAAACATATCTTGCTCGCGGCACAGTTCAAGCTTAACTTTTGGATTAAACTAAAGTATGAGATTTGCAATGCTCTAGTTTAATATTTTTTAGATAGTTTTTGCCTGCTAAATTCATGGACACAACAAGTATCATTCCAATTTCCGGAGACCATTTTGAGGATTTTATGCTCCTCACAAATCCGGAACACAAATCTTCAAGAACGAAGCACGCTTGGGTTGCCTTGCAACAGCAAATTCAGGCACATGTACCAAGTTTAAAAAGGGTTGATCTGAATCGAATTTGCGTGGACACGATCCGGATGGAATTGCTCATTTTTCCGGTTGTTGAACATTGGAAACGCCCATTGACGAATGCAGAATGGGCTCATATCGACAAGGAGGCAAAACATCTTGAGAAGCAAATGGAGAAGATGCGAAAGTTATCCAGCCTTGTCCGCAAAAAAGATCCACTTGCCTTTCCTGATCTTGCGCCATTGTTTAATAAATTATTTAAGCAAAACCAGGAGTTGCGTAATAACTGGGATACTTTCAAAGGGGCATGGTCAGATTACAAGAAAGATTGGCAACAATTTCAGACAAAGAAAAAACAGTTGCTGAGAAGCAAACAGAAATCTTCCAAATCACAACCGGAACCTTTTCAAAAAGATAGTGCAACTGTTAATGATATTGAAACTCCTGTGTCACCTCCGATGTTTTCTCGTGACCGCTGGCATGCCCTGCGTATCAGTTCAAAAGCCCTTGAAATAGAAGTTCTGCACCAGTGCCAACGTTTTCGGGATGGAAGCGGACAGGAACCGGAAGACTTAAATAAAGAGACTCATCCCGGAGTAAAATTTCTTGTGGAAGAGCTCCGGAAAATTTATCTTAAAACACATGGTTTTGAGTTAATTGAAAGAGTAAAATTGGTTCAGCAGCGCAATGATCAACTCATGCAGGAGTTGCAGCCTTTTTTCCCGGAGCCGATTATTTCGGCGGAAATGCGTGCAGAAACAAAACCAACCACTAAACATCGGCATAATTCCTCAGGCAAAAGAAAAAATGATAAATCTTCTGCAACAAATTTTTTACGGAAAATATTTTTTGGCTTAATTTTAATTTTTCTGGGCGCGTTTGTAATATTCTTATTACAAAAGCAGGGGACGACTCCAAGAAAAAATATCATCAATCATTTAAAATTTGTTCCAAAAAACAAAACTTTGACCGCAAAAAGCTCGACTGCAAATAAACTTTCTGAGTTAAATATGGATGATATGATGCAGGCATTTGGATCAAACATTCCTGTACAAGAATCTAATGAGCGTTTGAAAAAAATGGTAACGGCGTCGCCTGAAATTTTGGATAATATTGCCAACAGTATTCTTCAGGAAATTGGTAAAAATACAGTGTTTGTTTTCTCGGAAGCGCAGACTTTGTTCCTTTTTTGGAAAGGAAAGCTGGAAGAATTTGCCTCTCCTGAAGATTTAAACAAAAAGCTCAAGCAACTTGAAAAACAATACAAGAATGTTGAATCGCTTTGGAAAAAAATGGGTGACAATGCTCCTGAAAATATAAAAGTGATTCCGGATATTCTCGATGGAAAATCGACTTATGCCTTGGAAATACTGGATGAAAACGGTGATCCAATGAAAGTTTACATGACAGAAGAAGGAGTCCTCTTGCGCCTGAGTAACGGAAAACTTTTGGATAAAACACTCACTCCTCAGGAAGCCACTTTGCGAATTTCTGAATTTTAAAAATTTCCGGAAAATCAACTTAAACTGCGGCTTTACCAATCGAATTCCACAAGGCATAATAGTTACTACCTTAGTACATCAATTTAACAAAATTTCTATTTGATTTGAAAATGGAATTTCTAAAATATCATGCTCTCGGCAATGATTATCTCGTACTCATTTCCGAAAATCAGGATTTTCCGGAAGCTGTTCTAACAGAGGAACAAGTCCGTAAAATCTGTCACCGAAATTTTGGTTTAGGCTCAGATGGAATTTTAGTCGGCGGCAAAAGCAATTCCGAAAAATACTTCACACTCCGGATCTATAATCCAGACGGAAGCATGGCTGAAAAAAGCGGAAACGGCCTACGCATTTTTGCCCGTTCGCTTTGGGATCGAAAAATGGTAGCTGAGTCACAGTTTCAAATCATGACATCCGGTGGTCTTGTCAGCGCGCAGGTCGACAGTTCCGGAAATTCTGTTACTGTGGAAATGGGGCGTGTTAGTTTTCAAAGTGACCTCATTCCGGTTAGCGGAAAAAGTCGGGAAGTCCTGAACGAAACCTTGGAAATAAATGGTGAAAAAATAACAATTTGTGCCGCCACCATTGGAAATCCGCACTGCGTGGTTCTTCACCGAAAAATTTATTCGGAAGAAACCAGACGTCTTGGCCCTCAGCTTGAAACGCATCCGAATTTTCCAAATCGTACAAATGTTCAGTTTCTGGAAGTACTGAACCGCAACACAATCCGGATTGAAATTTGGGAACGTGGAGCCGGTTACACTTTGGCTTCCGGAAGCAGCAGTTGTGCTGCGGCAGCCGTTGCGCATCGGTTGGGTTTGTGTGATGATGAAATCAAAGTCTTAATGCCGGGTGGGAAAATAGAGATCACGATCTCCGAAAATTATAACATCACCATGAGAGGCGCGGTCACTCGAATTGGTAAAATGACGCTTGATTCAGCATGCTTTGATTTCGAGATTCCTGCATGATCGAAAGTTTATTGGGAGTTTTTACGGTAGGTTTCCTTTTGGGAGCACCGGCCGGAATTTCTCCGGGTCCAATGTTGGTGCTGATCATTTCGGAAACATTCCGCCACGGAATCCGCGCAGGCGCAAAAGTCGCTTTTATTCCTCTTTTGACTGATTTGCCGGTTGTTTTAGTTTCCGGATTTTTATACGCAGAACTCTCAAACATGGATTTTCTGCTGGGTGCGATTTCCTTGTCTGGAGCAGTTTTCCTCACGTATTTGGGAAGCAGAAGTATCAGAGCCGCCAGCGCCGAAATTCCGGATTTTACCCCCAGGCCGCTCCACCTGAAAGAATTAATGGTCGCAAATCTTCTCAATCCAAACCCATACCTTTTTTGGTTTACTGTGGGTGCGCCGCTGATGGTCCGTTCTTTTCAGCAGACTTTAGAAATGGGTGCTGCTTTCCTAATCAGCTTTTATCTTGGTCTGGTTGGAGTCAAATTTATGCTGGCAATTGTGGCAGGAAAATCCAGAAGTTTTCTGCAAGGCATTTGGTATCGCCGGATCATGCAGTTTCTTGGTTTGGCGTTAATTGGATTTGCGATATTTCTACTTCAAGATGGTCTGAAATTTTTCGGAATTTTGCAGCAAATATAATTTATTCCTCCAGACAGAGCAAAATATTTGCTCGACATACCGGCTGAGTGGCTATAGAATTCAACAAAGAAAACCGTTGAATTCCTAACTCCGCAGCTCAAAAAACTTCCATGACAATTAACATTTCCGCTTTACTTGAATCCAGAACAGCGTGTGAAAAAGAAGATGCTGCGGATCCTTTGCGTAACTGGAGGGCGGCTTTTCACCTCCCGCAGGGTCTGATTTATTTGGATGGAAATTCATTGGGGCCGATGCCAAAAAAGGCGCTGGAACAACTTGATCAAGCTGTCCGGCACGAATGGGCTGAAGAGCTGATAACCAGTTGGATCAAGGCTGGATGGTGGGAGTTGCCGGAAACACTTGGTGAATTAATTGCCCCCGTTGTGGGCGCTGCTTCCGGGCAAGTGATTGTGTCTGACTCCACTTCGTTAAACTTGTTTAAAACCGTCCATGCTGCATTGGGTCTGCGTCCGGAACGCACGGTAATCGTTTCTGAAGCAGACAGTTTTCCGACTGATCTTTACATACAGGAAGGAGTCTCAACTACACGGAAAAACATTCAAAGGCGTTTGTTGGGCTTAGATGGAAATTCACTGGAAGAATTACTTGACGATCATGTTGCGGTTGTTTCATTTTCACATGTAAATTACCGTACAGGTGAACTTTTTCCCATTGAGGAACTTGTCAAAAAAACACATGAGGCAGGAGCGTTATTTGTGCTGGATACCTGTCACAGCGCTGGTGTTTTACCAGTGGAACTAGACCAGTGGGGCGTGGATTTCGCAGTTGGCTGTACCTACAAATATCTGAACGGCGGCCCCGGTTCACCCGCCTTTTTATATGTGGCAAAGCGGCATCAGCAAGCAGCGGTAAATCCACTTTCTGGGTGGTGGGGACACGCACGTCCTTTTGCATTCGAAAAAGATTTTCAAGCCGCAGAAGGCATACGACGTTTCCTCACTGGAAGCCAACCTGTTTTATCGCTCAGGGGACTGCAAGCCGGACTCGAAATTGCCCAAGCGGCTGATCCACAGCAAGTACGTAAAAAAAGTCAGCGCCTCACTCAACTTTTCATTGAGCTTGTTGAAAACCGCTGCGGGGAATTTGACGTGTCTCTTCAAAGTCCAACTGATCCGGAAAAACGTGGTTCCCAAGTCGCTTTTCTTTGTTTAAATGGTTTTTCTGTAATTCAGGCTCTTATTGCCAGAAATATAATTGCCGATTTCAGGGCGCCGGGAATTATGCGGTTTGGTTTTGCTCCACTTTATTTGCGCTACACAGACGTCTGGGATGCCGCGGAAGCTTTGGCTGATGTACTCAAAACAGAAGAATGGCGGGAAGAACGTTTCCAGCAGAAACACGAAGTTACCTAATTCCACTGCTTAAATGAATCATTGTATTTTAAGCAAAGGGCTTAGCTTTCAGTTTCGAGACGTTTAACGCTGGAAAGGATTGTTCGAAAACGGACAAGATCGTTTCGGATAATTCATTGAACGAAATACAGAGTCAGCCCGTTCTTGAATCTCGAATCGCAGCCAAGATATCTTGGGTCGTGGCTTTAGTTTTGATCCCCGGTACATCAAATGGTGAACTTGCAGATTTCTTTTTTGAGGTCAAGGAAAAAGCTGCACCATCTCTTCTGCGAATTTCGACTTCTTCAATTTGCGCTAATTTTAAGATTTCGGCAAAGTTTTGACGAGCCTCAGAATAGGTAAAGACTTTCATGCTAAGACCTTTATATTGAGTTTGGTAGCCACTTTTTGTAAACGCTTATCCAGCGTCATTAATGGTGCATTCAAGAATATTGCACAGCGCAAAAAATAAGCATCGTAAGCATAGATATCATAATCTAAGGCAATTTTTAGCGAGTGCTGAACATCGACGCCAATCAATCTCACAGGAATAGAAGCCACCGTTTTTTGAGCAGACAAGGCTTCATCATGCGTAACTTGCTTTCGTTTTGTCATTGCCGATAGCGCATTCCCAATTTCGTAAGGTAATATTTCTGGAGCAATGATATTTACTCCGGATGTAAACTGGATGATACGCTTCTTTTCCGGCTCATTCAAAGCAATAGCTAAAAAAATATTTGTGTCTGCAATGATATCCATATTGACAATTGTACAACTAATATATTTTTTTTCAAGAACAAAAAAATAATTTCAGTTAAAGAGGGCTTCCTGAAAATCTTTTTCTTTGTCATCCCGGACTTGATCCGGGATCCAGGTTTTAATTCAAGGTTAATTGAAGAATTGAGACAGTTCCCCTGGATTCCGGGTCTACGCTTCGCTTCGCCCGGAATGACAAGGAAAGTATTTAAATTATAACAAGCCACCTCATTTCTCCTGAAAAACTGAATTCATTTTTGTTTTTTCTGGATTATTGATTCCAATGTTGATTATGATACAACTATCATTTCAACCTTAAATTAACATTCAGCAGCAAAAAATGATTGAATCCCTGTTTGCCAGAATTGATTCCAAGCGTGAAGAGTTGGTTTCGTTCACACAAGAATTAGTCCGTATACCTACGATAAATCCACCAGGCGAGGACTACGCAAGATGCGCTGAATTTCTCGGCCAGCGTTTGGCGAAAAGCGGTTTTTCTATACTTTATGAACGAGCGAGAGACACTCCTGGCGATTCGGATCGTTACCCCCGCAAAAATGTAATTGCGCGTTTTGAAGGCAAACATTCCGGACCTTGTGTTCATTTTAACGGACACCTCGATGTTGTCGTGCCTGGGAAAGGCTGGACGGTTGATCCATTTGAGGGACTGGTGCGGGATGGAAAAATTTACGGCCGCGGCACTTGCGACATGAAAGGCGGGCTCTCCGCCTCCGTGATTGCAATGGAGGCCATTTTGGAAGAAGATATTAACTTTCCAGGCGCAATCGAAATTTCCGGAACAGTTGATGAAGAAACAGGCGGATACGGCGGAGTTGCTTTTTTGGCGGAAAAAGGATTCTTCTCAAAACCACGGGTGGATCATGTGATAATTCCGGAACCTTTGAATGTGGACCGAGTCTGTCTTGGACACCGCGGAGCATGGTGGGCGGAAGTGGAAACATTCGGCAGAATCGCGCACGGCTCAATGCCGTTTCTAGGCGATTCCGCCATCCGGCACATGAGCGCGTTTTTGGAACTTCTTGAGCAAAAACTATTTCCTGCACTGGACCAAAAGCAAACCCGAATGCCGGTTGTTCCGGAAGGTGCGCGGCGTTCCACTTTAAATCTGCAGGCGGTTCACGGCGGAGAGGACGAATCATTTTCGGGAATGCCAAGTCCGCTCGTTCCGGATTCGTGCCGGCTCATCATGGACAGACGATTTTTAATTGAAGAAGACATCATGGAAGTCAAAGCGGAAGTCACAGATTTATTAGCAGAACTCGCTGATTCTCGGCCGAATTTTCGTTACCAAATCCGTGACATTATGGAATTTTTACCCACGATGACCGATGCAAACGCACCAGTCGTACTTGCTGTCAGCGCTTCCATCAGGGAAGTACTGGGCAAAACAGCAGAGCATGTCATTTCTCCCGGAACCTATGATCAAAAACATATTGCCCGAATCGGACATCTTCACGACTGTATTGCTTACGGTCCCGGAATTCTTGACCTTGCGCACCAGCCGGACGAGTACATTGTGATTGACGATATGGTAGCTGCGGCCAAAGTCATGGCGGCATCAACACTAAAGTTACTCGGAGTCACTGTAGAATCTTAGCAGTATTGGGAAAGCACGCTTCTTTGTCGATTAAGTGTCAATTTTGTGATTTCGATATTTGGATTTTAATTTGGTTGTCATTTTCACTGCTAGTTCTTCTCTAAAAACTACAAGCAACAGAAAATATAAAAAAGCGGAACCTACCAGTAGAGTCAGAAAGACTATCCAGTTATCAAAAAGAAAAGGGCCTTTTTCCCATGATCCGTATCCAGCAGAAAACCAGGCAAAACCAGCCATGCCAACTGAAGCTAACATATATAAAATAGCTGAGCGCAAGGGCCACCATTTTTTTCGTAATTCCGTTTCTTTCCGCAAAAAGAAGGTCAACAGTATCCACTGAAACCAAGTTCCTGCGGCCAGTCCCAAAGCAAGACCGAAAATTTCAAGACTTTGGCTCAACCACCAACCTAAAATTCCTGTCAGCAAAATACTGAAAATAGAAACTTTGACTGGAGTGCGGGTGTCTTTAAGCGAGAAAAATAACGCTGTCTGCAGGCGAATCATCGCCACTGCCGGAATGCTCAAAGCAAATGCCTGCAGCGTGAGCGCGGTATTTTGAACGTCGCTCCAAGAATATGCGCCATGGAAATAAAGCATTGCGACTATCGGTTCCGCGGCAATGGCCAAACCGACACTGGCCGGCACGACAACCAATAAAGTAGTGGACATGGTAAAGCGCAGATTGTCACGAATTTTATTCCAGTTTTCGCTGGCAGTATGTCGGCTTAATTCCGGAAAGCTCGCAGTGGTTAAAGCAAACGCAAACAGCCCTAATGTCAATTCCGAAAGACGGCTGGCGTTGTAATAATGTGTGACTTGACCAGTCGGCATGAAACTGGCGATGTTGCGCAGGACAATGATATTGATTTGATAGACTGCCACACCCAGCAATGACGGTCCAAGCAGTTTCAACAGCCGTTGAATATTTTCATCATTGAGGAAGAATTGCGGTTTTAAAGCTTGACCGACTTTCCTCAGCGATGGTATTTGAATTATTATTTGCGCGATTCCGCCCAAAATAACACCAATTCCGATGCCGATAATAGGCTCATCCAACAGCGGCGAAATTCCAAAAGCGGCAGCGATAATTCCGAAATTTAATAAAATCGGCGCTGCGGCCGGAGCCGCAAAACGGCCTTCCGCATTCAGAACACCCATCGCCCAGGCGACCAGCGAAACAAAAATCAAGTACGGAAACATGACTCTGGTCAACAGCACTGTTAACTCAAACTTTTCCGGATTTGAGGCAAAACCTGCCGCAAAAAGAAAAACCAATTGAGAACTGAAAATAATTCCTAAGCCTGTCAGTATGGTGGTTGCGGCCAGGACGAGACCTAAAGTTTTTGCCGCAAAATCCCTTGCTGCTTGCGGATTTTTACGGTCACGGATTTCTGTGTAGAGAGGCAGGAAAGCCAGAGTCATTGAACCCTCGGCAGTCAGGCGGCGCAGAACATTTGGAATGGTGAATGCCTGCACGAAGGCATCCGTAATCCAACCTGCACCAAAAACATGGGCAATCACCAAATCACGTACTGCGCCGAGAATACGCGAAAACAGCGTAAAGATTGTGACCGTCCGCGCGTGTTTAAGGATGCGTCCGGACTCCTCAGGATTTTTTTTCAAAGGAATGGATGTCAAGTAGTTCAATGTTGACAGAATGGACAACGACTTTCAGCCCCGGAAGACTTCGAGTCAGCTCCCAAAAATCGCGGACTTTCCGAGTTCTGCTTCAATTTCAAGCAGACGATTGTATTTGGCAATGCGCTCGCTGCGTGATGCCGAGCCTGTTTTTATTTGACCACCCGCCATTGCTACAGAAAAATCGGCCATAAAAGTATCTTCTGTTTCACCGCTGCGGTGCGAAATTATGTAGTTCCAGCCGGCTTTCTGGCAAAGCTGAATGGTGGCAACAGTTTCAGAAACGGTACCAATTTGATTGAGTTTGATCAGCACCGCGTTTGCTGCATTTTTGTTTATCCCTTTTTTAACAAATTCTGTATTTGTCACAAACAAGTCATCGCCGACAATTTGGACTTTTTTGCCAAGTTCTTTTGTAATGGCAGAAAAACCATCCCAATCATGTTCATCCATCGGATCTTCTATAGAGACAATAGGATAATTTTCCACCATGTTAGCGTAAAATCCAAGCATTTCTGTGGAATTTTTTGTACCCTGTCCAGACTTAAAAAAATCATATTTCCCATTTTTATAAAAGGACGACGCGGCGGCATCCATGGCAAGAGAAATATCTTTTCCAGGTACAAATCCGGCAGCTTCAATTGCCTCAATTATAACTTCGCAAGCTTCTTCATTACTTTTAAGATTTGGCGCAAAACCACCTTCGTCACCGACACTTGTGGCATAACCTTTTTTAAGAAAAATCTTTTTTAGTGCATGAAATGTTTCCGCTCCATAACGCAGTGCTTCGCGGAATGTTGGTGCGCCAATCGGCATTACCATGAACTCCTGCAAATCTACGCTGTTGTCTGCATGTTCTCCGCCATTAATTATGTTCATCATCGGCATCGGCAAACGGAATCCGCCCACACCGCCAAGATAAGCATAAAGCGGAAGATTGTGTGCATTGGCGGCAGAAACCGCAACTGCCATGGAAACGCTGAGAATCGCATTTGCGCCCAAATTACTCTTCGTCACAGTGCCGTCCAGTTTGAGCATCATCCTGTCAATTTCCGCCTGCCGATCCGGAGTCATTCCCAACAGTTCCGGCGCGATTTCCATATTTACGTTCTCTACTGCTTTGAGCACACCTTTTCCGCTGTAGCGGGTTTTGTCACCATCCCTCAGTTCAAGTGCTTCATTTTCTCCAGTTGAGGCTCCAGACGGAACAGAGGCGGTTCCGCTAATTCCGTTTTCAAGTGTAACAGTGGCGCGAATTGTTGGATTTCCGCGTGAATCCAAAATCTCCATGGCTTTTATTGAAATGATGCGATCTTTCATGAGCTCTCTTATTTTTCGATTTAAAATAATTGTAAAAATTTATTGCATCAATATAAGTATCACTCATCTGCTGCCGCTTCAATCTAAAACATGGATTTCCCCTTTTACAATACTTTGTGAATGAAATTCTGTAATGGCCTCGGTTTTAAAATAATCAGTGGATAGCGGAATCCAATTCCAGCTTGCACGAAAATAGAATGTATCCACAATACGTCGTAAAGCATAATCTGGAAATCTAACAACAATTTCAGCTTCTCCTGTACACCAATCCACAATAGCTGACGCGGCAACTTTGGGTGGCCGCTGAGCTTGGGCGTTATCCCACTCGCTAATCACTACCTTAATTGTAGTAACAAATTTCTCTTGACCATTTTTATGGTTGTTACTACAATAAATTCATGAAGATTGAATTTGACTCAGTAAAAAATGCGAAAAATATAAAGGAAAGAGATCTATCTTTTGAGCTGACAGCAAATCTAGACTGGGCTTCTTCAATTACTTATGAAGATATCCGTAAGACTTACAGTGAACGTCGATTTATCACATTGGCAAGATTAGATGGACGGTTGCATGTGGTCTGTTATGCATTGATTACTGACGGCATTCGGGTAATTAGTTTCCGCAAAGCGAATAAACGGGAGGAAAGGAGTTATGAATCAAGAACCATTAATTAGTAAAGACGGTGAAGTTCGAGAATTAACGGCTGATGATATGCATTTATTTTCATCTACATCTAAGGTGTTACCTGCTGAACTTTTGTCTGTACTACCTACTCATGGGAGACCACGGAAAGAAGAAACCAAGATATCTACTACGGTTCGATTTGATGCAGATATTTTGAAATTTTTCCGTGCAAAAGGCAAAGGTTGGCAAACACGCATTAACGATGCTTTAAAAGAATATGTGGCCTCACATAAATAATTCATCGTTCTACCTGTTAAGTTTTGGGACGCCATGGAATAACTAATCACTTCACTGGGTTTTTACCTCGCGCCTAGGCGCACAGTAAAAACCCGAGAGTTCGGTCGTTGCCTGATAATAATAAGTTGAGTGGCGAAAATGCTGAGAACCAATTGTAGAATAAAAGGGGACGTTACCCTTTTATTTTATGTAGGCTGGGTTAGGCAAAAGCCGTAACCCTGCAAATCGTACAAAACCGTTGAATTTGTCATACCGGACTTGATCCGGTATCCAGGTTCCAAATAAAATCATGTGTGTTCCGTAGCTCCGTACTCCGTAGGTTGGGCAAAGGCAACAGCCGTGCCCAACAAACACCGAATCGAGGCTCCATCACACCGAATCGTTGGGCAGGTTGCACTTTGCCCAACCTACAAAACTGCATCAAGTCTTTCTCGTGAATCATCTTCATCTTTTCAAGGTGGTTATGCAACGGACCTGCTAAGATTTCCGGAAATGGAGTCACTCTGTCCTTCATTCCTTTTGCATTCCTCACAGTCACTTGCTTGAATCCAAAGTCAAGATCCTGAACCCTCAGCCTGACGGCCTCTGTTATGCGCAAACCGGAACCGTACAATAATTTCACCACTAACTCAGGAACTCCATCCAAAAGCGGTAGAACTTGTTTAACCTCTTCACGTGTAAGTACCACTGGAATACGGGCTTCTTTGCGCGAACGTGTGGCGCGTACATTTTCCAGAGGCATTTCAAGTACACGTTTATATAGAAAAACCAATGCATTAAAAGCCTGATTTTGCGTTGATGCAGAAACTTCTCTTTCCGTAGCAAGATATGTCAGAAATTTTTCGACCTTGTTTTCTGCTTCGGCAAATAAAGATTCACGAGTTTGCAGACAATGAAATTTAACAAACTGCTTTATCCAGACACAATAAGTGCGTTCTGTATTTACTGAATAATGTTCTCTTTTCATCAAGTCACTGATTTCACCTAACAGAGTTTGATTAGCTTGATGTGTTGACATTATTAATTTGAGGTAATAATCTTATAAAAAGAGTTGATTTTATTTTTAATTTTGCTCGATTATCCGGTAATTATCAACTTATCAGGGCAAGTTGCCTGAATAATCTTTATGTAAGGCATTGTGCCTGATTTGCCAGATAAGAGCAATTTATCAGGGCAAGTTGCCTGATAATAATAAGTTAGCAATCATAACTTGTGCAGAAAAATTATCCATGAAGATATTGATAAATAAAATATTGATAAAAACATTAAAAAATAGTCTGCGTTTTCGTGCTGATAACCAGTGTTGTAATAGGTATATTTTTAGGGTATAGATATAATGAAGACCTAAAAAACGATGCAATCGAACTTTCTTTTGCGTCTGAAAAAATGTGGGAATGGCATAATGAATATAATCGTATTCAAATACGTTTCAATGAGAAAACAGGCAGGAGTATACTTCGCAAAGTAAATGTGTATCGTAGATATGTTGTTTATGCTTACAAGAAGGATAACTACAGCCTATCCGCATGGGTTAAATTTATCACAGAATGTAAAGCAAATACTGAGATTGTAACAGCGAAAACATATAGTAATGGAGAACCGATTACATTGAAATGCAATGATGATGGTGATGCTTTGGCTTTTAGCGTAGTTTGGGAAGAAAAAACAGATATAGACTTCGTATGGAATAACAATCTCGGTGGATTTAAATTCCGTGTGGATTTTAGAGATTGGGATTTCACAAAACTTGACCAAGAAATTACTCTATCAAAAGCTAAATAATATAAAAAAATCTCAGTTTGATATGTTACTGAATTCACGATTAAAAATAACATGACTATTTTTTGTCGATATAAATCCAGATGATTGACATAAATCCAGATGATTATAGTGCTAACAATCAGTTGCACCGGACGTGCGGGGGGCACGTTTTTTAGAAGGTTCGTTTTCGTTCCAAGTTCCGGGACAGTGTTCAAGTTTTCCAGTTCTTTGATTGGCCGCCCGCCCGCCGGTGAACTTGTCGTTATGCGAAAAAGTTGGATGATTAAAAGAATAGACAATTTCCAAAAACTGGAACAAAGAAATAAAAAAGTTGATGTATTGTTTTTCGATTTAGATGGAACTTTGATTGATACCGATTAAGAAAACTTTCTCTCATACAAGAGAACTGTTGAGCAAACTATACAATCTGGATCGTGCCTGGCGTTTGATCCAAGTAAAAGGATGACACGTGAGATAATCAAAACCCTTCTTCCTGATCTTGATAAAGATGATTTTGAAAGGATTATTAAATTCAAGGAAAAATTGTATTTTAGGTTTTTGCATGAAACTAGGTTAAATCAAGCTGTAGCTAGAATACTAGATAAGTATTTTAAAAAGAAAACTGTCTTGGCTACCAACAGCCGGAATGAACGTGCTGTAATGATATTAGAACATCATCAGCTTAACGGTAAATTCTCCCTGAGATTCTATAAAGAAGATATGGTGGCATTGATTAATAAATTTGAACACATATTATCTGTGCTGCGAGTACCAGCTAATTTGATAATCGTTTTCGAGAATAATAAATCAGAAATACATACTGCTATCAATGCTGGTATCCCCGAAGAAAATATATTTAGGGTGATTCAAAATGCCACATAAATTTATAATTGAAGCAAATGAATATATAATTAAAAATATTCAATCATTCTACAATTCTGAATATTCTGGTGGTGGCGGTAGAAGGCAAGCAAATGGAACTATTGAAAATACTGTTTGTACACTAAAAATGATGTTACGCCTTTTACCAAAACTGTGCTAGACGACACTGTCCAACAATTAAGAGGTATTTTAAAAAAAGATTTACCTGAAGTGCTTCAGTTTACGAAACTGAAATCGTTAACAGTCTGTGTTGTTCCAAGAGCAAAGGTTAACTATAACCAAAATCAGTTATTATTCAAATCTACGGTTCACACTGTAGCAAGTCAATTGTTTGGATTTAATGACGGTACTGACTTTATCATCAGGCATACAGATACTCGGACAACTCATAGAGATAGAGCGGGTTATGGTGGAAATGGAGATTTGCCTTATCGTGGGATTACAAAAAATACTTGTACAATTTCAAATTATGTAAAAGGGAAGAATATTTTGTTGATAGATGATTTATATTCAAAATCAATTAATATCGATGAGGATGCAATACAAGCGCTTATAGAAAAAGGTGCTAATAGAGTATTTTTTTATGCGATAGGGCGTACAGTCAGAAAGTAGTAAATACTAGGAAATCAAAAAATGCAATATACTGAAAATGCGATCAACATACTGGCAGCAAGAACATATAAAGGTATTGGTAAAGCATGGATTGTGAAAAACTTATCCAACAATAAAAATGAAGATGAGATTGTAACTTTATTAAATTCGGGAGCAAAGGTAGATTATCAGATAACAATAGATGACTTTGATAAAAAGAAAAGACTTATTAAAAAACTGATAAATGAATCAGAAGGTTTTATCGATGGTGTAGTGGCAATTGGAGATGATAATTTTCCACCTCATAAGGGTGTTGTAAATAACAGCGAAAAACCAATATTTTTATTTTATCGCGGTAATTTAACCCTACTAGAAGAAACAAATAATAATGTTGCGGTTATAGGACTGCTCAATCCTGACGGTGAGACTGAAGAAATAGAAAGGGAGGTTGTTGCTAGATTGGTTGAAAATGGGGCCACTATTTTAAGTGGATTGGCTTTTGGTTGCGACTCTATTGCCCATAAACAGGCGTTAAACTCAAATGCTCACACCGTGGCTATATTACCTAGCCCATTAAATAATATTTTGCCAGGAAAAAATAAAGAATTGGCAAACGAGATTGTAAGAAAAAGTGGTTTGCTTGTTACTGAATATCTTACAGATGCTAAATCAAAAAGAGAAATGGGGGGAAGATACCAAGAAAGAGATAGATTGCAGGCACTATTCAGTAACATTATTATTTTATCAGCAAGTTATGCAAAAAATGATCTGGGAAATGATAGTGGGTCTAGATTGGCAATGGGATATGCGTTAGGTTATTCCATTCCAAGGGCAGTAATATATGACTCCAAAAAGAATTCAAATAATCCAAAATATGATTTAAGCAGGCAACTAATTGAAGAAGACCCGAAAATTATAGTCATTGATCAGAATAACATGCCTTCTATCATAACAAAGTTAATGTCGATTAAACCAAAAATAGAAAAGGCTCAGCCAAGTCAGCAAGGATTGTTGTGATAAATTCGCATAACAAGCGCATCCAGCGGACGCAAAAAACGCGCCGCTGATGCTGGTCGTTAGGCAAGAATGAGAGGTACATAAATGAAGGTATTGATATTAGGTGCTGGTGGTATTGGTGGCTACCTTGGGTGTAGATTGGGTGCAGTTGGCTACGACACAACTTTTTTGGTTCGTGAAAACCGCGTAGAAGAACTTGAGAAAAACGGGATAAGTTTACACAGTGAGTTAGGCTCAGCCCATATTCAGCCAAAAATCATTTCTGAAAGCAATGATGCTGGCTACTTTGATTTTGTTGTTTTATCTTGTAAGGCTTATGATTTAGATTCAGCTATCGAATCAGTCCGGCCTCATCTCGATAAAGAGACAGTTGTCATTCCCTTTCTTAATGGTGTTGCCCACCTCGAAGTTTTAGATACAGAATTTGGACACGATCATGTTGCAGGGGGAGTTGCTCATTTGGCAGTAACTCAAACGAAGGTAGGAGTAATTCAGCATCTCAATAATATTCACAAGTTCACTGTCGGAAGCAGACACGAAGAGCAGCTACATAAACTAGAACAGCTTTCGCACTCTTGGTCAAAAGCAAACTTAGGTTTCTCTATATCGAATAATATTGAGCAAGATATGTGGGACAAATTTATTTTTCTATCTACTTTGGCTGGGGCTACTTGCACAATGAGATCATCTATAGGAACGATATTGGAAACCTCCTATGGTGAAAGTTACATAGTTCGTTTATTGAATGAATGCATAGATGTGGCTACAGCTAATTCACGTGAACCAAATGAGCAGCAGATAACTAATTATAGAAATCAACTGACTGAAAAAGGTTCGACATACACCGCTTCAATGCTTAGAGACATCCGAAAGAATTCTAAAATTGAAGGGGAACATATTATCGGTGACATGATAAAAAAAGGCATAAGGCAAAAAATCAAATTACCCTGTATGGAAACCGCATATACTCATTTACAAGCTTATGAGTTGGAGAGAATTTAAAAGACAAGTGCCTAACAATCACCTTCACTCGGACAGCAAAAAGCGTCGTTCGTTCCTCGCTCTACTTTTTGCAGCCAGTGATGTGAGGCGTTATACGTATGGTGGAGTAGAAACAAATCCATATGCTGCAGGTGGGGCTCAAAGTCTTTTGGTGTTAGCGGCGGAAGGAGTTATGGCGCTGGTGGAGGTAGGAGCTATGGAGCTGGGGGTGGACTAAGCTACGGTGCTGGAGGGGGGAATTCATATGGAGCAGGAGGCGGTAAAAATCCTTCAAATCCATGGAAAGTAGGAAACTGAGATCTGAAATTACACCTAATAAAATAGCCTTGCTAATTTGTAAATTTATCTCCAAGTTAGGCTATAGCTTGGTTCTTTAAATCTATAATTGTCCGTAATGACCACCGATAGCAAATATGTATAAATATTTTTCATTAAATTTATATACGACCCGATCCTTTTGACTAATTCTTCGTGACCATAGGCCTGATAGATTATGCTTTAAAGGTTCTGGCTTACCAGTTCCTTTGCTAGGATCTGATCTAAGCATTTCTTTTATTTGTCTTCTTAATATCTTATGTAGTTTTTGATCTTTTTGCCTTAGCTCCTCATATACTATCCATGAATTACCCTCAAATATCAAGGATCTCATTCATTTCTCCAGTATTTGGCTTGTATCCTCTGCTTATTTTATGTGTTTCAAGCGAACATTTAATCTGTTTCATTAGTTCATTATTTTGTAAAATAAATAATGTTTCTTGTTCACGTTCCCAGTCATCAGCACTTAAAACAATAAAGTCTTCACCTTTTCTACGAGTAACTTTCAGAGGCTCATGTTCGGAGAAAACTTGATCAACATAGCTTTTTAAATTGTCTCTAAATTTATTTGCACTTATACTATTCATAATAACACTTGTTTAGTTGTACGGTATTGTCGTACATGTATGATATAGTCAGCCTAAAAATTGTGTCAAGCTGAATTTTAAACCGCCACTTCGTTCTGGTTTAAAATCAGCTTACACAAGGCGTTATGTGGTAAGAAAACATCCTCCTCCGATCCCCAAAAAATAAAAAATTGTATCCCTTGGCTATTGTGTAAAAGTTGCATTCCAAAGGACGACCCAACATAAATACTGTTAGCATTTTGAGAGAATTTTAGTGAATTTTATTGCTCGTACTTTTCTTATATTTATTTTTCTGTTGAACTTAGCCTTTTCGTCTGGCCAGGCAGCCATTTTTGATGTTGAAGCCCATGGGGTCTATGGTGGGTTCTGGAGAGATCTCTATAAATTTGGACCTGTTGTAATAGATACAGTAGGTGGAGATCTGGGGATATTTGTCAGCGATAACTTCAAAACGGGATTTTCCTTCGCGACTATTGTCGGAATACTTTCAGATGATCCAAATGACGATATTTTTGGTTCTGTTTATAGTGGACCCCATAAATGAGACAATGTGCTAAGGTGTATTTTCAATCAAATGGAGATACCGAATAGGCAGAAAAAAATACAGCAAGGAATTGAAGACTTGAATCGCGCTTGACGCAATAAAGGGTCAGAAAACGATAGCAGAATTAGCCTCAGAATATGGAGTTCATGCCAATCAGATAAGTATATGGAAGAAACACTTCCCATTCAGGGGTCTATCTGCTATTCTAAAGATAATGAAACTACGGAGGTAAACCATGCTTGGAGCGAAGGAAATTCTGAAAGAAGCTGAAAGTCTTCCGGTCGAAGAGCGCGCCCTCGTGGCGGATTCTCTCCTGCGGACTCTAAACGCACCGGATGAGAAAATCGACGATAAATGGACGGTTGAAGCAAAGCGCAGGCTTTCCGAGTTGCGCTCCGGCCAGGTCGAGCCCATCTCCGGCGACGAAGTTTTTGAGAAAGTCCGCGCCCGCTTCGCAACGTGACGTTTTCACTTCACCCTGAAGCGGACGCCGAATTTAACGACGCGATCGAGTACTACGAGTAATGCGAAGTCGGCTTGGGCTATGATTTCGCCCTGGAGGTTCATTCCACAATCCTCAACATTGTCGCTCACCCAACGACATGGCCCGTGCTGAGCGGAGATGTCAGACGTTGCCTCACCAGCAGATTCCCCTACGGCGTTCTCTACAGCATTGAGCGCGACGAAATCTACATCCTGGCGGTCATGCACCTCCATCGCGAGCCACACTACTGGCAAGACAGAGACTGACCCGCACAACCAGAGCGTTCACATGACGTCGGTAACGCCCTTCGACAAGCTCAGGCCTACCGACGCACGTGACGCACGACGTTAGGCCAGCATAAAAGAAAGGATACTTTATGAAATAGAGCAATTTAACTTTGATTGATAGAAATATATATACAACTTATTACAACTTAATTATGGAGTATAAGCAAATGAGTAAAATTAAAATCGCAATTGTCGGTATCGGAAATTGTGCAAGTTCTCTGATTCAGGGGATTCAGTACTATCGCAACAAAACCCCTGATGATGCCATCGGCTTGATGCATTGGGAGATCGGTGGTTATATGCCCGGAGATATGGAAGTGGTTGCTGCGTTTGATGTGGACAAACGGAAAATTGGACTTGATGTTAATGAAGCCATCTTTTCTGAACCTAATTGTACCACCGTATTTTGTTCTGATATTCCCAAAGCCGGGGTTGAAGTCCAAATGGGTAAAATTCTGGACGGTTTTTCAGAACATATGAAAGAATACGCAGACAAGTACACCTTTATTCTTGCGGATGCACCTGAACCGACAAAGGAAGAGATCGTCAAGGTGTTAAAAGATTCCGGCACTGAGGTACTGATGAATTATCTTCCGGTCGGCTCCGAAGAGGCAACCGGGTTCTATGCCGATTGCGCATTGGAAGCGCGTGTTGCCTTTGTGAACAATATTCCGGTGTTTATTGCCAGTAATCCAAAATGGGCAAAACTGTTTGAAGAAAAGAACATCCCCATCATTGGCGATGATATTAAAGCACAATTGGGCGCCACCATTACTCACCGCACCTTAACCGATCTATTTAAAAAACGGGGGGTTAAATTAGAACGGACTTATCAGTTAAATACCGGCGGCAATACGGACTTTTTAAACATGCTGAACCAAGCACGACTGGCTTCCAAGAAAGAATCCAAGACCGAGGCCGTGCAGGCCGTTGCTGCTCAACGGCTGGACGATGAAAATATTCACATCGGTCCGAGTGATTATGTCCCTTGGCAAAAAGACAATAAAATCTGTTTCATTCGCATGGAAGGCAAATTGTTTGGTGATATCCCCATGAATCTCGAACTGAGGCTTTCCGTGGAAGATTCACCAAACTCAGCGGGAGTAGCGATTGATTCGATTCGCTGTGCCAAACTTGCGCTGGACCGCAAGCAAGGTGGTATTCTCACCGCGCCCTCAGCCTATTTTTGCAAACATCCGCCAAAACAATTCACAGACGATGAAGCCTACCAAATGATCGAAACCTTCATTCAAGAGGAATAGCTTGTGAAGTGTCTGATCATCGCTGCCGGGCAAGGAACCCGGCTGAGGGCAAAAGGGGAGAGGTTAAGCCGCTTGTTCCGTTGCTTGGTGTGCCATTGATCGAGCACGTGATTCGCTCCGCCATAGCAGGCGGGGTGGACGAGTTTTATGTGATAATAAAAGGGGACGCTACCCTTTTATTCCTTTAAAGGGTAGCGTCCCCTTTAATTCAACTTTCCTTCCCATAGACACCGCTCAGGATAAAGGTCTCCGCACATGAACTGTTCGGAGCTACCGTTTTGTATTATTATCAAACATTGCTTTTCCCCCGTACGGAGAGCGGGGCTACCGTTCAATTTAAGATGGTGATCATAAAACCACTAACATAAGGTGTGGGGCTGCCAGAATGCTATACCGATCAGTTGCCGCTTGATCAAAATAGAGACAACGATCCGGAAGAAATCATTGAATGCAAATCCTTTTCAGTTTCCAAATAATGTATCTCCCAAATCCACCAATCTATTTGCCTTTGATCAAAGCATCATCATATTATTACAATTATTTTAAATAAAATTATTTACTGGACAATAATAATTTGCATAATATAAACAATACTTTAAATAATTAATATAAAATCATTATTACTTTTTGACAGATGATTTTATTTTCAGGCCACAATTTTGCTACATGTAGATTAAGAGCGCAAAAAACTAGAGCAACATTGCCGACAAATTCTAATATCCAAATTTAGGCAAAACGGCTAAAATTTTGGGAATAAATAAAACAGAGTTTTCGAGAAAATAACATGAGCAAGGTTTTCTACCCTTTTATTGACAGCCCAAAGTCAGAGCAAAAGCCCAAGAGTGATGAATGGCAAATAGAAGAAAACTACTTAAATCTCTGGAGCTATTTGAGAAGAAGGTATCCCAATGTTGATTTGGAAGAAAAAAAATTTTATGATTTGATCCAGATAAAAACATCACTTGAAGGTCCACAACAGCTCAGAGAATGGAACGAAGACATTGCATCCGTTCGTAAGCATTGATTCCTTGTCGTGAGCCACAACCTTCATGGTTAATTTTTCATGAAGTCTTTTAACAACATCGACAAATCTTTCGAGGATCGCTTTGATCCTAAGTTCCGCACAATTGGAGAATCACAACTCCAAAACTACGACCAAGAAAAGCAACAAATCCCTGCGTCAAAAATTTTCCGCATTGAATTTTCCGCATCAATTCCTGAAGAAACAAAAATATTTTTAAACAGAAAACTTTCGGGAATTTTGAATTTTCCTGAAAAGTTCGGTTTGCAGATCCCGCACGTCAACCATGTGCTACGCTTCATCGATCAGGAAACATACGAGTCTGAAACGGATTCTCCGCTGCCGAAAAATGTCACACTGCCTGCGTCACGCCTGAAAATTGACAACACTACAGGCACATACAACGTAACAATAATTTTACCAAAAAAACTGGACAGCGCGGAAATAATCGTAAACATTACCCGCAATATATTTTCAAAGTTATGCGGCAATATTTTTTTCAATGAACAAATCCTGCCGCTGGAATTTTACCGGCAAAACGCTTTTGGCCAAAAACAGATTAGTGCCGCTGTTCCGGAAATCCTGGACATTGTCGAAGAACTAAATTATCCGGCAAAAAGCTTACGGGCATTTTGCGAAAGTGTCGCAAAGTCATACCGCCTCGATCTTGAAAAAGAGGGCGCGAAAATCCGTCAACAATTAATTTCGGAATGGCGGGAAAAATGGAAAGCTCAGTCATTGTCAACGGAAGAACTACACACGCTGGATGCTATTTTTAGTGAGTTTAAGCAGACCTTGAGGACAAATCCGGAAAAAATTAATCAAGCTGTTTTTGAACGAATTAAACAGCTTAATTCACAGCTGAATTTCATTCTGCCCCATGAACGGCAGATTTATGAAAAATTCAAACAGGAGCGCTTCACGCATTACATCCGCTCCGTAAAAAACAAACTGGAAGAAATTTCAGCGCTTTCCGGATTTATTGAGGAACTGCATTCACTCCTGAACCAATCCACAGAGAACGACGATTTGGAAGGAGTCGGTACGCAAATTAGAATCAGGATGAGACAACTGCGCAGGGAGAAAAAAGTCGTTCTCTTTTATGTTCCGGAGTTGCCGCAGAACTCCGAATTAGAAAGCATCCGGCAAAGATTTCCTTTGCGTTTGATCAAAATGCTGCCGTCCGGAACTCCGCTGAAAGAGTGGTCAAAAGAAATAAAACGAATGGAAAAGAATTATGCCGAATCAAGCTATTCCAAACTTTATTCCGCTCTTCACAGTTTGAGTGAATGGACGCTTTCTCGGCAGGAAGAAAGCTCAGAAAAGTTTATGGAAAGCGCGGATGAACAACGCCTTAAAAAACTGCTGCCCGTTTTGAAATTCAGGGCACCTGCAATTAAAAGATTGCAGAGTGTTCTTGGAGTATTGTTGGATACAAGCGAGCTATACGTTCTGCAAACCAAGAACACGGAGACACCGCGACAAGTGGTACCTTTGGATGATTTCAGCAAAGCATGGAGTTACTTCATCTCTACCAAGTTGACTTTGCTTTATTATCAAGAGTCCTCTGCATCAGCAACTCTTCCGCAAGGATTCCGGACTGACAACTACCTGAAATCAATCCTTGAATTTGTAGACCGTCAATGTTCCCGTGGAATAAACCATTTTCACATCGTCAAACTGCTGTGGCTGGTTTATGAAGAAAAAGGAACAGATGCACTAGAATTCATGCTCTTCTGTATCCAGAATCCCTTGGATATTCTTCGCTACACTTTACATCAAACTATGCGGCCGCTAGCAGCAAATTCAAATTTGGAAAAACGTTTGGGCAAGTTGCCTCAGTATCGGGATGCGTTGATTTCAGCATATCAAAACCGTTTTGCTGAATCGGAAGGGTAAAATACTGAAATGTAATAACGCCCGTATTTTTCGGAAGCAAAATAATCAGTGGGAAATCTGGATTAGATTTGAGGCGGAGAGAAACATGAAAAACAACTCGATCGCGGTGAGAATGACAAGAGATTTAGCGCCTCTCCGCAAGAACTGAAAAAACAAAGCCAGGTAACAAATCAGTGTAACTGATGCTAAAATCGCGATTCCTAAAAGCGGAGCGACATCACCATATCCCAACTCTGAGATCCACTGCCAACCTGTAGGCGCGCCTGTTTGTTCAAGATATTGATATAAGGAGAGAGACCAGTATTGCGGAAGCTCTTCCAGTGGAACATGAGGTGACAAAGCTCCTGTCAAATACAATGCAAATCCAATAACAAGAACAAGCAAACCGACGTGGTTCATGTGGTAAACTATTCTTGCGTATAGTTTCTGTTCAGAAGCGTTTTCAAACGCAGACGATTGTTCCATTACAGAGCCTGTTTGCTGTTCAAATTCCAAATGCTTTCATTAAAGAGCGTACTCCCGCAAAGAAGAGTACGCCGATGACCATGTTGCGTATCACAGAGGGTTTAACTTTTGGCAGCAGCTTTGAACCAATTTTTGCGCCCAGCATTATTCCGACCATTGAGGGTACAGTGAGAATAGGCAATACCGCGCCTTTGTTCATGTAAATCCAAGCTGCGGTGCTGTCTGTGATGGACAGTGCAAAACTGCTTGTCGCGACTGCAACCTTGACGGGAGCACCCATGACCAAATTCAAAATTGCCACATTCGCCCAGCCTGCGCCTAATCCGAAAATTCCTGCCAATAATCCTACAATCACAAAACCAAACATCCCTTTAGTGGTGTTATGTACTGTCCAGCGAACTTCCTTTCCGGTAGTTTCTTCAGTATAAATTCCGTTTATCTGCAGGAGTTCCGTCAAATAATTTCCATGAGTAACGGCCGGATGTTCTGAGTTTTTCGCAAAGAGCATGATGAAGACTATGCCAATAATCGTGACACCTAAACTGCCTTGAATATAAGCCGGATTTAAGGCGGAAAGCCAGAGACCGAGGAAGGCTCCGATAATCGCAAAGGTCGAAGCCACCAAAGCGGAAGGCATGGCAAGTTTTAAACTGGCGAGATTTTTTTCGAGCAAATGCGGAGCTGCCGCCAGAGAACTTCCCAGTGCGATAAAGAGTCCGGTACCGCGGACAAAATCAATATGAAACGGGAAAAAACTGCTGGCCAATGGAACAAACAAAACGCCTCCGCCAATTCCGGCCATGACTCCAAAAACACCAATGAAAAAAGTGGTAAAAAATAAGATGGTCGGCCAACCCCACCAGGGCATGATGAATTCAGTAGGAGTTCCGGCCAACAGGATTGTTGGTATTAGCAGGGCAAAAAGTAATAATCCGAATTTGAACAGGATGCACTGCTTCATCGAAGAACCTTTACTGTTCCACAGGATAAGATGCAATCTCCCAATCCGCCATTCCGGAACTGTTTATACAAACGATATTTTCCAACCCCTGCATGCTGAGCATTGTGTAAACTGTTTGTGCCCTGAGTCCAGAATGACAATGTAAAAAAACCTTATCATAGCAGCGGATTTCCTCAACAAACGCATTCTCGTTGCCCATAGGAATGTTCAAACTTCCAGGCACATGACCTCGATTGTACTCTTCGGGCGTCCGGACATCAATCACCCTCTCTGTAGATTTAAGTTCATCCAGCAACTGATGCAAATCATGCATGGTAAAATTATCTTCGTTGACATGACCCAGTTCCAGAGAATAACCGGACTTAAGATTCATGGGCACAGCTTCATCAATTCTCTTAGGTTTCGGCAAATCCAGATTGTTCATGATTTGGACAAATTTTTCCAGCGTTTGTCCACTACCGACTCTGGGATTAAAGGCTTTTTCTTCCTTGATACAGGAAGAGGTTCGCCCCAGGTAATCATGTCCCGGATAGACCAAAGTTTCGTCCGGAAACGCAAACAATTTTTGAGTAATACTTTCAAATAGTTTTTCCGGATCACCCTGCTGAAAATCAGTTCGCCCGCAGCCACGTATCATTAAAGAGTCTCCGGTAAAGAGCCTTCCTTCGGTATAGAAACTGGTGCAAGCATCAGTATGTCCCGGAGTTGAAATTGCCCTGAGTTTAAATCGTCCAAACTCCAACTCATCACCATCCTTGAGCATAATATCCGCGCACTGAACTTTTGCGTTTTCGCCTAAAGCGCTTTTTGCGCCGGTAACTTGACGAAGCATACCCGCAGAGGTCACATGATCCGCATGAACATGGGTATCTATCACGTATTTGAGCTCAACTCCAAGTTCTTCGATGAACTGCAGACTCCGCTCAAATTGCTCCTTGACAGGATCAATGATCAGGCCTTCCATGGTTACAGAATCAAACATCAGATACGTGAAAGTTCCAGTATCCTTATCGAATAATTGTCTGAAAACAAAAGATGATTCGTCGCTTTGCTTCATAAAACTTTTACGTGTCAGGTGCAGTAAATTTCTTTGATTAGATCAAATAACTCAATTATGTTTTCATTGGAAATACGGTAAAACGAATAGGTTGCCTCACGTCGTGAAACTAGCAGCCCGCGACTTTTCAGCAAAGACAAATGCTGCGAAAGAGTTGTTTGCCTGATGCCTGTGTAGTATTCCAAATTCTGAACTGTTTGTTCACCACCTCGTAATGCGCACAGGATTCGTAAACGGGCAGGATGAGACAAAACCTTTAAACACTGAGCCGCAGTCTCTATATTTTCATCCTGTTCACCAAATAACAGGTCAAGCTCACATTTTAAAGTTTCGTTTTTGCTGATTGAGTTTTCCATATTATCCTCATTTAATTTGCATATATCATAATATACAAATATCGAGAAATCCAGTCAGTTCCAGAATTTACTGAATCCGCTTTAAAAATTATAAAATCGGAACTTAAAGCGGCAATTGTTTCCTCATCCTCAATGTTAACTATCTAACTCTAATTATAAGCAAAATTTAGTAAATTGGCTGAGGTAAATTTAAACTCATATTTTGTTGCGTTTGCGTTAAAAAATGTTTTTGCAAGAACATTATGTGGCATATATTTCGCACACATTGATTAAATGTAAAACTTTCCCTGTAAAGGCTTTTAAGAAGAGGTAACATGAAATGGTTCAAATTCGAACCTCAGGAAGATGAAATAGCAGAAACTGAAACATCCCATGTTTTGGTTTACTTGAGTCCAGAAGCGCTAAAACACGCGGTAATAGTGGATGATTTTAGTTCATTCCAGGACAGTCCTGAGTGCATTCCAGGTGGGCGGCTTTTTGAGGTAAGTCGTCAATACAGTTACCGTTTACGTCAAGTTGCGGATCTGGTAGAAGAACCCTTGGAGGAGCATAATCTGCAAATGAAAGCACAGTCCAAGCGTAACTTTCATGCAGAAATACGACCTGAAAAACGCTTAAACAATTCAGGTGAAAACATGCTGGATGACGCGCAAAATGCAACTTATCCGGAGTCTTCACTTTTGGAATTGGCCAGTAAGGCAACAGTTGCAAACCAGCCGCAGCAAAGGGTTCGTCCGGAGCAGGTTCCGTTTAAAGATCTGGAATCCCTCTTTGTCAAATAACCACGACTAAATCAGGCTGTAAAACCTGCAGCCTGAAAACTTTCCGTGTAAAACATCAATGCTTTAAAAGCTGTATTTTCCCACGCCGCAGAGTCAGCAATTGCATTTCACGCAGAACTTCCCCCTTTTCATCAAAGCTTAAATCACCTGTAACACCAGGATAGATCTGCATATTTGCCAGCGCATTCCGAAGTTCACTATGACTTTGGTTGCTCTCTTTTTTCAGCAATTGCATCAATATCATCAAGGTATCATAGGCATAAGCGGTATAAGATGTAGGTCCAATATAATTCTGATGTCTATATAAAATTCGTTCGTGCAACCTCAAAAGTTGCTGCATGGCCGGCGTTTTACTTTGCCTGAAAAAACTGTCCACAAATACAGGTTTTTTCACTCCTCTCAATCCTGGAGAAAACGGAAGCGCGGAATCATTCCAGCCGCTATCTCCCAGAAAAACCGCCTTTCCCATTTTGTAAACCGCACTATAAGGAAAGATGAGCCTCAAATTTTTAACCCCGCCTGAACCAACTGCAACAAACACAGCATCAAAGTTGTGAATTGGATCTTCCTTTTCTTTCAATTGCTTCAAAATTCTTTTATCTTTTTTACTGATGCGTAAATTTTTGCCTGTGAAGGTATCAAACTCGTTCACGAAGCTTTTTTGGCCTTCATCTTTGAAGCCTTCAACAGCCACTATTTCGCATCCTTTAAGTACAGCCGCATCCCAAAAAAGACGCATCTTTTGCCGTCCTTCTCGATTTTTTGCATAAAGTATCAGGAAGCGACATGCTTGGAGTTCGCTCACCGCATATTCAAGTAATTCATGAACCTCCTGTTTCCAGTTTTGATTATTTCTGAAAATGTAGTCTCCCAATTCCGGAATGCCGGCAGTCAAAGACAGTGAAATTAAAGGAACACGCAACCTCTCTGCTTCTTCCGCGGCAGCCTCTGAAGTTTTCCTCGCAAGTGGTCCGATTATGGCGATCACTCGTTCCTTTTCTACTAATTCACGGATTGCGCTTTTTGTTTTTTCCGGATTCAAATGAGAATCTCTGACTATGAGTTCCCACGAGTTACTAATCTTTTTCGGCAGAGAACCTTCCGTAAGATTATCTGAAAACGCTTCGGCTCCGCTTAGTTCAATTTTCTTTAAAGTTGTTTCAGTACTTTCGTTATCAGCCACAAAAGACATTTTTTCGGCGTTAAGTGCGAGCCACAAACCATTCAACGTTTCTTGCGCCAATCCGGCGACTTTTGCGCTGGAACTACTCAAAGGCAGAATGACTCCAATTCGTCTAGGACTAACATTCAACACAGTCGTGTAGTTGCTGCGCAATTGCTCCAAAAGTTCAATCCCTGCCTCGTCTCCGGAACTACGCGCCTGATCAAGTCTTTGTTCCACCAGTTGCAAAGCTTCTCGGTAGCGCTTCTGCTTAATTAAAAGCTCCAGTTCCATTTTCGAAATTTGTTCCTGCAACCAAACTAAATTTGGATAATTTGCTGATAAGATCTGAAATTCTTCCAGGGACTGAATTTCTTTCAGCAGACTAAACAATTTTTCCAGATCAGCCATTTTAGCGGTTTCTGTATTTTTAAGTTCATCCAGCCGATACTGAACCGCGGTAAAAATATCTCCCTGATACAGCGCTTCATCACTGAGCATCCGCAAAAAATCACTGCGCAGTTTTGGTTCCAGAAATTTCAAGGCACGTTTCCGCAAAATCAGATTTTGCTTAAGCGTTTTATTTTGGGACAGCAGAGATTTGTTCAAATAGTAAAACATCAAAGAGTTGAGTGGGCTGTTTGGACGTTCATTCAAAAATGCTTCTGCCAACAGTTCTGCGGAAGCCCACTCATCAAGATAATAAAGCAACTTAACTTTCAACCGTGTACGCTCCTCAATCTGCAAACTGTTTTCAATTTCCAAATACTTTTCCCGTGCCTTTTCCGGATTTGAAATCAGCAGCCTTTCAATTTCTGCCACAAACATAAACACTCCGGAAAACTCTGTATCTGCCCATTCCAGTACAATTCCCGGAGTCTGTTCTTCTGAAGACGATTCAGTTGCTTCAACATTCTCCGTGTCGGAAAACCACGGGAACAATCTGCTGAAAAATGAATCTGAAAAAATCGAGTTCTCATCTTCCTCTTTTATCAAAGGAAGCACAGGTTTTTGTGAAATTAACGGGTTTGCGGGATATTTTGCAGGACGGATTTTAAGTCGAGATTTCACAGGTTCAGACAGTGCCGTAGGAGAATAAAACAAGTCTGAAGGTAAAAGTGGCGTATTTTGTTCGGTGCTTTCTGTATTTTCGGAGGATTCTGTTTTAGCGGAAATTTCTGTATTCTGCTCTAACAATTCTGCATCACTCAGCAGACTTTGAGAGAAGGCTCTTCCGGAAGTAGTCTGAAAAATTCCGGTGCTCAAAACAGCGCAGAGAATAATAGGGAAAATTGTATCTCGACTAAAAATGATGGTCATGTAAAAACTTTATTAGACAAATAGTTGGTTTTAAACAAAAAAGCATATTTTTTTTCAAGATATTCAAATTTGTTATTTTTTAAGATTTAATTTTCGAAATAAATCTTTAAAACTCAATATAGACAGCCATTATGAGTGTCCCTGCACTTCTTATACAGCAAATGCCACGTTTTGATCAAATTTGAACCTGGCACTCCTGAGAATGTTGAGTCCTAGTGCTTTTAGAGTGGCCGCGCAGCTGACTGCCTTGAGCCCTCTTACACGTAAGTGTTTGACTCCGGTTAGACGATCGAACTGTGACATCGTGGCCTCAATTCCTGCTCGGTAGCGGTATACCTTTCTGAAGGAAGCAGTATCTTCATTTTGCCGACGTTTTGAGATCCGGATCATTTTTTTGTTGTAGTAATATGTGTATGCTTTCTTGTATTTGGAGACAGGACAGTTTATTAATTGAGGACATGCACCGCAATCTGAACGGCTGAATTTCGCGTTGAATCTGTCATTTCGTTTTTTAACACTGATGGGCTTATTACCTTGTGGACAAAGTGTGATTTGTTTATTGCTGCCCAAGGTAAATTGCTCCAGGCCAAAGCCTTTGTTCTTTGCTCCCATCACAGGCGCGAGCACATCGGTTTGATAATCTTGTTTTGCTTTTGTTACATTATCGTCACTTCCGTAGAGAGAATCCGCGAGAAGTTCTTTAGGCGACATATCTCGTTTATCTGTGTTTTTCAAGGCAGGCAATAGCGCGTTCGCGTCATGTTTATCCGCGGACTCAACTTCGATGTGAGTGATGAGTGACAACTGTTTTTTATCGGTGTCTCCAGAGTAAGTTTCCATGACCTGGACTTGATAGCCCTGGCCTTTGTGTCCGCTAAACCCGGCATCTTCGTCAGACGGATTCTGTAAAGAGTCCGAAGGAATTTCACTGTTTGGTTTTGCGCTGATAATCTTTGTGCCCTTGTTGTCCAAGTCATCTACAGAAGTACATTGCTCTTTGAATAATCTGGACAACAACTGGAAACTGCTCATGCTTTTTACTTTTTCATTTGAAGAGAATTGCCGCAAAAGAAAATGGGTGTCTTCTGCCAACAGGCTGA
>Ga0208879_1000119_pt1 | contig 82260 bp, 78 predicted proteins | sample Knorr_S15_td_Bot_FD_185605 | JGI IMG/M metagenome (GOLD analysis project Ga0208879, IMG submission 185605) | Marine microbial communities from Southern Atlantic Ocean transect - Knorr_S15_td_Bottom_ad_5009_LV_A (SPAdes) (version 2) | ecosystem: Environmental > Aquatic > Marine > Oceanic | place... | reverse complement strand
AGACTAAACAGAGTGTACAGCCCACGCTAATAATTGATGCTGAATTAATAAAGTTCATTGATGGCAAGTTAAAAGAACAAGCGATGGAAAGCAGACTTTACTAAATCCCCAATGTCTGCATGTTAAATTGCACCCAAATCTGACCCATTATCTCCGTATATTTGCACCGAATTTTGACCCATGGATAATGCCTGAGAACCGTGAAAATACTCGATCTGCCCGGGTCAACTATTGATACAAACTCCGGGTCAGTTTTCAATGCAATTCAACAGGTCAAGGCTATTAAAGAGAAAGAAAAAGAGAAGATGAGGCAGAAAAAGAATAATGTCTAGCGATTGGTCAGAAGATAGGTAACCCTAAAATGCATGATTTCGTGAACTACAGAACGGATTTCCAAACAGCAAGCCCTGAAGTCGATAACTCTTCGGACTGGTCATTAGATTTTACCAGCATGACCATTGGAATAATGCTAGGTGTCAGTGTTTGTCTGATAGGGCTAAAGATAGCCCAGATTAAAGCAGATCAAGCAGCACTAGTTGAATCTCCGGTGGTTTTGGAGGAAGTTGAAGAAAAGTCTTTTGTGTTTGAGTTTTATGAGGCTTTGAAGAGTTATGAGGTTTTGCCTAAATATCGCTAAACCACTGTCCACTTAACACCCCAAAACCTCTAAAACTGTAGACGCACCAGTATATATACAGGGGAGGGGCATGGCCTCCTGCGTACCCCTAATTTTTGCTACATTTTATGCTACACTTTGGACGTTTTAGGCGGTTTTGTCACCGCTGTAGACCAGAGAATACGGCGCTTAGAAGGTGGAGGAAGATCCTGCCTCTTCCGCCATATTTTCAGTAAGACTAACAATTTCAGTTAGTTATCTCTTTTCTACACCGACTGATAGAGTCAAAAATCCACCTTTTAAAAAGAAGGGGACACTATAATTTAATAGCTTGAGCATGGTTTTTGCGGTTGAGTTATCGTTAAGTTATTAAACTATTAGTGTCCCCTAGTTCGGCACTAGTTCCGGCATTGCTTACTTTTGTGGGCAAATCAGAAACTTTTCCCCCGTTTGTTTCATCACGTATCGCTGTACAGTCTCAGCTTGTAAAGCTTCAGAGAGAGAAATTTCGTCGCTGTAGTGGCTTGCAAAATTAGTCTTTAACTCATTGGCTACGCGGGTGCGCAAACGAGCGGCTACTTCCATTCCTGCTTTGGCAAGAAAATTCGGCAGCAACCAACCACCAACCCCCCAAGCCATTCCATAGCCTCGATTAAGAACTGTGGCAGAGGTGTCGAGACCACCGTAGAGATACACTTGTTTGTGTTTTATCGAGCCATAAATACTGTAGCCGCCAGGTGTTCGAGCGGCCGCCGCTTCCATGCAAGTGAGTATACTGGATGCAAGCGAGCCACCGCCGGTCGCATCAAACCCAAGCGTAGCACCTGTTGCATGGATGGCATCTGTTAAGTCAGCCATGAAACTATCCGAGCTGCTATTGACCACGTATTTTGCACCCATGTCGCGCAATAGGGTGGCTTGTTCTTCTTTTCGAACAATATTCACAAGCTCAACACCATCTGCCTGACAAATTCGAACTAGCATCTGGCCAAGATTTGATGCGGCAGCGGTATGGACGAGTGCTGAGTGCTCTTCCAACTTCATGGTTTCAATCATTGAAAGTGCAGTTAGTGGGTTGACGAAACTAGACGCGCCATCTTTGGCGGTATGACCCTCTAACAAAGGCAGACATGAAGCGGCATCCACGCATCGATACTGCCCATACATGCCGCCTCCCATCACCGCGACAATTTTCCCTTCAAGGCTTTTTGCCAGTTCACTGTCACCAGTCGCAACTACGGTGCCTGCACCTTCATTACCGACAGCTAGTGCCTGGCCCAGTCTTGCTTTCATCACCCTGAGGCCCTGCTGGGATACCGGCGCAGTCAATACGGTATCATTTCCGGCCCCAGATGATTTCGCGTTAGCCATATCGGACAAGCCAAACATTACACCCAAATCTGAAGGATTTATTGGCGTTGCCTCAATCTTCACCAGCACCTGATTAGTTTCGGGTTGTGGGGTTGGCTTTTCGAGTAGCTCCAGGCGCACCTCGCCGGCATCGGTAACGGTGGAAAACATTTGAAGATAAGTGGAATTCATTGACATTTTTTGCCTCATGGTGGTTTTCGGGATTTATCTAAGTTTACGGCTCAGCGATGTGAATGACTGCTGTCATGCAGACAACGCTGCTCAACATAACAGTCACAGTAACATCGTTGTTCACTACAGGAAGACGCTCAAGAGTTTTGTTGGTTGCTTCTAGCTGTATTTTCAGGAAGTTGCGAAACGAAGCAGAGAATCGAATCACAAAAGAGTGGTGATTTTAGCCACCTTTTGTTGCTCTGTCATGAAAATTTCAAGTTGTTAGTTTTCTTTGATGCAACGTGGATCGCTATTCTGAATATTGGCGATAGTCTCACGATCTATTGGTAGAGGAGCACAGCCGTGCCCGGTTCCACAAATCAAATCCCATTCGGGTCGTGCCAGTGTGTGGCAGCCGAAGCAATTACCACCGAATTGATTGACTACTTCGGTGGTGCCGCGTAGAGCAATCTCAGAACCTTGCTCCGATACCGTCAGCTCAAAAAACTCCCAGTCGTTGGTAAGCTCATTCCAGCCAGCTTCGTGCTTGATCAGCTTTTACAGATAGTTCTTCAAATAATTCCCTTTCAAGACAATCATGGATAGATTCATGGTCTTGCTGCTTACCCCCAGGAAATTCCCAAAATCCTTCCATTGCCTGGCCCTTTGACCTTCTCGTTAGGAGCACCCTACATCCACTAACTATTATTGCTGCGGATACATTTTTCATAAAACACGGATTCAGCTAATTAGTGACTTGGAGATTATCTTTCAACTAGGGTCTCAACTCTACCCACGCTCGTTCCTTTTTCAATAGGGGGTAGCATGCCTATCAATCTCTAGCTGGGTGACACAGGTTTACATCTAGTTGACAGGGATCAACTCCCGTACAGCACCTGATTGACGATTGGGTTACAAATGGGTGTCAACGAGTTCACATCTAGCTGCGAAAAGGCTATTACCGATTCGTAGTACTAATTAAACCGAAATCGTATTTTTTGCTGTGCATATGCTGGATATGAATAAAAGATGACGTGATCAATGAGTTAGTTTAACTCTAACCCATTGATTTATATGGTAGCTATGGGCGGACTTGAACCACCGACCCCAGCATTATGAATGCTGTGCTCTAACCAGCTGAGCTACATAGCCATTATTCTATTGCGGCGCCTATTCTACTGTATCTGCAACATCGAGATCTGCAGCAGCATGTAAACCCCCACTACGACTAACAAGAGCAAAAAATCCAGTGAGAAAACCTTCCGTTTTCCATAAGGATGCGAATTCTGTACATTCGGCCATTTGTTGTCAAGTACTGATGACGCTCAGACATTGAATCTGAAGTGAATTACATCGCCATCCTGGACTATGTAATCCTTGCCTTCCAGGCGCCATTTGCCGGCTTCCTTGGCGCCATTTTCACCGTCAAACTCGATAAAATCGTGGTATGACACGACTTCGGCGCGGATGAAGCCCTTCTCGAAATCCGTGTGAATCACGCCTGCTGCCTGGGGCGCGGTGGCGCCGATTTTTACGGTCCAGGCCCGGACTTCTTTGACTCCGGCGGTGAAATAGGTCTGCAGCTTTAATAAGTCGTAGCCGGCGCGGATGACCCGATCCAGGCCGGGCTCTTCCATGCCCAGGTCCTGCAGGAATTCCAGTTTCTCGTCTTCCTCCAGCTCGGCGATTTCGGCTTCCAGTTTGTTGCAGATAGCGACGACGACCGCGTCTTCGGATGCGGCTATTGACTTGACGGTATCGAGATGGAGGTTATTGTCGAAACCCTCTTCGTCTACGTTGGCGATATACATTACCGGTTTTACGGTTAACAGGTGCAGGGAGTACAGATCCGCCTGTTCTTCCTCGGCCAGATTCAGGGTGCGAATCGGGCGGGCTTCATCCAGGTGCGCCTTTACCCTTTCCAGCAATAGGCTCTGGCGCTGAGCATCTTTGTCACCACTCTTGGCGATGCGGGAAACCTTGTTCAGCCACTTTTCAACGCTCTCAAGATCGGCCAAGGCCAGCTCCGTGTTGATGGTTTCGATATCGGAAACAGGATCGATCGTGTCCGACACGTGGACCACGTTGCTGTCTTCGAAACAACGGACCACATGGGTTATGGCATCGGTTTCCCGGATATTGGCGAGAAATTTGTTTCCCAGGCCCTCGCCCTTGGAGGCGCCGGCGACCAGTCCCGCGATGTCGGTGAATTCGACCGTGGTTGCAATGATCTTCTCCGGCTGGACGATCGCGGCCAGCCTGTCCAGGCGCTCATCGGGGATGGGGACGACTCCGGAATTTGGCTCGATGGTGCAGAAGGGAAAATTCTCGGCGGCGATGCCGGCCTTGGTGAGGGCATTGAATAACGTGGATTTACCGACGTTGGGTAATCCTACAATTCCACATTTTACGGCCATTTTGGGTTTTTCTCTTGTTGGGGTGAAAGGGTCAGAGTAAGAATTTCTCAAGCTGGGTTTTAAACGGCGGCTTGAGCAATGAAATTTTTTTTCCGAGCCCTACGAGTCTGTGTGTAGAGAGTGCATGGCTTCTTCCCACTCGCCGTTGACGGCTTTTGGCAGGACTCGAATTGCATCTTCGATGTTGCTCATGATGACATCGGCTTCGGAGCGAGAGGGGTCACCCAGCACATAATTCGACACCATGGATTTGTGGCCGGGGTGTCCGACGCCAATCCTCAGGCGATAGAATTCTCTGCTGCCACCGAGCGCATTGATGATGTCCCGCAAGCCATTATGACCGCCATGGCCACCGTCTTTCTTGAAGCGGGTGACGCCGACTTCGAAATCGATTTCGTCGTAGGCCACCAACATGTGCTCGGGTTCTATCTTGAAAAACCTGCACACGGCTGCCACGGATTTACCGCTGTGGTTCATGAAAGTAGTGGGGAACAGTAGCTTGACATCATGGTCGGCAATGGCGATGGTCGTAAATTCACCAAAGAACTTGCTCTCGCCACGCAGGCTGCCAGCGTACGCCTTGCACAGATGGTGCAGGAAGATGACCCCGGCGTTATGCCGATTGGAATCATGTTGCGGGCCCGGGTTACCGAGGCCCACAATCAATTTCAAGGGATGACCAGACATAGAAAATCCGGGGTTCTATTTAGTCTTTGCTGTCTCCGGAAGTATCGTCTCCGTCTCCGCCTTCGCTGCTGTCGTCATCGCCAGCTGCTTCAGCTTCTTCGCCCTCTAGCTCTTCATCTTCCTCGGCGATACCTTTAGGTGCCTGCACGATGGCGATAGATAGATCGATGCTGTCCTCACCGTGGGACAAGGCCACACTGGTAATACCTTCTGGCAGTGTAATTTCAGACAGGTGAACCGATTCTCCAAGATCGATCTCCAGCATATCCACTTCGATATACTCTGGCAGGTCTTTTGGCAGACAGGATACTTCAATTTCATTCATCGTCCTGATGATATTACCGCCACCGAGCCTGACGCCCACGCAGGTCTCTTCGTTGAGGAAGTGAATAGGCACTTTCACGATGATGGCATGAGTGGCGCTGACTCGCAGGAAGTCCGCATGTAAAATGATGGCCCTGGCTGGATGACGCTGCAGGGCCTTGATCACGGCCTGTTCTTTCTTGTTGCCGATCTTCAAGGTGATGATGTGGGCAAAGAAAGCTTCATTTTCAGTGGCCCTGGCGATGTCCTTGTGGGCAATCGTCAAGGCGATGGGGTCTTTATCACCGCCATAGAGAACGGCGGGTATATTATTGTCCAGACGACGCAGGCGGCGGCTCGCACCTTTCCCCAAGTCAGTCCGGACTGAGCAATTTAATTCAAATTCTTCAGTAGACATAAGTCTCTCCCAAGAAATACTGTGATTAGCCTGCGACCGGCATAAGCACAGAGTTAAAAAAGGTTAAAAGAAGGGCCGAAAGTTTGTTTCGACCCCATTTTGACCGACTATCCCCGCGATGTTCTATGTGTTATCAAACATCGCGCTAATGGATTCTTCATTACTCACCCGACGAATCGATTCGGCCAATAACTTGGCCATCGACAGTTGCCGAATGCGCGAGCAGTTTTTCGCTGCTTCGTTCAATGGAATCGTATCCGTTACTACCAGTGTGTCCAGACTCGATCCGTCTATATTTTCGATAGCCCTGCCGGATAAAACCGGATGGGTACAATAGGCCACAACCTTCTTGGCGCCATCTTTTTTAAGGGCATCTGCGGCCTTGCACAAGGTGCCGGCGGTATCAACCATGTCGTCGACGATCAGACAGCAACGACCTTTAACATCACCGATGATATGCATGACCTGCGCTTCGTTCGCCGACGGTCGCCGTTTATCGATGATGGCGAGCTCGACGTTAAGTTGTTTCGCCACCGCTCGCGCTCTCACCACACCACCGACATCCGGTGACACAACGATCAGGTCTTCATAACGCTGGCGTTCAATATCGTCAGTCAGCACCGGTGAGCCATAGACGTTGTCCACCGGAATACTGAAGAAGCCCTGTATCTGTTCGGCGTGTAAATCCACGGTCAATACGCGATTGACCCCGACGGCACTTATCATGTCGGCCACTACCTTGGCGCTGATGGCAACCCGCGCCGATCGTACTCGTCGGTCCTGTCTGGCGTAGCCGAAATACGGGATAACCGCCGTGATTCGATTCGCCGAGGCACGGTGCAAGGCATCAGCCATCAACACCAGTTCCATGATGCTGTCGTTGGTTGGGGCGCATGTGGGCTGAATAATGAAGACGTCCTTACCGCGGACATTCTCGTTCAGCTCGACGGATATTTCACCATCGCTAAATTTACTGATATTGGCGTAACCCAGGGGAACGCCAATATGTTTGGCAATCTGATCCGCCAATACCGGATTTGCATTGCCCGTAAAGACCATTAAGTTATTGGCCACGCTGGTTTCCTATGTGTTGGTGGTGACTTGCAATGTCCTTAAAAAATTTGGCTGGGGTGGCTGGATTCGAACCAACGCATGCAAGGATCAAAACCTTGTGCCTTACCACTTGGCTACACCCCAAATATTCCTTATTCCAGCTACCGGAGCACTCCAATGACATCGGTGTTGCGCCGCCGAGTCATACTCCTCACAGCTTCCTTCCTCGAGTACCCGCAGCAGGCGTATTTTATGCCCCAGGAATTTTGTGTTCCAGCGAATTAATCCCTTTTGCCACGAATCCGCTGAGATGAGCCGGCAACTTCTCTAATATCCTGTCAGCGGCCTCTTTGTCAGGAAAGTTGGCAAAGACACTGGAACCGGTTCCCGTCATCCTGGCGTCGGTGAATTGGGCCAGCCAATTCAGGGCTGCATCGACCTCTGGATAGAGCATTCGAGTAACTGATTCGCAGTCATTTCGGGCTCTGCCTCCCAGAAAGTCGGCAATTGTGATGGCTGGAGAGTTCCGTGTCAATTGTTCGTGACAAAAAATCTCGGCGGTGGAAACCGCACATTCTGGCGTGATCACCAGATACCAAGAAGCGGCCAATTCTACGGGCCGTAGCCGCTCGCCGATTCCCTCCCCCCAGGCGCTGCAACCGCGAATAAAGACCGGTACGTCGGCGCCCAATTTAACCCCGATCTCGCAGAGCTGTGTCACGCCGAGATTTAACTGCCAGATCGAATTCAGCGCCAACAGCGTCATCGCCGCATTGGAGCTGCCACCCCCCAGGCCGGCTCCCAGGGGAATGCGTTTGCGAATGCGAATACTGGCGCCCTGATTTCCCGGGTCCAGTGCCTTGAGCTGGTTTGCTGCCTGCAGGATCAGGTTGTCATCGAGGGGTATGGCAATATGCCTTGTTGCGGACTGACTGTGCAGCGCCAACACGCCCGGTGCGGCCAAGGTAAATTCCATGTTGTCGCCGAAGTCTAGCAGTTGAAACAGGGTCTGTAGTTGATGGTAGCCATCAGCGTGACGCCCGGTGATATGCAGGAACAGGTTGAGCTTGGCAGGCGCCAACAGTTGCAGCGGGGCGGGGGCCATCAGTTGATCGGATTGCTCCTTGCATTGTTGACCGAAGCATCCAGGTCCCAGTTCAGACCAATAAATCGCAATCTGATATCGTTCTGGGGCCGGGTCAGTTCCACCCGCCTGGGCAGGGAAATGGCGCCATATTGCCTGGGGTCTGTATAACTTACACTCCAGCCGAACTGGCTAAGCTTGGTGAGCTGGTTCAACTCGTTAAAGGTCAGATCCGCTGGCGTGTTGGGTGCCGGCATGCCCTTTATCCAGTACTCCAGGAAAGACACGGGTAATTCATAGCCCAGTTGTTGCAGGATCAGGTCTTCGGGACTGGCGGCGGTGAGAACGTCGCCATTCTGCTGCATGGTTACGTATCCAGGGCGGCCTACGATGAGGGTATTGCCCGCATTAAATGTGCCCCACAGACGAATCTGATATTCCAACTTCTGTTGCGCCCAGCGAATTCTGGGGGTGTGGGATTCATTGTCATAGCGGATATTAACGCGGCCGCTCAATCGCCAGGAGTGTAGCTGCCGCAACTGATCACGCTGCCGGGTCCAGTTACTGTTCTCCTGCGCAGGCGGCGCCCCGACACAGGATGCCAGCGACAGGCATAGCAGCAGCGTGGACCAGAATTTTGACGCCAGTGGTGAGCTTCCTACCGAAAGCTGTATCGCCTTCATGACCGGTGCTGTAATCGCTCCATGGCCTCTTTGATTAGTTCGCTGTCCGGCGTGGCTTCGAGGGCATTCTGCCAGACCTGGATGGCTTCGTCCTCGCGACCCATCACCCACAGCACTTCTCCCAGGTGAGAGGCGACTTCGTGATCGGGGAAGGCGGCGAATGCACGGCGCAGGTTGGCCAAGGCTTCCCCATAACGGCCCAGCTTGTATTGGACCCAGGCGATGCTGTCGATAATAGCCGGGTCGTCGGGTGAGATGGCTATGGCCAGTTCGAGAAGTTCCAGAGCCTCTTCGAAGCGGGTGGTCTGGTCCGCCAGCATATAGCCTAAGTGGTTGAGGGCGCGGGAGTCCTCCGGCAACATGCGAATGATCTGGCGCAAATCCCGCTCCGAGCCGGCGCTATCCTGAATCGAATCGTTATAAAGCACGCGGGCGAACAGCAGATCGGTCTCGTTTGGATACTTGTTTAATGCCCGATTTAAAAGCGCCAGCGCCTCATCTGAGTAATCTGCCTGAATCAGGGCGCTGGATTCTATGGTAAGAAACATTATCTCCAGCCGCGGCTGACCTCTGGCCAGGCCGCTCAACCAGCTGTGGGCATCCTCCAGTTCTCCCAACTGAATGGAGAAGCGTGTGGCCTGTTGTTGGGCCGCCAAAAAGTTATTAGTGCCTATGCGCACCTGGCGATAGTGCTCGACAGCCTTCGCCAGATCTTCACGCTGCTCGTAGATCAGGCCCAGGTAGTACTGGCTTTCGTCGGCACGCTGATCGACTCCGATCAGGCGGGTAAATCTGCGTATGGCGCTGTCGTCATCGTCCATCTCCATATCCAGCAAGGCGACGGAGTAGTAGGTCTCCCAATCCTGAGGATTCTGTTCTACCAGTATTTCAAATTGCTCTCTCGCGTCTGCGAATTCATCATTCTGGATTAGCAGGCGAGCGTATGTCAGGCGCAGAGAATTGTCAGTCTTAAACCTGCGTACGCCGCTGCGAAGGGTGCGCAATGCGGCATCGGAGCGATCCAGGTTTTGCTGTAGCTGTGCCTCCAGTAATACCATTGCCGGCGTCAGTTCGACACGATTCTTCAGCAGGTCCATTTCGTCCAGAGCGGCTTCGGCCTCGCGGTTCTGCCCCAGCATTTGAATCAGTGCAATGTGGATAGATTCCTGTGCTGGAAACTCGCGTACCAATTGGCGCAAGTTGTTTATGAGGCCGATCCGGGCTGCGGGACTTAATCTGCCGGTGCGAGCGGCCAGGGTGGAAAAATCGATGCTGCCCCCGAGATCGATAACTCGCGCCATGTGGGACAGGGCCTGATCGAAGGTGCCGTTCTCTAAAAACTGGAAGCTCAGCATCAGATGAGGTTGCGGGTCTTGCGGGCTGATTTCTGCCCACAGCAAACCGAGTTGAAGCAGGGCATTTAGATCGTTGTTGATGGAAGCGAACTGCACCGCGCGCTTGACGACGCCGAGATCTCGGGTATCGAAGGCGAGGTCGAAGTAGTTTTCCCCCGCAGCTTCACGCTCACCGCGTTTGGCGCCAAGCTCACTGATGATGGCCTGGTAGAGTTGCTCCTCCGTAAACGTGCCGTATTCGATCTCGTCCGGCTCCTGCTGCGTTTCGGCGCTAGTGAGTTCGGCTTCGGCAGGGAGAATCTCGGCGGTCTCGGACACCGTGGCACAGGCGCCGAGTGCCGCGCCGATGCCGACGACGGCGAGGAGTCTCAAAATCAGCCGCGTGAAACGTTCGAATGTTAAGAATGAATGCATAATGTTCTAGCTTTGTCTGTTTACTGCCCGGGTCGGTCCATTATAACAGTTTGTTGAACGGCAACAGCTTACTCCTCTCGATTCTTCACGGTGACGACCTGGACGATGACGGCCGCTCGCGGTGCCGGAATTCCCCAATTGACCGGCTCGATGCCGATTACTGTCACTGCCTGGGCAAATTAAGGATTCCTTGCCGATTCACCAGGTCTTGTCTCTTGTACAGGAACTTGAGCAAAATCAGTCTGTAATGGGAACTGGGGCCGAAGTCTAGTAACATTACGCGCCTTTTACGGGCTTTTTATTTTTCCGAATCAGCGGGTTATCGATGGCACTGGTGCTGGTAGGCATAAATCACAATACGGCAAATATAGCGCTGCGAGAGAAGGTAGCTTTTCCTCCGGAGATTGTGGCGGATGCACTGCGGCGAGTGCATGCCCTGGAATCTGTGAATGAGGCCGTGATCGTCTCCACCTGTAACCGCACGGAAATATACCTGGAATTTGAGGGCGATTCCCACCTGTCGGAGTCGGGATCAGATCTCGTTACCAAGCGCTTACTGCTGGATCGACAGCAGCGAATCCTAGCCTGGTTAGCGGACTACCATGAGATGAGTGCAGAAGAACTGGCTGAGAGTAGCTATGCCTTCGGCGATGAAGATGTGGTGCGTCATCTGATGAAGGTCTCTTGTGGACTGGATTCCATGGTGTTGGGTGAGCCCCAGATTCTTGGCCAGATCAAATCGGCGTTCGCGGTATCGAAAGATTTAGAGGTGCTTGGCTCGGTCCTCGGTCGTGCCTTTCAGGTGGCGTTCTCGGTGGCAAAAGAGGTGAGGACAGACACCGCGATTGGCGAGAATCCGGTCTCTGTGGCCTATGCCGCGGTGGCCTTGTCCGAGCGAATTTTCTCGGACCTTGCCAGCCTCAGCGTGCTACTCATCGGCGCCGGGCGCACCATCGAATTGGTGGCCACACATCTGGCGGACAAGGGCGTTAGCGCCATGGTGGTAGCAAACCGGACCCTGGACCATGCGCTGGATGTCGCCGCCAAGTTTGATGGCCATGGCGTGTTGCTGTCCGAGATTCCGGAGCAATTAGTCACAGCCGATATCGTGGTTTCTTCAACCAACAGCCAGTTACCGTTGCTGGGCAAGGGTGCGGTGGAACGGGCATTGAGGCAACGCAAGCACAAGCCTATGCTATTGATTGACCTGGCGGTGCCCCGGGATATCGAAGCCGAGGTCAGCGAAATTCCGGACGCCTATCTATACAGTGTCGATGATATAAGCGCTGCCATAGAAGACGGCGTCAAGAGCCGGGCCGAAGCTGCGGCCCAGGCCGAATCCATTATTGAACGAGGAGTCGGAGAATATATGCAACAGCTGCGATCTCTGAACGCAGTCGCTACCCTGCGTGCGCTTCGCGACAAGGCCGACTCGATTCGCGAGGCGGAGTTGCAACGGGCCATCAAGGCGCTGGATAAGGGTGAGAGTGCCGCGGTGGTGGTTGAGAGTCTGTCCCGAGCGATTACCAACAAGCTCACCCATTCGCCCAGTGTGCAGTTGAAGAAGGCCAGCGCCGAAGGACGGGATGAATTATTGCAGCTGACCCAGGAACTCTTCGAACTGGAATTGAAGCAAGAACCCTAGATCCATCAGACAACCGGGCCCGGGCTGCCACCAACCACCCACCAGACACCTACCAATAGAAGTAAAAATGAAAGACTCCATTCGTAACAAGCTGGACCGACTCAAAGACCGCTTCGATGAAATTGAAGCCCTGCTTAGCGACGCAGAAATCATCTCCGATCAGACCCGATTTCGCGACTTGTCCAGAGAATATGCCGAGATCGAAGAAGTGGTGAAGAGCTTTCAGCGGTTTTTGGTGGTAAGCGAAGATCTCGACGGGGCCAGGGAAATCCAGAAAGATCTGGACCCCGAGATTCGCAAGCTGGCGGAGGAAGAGGTCAAAGCTGCCATCGAAGAGTTGAAGACATTGGAACTGGCATTGCAGAAACTTCTGCTGCCTAAAGATTCGAAAGATAGCTGTAATGTGTTCCTGGAAATTCGGGCCGGCACCGGCGGCGATGAGGCCGCTATCTTTGCCGGTGATCTTTATCGAATGTATGTTCGTTATGCCGACCTGCAGAACTGGAGGTTGGAGAATATTACCCAGCGCCATGGTGAACATGGGGGTTACAAGGAAATAATCGCCCGCATCGAGGGCAAGGATGTCTACGAGAAGTTAAAGTTTGAGTCCGGCGCCCACCGGGTGCAGCGGGTCCCGGAAACAGAAACCCAGGGTCGTATTCATACCTCGGCCTGCACCGTCGCTATCATGCCGGTGTTGGATGAAGTGGATGACATCGAGATTAACAAGAGCGACCTGCGAGTAGATACCTTTCGCGCCAGCGGAGCCGGTGGTCAGCACGTTAACAAAACTGACTCGGCGATACGGCTGACTCACCTTCCCACCGGCATTGTGGTGGAATGTCAGGATGAAAGATCACAGCACAAGAACCGGGCGCGGGCCATGTCACTGCTGCAGGCCAAGCTTCTCGATCAGGCGCAACAGGCGCAGCGACAGGAAGAGTCGGATACCCGGCGCAAACTGGTGGGCAGTGGTGATAGGTCCGAAAAAATTCGTACTTATAATTACCCCCAGGGTCGAGTGACGGATCACCGCATCAAATTGACCCTGTACAATTTGCCGGAAGTCATGTCCGGCGATCTCGCGTCCATCATCCAGCCCTTGATCAATGAGTACCAGGCCGATTTGCTGGCAGGCCTAGCCGACGACTGAACCGAGTCTCCCCGGATATGGTCATCACCATTAAACAGGCACTTTCCCAGGCCCAGAGATTGCGGGCTGTGAGTGAAAGCTGGCGGCTGGAATCCGAGATACTGCTGGCCGATGCGCTGAAAAGCAATCGTGAAGCGCTGTTCGCCTGGCCGGCACAGGAGTTGTCTAGGCAACAGGCGGACGCTTATCAGCACATGATGCAGCGGCGTGAGCGCGGCGAACCCATCGCCTATATTACCGGCAAGCAGGCATTCTGGGATTTCGAGCTAAAAGTTAACCCCCAGGTGCTGATCCCTCGTCCTGAAACAGAGTTGCTGGTGGAGACTGCTATAAAATTCCTGGAACCGAATTCATCTGCCGCACTGAGGCTGGTCGATTTGGGCACGGGCAGTGGTGCCATCGCGCTGGCGCTAGCGCGGCACAGCAAACACTGGCGCGTCACCGCCGTGGATATCAGTCCACAGGCATTGGCGCTGGCGGCCGAGAATGCGCGGTTGTTGCAGGTAGAAAATATTGAATTCTGCGAGGCGTCATGGTGTGATGGTCTGGACGCTCGAGCCTACGATCTGGTTGCTGCCAATCCACCCTATGTGGCGGTGGGAGACCGGCATTTGCAACAGGGAGATTTGAGGTTTGAACCGCCGATTGCCTTGGCAGCCAAGGATTCGGGTTTGAGTCATTTGCAAGAAATAGTCAAAAGTTGCAGGCAGGTCCTAAAAAAAGAGGCCTGGCTCCTATTGGAACATGGCTTCGATCAAAAACTGGCGGTGGCCAATCTATTGCGCGACGCTGGTTACTCAAATATCAGTTGCGCACAGGATTTAGCGGGGCTCGATCGCCTGACTTCCGCGCAATGGCCGGATTAATCAGAGACTCCCAATGCTGGACGAACAACTATTGCGATACTCTCGCCAGATCATGCTTCCGGAAATGGATGTGGCAGGGCAACAGAAACTGAACGATGCCAGTGTGCTCATCGTCGGCATGGGTGGGCTCGGCTGTCCTGCCGCCATGTATCTCGCGGCTGCTGGAACCGGGCATCTGCTCATAGCCGATGACGATATTGTAGAGCTAACGAATTTGCAGAGACAGATCGCCCATAGCCAGGCTGACCTGGGGACGGCGAAGGTGGACTCGGTACAGCAAACCCTGAAGGGCCTGAATCCGGATTTAAAAATTACCGCGCTCAGGCAACGGCTCGATGGCGATGATCTGGACCGGGCAGTCAATAGTGTCGACGTGGTGGTCGATGCCTGCGATAATTTCACTACCCGATTCGCAATCAATCGCAGTTGCATTCGCCATGGCAAACCCCTGGTGTCTGGTGCCGCGATACGTATGGAAGGGCAGGTCGCGGTCTTCGACAGCTCGAACCCGGAGAGCCCCTGCTATCAGTGTCTATATCGCGAAGGTGATGATGAGGACAGTAGTTGCTCGCAAAATGGCGTGATGGCACCGGTGGTTGGAATAATCGGTTCTGTTCAGGCCATGGAGACCATCAAGCTCATCACTCAGATAGGCACTTCTCTGGCCGGCAGATTGCTGCTGTTAGACGCAGCGACTATGCAGTGGCGGGAGATGAAGCTACCCCGTGATAGTCAATGTCCGGCCTGTGGAAATTCAGGGAACGCAGCTCGGTAAACAGCAGCAGGCTGCAATTGATTGCAGTAGACCATGCATCCCGTTATTATGCGTGCCTTTCCGAGCGAGCCTCTGAGAACGTTTATAGCCTTGCCAGAGATTTCCCAATCTCCAGTTTTTGAATAGTGTTGGAAAAACCGAATTATGGATGCAGTAGAAACATCAGAGTCCAAGCCTGAGTCCGAGACAGTCTCATTTGACAGTTTCGATTTAGAGCAGCCCTTGCGCGATGCCATAGCCAAGCTAGGGTTTGAGTTTTGTACGCCGATTCAGGCGCAAAGTCTGGTGCACACGCTTGCCGGGCATGATGTCACCGGTAAGGCGCAGACCGGCACCGGCAAGACAGCCGCGTTTCTAATCACCATTATTAATGATCTGCTGACCAATCCCGTCGAGGGAGATCGGTTCCTGGCCGAGCCTAGGGCCTTGATCATCGCGCCGACGCGAGAGTTGGCCATGCAGATTGCCAATGACTCGGTGCAGCTAAATGAATTTACAGATTTACACACAGTGACCCTGGTGGGTGGAGAAGACTATCAGAAACAGACTCGGGCACTGGATTTGAAGCCGGTAGATATTGTGGTTGCCACACCGGGGCGACTGCTGGATTTCGTAAGTAACGATAAGCTTTACCTGGGCCTGGTGGAATTGCTGGTGCTCGATGAAGCCGATCGCATGCTGGATATGGGTTTCATTCCACAGGTAAGACAGGTGGTAGCGCGAACCCCGAAAAAAGAGTGCAGGCAGACCCTCTTGTTCAGTGCAACATTCACGCCTGACATCATTGAGTTGGGGTCCCGCTGGGCCATGGATCCAATCATGGTAGACGTGGAACCGGAACAGGTGGCGGCGGTAGACGTTAATCAAATAGTCTACCTGGTCACCACCGCCGACAAGTACAACCTGTTGTATAACCTCATCACGGAACCGGAGTCGAAGAAGGTGCTGGTCTTCAGCAACCGCCGTGATCAGGTCAGAAGGCTGGCGGACAATCTGTATCGTAATGGGATAAATTGCGGCGCCCTCTCGGGTGAGATTCCCCAGAATAAACGCATCCGAACCCTGGACGCATTCAAGACTGGCAAGTTACGCGTCCTGGTTGCTACCGATGTTGCGGGCAGAGGCCTGCATATCAGCGATGTGACCCACGTGGTGAACTATACCTTGCCGGAAGAGGCGGGAGATTACGTGCATCGAATCGGCCGCACGGGCAGGGCGGGTGCGGTAGGCACATCGATCAGTTTTGCCTGTGAGGAAGACTCCTTTTTATTGCCTGCCATAGAAGAAAAGCTCGGTCACAAGCTGGACTGCATTCATCCCGATGAGGAATTGCTCGAGCGGGCTCCAGGCTTCGTTCGCGAGGTCCAATCCCAGCCCAGACCGGACAACCGGGGTAATTCAAGACCCCGCGGCAATCGACGCCCGGCTCGGAAATACTAGTAAGAACGCTCTCTCACCCAATGTTCCGCGACAATCTTAAGATACTTTCTCGGCGAAGATCCTCTATCCTGTTTTCCTTGCGACCATTCGCGCTTCCATTTTTTCAGCGCTGCGGAATTCGCTCCGCTCAGACAGTCCTCGCTCAACCTGAAAAAATGAAAGCGCTAAAGCATGGTCTGATTTGCAAGGCAAGCAGAGTAGAGGATCTTCGCCTCAATGCAGTGAAATCCTGCAGCCTGTGGTTTTAAACTACATTCAAATCACTGACTTGTCGTTTATCACATAATCAAGCGAATTTGAGTTGCCTAGTCCCCTTGCGCACAATCAGGCCATGTCTATATCCTTCACTTTAGACAGATTTGAGCGAGTTCCGCAGCGCTGGCTAAAGTGAAGGATATATGGGCGTGCGCAAGGGGACTAGGCAACTCAACTTCGCGGATAAACGACACAAATGTCCGGTCAGACCCAACAAGATGCATTGGGCTCTTTTTGTTCTAATCTATTTGATTGCGGGTAGAAATAGCGCCGGCTGCTGCCAGCGCAGCGGCATAGCCCACAGATTTTCGGTGTTGGGAGACGAGATCCAGGAAGGTGCTGCCGTCTTCCAGGGGCACGTTGATGTCGCGATCAGATTCGAGGTAGAAAACGAGGAAGCGTTTGAATAGATCGGCGGTCATGCCTCGATAGGCCCTGAGCAAGATATTGTAGTCCGCAGGCAAGCTCTCCGGTGGTTCCCATTCCAGAAAGGTCTGCAGGCGTTGGTCGGACCAGGTTTCATCTCTGGTTGCGGGTTGAACGCGGTCCTTACCGGATTTTTTTCCTTCTTTCATTGCTTCATTACCTTATGTTTTTTAAGTGCACCCTGTACTTAAAAAATGTCGCTGGTCAGGGCTGGCGCAAAATGTGATTTTGCTTGCCCTGACTTTGCTCGCATTTGCTTCGCAAATGGTTGGCCATCCATGGCCAACGGGTATTCTTTTTGAGTTTGAGAAAAGCTGCTCTCGGCCTATTTTAGCTTTTCTTTTAGCAGGGTGTTGACTTGGCCGGGGTTGGCTTTGCCCTGGGACAGTTTCATGGCCTGGCCGACGAGGAAGCCGATTACCTGTTGTTTGCCCTCTCTATATTGTTGTACCTGGTTGGGGTTGCTGGCAATGACTTCGTCTACTATCTTCTCGATCGCACCGCTGTCTGTCACCTGTTTCAGGCCCTTGTCTTCGATGATGGCATCCACCTCGGAGGCATCGTCGAGCATGGATTCGAAGACGGTCTTGGCGATCTTTCCTGAAATTGTTTCATCCTTGATGCGGGTGATGAGTGTGGCCAGGCGATCCGCCTGGATCGGCGAGTCACTCACCTCCCAATTGTGCTTGTTGAGCAGGGCCTGTAATTCAACCGTGACCCAGTTCGCCGCCAGTTTTGCGTCACCGCTGCCCCTGGCGACGGTCTCGAAGTAATCGGCCAATTCGCGGCTGCTTACCAGTACCCCGGCGTCGTATTCGCCGAGGCCGTATTCATCGCGGAAACGGAGCTTCTTGGCGTCTGGCAGTTCCGGCAGGCTGGCTCTGATAGCGGCGATATAGGCCTCGTCAATCACTATGGGGAGCAGATCCGGTTCCGGAAAGTAACGGTAGTCGTTCGCGACTTCCTTGCTGCGCATGGAGCGGGTCTCGTCTTTGTCGGCGTCATAGAGCCTGGTCTCCTGGACGATGCGACCGCCGTCTTCGATCACATCCCGCTGTCGTCGCACCTCGTAATTAATCGCCTTCTCCACGAAGCGGAACGAGTTGATGTTCTTGATCTCGGTGCGGGTGCTCAATTCGGTTTCGCCCTTGGGTCGAATAGAGACATTGGCATCGCAGCGCATCGAGCCCTGCGCCATGATGGCGTCGGAGATATCCAGATAGCGAATAATGGAGTGGAGCTTCTTCAGGTAGGTTACGGCTTCCCGGGCGCTGCGAATATCCGGCTCGGACACGATTTCCAGCAGGGGCGTGCCAGCCCGATTGAGATCGATACCGGTCATGCCCTGATAGTTTTCGTGCAGGGACTTGCCCGCATCTTCTTCCATATGAGCGCGAGTGATGCCGATGACTTTTTCGCTGCCGTCATCCAGGGTAACCGTCAGCGAGCCCTTGCCGACGATGGGGTAGTCGAGCTGGCTGACTTGATAGCCCTTGGGCAGGTCCGGATAGAAGTAATTCTTGCGATCGAATACCGAGCGCTTGCCAATTTCGGCACCAATCGCCACCCCGAATCGTACCGCCATCCACAATGCATCCTTATTGAGTACCGGCAGCGTGCCGGGCATAGCCAGGTCATAGATATTGGCCTGGGTGTTCGGGGCGGCGCCAAATTTGGTCGCGCTGCCGGAGAATAATTTGGAATTGGTGGAAAGCTGTACGTGCACTTCCAAACCGATAACGGTCTCCCATTCCATCGTTAGCCCTCCTGCCTGAATGCCGCAGGCTTGTGGCAATGCCAGTCGGTCTGTTGTTGAAATTGATGGGCGATATTCAGCACCCTGGCCTCGGCGAAATCAGAGCCGACCAGGTGCATGCCAATCGGCAGGCCGTTGACCATGCCACCTGGAATCGAGATAGCCGGCAAGCCGGCCAGGTTGACCGCGATGGTATATATGTCTTCCAGGTACATCGCCACCGGGTCGCTCTTGGCGCCGAGTTCGAATGCGGTGTGGGGGGAAGTCGGCCCCACGATGATGTCGACTTCCTCGAAGGCTGCGTCGAAATCATTCTTGATCAGGCGTCGAATCTTTTGTGCCTTGCGGTAGTAGGCATCGTAGTAGCCGGCGGAGAGGGCATAGGTACCGACCATGATGCGGCGTTTGACTTCATCACCGAAGCCCTCGCTGCGGCTGCGCTTGTACATGTCTTCGAGATCGAGGGGATTCTCACAACGATAGCCATAGCGTACGCCGTCATAGCGAGACAGATTGGCGGAGGCTTCCGCCGGTGCCACCACATAGTAGGCCGATACCGATAGGTGGTTGTTAGGCAGGTCGATTTCCCTGATGCTGGCGCCCAGCTTTTCATATTCTTTGAGGGCATCACGTATGGCCTGTTCCACCTCGGCGTTCAGGCCCTGAGCAAAGTGTTGCCTGGGAATGCCAATCTTCAAGCCATCGAGGGAGTCGTCCAGCGTCGCCGTATAGTCTTCTACGTCTCTGTCTATGCTGGTGGAGTCTTTGCTGTCCAGCCCTGCCATAACATTCATCATGAGGGCGGCATCTTCTGCACTCTGGCACAGTGTGCCGGCCTGATCCAGGCTGGACGCGAAGGCGATCATGCCCCAGCGCGAGACTCTGCCATAACTGGGTTTGAACCCGGTGATGCCGCAGAATGACGCCGGCTGTCGGATAGAGCCCCCGGTGTCGGTACCGGTGGCCATCGCGCATAAACCGGCGGCGACTGCTGCCGCAGATCCTCCCGATGAACCCCCGGGCACCCTGTTGGTATCCCAGGGGTTTCTGACCGGGCCAAAGAAGCTGTTTTCATTGGAAGAGCCCATGGCAAACTCATCCATATTGGTCTTGCCCAGGGTAACAGCGCCCGCAGCCTTGAAGCGTTCGACTACGGTTGCATCGTATGGCGACACAAAATTTTGCAGCATGCGGGAGCCGCAAGTTGTGCTGATGCCCTGGGTACAAAAAATATCCTTGTGCGCCATTGGAATTCCCAGTAGCGCGCCGGCCTCACCATTTGCTCTAGCCGCATCGGCAGCCCTGGCCTGATCCAGTGCGGATTCGTCACAGACAGTGATAAAGGCATTGAGCTCGGTGTTGAGTTCGGCGATTCGATCCAGATATGTCTGGGTCAGTTCGACACTGGAGATGTCACCAGATGCAAGAGCAACGGACAATTCGGCGACGGTTTTTTCGATCATTAGGGAGTTCCTGGTGTGATGCCCTTAACAAGAGCGATCTGCGATGCTGCGTGTTACGAACTGCTGGTTTGAAAATGGCTGACCAAAGGGGGTTGGGGGAGACCCTACTCGAGCACCTTCGGCACCAGGTAGAGTCCGTCCTGACTGTTCGGCGCCAGGGTCTGTAGATCCTGGCGCTGGTCTTTCTCGGTGATTACATCCTCCCGCAGCCTCTGCACTACGTCCAGGGGGTGCGCCAGTGGTTCGACGCCGTCGGTATCCACGGATTGCATCTGGTCGATCAAGCCCAGAATGTCCCCGATTCGCGCGGTCACTTCATCGGCTTCCGAATCGCTTATATGCAGACGTGCGAGATGGGCAATTTTCTCTACTTCAGACTTGTCGAAAGCCATCGAAATTCTCCGGAATTTCCAGTGTCGGGAACGAATAAAAGCTGTCTGTGAGGTGGCTCAACTATTTAATACATGGCCCTTGCTCTAACCCTTTGCCGTTGTTAGAGTGCGTGCTATTCGCTAAGAACGCGAGATTATACTTGAATTCGGTCTGATTTAGTCAAATCCGGATTGGGGTCAGATGCAGTAGGAGATTCCTTTCACTTTTCACTAATTCCTTGCCAGCAATAATACCAGGGAGCTTAGACTCCTCAGGCTGGTTTAGTTTGGAATCTTAAATTTGAGGTACACGAAAATTCATGTTTAAAAGACTTCGGGGATTGTTCTCCAACGACCTGTCCATCGATCTGGGCACGGCGAACACGCTCATCTATGTGCGCGAACAAGGTATCGTGCTGAACGAGCCTTCGGTGGTTGCGATTCGAACCCACAACGGCCAGAAGACGGTAATCGCCGTCGGCACCGATGCCAAGCGCATGCTGGGCAGAACACCGGGCAACATCGTTGCCATACGTCCCCTCAAGGACGGCGTCATCGCAGATTTTCAGGTGACCGAAAAAATGCTGCAGTACTTCATCAACAAGGTGCATGAAAACAGTTTTTTCCCACCGAGCCCGCGGGTTTTAGTCAGCGTGCCCTGTAAATCCACTCAAGTCGAGCGTCGCGCAATCCGGGAATCTATCGCCAGCGCCGGGGCCCGGGATGTGCGCCTGATTGAAGAACCCATGGCTGCGGCTATCGGTGCCGGGCTGCCGGTTGAAAAGGCCAGCGGTTCCATGGTGGTTGATGTTGGCGGTGGCACCACCGAAATCGCGATTATCTCCCTCAATGGGGTGGTATATTCTGAATCCTTAAGGGTGGGGGGAGATCGCATGGATGAAGCGATTACAACCCATGTGCGGCGAAATTATGGCAGCGTGATCGGTGATGCCACCGCTGAGCGAATTAAGAAAGAGATCGGCTGCGCCTATGCGTCTGCCAACAACCAGGTCCGGGAAATCGATGTACATGGACGTAATCTGGCCGAGGGTGTGCCCCGAAGCTTCACCTTGAATAGCGATGAAATCCGCGAAACGCTGCACGAGCCCTTGTTCGCCATCGTGCAGGCGGTAAGAAGCGCACTCGAGCAGTCGCCGCCGGAATTGGCCTCCGATATTGCCGAATCCGGGTTGGTCTTGACCGGTGGTGGTGCCCTGCTGAGGGACATGGATAAATTGTTGTCCGGAGAAATCGGATTGCCGGTTATCGTGGCCGATGATCCCCTGACCTGCGTTGCCCGTGGTGGCGGTAAGGCCATGGAACTCATGGATGAATACGATATCGACCTGTTAACACTGGAATAGGCGACAAACCGGGGATTTCACTGCCAAGGTGAGATAAAGCCCCGGGCATGGCTTCCCTGCTTGGCTGGCTATGGCTATAATTTCAGATCCCGTCAGAGAGGTACTCCAGCCATCGACAATACCCTGTTTATCAAAGGCGTTGCCCTGGAGTACAGGGCCCTGACCTTCATCTTCCTGTCTGTATGTATCATGTTCGCGGATAGCCGCTTCGGTTACCTGGAGAAGATCCGATTTGGTCTTGGCTTTGCTACGGCACCGGTTTACTGGGTTGCAGACGTGCCGACCCGGGTATCTTTATGGATAGACGATGTCTTCGTGTCTCGCACCGATTTGCTACAGGAGAATGAGTTACTGCGAGAACAGCTGCTGATCTCGCGGCGGGAGTTGCAGTTGGTGGATAGCCTCATCAGTGAAAACAACCGTCTGCTTGAACTGCGTGAGGTAACCCAGTCAATTGGTGGCAAGGTGTTGCCGGCAGAAATTATCAATATGTCACCCGATCCCTATTCCAAGCGCGTATTGATTAACAAGGGTGCTAGAGATGGGGTGGTGATAGGACAGGCCCTGCTGGATGCCAATGGCCTCATGGGCCAGGTGCACGAAGTCCTGTCCTACACCAGTTGGGTCTTGCTGGTGACTGACTTCCATCACGTCACGCCGGTAGAGGTAAACCGCAACGGAGAGAGGGCGCTGGCCCGTGGCAGTCGTACCACCGCGTCTGAACTGGAGCTGGAATTTGTTACCCAGACTCAGGACATGCGGGCGGGAGATCTGCTGGTGAGTTCTGGCATGGGCCAGGTCTATCCGAAGAATTATCCGGTCGCCGAGATAATCAGTGTCTATGCTGACGCCGGCCAGGACTTCGCCGTCGTCAAGGCGCGGCCCCTGGCCCAGATCGCCAGCACCCGCCATGTCATGGTGGTACTGGAGAAGGAAACTGCCCCGATCGAGGATAGTTCAATTCGAGACCCGGCAGCTGCCGGCGCGGAAGCCGATGCATCCCTGCCGCTACCGGTAGCCCAGGGACAAGTGATCCGGCTTGCGCCGACGCCGGATGATCGATAGGGATCTCGATGCAAAAAAGAGCACACGCGATCTGGGTCATCTTCTTTAGCTTCTTCGTTGCTTATCTGTTGGCTATCGTACCTTTTCCAGAGTGGGCGATGAACTATCGACCGGAGTGGGTGCCTATGGTGCTCATCTACTGGGTGATGGCGCTGCCCTATCGACTGGGTATAGGCTCGGCTTGGTGCGCCGGTCTGTTGCTGGATATCCTCGAGGGCTCGGCACTGGGTCTGAATGCAATCTCACTGGTGATTCTCGCCTACGTCACCCTGAGCCTGCATCAGCGCATGCGGATGTTTACTTCCCTGCAACAGAGCGGGTTGATATTCGCTCTGGTGGGTCTGAATCTTATGTTATGCCACTGGCTCCAGATCGTGACCGGTCAGACCATTAACGTCAGTCTGCTGTTTCTGATGGCGTCCCTGACTAGCGCAGTAATCTGGCCATCCCTGTTCCAATTGCTGCGCCAGATACGACGGAGCTTCGACGTTCATTGAGCCCCGTGTCCAGGTCCCGGCCTCCCATCTTGTTGGCTTCAGCTTCTCCCCGTCGGCGTGAATTGCTGTCCCAGATTGGAATTTCTTTTAAGAGCTGCCCTCAAAATATCGACGAGTCGCGCCTTGCAGGGGAGTCTGCCACCGATTATGTGCAGCGCATGGCCATGCAGAAGGTGGAATCTGCGCTGAAGACACTGGCAGAGCAGAGCAATTGGCTGGTTTTGGGAGCCGATACCATCGTAGTGTGTGATCAGGAAGTATTGGGGCAGCCAACTTCTCAGAGCCATGCCTTGGAATTGTTAATGCAGTTGTCCAATCGAGACCACCAGGTTCTGACTGCGGTGACTGTCGCCTCTGCCGGGAAATGTGCATCCAGCATTTCCCGGACAACGGTCAGCTTCCGAGCAATTAGCCAGGCAGAAGCCGGCGCGTACTGGCGCACCGGCGAACCTAGAGGGAAGGCAGGCGGCTACGCGATTCAGGGCCATGCCGCGATATTCGTGAAAAAGCTCAGGGGAAGCTACAGCGGGGTGATGGGCCTGCCCCTGTATGAAACCATGCGATTATTGCATCAATTTGGCATCGAGTGTTTACGCAGCGAAGCAGGTCCCTGAATTGAGCGAAGAAATACTAATCAACGTCAGCCCCATGGAGACCCGGGTTGCTCTCATCGAAAATGGCCTGCTCCAGGAAATTTTTATCGAGCGCCATAATAACCGTGGTCATGTCGGGGATGTCTTCGTGGGCAAGGTAGTCAGGGTGATGCCGGGTATGGAAGCAGCGTTTGTCGATGTGGGGCTGGAGCGTGCGGCCTTCTTGCATGTTGCCGATATCTCGACACTCGATGAGGATGGCTTTGAGATTCGAAGTGATGCCGTCAAGACCATCCAGGCACTTGTGCATGAGGGCCAGTCCATCGTCGTGCAAGCGGCGAAGGATGCCATTGGCACCAAGGGTGCGCGCCTCACCACGCAGATTACCTTAGCGGCGCGGAACCTGGTCTACCTGCCACGCAGCGAACACCGGGGGATTTCCCAACGGCTGCAGGACGACGAGGAGAGGGAAAGGTTACTCGCCTTGTTGGCCGAATGTTTGCAGCAACAGCCGTGGACACAGCAGGGGGGATTCATTATTCGCACGGCCGCCGAGGGCGCGACTGCGGAAGCGTTTATCGAGGATATACGCTTCCTTAAACAGCTCTGGTCTGAGCTTGAACAGCGCATTCACGGCAGTACCGGCATCAGGACTGTATATAGGGAATTCCCACTCTATATGCGCACGATTCGGGATCTGATTACACCTGAGGTCGAAAAAATTCGTATCGATGATTCTGAATCATGCGAGCAGATCCAACAATTTCTCCATAACTATGTACCGGAGCTGACAATCAGTGTCGAGTTTTACGAAGACGACAGCCCCGTCTTCGAGTTGTATGGGATCGAAGATGAAATTAACAAAGCTCTGCGGCGTCAGGTGAAACTCAAATCGGGGGGTGATCTGATTATCGATCAGACCGAGGCGATGATCACTATCGACGTCAATACCGGTGCCTATCTCGGGCGACGTAATCACGCCGAAACTGTTCTGAAAACCAATCTCGAAGCGGCGACGGCGATCGCGCGGCAACTACGGCTTAGAAACCTGGGGGGAATCATTATCCTCGACTTCATCGATATGCTCGACGATGAACATAAACGCCAGGTGCAGCGAGAACTTGCCAGGGCCCTGGAAAAAGATAATGCCAAAACTCGGATCACCGACATATCGCCACTTGGATTGATCGAGATGACACGCAGGCGTACCCGGGAGAGCCTCGGTCAGATACTCAATGATCCCTGCGAGGTCTGTGCCGGCCGTGGCTATCAAAAATCCGCAGAAACGGTCTGCTATGAAATTTTTCGCGGAATCATAGGCGTCGCCCGCAGCTATGAGAACGACGTGCTGCTGGTAGTTGCCTCCCAGTTAGTGGTAGATCGCCTGCTCGACGAGGAGTCCGGCACCCTCTCCATGCTGGAAGAATTAGTGGGGAAGACCGTCAAATACGAAGTCGAACCCATGTATACTCAAGAGCAATTTGATGTGGTCCTTTACTAGGGGCTGGGGGTCGGTGTGCGCTTCAGTTCGGGTTCAGGAAGCCTGGGTTATACCCTGTACTGCGGTAAAAAATCGCCCCATTAAATATTTTGCTTTGGAATTCCATTGCCACCTGATCGATAGTCTCTGCAGACGACTGGCGAATCAAGAAATTTAGTACACGAGTATGCTTATCAACTTTCTCAAGAAAGTCCGACAACAAGTTGTGTTGCTGCTGGCAGTGTCTCTCATCCTGTTAGCGGTCTATGTCAGCATCGGTCGACAATTCATGCCGGCGGTGGCGGGCTACACCGAATTTTTCGAAGAACAGTTCTTCATCCGTACCGGCGTGTCGGTCAGCGTAGATTCACTAACCGGAAGTTTTCAACGCTTCAACCCCATCATCTCCGTGAACGGTCTCAGCCTGAGGGTAAGCGCTGACCCCGATCTGGCCGACATTCCCGGGCCGGCACTGCGCCTGGACAGCGCTACCGTCATTCTTGATGTGCCCAGGAGTATATGGCAGTGGCGATTGGTGGTGGCAGATGTGGTTATCGATACCGTGGGAATCGATATCGTGCAGAACCAGGCGGGGGAGTGGAGCTTGCAGGGTCTCAATATCGAAGGCGGCGGTAGTGCGGAGCTGGAGGGCGCTTTTCGTTTGATTCAACGCTTTGCCAGACTGAGTCTGACCAACGTCTCGATTCATCTGCAATCCTTCGACGGTGATGAGTTCAGCCTGACTAATGGATCCGCAACAATCCGTAATCAGGGTCAAACCCACCAGATACACGTCAACGCCAATCCCGAAGGCAGCTTTCAACAGATTGCAATCTCGCTGGAGATAGAGGGAGACGATTTCAGTTCGATGGATGGGCGCTTGCATATCGACGTTCCCGAATCGAATTATTCGAGCCTCTTCAGCGGCGTGGAATTCGGCAAGGTTTCTGTGGCGCAATTTACTGGTGGCTTTGACTTGTGGCTTGAGCTGGAGGATGGCCAGTTAAGTAGAGTCGTCTCCGAAGTAAGGGTGCCTGGTATCACACTTATTACCGACGGTGGCAAGCCGTTTTCCTTGAACAACGTCACCGGGAAATCTGTTCTCGATAAAATCGGTCAATCCAACACCTGGCGGCTGGCCCTGGAAAATATGTCGGTGTCCTGGCAGGAGCTGGACTGGGCGCCGTTTAATATGTATATGGAATTTGTGCCTGGTGAAAGTTTGCTGGCTCGAGCGGACAATATCGATCTGTCTTTGCTCGCTCGAGTGGCGGGAGAGAGCGGGATTCTGAGTGCCGCAGCCCAGCAGCAATTGGAAATGTATCTGCCACGGGGCTTCCTGGAAAACTTTGTTCTGCAGCTACCGCTGACGGCAGCCGCCGATAGACAACTCACGCTAGAGACCAACCTCGTCGATATAGATGTCGCCGCCGGGGATGGATCCCCTGCCATGTGGGGAATTAATGGCTACATCGAAGCGACTTACGATCCAGTCGAACGGGTTGCCACGGGATTTGCCGATCTCGAATCCAAAAACTTCAGCATAAATATACCGAATCTGTTCACCCGTACATGGGACTACAGTTATGTTAATGGCCGCATCGGTTTTCGTGTAGATCTCTCTAAGGGCCTGGATTTGAGTCTCGTTAGCGGCACCCTGGTGGCCAATTCCGCTGCGGTTGACGGGCGTGCCGTCTTCACCTCGACGATACACCGACCCCTCGATGGTGAAGTCAGCTCCGATTTCGAATTATTGGTTGGTGTCCGCAGAGTGGACGCCGCCCAGAAAGCGCTGTACCTGCCGGATGGCCCGAGAGTAGCAGGCGGCCTGCGCAATACGATGGAGTGGCTAGATCGCGCCATCATCGGCGGTGATGTCTACGACAGCGGCGTCGTCTACAGAGGTTCCACCCTGCCGGGCGCGGAGGCAGTTACTAAAACATTTCAAAGTTTTTTTCTATTGGCAAATGGTGAACTGGAATTCAGCGAGGAATGGCCGGAGCTAGAGGGCCTCAATGCCCTGGTACTGACCGACGACAGTAATGTCGATGTCGAAGTGAGTAGTGGCCAGAGCATGGGCATGGATATGAGTCAGGTGACCGCAGTCGTTCGCCGCAATGCCGAACAAGAAAATTGGCTGAGCATCGAGGGGCGAGCACATGGCCGCACCGGGCAGGGATTGAATTACCTCAAGGTTGCGCCGGTGAATCAGAGATTCAGGGATAGTCTGGCTAATTGGGAAGCGCAGGGAGAATTTTCTGCCGGGATTGCCGTCAGGGTGCCACTGAATCAGGACGGTGTGGATACCCAAGTCAGGCTAGAGATAGTGCTGGCGGAAAATGAAATCACTATTCCCGACTATGCACTCGATCTCGGCGATGTATCCGGACCGATCATTTTTGATTCTACCAGCGGACTGGAGCCAACTGAACTTTCGGTGGTGCTGTTTGGTCGGCCTGTCGACGTCGCGCTTTCATCACAACTGTCAAATGGTGTGTTGGAGGTGATAAACGTGGATGCGGTGGGGTCTGTAGATCCCTCCTATTTAATCCAATGGCCGCTGCACAGCAGTTTCGTGCGTGATTTGCTGCGCGAGATGACAGGTGAGATGAACTACCATGCCACGCTGGCAATACAGCAGGGAGTGAATTCGGCGGCGCAGACTACCTTATTCCTTGAATCTGATTTGCTTGGAGCCGGGCTTTCCCTGCCCGCCCCCTTATTCAAAGTTGCCGATGCAGTATTGCCCCTGCGACTCGATATCACACTCGGTGCGCCGGGGCAGGAAATCAAGGGCTTTCTGGGCCCGGATCTAAATTTTGATCTCAAGCTCGCGAACGGACGGCTCAATAGTGGTGTGGTCTATGTCGGCGAGCCGGATGGGAACCTCGACACGCTGTTAAGCAGCGAGACCCAGGGGGTGGCGATTATCGGTGCGACGGATCGACTGCAGTTGGAACAATGGACGAATTTTTTGGGCGGACTCACGTCTGACCTGAACACCACCAAGGGAATCGAGGACACTATTGCCTTCGTGGATATCTCGACTCACGTGTTTGAACTCTATGGCGAGGAATTGCTGGATGTGGATATCCGCATCGATCCTTCCCCGGATCGACCGTATTGGGAAGTTGCGCTGAGAGGTGAGGCCATTCAGGGGCTGGTCAATATTCCCTTCGATGCCACGGATTATATCGAACTCAACCTGGAGTATTTAAGACTGCCAGGGGACGAGGAAGAGGAGGAAGAAGCGCTGGTGGCCGAGGCTGCAAGCACCCGAGTCCCCGCGGAAATAGTGGAAAACGAAACACCCGAAGCAGAACGCATCGATGTGCTGGCGGATATCGATCCCCGGCAACTGCCGCGGATGTACTTCGATATAAAGGAGTTCAGCATAGGTTCGCGACCTTTCGGCAGTTGGCGGTTCACGCTGGACCCGACTGAAGAAGGTGCAGACATCAGCGATCTGGCATTCGATTTCAGGGGCTTGCGACTGGGGCTGGATGGCGTCGAATCGGCCGATCAATCCGCACAGGCAAGCGCAGACGGCGAGGGTGGTATCGCAGTTCGGCCGCAGCCAGAGTTCCGCTGGCGGTATGACGGGCTCGAACATCACTCCGAGCTCAATGGTGTGTTATACGCCGACAATATTGCGGATGTGCTAACCGCCAATGGTTATACCGCGAGCCTGGAGAGCAGCAGTGCTGTTTTCGAAATCCACATCGACTGGCCGGGCTCTCCGGCTTTTTTTGCCGCAGATGGATTGAGTGGCAGCCTGTCGCTGGACGTGGAAGATGGCCGCTTTCTGCAGGGCTCGAGTGCGACCGGCGCTCTTAAACTCATCAGTATTATCAACTTGAATGCGATATTGACACGCCTGCGCCTGAGTAATGATCTGGTGCGAAGTGGCCTTGCATTCGACGAGATTGAGGGTGACATGCTGCTCAAAGATGGGGTGGTCACGATCCAGGACCGGCTGGTGATTTCCGGTCCATCGAGTCTGTATCAAATTACTGGTGAACTGGATCTGGCTGCTGAAACCATCGACGGTGAGATGTATCTGACCTTGCCGGTCAGTGACAATATCCCCTGGATCGGCTTGTTAACCGCCAACCTGCCCCTGGCTGTCGGCGCCTATCTGTTCGATAGAATATTCGGCAGCCAGGGTATAGACAGCCTCACCAGTGCCGTCTATACCCTGCAGGGCCCCTGGGAAGGTCTGCAACCGCAGTTCAAGCAGGCGTTTGGCTCTCCCGACATCGCCCCACAAGACGACGCGACGGTGCAATAGTTGAAAGCAGACCAAAGGCAAAGCCCCGTCAGCATGCCGATCGCTGAGCAGCTCAAACTACGCTCGTGAACCTTGGAAACCCCATGTTCTTCATTTATGATGCGGCGTCGAGGCATTCGCATCCCACCGGTTTCATTATGGGGTGCTGGGATCGAGAGGCGTTGTCATTAACAAGAGTCTGGTAAGCAACCTCATCGCCGCAGCACTGGTGGTGGCAGGCCTGATTAGTCCCGAGCCTTATCGAGTCTACGTGTTAAACACGGGACTATTCGCCCTGTCTGGGGGTATCACCAACTGGCTGGCTGTGCACATGCTGTTCGAGCGGGTGCCGGGATTTTATGGTTCCGGCGTCATTCCTCTGCGCTTCGAGGAATTCAAGCTGGGCATCAGAGCCCTGGTCATGGACCAGTTTTTCAGGCAGGCAGATCTGGAATCATTCTTCCACGGCAGTGGCGATACTTCGGATAAAGTGGCCCAGCAGCTCAAGCAGGCAGTAGCCAATCTCGACCTGGAGCAAGCATTCGAATCCCTTCTGGATATCATCATGGGATCCTCCTTTGGCGGTATGTTGGGAATGCTGGGTGGTCGAGACGCGTTGAGTTCCCTTAAAACACCTTTTACCGAGAAGATGCAAGAATTTTTCGAGGAGCAATTCTCACAATCCGAATTTAGGGATCAGGTGGAGTCGGCATTGAAGTCCGCGTTGGATGATGATGCGATTCGCAGCAATCTCGAATCCTTAATCGACCAACGCCTGTCTCAGATGACGCCGCAAAAAGTGAAGGAGATCCTGCAGACCATGATCAGGAAACACTTGGGGTGGTTGGTGGTTTGGGGCTGTGTACTGGGGGGCGTGATCGGGCTTGGGGTTACTGCGGTGACGAATTTCTAGCCGCGACTCTGCCAACACTAAGCTCGTGAGCACTGCGCGTAAACCCGCTTGTGGGAATCGTCCCCAATTCGAGGATACTGAGCCCGTTAACCCACTGTTCGGTCATTTAGTTGACTCGCCATTCTATTTTAATGCCGATGTTTCTCGAAAAACCTCCCATTATCGAGGGATTGAAACGGCAGAAGGGATGTATTGTGTGAACTAATTCGTTGATTTCCCCTACATTTATCGCCGGAAACTCGTATTCAATCGAATTGATTGCGGTTCATTTGAAATAGTCAGGTTTATTTCTAATTCAGTGGTGTAAAACTTATTTCTCTGTAATACAATAGCGCGCCTTCAAAAAGGGGGAACAAGAACTCACTGCCTGACAGCGAGGTTTTTGACTTTAACGTAAGGCGTCTCTGAATAATTAATCAGAGGCTCGCTATCCATTAACTGTACCGAGTAGACTAATATGGCACGACCAGTTGAATTCAACGAACACAAAGTTTTAACCAACGCAATGGAACAATTCTGGAAAGAAGGCTACGAAGCAAGCTCTGTCCAGAAACTCTTGGACTGCACGGGAATAAATAGGGGAACCCTCTATAATTCCTTCGGTGACAAAAGCACATTCTTCAAATCTTGTATCGATCAATATAACAAGCTCGTTGACAAGCAAATTGCAGCCTCACTCAAGCATGAGAAATTGACCGGCTGGGACGCTATAGATGCTTACTTCGATGAGACCGTGGTAAAGCTGTCCAACAAGCATCGCAGCATGGGTTGCATATTGGTGAATTCACTGTGTGAAAGCATCAATTACAACAAAGATATGAAAAAAATCGTCCGCGGATCTCTGGCAACTATTCGCAAGGCGCTGGTCGCCAAACTTAAGGAAGCGCACAAGAAGGGTAAGGTGAAGAAGGGCGTCAGTGTCGAATTTGCCGCCGACATCCTGATGAACACGCTCCATGGGGTCCGGGTCAATGCCCGCGATGGTAAGAATGCCAAGCAGTTGAGGGATCTGATCAAGTTCGTCGTGGTATCGCTGAAGAAGTAAAATTATTTAAATACAATGACTTAAGTGAATTCAGGAAGGAGGCTGGTAGCCTCCTTCCTGCGTTTCGCGGCGGCAACAGGCGTTGGTGGTCGCAGCAAAAAGACGCGTTCTGACCTTTCGCAACTTGCTGAATGATTGCTATACTCTGGTTTGATCAGGGTCATCTCGCCCGAGCCTCGTGAGCCTCGGTGCTGTGGATCGAGACTGGAGTATATCGCTAGTAGAAGTCGAGCAGGTATTACAATGAAAAAAATTGCAGGCAGAAAGAAGACAGACGAAGGCGGTATCGATCTGACGCCGATGTTGGACGTGGTGTTCATCTTGTTGATCTTCTTCGTCGTGACCGCAACATTCCTATCAGAGACCGCAATCAGCGCAGCCAGTAGCGACAACGACAATACCGATCTACCACCACCGGATGATGAGAAGAGGAACATCCTGTTTGAAATCGGGCAGAACAACGAGATTATTCTCAATGGCAACCCGCGCCCAATTATCGCTACTCAGGTCAGGTCAAATATTGACCAGCTGAAGGCGGAAAACCCGGCGGCTTCCGTCATTATCCAACCCCATAATTCCTCCAGTGTGGAAACCCTGGTGATGATTATGGACTCGGCTAGACAGGCTGGAATGACGAACATCTCCATAATCGAACCCCGTTAACGCAGCTAAGCAGGCTTGCACACCATCAAATTACGCAAACGCACTGTCGATAGACGGTGCGTTTTTGGTTTCGGGCCGCTCATTGCGGTGTCCGAAATTCCGAATCCGGGGCTGCCTATTGCCCAAACTCCCTAGGTCGCCAAGTCCAGGGAATTCAATAATCCAGCCGTGATAGTCTGTAGTGTCGGCAGAACTTGATACACTCACCGCGTCATGAAAAATCGTTGGAATCAAACCGAGGCTGACAGCCACAGCGCTGGCGAGCGTATCGGATTGCGGGTCTACAGCTCTCACTTGCTGGGCCAGGATGCAGACTTGGTGCTGCACGGTGGTGGCAACACCTCCGTCAAGGGCACATTGCTCAATGCCTTCGGCGACACCGAACAGGTGCTGTTCGTGAAGGGATCTGGCTGGGATCTGCGCACCATCGAAGCCCCCGGGTTTCCCCCGGTAAAATTGAACACCCTGTTGCGGCTCGGTGAGCTAGAGGCCTTGAGCGACAGCGAGATGATGCGTCAGCTACGCCTGGCCTTGCTGGACCCCAGCGCGCCCACTCCGTCGGTAGAGGCAATCCTGCACGCCCTCATTCCCCACAAGTACGTGGACCACAGCCATGCCGATGCGGTGGTCGCCATCAGCAACAGCCCCGATGGCGATCGCGTCCTGCGGGAAATCTACGGCACCGAGGTGTTGATTCTGCCCTACGTCATGCCCGGGTTTATTCTGGCGCAGCAAGTGCATGCTGCCACGAAAAATACGAACTGGGATGAGATCCGCAGCATCGTGTTGTTGCACCACGGCATCTTTACCTTTCACGAAGATGCCAAGACCAGCTACGACACCATGATCGAGCTGGTGAGCAAGGCCGAAGCCTACCTTGCCGAAGCAACATCGCCCCAGGCCATTGTCCGCAGTGACTACCAGCCCAGCGCCGCCGACTGCTTACAGTTAAGCAAACTGCGTCAGGCGGCGGCAGCGCTGTTCGCGGCGCCGATGTTGCTGGCCCTGGATAACTCGCCGGAGGCGGTGGGGTTCGCCAGTCGAGCTAACTGTGGTGAGCTCGCCACCCGTGGACCCCTGACACCGGACCACAGCATCCACACCAAGGCTTTCGCCGCGGTGTTCGAAGCCGACCCCATTGCCGGCCTGCAAGCCTTTACGGCGTCCTACCAGGCTTACTTCGACGACCACGCCGATGACAGTCACCAGTGCCTCGACCTGATGCCGCGAGTCGCGGTGTGGCGGGACAAGGGCATGGTGTTGCTGGCGGCGAATCAAAAACGCTTGCAGATCGTGAAGGACATCTGCCGACACACGGTCAAGGCCATTCAGTGGGGTGAGGCCCTGGGCGGCTGGCAGGCCTTGCCGCGCCAGGATCTGTTTGATGTGGAATATTGGGAACTGGAGCAGGCCAAGCTTAAATCATCCGCCACCCGGGGCGAATTTGAAGGCAAGGTGGTGGTGGTGAGTGGTGCCGCATCCGGTATCGGCAGGGCCTGCGTGTACCGGTTTCTGGACCAGGGCGCCGCGGTGCTGGCATTGGATATCGCCGACAGTCTCGACGGCGAATTTTCCAGCCCCGCCGTGCTCAGCGTCAAGTGTGATGTTACCCAGGCAGATGCCATCGCGGCCGCATTGCAGCAAGGGGTGCTGCGGTTCGGCGGCATCGATATGCTGGTGAGCAATGCCGGCAATTTTCCCCAGAGCCAGTACCTGGAAGACATGGACGACGATGAGTGGGAAAAATCCATGGCCTTGAATCTGGGTTCCCACATGAAGCTGATCCGCGCCTGCCTGCCCTACCTGAAGCACGGGCTGGATCCGTCAATCGTCATCGTCGCCTCCAAGAATGTTCCCGCACCAGGGCCAGGCGCCGCCGCCTATTCCGCAGCCAAGGCTGGATTGACGCAGTTGGCCAGGGTAGCGGCGCTGGAACTGGGGGAGGCGGGAATTCGTGTCAATGTACTGCACCCGAATGCGGTTTACGATACCGCTATCTGGACCGATGAGGTCTTGAGTGAGCGCGCCGCCCACTATAATTTGAGCGTGGAAGAGTACAGGACATCCAACATTCTCAAGACCGAAGTCAAATCCACCGATGTGGCCAGGGCGGTAACACTATTTGCCGGCACCACGCTGGCCAAGACCACCGGCGCCCAGTTAGCTGTCGATGGTGGTAACGAGCGCGTAATTTAAACAGCCTTGGTACAAGCGCCGGCATAAATCCCTGCCTACAAACTGGACCTTGCCTTGAGTTAAAACGGTCCAGCCCGAGCCAGTCCAAAGGAACACCGCAGTCTAACTATGATCATCGACGGCCAACATTATCAAAGTATCTGGTATGACGAGGCCCAGGACGGGGTCCACATAATCGATCAGACCGGCCTTCCTCACCGCTTCGAAACCCGCGCTTTGACCACGCTAGAACAAGCTTGCCACGCCATCGCCTCGATGCAGGTGCGGGGTGCGCCTCTGATCGGAGTCACCGCCGCCTACGGCATGTACCTTGCTCTCAGGGCAGATCCGGCGCAGCAGGTGTCGGCGTCCGCCAGCCTGCTGGCCACCCGGCCCACCGCGGTGAATCTGCAATGGGCGCTGGACCGCGTCGATGGGGCACTGGCAGGACTCGCTGAGGCGAAAAGAGCCGCTGCGGCCCTGAAACTCGCGCGGCAGATGGAGGCGGAAGACATCGCGACCTGCGCGGCGATCGGCACGGCAGGGGTGACGATATTGCAGCAACTGTGGCAGCAGAAGGCGGACAAAGACGCGCCACTGAACCTGCTCACACATTGCAACGCCGGCGCCCTGGCCGCAGTGGACTGGGGTACGGCGCTGGCGGTGGTGTACAAGGCTGCCGAGGCGGGAATTCCGATACATGTGTGGGTGGACGAAACCAGGCCTCGCAACCAGGGGGCGTCTCTGACCTGTTGGGAGTTAGGCAAGCAGGGCATAGCCAACACCTTGATCGTCGACAACGCCGGTGGGCACCTGATGCAGCAGGGCCGGGTCGATGTCTGTGTCGTCGGCAGCGATCGCACTACCATCGACGGCGATGTCTGCAACAAGATTGGCACCTACCTGAAAGCCCTGGCCGCCCATGACAATGGCATCCCTTTCTACGTCGCCCTGCCGGTGTCGAGCATCGACTTCTCCACAGCCGCAACCGCTACATCGATTCCTATCGAGGAGAGGGGCGCCCACGAGGTGTCCCATCTGCAAGGCGTTGACGCCAGCGGGGCGCTGACCACGGTGCGGGTCGCGCCGGAGGATGCGGCGATCAGTAACTACGGCTTTGACGTGACCCCTGCGCGCCTGGTCACCGGATTAATCACGGAGCGAGGAGTGGTTGCCGCCAGCAAGGCCGGAATTGCCAGCTTAAAAAAAGGCGCGTAGTAACAGCAGCGGGCTAGCCCGGCGGCCATTGCATCCTGCGGCCACCGAGGATATGCAGATGGACGTGGGATACAGTCTGCCCGCCGTCTTTGCCGGTATTGATGACGTAGCGGAAACCGCTCTCGGTTAAGCCTTGATCCTCGGCAATTTTGTTTGCCCTGAGCAATAGCGTTCCCAGCAGGGCCTGATCTTCTGCTCCGGCATGGGTGATGTCGCCGAGATGTTTTTTCGGGACCATTAAGATATGTTGAGGGGCGGCGGCGTTGATATCGTGGAAGGCATACACGTCGTCGTCGGAATAAACCTTGTTCGATGGTATTTCCCCTGCGATAATTTTGCAAAACAGGCAATCGTCCGACATGGTCTACTCCGTTGTAGTGCCCGGTGGGGCAATGGTTAAGGCAATAGTTACGACAGTGCTTGAGGCGTTGGTTGAAGAAATCATTTCGAGTCTTGCCGGTCATTCTAACCCAATGGTGGAAAATTGAGAATTTCTGTTATGCGTTTGAAGGTGCTGCTACCGGGCGCTCTACTGTGCCTGTCCCTGGTGCTCCCGGAAACCGTGGCGCAGGAAGAAAGCTCGAATGACACCTCCATCTGGGGCATTAAGGTCGTGAACCAGTATCCCCACGATATCAATTTATTTACCCAGGGTTTGTTCTACCATGACGGCCACCTCTATGAGGGCACCGGCAAGCGCGGACTGTCGGCCCTGAGTAAGCGCAGCCTGGTAGCGAACGAAGTGATCATGTCCAGCAAATTGAGCAGTCGCTATTTTGGCGAAGGCATAGCGTTGGTCGACGACAAGATCTATCAGCTCACCTGGCAATCCCACATGGTCTTCGTCTATAGTCGCGACAGTTTCGAGCAACTTACCACCCATTACAACGCGACCGAAGGCTGGGGGCTGGCCTATGATGGTGCCGAACTTATCCTCAGCGATGGATCGGCAACGCTTCAGTTTATCGATCCGGAAAATTTTATCCCGCAACGGAAAATCACCGTTACCCTCAATGGCAATCCGGTGCGTAATCTCAATGAACTGGAATATATCGATGGTGAAATCTGGGCCAATGTCTGGCAGACCGATTTTATCCTGCGTATAGATCCTGCCACCGGGGAGACAAATTCCTATATCGACTTGAGTGGTTTGTCCGGGCTTACCCAGTTGGGCAGCAACGAAGCCGTACTCAATGGGATCGCCTGGGATGATGAACAGGACAGACTCTTCGTCACCGGCAAACATTGGGCCCATGTGTTCGAAATTGAATTAGTCGCTCCGTAGCAAAAAACCCCTCAGGGTCCGAATCAAATTGTTGTCAAGAGGACTAGTTTCGATGTGGTTGCAAAAGCAGATTCAACTCGGGGCGCGAGAGCGAGGGTTTCATCTGATCACCGACGAGGTGTTGCAAAAATTCCCGGAGATAGGCTCGGTAAAGGTCGGGCTCGCCCATTTTCTTCTCCAGCATACCTCAGCCTCACTTAGCCTCAACGAAAATGCCGACAGCTCGGTGCGGCGGGATATGGAATCGCACTTCAATCAACTGGCACCGGAAAACGCGGCCTACTACGAGCACACCTTCGAGGGCGCAGATGACATGCCCGCACATATTAAATCCGGCCTTCTGGGCACCGAACTGACGCTGCCGATTAGCGACGGCAAGCTGATGCTGGGCACCTGGCAGGGATTGTACCTGGGTGAACACAGAAACCACGCCGGGCCTCGAACCATCGTAGTGACGGTGCAGGGGTCCTGAATCGATGCCGTCGATCCGCCTCAAAACCCTTTCAGTTACAGTTAAGGCGCTAATCCTGGTAGGGCTTTCGGTGCTGTTGATTTCCTGCGAAACCGTGAGTTACTACACCCAGGCGGCACGAGGTCAAATGGCCATCGTCTTTGGCAGACAAGATATTCAACATCTGCTCGAAAGCGATGATCTGCCCACAGACTTGCGGGAAAAATTCTCTGCCGTCCTCGATATCCGTGATTTTGCCGCCGAGGAATTATTGTTGCCGGTGGGTGATAACTATCAGACCTATGTGGACTTGGAAAGAGAACATGTAGTTTGGAACGTGTTCGCTGCCCCGGAATTTTCGACCGAGCCGGTGAACTGGTGTTATCCCATCGCCGGTTGCGTCGCCTATCGGGGTTATTTTTCTGAAACTGCGGCGCTTAAATTCGCCGCAGAATGGGAGCGGCGCGGCTTCGATGTTTACACCGGTGGCGTCGATGCCTATTCTACTCTGGGTTGGTTCGAGGACTCCTTGCTGAGTACGGTAATGCGCCGGCCGGACTACCAACTGGCGGCATTAATTTTTCATGAACTGGCTCATCAAGTTGCCTATGTTCCCGGTGACACCACCTTTAACGAGAGCTTCGCCACCGCGGTGGAGAGAGAAGGGCTGCGACGCTGGCTGCGCGATAGTGACCCGGCGGCAACTATCGCCATCGCTCGCAGCAGTCGCGAGCGCCAGCAGCAATTCGTCGAACTTGTCACAAGCTATCGTGACAAGTTCGACAGCCTCTACCAGGAACAGCTGCCAGAGCAGCAAATGCGGCAGCGGAAACAGGCATTGAAGGCGCAGTTGCGCGCCGATTACGAAGCTAGCAAACGACAGTGGGGTGGCGATGCCGGCTATGATACCTGGTTCGCCAATCCCCTGAATAACGCCCAGTTGTCTACTGTGGGTTCATACAATGACCTGGTTCCATTCTTTATGGAAGTGCTCGCGCAGGCCGGTGGAAATCTCGAGGCTTTCTATGAAGAAGTGGAGAGAATCGCGGCTCTGGACCTGGAACAGCGGGAACTGATAACCCAGGCTGTAGACTGATCCGGGGAAGGCAGCAGTCGGATTCACGTCATGGTTGTTAGTCTGAAAGCCATCCCTGGAAAATTGCCTAAAATTCATAATCCTTTTGTAATTGAACACGCCGATGAATACGCACTGCCACCCTAGTGTAAACCAGTCCACGCTGAAGAGGATGAAATAGCGAATGCGAGTCTTTTGCCGAAGCGCCGCCTTGAGCTGCTGCGTGTTGTTGCTCGCGGGCTGTGTCGCCACACCTGACCTCAACCCGGATCTGGCTGCGTCAATCGCCTGGTACACAGGCGCAGCCGGTCATGTCGACGACAACCGGGCCAGGCTATTGCTCGAGCGCGCGGCGGCGAGTGAAGACACACTCGCCATCATGTGGATAGCCCGTGTGCACTCCACCGGACGCATGGGATTTGCTCGGGACTTCGATCTGGCTCGGCGAGTTGCAGGGGGTGTGATTGCGGATGTCGAGCGCCTGGCCAACGCGGATGTGGCCGAAGCCGGATTTCTGATGGGCACCGCCTTCGCCGAAGGCCTGGGCAAGACAGTAGATCCTGTGGCGGCGGCATCCTGGTATGAACGCGCCGCGCTGCTTGGCAATATGTTGGCCCAGCACAATATGGGCAATATTTATGCGGCGGGCACGGGGGTTCCCGAGGATGACCTGCGCGCGGTGTTCTGGTGGCGGCAGGCGGCGGATCAGGGTGACGCCATACCGCAGTTCCGCCTCGCGGTTATGCTCGAAGAGGGCCGCGGAGTGGGGGCGAATATTGAGGCAGCGCTGCGCTGGTACCGGCAATCTGCCGGTCGTGGTTATGCTCCGGCACAGGCGGCGTTAGCGCGCTTATTGCAGGACTAAAGCCGGTTGCTGCTTATCGACTAGACTCAAACTGCAGCTTTGCTTATGCTGCTGATGCCATTTTTTATCCCGAGGGGGAGTCCACATGTTTTCCAATTCCCGAAGCATTGTGATCATGGGTCTGTGTTCAGCGAGTCTGGCAGCATCGGGCCTGGCCTTGGCACAGGCAGAGGATGACGATGTCATTCGCGATCTTGTCAGTCGTCTGGATTTGGAAAGCTATAAAACGACCATAAGAGGGCTCACACAGTTCGGGGATAGACGCCAGGGAACCGAACGCAATTCTCAGGCGGTGGATTGGATAGAAGCCTGGTTGCAGGCGGTCGGTTGCGAAAACACGCAGCGCATCACCTATACCTTCGACCCCGAGCCTCGGCCACCAAGACCGCGGCGGCCACAAGCGGCGGCCAACACCGATTTAACCACCCCCACCGGCGGCGCTGTCGGCCGCAACGGCAATGGACCTGGGGGTTCCTCGATCTACGGTTACCGTAAGCGTACCGGCGTCAATCGCGATCTGGAAGCGCAGGAAGATCTGCGTATTCGCCAGCTCAATATAGAAGAGCCGGTCAATGGGGAGCGCCAACAGGTGTACTGCACCAAGGTTGGCACCACCTATCCGGATGAGATGTACATTATCAGCGCCCATATGGATGGCCATGGCGTCAACGAAGCGCTCAATGATGATGGCTCGGGCACGGCGCTGGTCATGGAGCTGGCGCGCATCTTCAATGCCCCTGACGTGGAAACAGAACGATCGATCCGTTTCGCGCTGTGGAACAACGAAGAAACCGGACTCAACGGCTCGGGGGCCTATGTTGAACAGCGTCGGGAACTACAGGGAATCGAGAGTCCTCCCGGTTCGGGGCAGTACCCTGAACCACGTTGGTTGGGCATGATTCAGCACGACATGATGCTCTGGGATCATGGCGCACCCCGCGCCGACGGCACGGTGAGCGGTGAACAGAGACCCGAAGCCGATGTCAATATCGAGTTTCAGTCGGCGTCGGAACTTGCCGATGCCTCGATGCGACTGGCATTCGTGTTCAAGGCCGCCGCCGATGCCTATAACACCGACTATCCAGCCAGCGTCGGTCCCCATATGACGAACACCGATTCCACGCCGTTCATGAACATCGTGCCCTCCATCAGCCTGCGGGAAAATGAACGGGGCGCCCACACCGGCGCCGGCTGGAATCCAACCTGGCACACACCGCTGGATGTCTGGGCGACGTTCTCCGACGAGGATTTCCGCCTGGGTCTCAATGCGGCCCAGACCACACTATCTGCCGTCGCGCAACTGGTTGGGGCCAGCGTCGGCAACTAGGGCACCTCTGAATGCTAGTCCGGAGCGGCAGCCAAGTCCTCTCTCAAGGTACGGGAGGCCAGATAAAAGTGACACGCCGACCAGAACATCATCGAAGGAACCAGGATTACCAGGGCGTAGCGTAAAGAGTCTGCCCCATAACTCGGCGCCAGATAGTCACTCAATACACCAATAGAAAAGGGACCAAGACCGAGGCCAATGATATTGAGAATCAGGAACAGAATCGCGGAAGTGGTAGCACGCATACGCTGTCCCACCAGGCCGTGGCTAGTCGCTATGGTGTTGCCCAGGTAAACGTTAAACAACAATCCTGGCACAAAAGCCAGCAGCAGCGCAGCATACTGGCTGGACACCAGGTAGACTGCGATCATAAACGGCACGCAAATAAATCCAACGAGTGAGGGCAGCCACACGTACCAGCGCTGGTCACGGGGTGCCAGCTTGTCAGCGAGCACGCCGCCAAGGAACACTCCGATCGCTCCGAACAACCCTGACGACAGGGCCAACCAGGTACCTAACTCGCCAGTGGTCATGCCATAACTACGGATAAAAAAAGATGCCAGCCAGTTGACCGTGCCGTAGGCCGCAAAAGCATTGAGTCCGGCAGCAAACGCCATATGTCGGAAGGAGCGCCGGCTCCAGAGCAGGGCAATCACCTCAGAGAATGACACCTGTTGGTCGGAGACTTGTTTGTTCTCGATGAGGCCGCGGATGGGCTCTCTCAAGGTGCTACGCACCAGACCCGCCATCACGATACCCGGTACACCCACGACCACGAAGGCAACCCGCCAGCCGAAGAACTCGTTCAGCCAGCCACCCAACAGGAAGCCGAACAGAATGCCGATGTTCACCCCGGTTGAATAAAATGCGAGGGCGCTGGCGCGTTTATTTCGGGGGAAAATGTCCGAGATGATCGAATGTGAAGGCGGGCTGCCACCGGCTTCCCCCACACCCACGCCGATTCGAGCGGCCAATAGCTGGGTGTAATTTTGCGCCAGGCCGCTGATCGCCGTCATGAAACTCCACAGGCCGATGGCCAGGGCAACAATGTTTCTGCGGTTGGAGCGATCGGCCCAGCGGGCAATAGGAATCCCTGCCGTGACATAGAAGATAGCGAAGGCGAAACCTGTCAGCAGTCCGAGCTGGCTGTCGGATAGAGCCAGCTCCAGCTTGATCGATTCCTGCAGGATAGACAGCAATTGCCTGTCGATGAAATTGAAGCTATAGACAACCGTAAGCAGCACCAACGCGTAGTTTCGAGCTGATGTACTCGCATAGGGATTGACGATACCGCCCGGCTGACCTGGTTTTGGCTCAGCGCTGGAACTGCTCTGATCTGGCTTTGTCATCTGGATTCCTCGTTATTATTGTGAATGATGCAGCCAATTCCATTGTCTCTCGCTTTAGGCGGCTTCTCCCTGGCCTGGGGCAGCGACCACGACAGCCTGGAGCAGAATTGCGGGCAGAGGCTGGCGCGTCGAAGGAGATTTCCCATTACCGGCACTACAAGAGACTCAGAATTTCCTGTTCAAATTGCTCTTTCGGTGCGTAGCCGGTGTGCTGGTGACAAATATCGCCTTCTCTGTTGATCAGAAAAGTGGTGGGGAATCCGTAAAGAGGACCGAAAGCATCTTTAACATCGTCCCGGCCGTCGCCGATGAGTACGGGATAATCCATTTCCATCTCCTCAGCATATAACTGCAAGGCATCAACTGAATCGTCAACTGAAATTCCTAATATGGACAGGCCCCGGGCCTCGTACTTGTCGAATAGTTCGATGAAGCCTGGAATTTCTATGCGACAGGGCGCACACCAGGTGGCCCAGAAATCCAGTAGGATGACTATGCCGAGGTAGTCACTCAACTTTACCTCGGCGCCATCCATGTCCAACAGGACGAAATCAAGATTCGCAGCCTTATCCGTTACCGTGCAAGCCTCCTGTTGCTGGGAGTACAGTGGTTTGGAAACCAGGCCCAGTAACATCAAGCTACAGGCAAGTAAGGCGAATGTTCTCATAGTTAATTGCCTCAAGCTCCGGCTGCTGTTTACTCGAATATATCCGGATCAGAAAAAGTAAGCGAAAATCCATACCACCGGGTGAACATCTGTTGCGGTCTGTCTACCTCTATAAAATTTCCCTGGTTGTCGAAAATCTGCTGATTGCGAATACTATAGCCCCCATCGAGGGTAATGTTTCTGCCCTCGATACGTACCTCTTTGGCGTCCCAATAAATGGCCATGGGTGTCGAGGTCAGCGGATCAAGGAATACCAATAGCTTTTCCCCATTGACTTCATCGAAGAGGTAGTTGCCATTGGCTCGTATTGTCTTCACCGGATAGTAGCGATGAAGATCACCATCCCAGATACCGAGCCCCATTTCCATGCGGTCGAGGCGCGTATCTTCTTTGCCCAGAGTGACAACAAACCCCCGTATTAATTCGATGTCTGTGTCATTTGGATCATACCTAGCGGTCAAGGAGGCACCCATACCACCGCGGAACGGATGGTCGGAAATAGCAACCGACATAGACGGGTCCATGGTCAAGGCCTGGCCAACATTCATCTGCAACAAATTTGAGACGGGCATTCTGTAACCGGCGTGAGTACCATATAGACCTTCGCCGGTCATGTGACTCCACAAGGTCTCGGTTTGCTGATCCCCGAGCACGAAGAGGCCGTCATAGAGGCCGACGTTATCAAAATTATAAAGTTTGCCATCGATCACAGGAGCCAAACTGACCCCGGAGTTGCAGACGATTCAGAACGTCGCCATCCACGCCAGGCCCGCCGCCTTGCCCTGGGCGATGTGATGGAAGGCCATCTGATCCCTTACTAGCGCAAGTTTACCGTCGGCCGTGTCCGTCACCAGCAATAGCGTTTCCGTACTAAGCAGACCACTATCCAGCACCGCCTGCAAAGTCTGGACTTCCTCGACATAGAAGGTCTCAAAAACCCCCTGACCCAAGGTGCTAAAGCGGTTAATATCGAAGGTTTCGGCAGTCTGGGAATTTACCAATTGAGGAAGCAAAAGCAGCAATGTAACCGTTATCGCGCCGAAGAAATCCCGGTTTTTATTTCGACCCGGATAGGTCATGGCAAGACTCCTGATCAGTTGAGAAGGCAGCTTTCGATGCTGCAATAAGTCGCGTCGAGAGTAAAGAGTTTTCCATGACTGCTTTTTCTTCACGGCAGGGAGAAATTTGACACCGGAAAAAATATCCAGCTAACTCTGTGTATCAATTATCCACAGTATGTGGGTGTCCAAATAATTCCTTATCGGGGGGCGTATGGAATTAATAATGGTTGAGAACTTTTCGAAGCACTCAAACGCACGCTACCGGCTGATCCACGATAAAGTGTCCGCTCCTAGCTCTAAGCGGACACTGAGCACCTTGTAAAAGACGCTAATTCAATAAAACATCTGCTTATGCGTTACAAATGCATGTGTTGAATAAACAATTTGGGAGTCGCTATTGGCAAAAATTCATCTTATAGAGGGGCCAGTCGGTTCGGGAAAATCGACACTGGCTTCAAAATTGTGTAGCGAACATAAAGTTCCTCGACTAATTCTAGACCAATGGATGGCCACTCTATTTAGTCCAGATCGCCCCTCATCGGAATTTGTCGAGTGGTATATAGAAAGAAAAGATCGATGTATCGATCAAATTTGGAGCATAGCGTGCGACATAGTCGAAACAGGTTCTGACGTAATTTTTGAGCTAGGATTAATTCAGCAATCTATCCGTGATCGATTTTACGACCAAGTCGATTTAGCAGGATATGAAATGAAGATTTATGTTGTTGATGCACCGAAAGAGGTTAGAAAGGGACGCGTACAACAGCGAAATGATATGAAGGGAGAAACCTTTTCCATGGAAGTTCCTGATCAACAACAATCCCGGTATAGCAGAATGTTGGCAAAACCATAGACAGGGATTAGTTGAGCGATGGGGATATTCGGAATTCGTTAATGCTGTTGAATCACAGTAGGGCGAGGATATTGCTGAACTTACTCGGCACGTTCAGCGACCGCTTCTGGCCGGAAGCGGAAATTAGAAAATCTGGAATATGAGTCCCGTCGAGATATAGGGGGCTCCTAGTCTCCAGCGGGGTGTATACCCCCTTGCTTGAATGGTATCTAGCCCCCGTCTAGTGTCATAGACACCGAGGTGACAAGGCCTAACTCGAGTGGAAAGCCTTGATACTCGTCTTCTGGTGCCTTGAATTCTGTATCCGTCATCTAAATTAGTGGTTTCAGTCTTGTATTGGTTACATTTAGGTGTCATGCAACAAGGAGTGTAAGGGCAGACGCCGGGAAAAAGAATATAAAATAATAAGTTGAACAATTCATTTTCTTGAAGCATATAAGCATTGATTACAGACCAGCACATGGCCCAACGCTCACGAAACTAGACAATCCCCAGTGTCGGAGATACCTTTAATTCTTTTATACACCGCAGGGAGAATTAAGATGATGCGTGCGTTGAAAGTTGGCCTACTGGTTGTCGGAGCCCTCGTGGTCGTATCACTCCTGACGCTGCGCGTGACCGGCCTGGAGCCCCGATACATCGATCCCAGTAGCGAAGCGTTTGCCGAGAGCGGCCGGACTGCCTGGCCGGGATTGTGGCTCACAGGGGAGGTCGTCCGTGAACCAGTGACGAATTGGGACTGGGTCAACGAAGTCAACGACCCGATCCGCAAAAACTCGATAATGCTCGAGACTCGTACCCGGTTCGGGATCCCCCACTCGGTCACGATCAACCCTACTGCCCGCGGCGACAAACTCTACATAGGCGGAAGCGAACAAGATTTCAGACTACAAAAGGAGTTCCCCTACTCGAAAGCGTGGTGGGCCAACATCGTACGCGATCCGCGCGTACGCATTAAGATCGACGGAAAGATCTACGAAATGACGGTGGCATTGGTCGCCGATCGAGCCGAAGTTGCCCAATTAATTGGGAGGGACCCCGTCACGAAAGTAATTGGTGCAGACGGGAAGGAACAGATCACGGGGGTGAGGCACTATTGGCGCGTTTACCAGCGGAACATCCCGGAATATGGGGATGGCTCGGCAGTTGCGAGATCCAATGGGTCGATTTAACAATGTCCCCTCCTGGCCGTGAATACTCCGCCCACCGCGCGGCCCGGTATCGTGCTATAGACGAGACTCTGGCTGAATAATGAATTGTGGATAATGATCCCCCCGGGATTTTAGTGCTCCTGAGGGCATCGACCTGCGGCGGTATCAACTTCGCTATCCGGTGGCCTCCTTATTTGGACGAAGAGTCCAGCCCAGGCCTCTGAATACCTCATTTGCTTGGAAATTGGGGCTGGATTTGAGTGGTTTCCCTATTCGTTGCTTGCCTATAACGCATTGAGTATACTTTTGGCGGGGGGAGAAACGATTTTCGGGTAAGTTTAGCTGACTAGGAGAGAACCATGGGTTCAAAACGATCTGATCGAAGGGAATTCCTGAAGCGCGGGGTAGCGTTGGCCGGTGGCGTGACCCTGGGAGCGGTAGCGAAGTCCGCGAGCGGCCAGCTGGAAGGGCCTGAAGCCTTCATCCAGGGCACCGATGAACTAGTCGGCTATGGCAAGCGCTCCAGTTACGTGACCTCGGTGCGCATACCGCACGGGGGCAGAGCATCACCCGATACCTTCGGGCTGGACTTTCATATTGCGGCGCCGCTACAAGATTCAGTAGGGGTGATCACGCCATCTTCGCTCCACTATATGGGCACCACGCGTGGCTCCTTCGTTCCGGACATCGATCCCGAGAAGCATAGGCTCATGATCCACGGCATGGTGGACAATCCGCTGGTTTTCACCATGGAAGAGTTGAAGCGTCTGCCTTCCGTGACCCGCATGCATTTTATCGAGTGTGCGGGGAATCGAGCCAATCGCCGTCACCGGACAGTTCAGGAAACCCATGGCATGACCAGTTGCGCCGAATGGACCGGCGTGCTGCTGTCCACGCTGCTGAAGGAGGCTGGCGTGCAAGACGGGGGCGACTGGATCGTGGCAGAAGGGGTAGAGAATGTGGTAGGGGCGTCGAGTATTCACATGGCGAAGGCCATGGACGACTGTATTGTGTGCTACGGCATGAACGGCGAGGCGGTACGGCCCCAGCAAGGCTTCCCGCTGCGACTGCTGGTTCCCGGCTTCGAAGGCATCCTTAACGTCAAGTGGCTGCGGCGCATCAAGGTGGTGGACCAGTTCTACATGACCTACAACGACTACGGGCATCTTCGGCAGGACTCCGATGATGCCGCGCTGGGTATGCAGATCGGACCGAAATCGGTCATTACCTATCCGTCCGGAGGGCAACAGCTGCCTGGCCGCGGATTCTATGAGGTCAGTGGCCTGGCCTGGTCCGGTGGTGGCGCCGTTGCCAGGGTGGAAGTAACCACCGACGGTGGTCGCAGCTGGGTTGACGCCGAAATTCGCGGGACGGCACATCCTATGGCTCATACTCGATTCACGTTCAATTGGGAGTGGGACGGACAGGAGTGCGAGCTGCAGTCGCGCTGCACAGACGTACTAGGCAGTGTACAACCGTCGCGAGTCCAGGCTATCGAGTACTGGACCCAGCGGGGCCAGCCAGCCAGAGTGAAGGGTCAGGACAATTCGATTCAGCCATGGCGGGTCGAGAGCGATGGGAGCGTTCACAATGCGATTTCTTAGACTGCTTCTGCCTTTGCCGCTGATGTTAGGAATCTCCGTGCAAGCCCAGTCGCCTACCTATGGTCTGGGACGGACCCCGAGCGCAGAAGAAATCCGTGCCTGGGATATCTCCATCAGTCCAACGGGAGAGGAACTCCCGGCAGGTAGCGGATCGGTGGGCGAAGGCTCGCAGCTCTATCTGGAGAAAGCCTGCGCCGGCTGCCACGGCACCACAGGGACGGGAGGCCCCGCTCCCAGGTTGGTCAAACGCGATGTAGGGCCAGATGCAGGCCCTTGGGCTTTGGGGCGAGTACTGCCGATTCGCGCACCCTACGCGACGGCGGTATGGGATTTCATCAATCGCGGTATGCCACTGTATCAAGAGGGAACCCTCAGCGCCGATGAAGTCTATGCGTTGACGGCCTATCTGCTGTTTCTGAACGACGTCGTCGAGGAAGGCACGGTGCTCGACGCCCAGAGTCTGCCGAAGGTGGAGATGCCAAATCGTGATACCTGGGCTCCCCTACCGGAATGGTGGAGGCCCGGGATGTCAAGGCTTCCAAGTTACCCTTACTAAGGTAGGGTGTAAGGTATGGGTGTCCCCTAAGTTGGTCCCCTAAATCAAGAATAATGCGAAGTCTTAGCAGCCAACTCGTCATGCTTATCGCACTGCTGGCATGTGATGCATCGGTTGAAACCACAATTCAAATCGATGACGAATCCTATCTGTCGACAGCCGAAGCATTTATCGACGTGTTCTATTCCTTCGATCCCCTTGCACTCGAAGCCACGCTTTCATCGGCGGCGGGATCAGTCTTGGCCATCACGTATTACCAGGGTTGGGCCGAGGGTGGTAATTACAAAATTGTAGATCGTAAACACTGCGAAATTAAAGCCGCGAATGTTGTCAGTTGTTCGATTACAGTCGAGGACGACCCCATGCTTGCCCTGGGAATTGATTTTGACGTAACAGATACATTTGAGATTACCTTTACCGATACGGCAATCACTGCCGTGGAAACCAGTTCAGATGATATTCAGCTATACTATGATGCTCGCGACTGGGTAAGAAGGGAGTTGCCCGCGCTGGTGGAAGAGCCCTGCCAGGGATATTTTGATGGCGGCCCGACGCCGGGCGACTGCGCCCGTGCAATGGCGCAGGGTTATATCCAATTTGCGACGAGTGATGACTTTCCCCGCTTGTAGCGGACGCGGCTTGTGGAATCTGAGATTGCTGTATTCCTGATGCCAAAGAAGGCAATCATTTGGTATTATGGAACAGCCAATCCAACATTTACAGGCAAGGGAATTCACAATGAAAATGATATCGTTGTTATCGGTAGCCTTGTTTTTCCTCGTATCCTGTAACTCGGCCGCCATGAATTTTAATGCCATGAGTGACGAGGAAATTCTCGCCTACAACCAGACCGTGGGTCAGTGGGAGCAAGTTTATTGCGAAGAGCGGGCCAGCGTGCGTAGCCGAGTTCCCAGGAGACGATGCCGAACATTGTTGCAGATGCATCAACAGGATGTTGGCAATGTCGAGGCTATCAACGCCATAAGTTCCGGCAAACCCTTAATTACTATCCAGTGACTTGTGTTTGTAAATGTGCAGCCACTCTGCGTTTTCGAGTGCTGCGGACTCGACAGCGAGGACATTTAATGACCTTATGTCGTGGTATTGTCATTACAGTTATTGTATCAGCCTGTAGTGGGGTTCTTGCCCAACAATCCGATCCCTATGTTGTACCCTTAACCGAACATGGCTATCCGGATTTGCAGGGTTTATGGACAAATCCTTCGCAAACTCCCTTGGAAAGGCCTGTGCACCTGGGTACCACCCAGGGATACTCTGAAGCGCAGGCACAATCACTCGTGGATCGCGCTCAAATCCTGGATCGGGCAAGAGTAGCGGCGCTGGATCCCCATCGGTCGGCGCCGGCGACTGGTGGTATTATCGATCAGCAGGCCGATGGTAACTATGAAATCATGCCGACCGAGATTGCGCGGGTTCGTGGTGAATATCGAACATCATTCATCATCGATCCTGAGAATGGCAGGATGCCGATTTTACCTGGGTCCAGGGATATATACGCCGAATGGCGTGAGCAGGGATTCGGCCGCTTCGATGGTCCGGAGATGAGAGGCGTCCTCGAACGTTGCCTTAGTCCTGGAACCCAGGTGCCACTGCTGGGAGTATTCGGTGGCGTTGGCACCGGTAACCCCGGCGGCGATAATCCAGTGCGCAACCTCCAGATTGTCCAGAATGAAAATTACGTGGTCATTCTGGGAGAGTATTTTAGTATGGTTCGAATTATTCGCCTCAGCGATGAAACTACTAACTACCCCGGAGATAAGTGGATGGGAGACTCGGTCGCCTATTACGAGGGCAACTCCCTGATGGTTCATAGCAATAATTTCAGGCCGGAGCAGTCCACGGGTATTTTACGCTCTTCCGGCGCATTCGAGTTAAGCGAGGAATACACGCGGGTCTCCAGCAACGAGTTGCTGCTTCGCTATACCGTCATCGATAAAAATATGTACAGTGAGCCGTTCACGGCCGAAATTCCACTGCGTCGGATGGACCCAAAAAACAAGCTGTATGAATATGCCTGCCATGAAGGAAATTATTCCCTTCCTGCCATGCTGCGCGCGGCCAGAATGGAAGAGCAGGGATTATTGAAGTGAACGAATGGCGTCAGGTACTGGACGCAGTCACGCAGCCGGGCAGCGTTATTGGAGCATCGTTATGAGAAGAAAATTTGGATTAGGCATTTTTGCCCTGTTAGGTTCAATTTTGACGCCCTCGTTGTTGTTGGCTCAAATTCTCGAACCTACCAACATGGGTCCCGTCATTAATTCCGCAGCCAGAGATGCAGAACCCACCTTTACAGCAGACGGACAAACCATGTATTTCAACTGCTTCGACCGGGACGGCAGAATCGGAGGAGATATCTGTGTTGCTCATCGCCGAGGAGATAGCTGGACAGAACCTGAAATCGTCAGCGCATTGAGCACCGATGAATATGTCGAAGTCGAGCCCTTGCTTTCTCCAGACGGCAAACAACTCTACATCATGAGCACCAGGCCGGGAGGGCATGGCGGGCCAGATATATGGGTTAGCGAGCTTGTCAACGGTGCATGGTCTGCACCGAAAAATCTCGATGCACCGATTAACTCACCCGATGCTGATCACTGCCTGTATTTTAGCGGCGAAAATTGGGAATTCGCCTATTGGACATCGACGCGCCCCGGCGGATTCGGTGGTAATGATATCTGGATGTCTGAAAAAATTGATGGCGTATGGCAACAGGCGGTGAATCTCGGACCGAATGTAAATACTGCAGCCAGCGAGCATCACTCGCTGCCGTCCGCAGACGGGCAGTCGCTTTACGTTACCACTACCAGGGCAGGTGGATTTGGGGGCGAAGATATTTATGTGACATCCAGAACCAACGATGGCGGATGGACTACGCTGACCAATCTTGGCGAGTCGGTTAACTCCGACCGTCATGATCGATGTCCAGCCTTCTCGCCGGATTTTAAAACCTTCTTCTTTGACTCCGAAAGAAGCGGCGGTTTTGGCAATAAGGATCTCTGGTATCTACCCTATGCCAGTATCGAACATATAAGATAAACTATGTCGCCTGCTATAGGGGCCCATAGACGCTCATTCTCTGACGAAAGGCACTATAGATGGACAATAACAGAGGGTTTTCGGAAATATCCGCGAGCCTTGAAGAAAATTGGGGACGCGCCGACAATTGGCGTAAGGGCAAAAATATAGTAGTTTCCGCTTATCGGCAACGGGGCAACGGGGCAACGGGGCGTCGACAGGCTGGAGTTAGCACTCAACCAGGGTTCGAGGACTGAATGATGAACGAAGATCGAAGAGACAACGATCGCAGGGGCGCGGACCAGGAGGGGATGGCGTGGACAGGAGAGGAGCGCAGGAAAGGCCAGCGTAGGACAAAAGATCGCAGAGCATGGGTAAGTCTCTAGGGAGACGATTGAGAGATCCGCAGGACAACAGCCATGAGTGAATATTCGCGCAGACAATTTCTCACGTCGCTGTCGCTTCTGGGGGTGGCCCCGGTCGTTGCCAGCACGGTGTTTGCCCAGGTCGAAAGCCAGGACGATGCGATTGGACCCTATCCTGCGGCGTGGCTACCGGCAGGCATCAGGTCTCGTTTTGTTCACGATATCAATGGCCTGCGGGTACATGTACTGGAGGCCGGGCATGAAGTAAGCGGCCGAGGCGCCTTGCTGTTGCTGCATGGCTTTCCCGAGCTGGCGTATAGCTGGAGGAAAGTGATGATTCCGCTGGCCGAGGCCGGCTATCACGTCATCGCACCCGATCTTCGTGGCTACGGCCGTACCACTGGATGGGGCCGGGATTACGATACGGATCTCACTCCGTTTCGAATGCTCAATCGGGTACGGGATGCAATGGGCCTGGTGTCGGCCTTTGGCTATAGGTCGGTCGCCGCTGTGATAGGTCACGATTACGGCTCACCTGTGGCTGCCTGGTGCGCGGTCACCCGTCCCGATATCTTTCGATCGGTAGTGCTTATGAGCGCACCCTTTGGTGGCACTGCGGTGCTGCCGTTCGACACCGCAGATGATCCTGCGCCTATAGCCGCCGCTGCAGGGCCGAGCATTTACGATGATCTTGCCGCGTTGCCACGGCCCCGAAAGCACTATCAGCGCTACTACAGAACCCGTCCTGCGAATGAGAATATGTGGCACGCGGAACAGGGCATTCACGATTTTATTCGTGGCTACTATCATTTCAAGAGCGCCGACTGGGAGGGTAACAAACCCCATGTCCTGGCTGCTCGTACCGCGCTGGAATGGGCGAAGATGCCGAACTACTACATCATGAACCTCGACCAGGGCATGGCAGAAACCGTGGCGGAAGTCATGCCCTCCGCGGCCGAAATCGCGGCCAATCAATGGCTGCCTGAACAAGAATTAAGGGTCTATGCGCTGGAGTACGGACGCACCAGCTTTCAAGGTGGCTTGAATTCCTATCGCATGGGCGGCACCGGTATCGGCGCGGAAGAGATGCAGGTGTACGCGGGTAAAACCATCGATCAGCCTTCCATGTTTATCAGTGGGGCCAGCGACTGGGGCAGATATCAGAGTCCTGGAGCCTACGAGCGTATGCAGGAGAGAGCTTGCAGTGATATGCGCTCAACGCCTGTGGTCCCTGGCGCCGGGCACTGGGTGCAACAGGAGCAGCCCGAAGCAACTGCCAGGCTGATTCGCGATTTCCTCAGCAGTCTTGTCTAGGAACCCACCGAATGCGTATTCAGTGGGTTCCGTATATCGATTGCTATATAAACATATCAATACCAACCCCTGGCGGATAACGGAGACTGAGCCGCATTAGCCATGGCCGAATCACTTATCTTTAAACAGCTTTTCGATCAAACATCCGCGACCTTCTCTTATCTGCTGGCTGACGCAGATTCCGGTGCGGCAGTTTTCATCGATACCGTATACGAGCGGCACGAGCGCGACCTGTCCCTGGTGCGTGAGCTGGAACTGAAGCTACTGGCTTGCCTGGAAACCCACTGTCACGCCGACCACGTCACCGGCGCCTGGTTGATGAAACACATGACCGGCTGCGAAATAATGGCCTCGGGGCAGTCGAATATAGAAATGTTGGATAGGAGCCTGAGCCAGGATAGCCGGGTGGAATTTGGTGCACATGCCTTGACCGTTATCGAGACGCCCGGTCATACGGCCGGCTGTATCAGCTATCTACTCGAAGATGAATCCATGATATTTACCGGCGACAGCCTCTTGATTCGGGGATGTGGCCGTACGGATTTCCAACAGGGATCCGCGCGGAAGCTTTTCCATTCCATCAAGGGCAGGCTGTTTGCGCTACCGGATCGGTGCATCGTTTATCCGGCTCATGATTATTCAGGTCGCACAGCCAGTAGTATCGGCGAGGAGAAAAAATTGAATCCTCGCATCGGTGGGCAGGCCAATGAGAATGACTTTGTCACCTATATGGATAACATCCGATTACCCCATCCCATGCAGCTTGAATTTGCGGTACCGGCGAATATCAAAGCCGGACGACCAGCAGATGATCAACTGCCGGAGCAACCGGACTGGGCGCCGGTAGTGACGACTTACAGCGGTGTGCTGGAAATCTCACCACAGTGGGTGGCGAGCCATATTCATAACATTCATATTCTGGATGTGCGTACCACGGTGGAAACGGCAGAGGAGAGTACGCGCATTAGCGGGGCGCAGATGATTCCCCTGGATGAGCTGCGGGACCGCATCGCCGAGGTGCCGCAGAAGGTACCAGTCATGACTCTCTGCCGTTCCGGCAAGAGATCGGTACTGGCCTATAATATATTGCGGGAAGCTGGCTGGCCGAAGGTCGCAAATATAAGTGGCGGACTACTGCGCTGGAATGAGGAAGGCCTGCCCGTCAACCGCGCTTGAATAATTGCGCAGTCAATCTGCCAGCAGGAAAACGACGCAAAGGCCGCGTTCGAATGCAGGTTCTGACTCGAGGCTGCCTATCGATTCAGCCGCCTGCGGATCGAATCGACCAGATCCCCATAGAAAGCCGAATCCGGATTCTTGGCGGCGGCGGATTCATAAGCCGCCAGCGCCTCATCCAGGCGGCCTTCGGTCTCGAAGATCCGTCCGAGGCTGCGATCAAAAAACCCATTGCCTGGAATTGTGCTAATGCCTCTGATATAAATCCGGATGGCTTTATCCGCGTCGCCGGCATTGTTGTAAGTATTCGCCATGACATGAATTTGTGAATCATTCGATGGATCGAGACCGATCGCCTGTAGGTCGTAGCCGATGGAAACTTCATAATTGCCATCGGCGCGCTCCAGCTCCCCTAATGTGGAAACCGCCGCGATCAAGGCAGCCGTGGTTTCGGTTTCTAATCTGATGAAGCGGGCGAGGAGAGGTTTGGCCTCGTCATAGCGTTCCAGAAAATAATAGGTGTTGGCGAGATTACGAATCGCTGCGGAGAAGTTGGGATCGGCGCTGATCGCCCTGCGGTATTCCTCGACTGCTTCATCGTAACGCTGCAAATTGCTGTAGGTGTTGCCGCGGCGGTACAGCTTCTGCGCCAGAATGGCATCGATGGTGGGTCCGGTGCGTTCGATTACGGTATTGGCGCGCCCATCGTTCTGGGCATAGATCGAGACACTGGACAGCAGTGCCGGTGCCAGGCAGATCGAGGCGAAGACTGTGATCGCTCGCCGGCTTCTGCCGCTAGCTCTAACTGGAAGCTGCACAAAAAATTTCATTGTTTCACCTGGTCCGGGTTTCCGTCTGCCGCCGAGAGCAACGATAATATGTGACCGCGAATATAGCGCAGGGTGCCGCCAAGTTCCAGTGACCGGCGTTGCCCACGGCTGGATAAATAGATATAAAACCTTTATATATCAATAGGATATCAGCTAATTCAGGATGAGTGCAGGGGCGGCGGCAGCGGTGTTCGAGACTCTGCCAATGGCGGTGGCGTGGGGGCATCCGGCGGCTCGGAGTTCTGCCAGGCAGGCCTCTGCCCTGGCCTCGGGTATGCTGGCTACGAGTCCACCGGCGGTCTGTGGATCAAACAGCAGTTCGAAAATCGAATCGTCCCGGAAGGCCTCGTGATTATAGATATGTTCCTGCACCAGCTTGTTATCCAGGTGCAGGGAGCTGAAGATTTTATCTCCCAGGGTATTCAGGGCGCCATCGAGAGCCGGCAGGTCGCAGATACGGAGTTCGACCTCCACATTATTGGCCTTCATCATCTCCAGTAGATGGCCCGCCAGTCCGAACCCCGTGATATCGGTGCACGCGCTCGCCTGCTTGTCGACAAAACTTCTCGCAGCCTCCCGGTTGGAAATCAGCATCTGTTGCAGGGCCGCGTCGATCCAGCGATGCCGCGCACGATAGCGCATATCGGCGGCGAATAAGGTGCCGGTGCCCAGGGGTTTGGTGAGAATAACAACATCTCCGGTCTGCATGCCGTCTTTACCGAGTAGCGCGTCTTCGTCGGCAAAACCGTTCACGCATAAACCAAACTGCAGCTCCGCGGTTTCGGCAGAATGTCCGCCAATCAATGCACAGTCGTTTTCTTGCAGTGCCTCGCTGCAACCGAGCATGATTTCTCTTAATTCACGCCGGGCAATTTTTTTCGAAGCGAAGGGCAGACCGACGATGGCCAATGCCGAATGAGGGAAGCAGCCCATGGCATAAATGTCACCGAGACAATGGTTGGTCGCGATCTTCGCGAACAGCCAGGGATCATTAATAAATGTCTTCAGCTGATCCACGCTTTGTAACAGGACCCGCCCATTATCCAGCCTGATCACGGCAGCATCTTCAACCTGTGAAGCCGGCTTTACGATGTCTGCCTGTGCATGAGGCGGTAAGTCTTGCAAGACATCCGCAAGTACATCACTGCTTACCTTGGCAGCACAGCCGGCACAGCGCATGGCGTGGTTCTTCAGTTGCTCTTCCGTGTCTCTGTCCACCAGACCAGCGGTCACATCCAACGGGACTAGCATCTCAGGGAGTCGGGAGTACTTGCGGATAAAAGCGGTGTCGATTTTATTTTTCAGGGACCACAGCGCCCTGCCTTTGAAAAACAAATTATTGCGTGAGGCGACAGCCGTCCTGTTGCTCAGGTTGATAAGGGCCAGTGCATGTTGTTGAGCTTTGAAGATCTTTAATTTATTGCCGGTGGCGAATCGAATCAGGTTTTCCGCCAGAGGTTTGCCCTGGCGTACGGCATAGACGCCGGACTTTGGCCTCGGTTCCCCTTTTATGGTGGCGGCATCGCCGGCTGCGAATACAAACTCATGGCTGGTAGATTGCAAGAAGCTGTTGACTTCGATGAAGCCATCGTCGCCAATCCTAAGACCGATTTCTCCCGGCCAATCGGGGATACTTGCCCCGGTGGCGAAGACTATTCTATCGGCAGCGATGGTGCGTCGATCTTCGCAGATGATGGTGTTAGCCTGAAATTGCTTTACCTTGTGATCGCTGAGAATCTCGATATCCCTTCTGCCTAATTCCTCCCTGACATACTGGCGCACCTTGTCGTTGTGCTGTTTCAACACACCATCGTCGGCGGTGACTATCTGAATTTTCAGACCGGATGCCTGGTAAGACTTGATTCCAAGATGCGCATGTATGCGATGTTGAGCGGCGAAGGCGAGCTCTACACTGGCGGGCCCACCGCCGACGATTACCAGTGAGAATTCGGCACTGTCGTCGCCGAGAACGTCGATGGCGCTGCGGTAAATTTCCTGCCAGCTTTGAAGAAAATCACCAATGGGCTTGACGCCGACGGCGTGGAGATCGGCGCCGGGAATCTTCGCCGCATCGGGCTTGGAGCCGATATTCAGAGATAGTATATCGAATTCGATATCGGGCCTGGAGTCACAGATTATTTTCCTGGCATCCAGGTCGATGGTTTTAACCTCTGCCTGAATAATCCGCGCCCCGGCGAACTGCGCCAAGGGTCGCAGGTCGATATGAATTTCATCGTGCTCATACACGCCGCTGATATAGCCGGGCAGCGAGCCGGAGTAGGGCGTGTTGATTTCCCGGCTGATCAGGGTGACGGCGAGGCCGGGTACCGGGTTCATGCCCATGCGTTTTAATACGGCGAGATGGCTGTGGCCGCCACCGACCAGTAGTAGATGTTTAACGACAGGACTGACAGTGGCTGCTTTCACCGTTCTGCCCGCCGCTGCCAGGAAATCTTTTCGAAAATTAACCCGAGGTAGGGTCCGGCGCTGATGTCGATATTGGGGATATACAGAGGCATGTTATGGCAACTAGTTAATTGAGGGGGGATTTTAACCTTTCGTGAGGCCCGCACAAGCCTTAAACCATGCCCAATTGCGGATAATCCTCAAACTCAGCCTGCGGCAGAGAATTTGCATCAATGAAATTGTATCTCGAAGCATTTTCGCATTATCATCAATACTAGGAAGCTTGACCGTTTCGAGTCTCACAGACAATTGAATTTCAAAGGAGAAAAGCATGTCCCGTCAATTCCTGCTCAAGACCGTACTATCCCTGCTCGCACCGATCGTGTTTATTGGCTCCGCCAATGCGCACTGGTCGCTGGATAACGCAGCCTCAACCCTCAGTTTCGTTACGGTGAAGGCAGAGCATGTTGCCGAAGTACACACCTTCGATGTGCTGTCCGGCAGCATCGATGACGCTGGCGAGGTGAAAATCGCTATCGAACTGGCCAGTGTGAACACGATGATCCAGATTCGCAACGAGCGCATGCAGGCGCTGTTGTTTGAAACCAATCTGTTTCCGGATGCCAACATCACTGGCAAGGTGGATCTGGAAGCGATTACCGCCATGAAACCCGGTGCCAGTGAGGTCATGCAGATCGAGATCGCACTGTCATTACATGGCGCTTCGATCGCTCTCACTGCCGAGTTAATGGTGACGCGCCTGGAATCGGGAGTTATGGCTTCAACCCTGAAACCGATCATCGTTACTGCGGATTCTGCCGGCCTGGTAGCCGGCGTCGAAGCCTTGAGGGAAGTGGCGGGCCTGCCCAGCATCAGCCGTTCCGTCCCCGTCAGCTTTACCCTGGTGTTCAACCAGGGGCATTAGTCGCGAACCCGCCGAACCCATCCAACCGGGCTGGCTTGTCCAGCCCTGTTTTTCGAGCCTGCAAGCGTACCGCAGAGACTTCACTGCATTGTTCAGAGGTACCCTAGGTGAGTTGCTGACTGCTTAATCGCGTCTCGAAGCTGGGCCTTGGATGGTCCGGTATAAATTGCGTCAGCACCAGGGAGCCCAGGGCGATGGCGGCACCGGCCAGAAACACCGCACTGTGATTAACCACCCACAACAAGCCTAGCAGCGCCGGCAATACCACGGCCGCAATATGATTGATGGTAAAGCTGATACTTGAAGTGGCGGCAATATCGGCGGGATCGGCAATCTTCTGAAAATAGGTCTTGATGGCGATCGCCATGGCGAAAAACAAATGATCCAGCAGGTAAAGTGCGACCGCTACGGCAATGGTATCGACGAAGGCATAACTGACGAAGATAATGACTAGGCCGACATATTCCAGGGTCAGGGCCCGCCTCTCGCCGATGTAGCCGATCAGACGACCCACTTTAGGTGCCAGGTAGAATGTGAGTGCGGCATTTATCAGTGTCAGCAACACCACATTTTCCACCGGAAATCCAAATTTTTCTACCAGCAGAAATCCGGCGAAGACTACAAAAATTTGTCGCCTCGCGCCGGCGAAAAAAGTCAGCAGGTAGAAGAGCCAATAGCGTTTACGCAGGAACAACTCCTTCCTCTGCACGACGCTGTCTTCGAAATGGGGTATGGCCTTCCAGCAAAATAATGCGATGGCCACGCTAATGCAGCCCGCGATCACATAGATCAACAGATAGTTAGCGGCGTAGAACATCAGATAAATATACAGCGTGCCCAGCACCGCTAGGTTGCATAATGCGCGCACACTGAGTAGTTGACCCAGCACCCTGGGCGCTTCTAATTGATTCAACCACTGCAGACTCAATGAGTTATGCAGCGTCTCCAGATAGTGAAAACCGACAGACATCACCACAGTGCTGAAATACAGCCATAGCGCAGCAGGATAGAAGGCGGTGATTGCGGTACCGATACCCAGGGTCAGCAGGGCCAGCAGGGCGAAGGTTTGCTGCCGGATGTAGACCATAACCAGGATGGCTGTGAAGGCCAGAAAACCCGGTACCTCACGCAGGCTTTGCAGGATACCGATCTCGGTACCGGTAAACGCGGATTTTTCGACGACGAAATTATTGAGCAACACCTGCCAGGTCGCGAAGGAGATGGTGTTGCCAATGGCCAACAGGTAGAGCAGGGTTTTACGGTCCTGGAGCTTGAAGCTTGGCATGGGTAATACGTTAAGGTCTTTGGCTCTTGGTCTGACAACGGGGCTAGTTGCCAGCAAAGTGTCTCTGGATTGCAGGAAGCGCTAATTATATCATTCCCGGGCCATGTCTTCTCTTTCCATTTACGCCGGTCCAACGGCGCTACAGCAGATCCGCCGCGAGGGGCTAAAAGCAGATCAATTCAAGGTGCTGGTGGGGGCCTCTGGCGGGCCAAAATGGTTTGTATTGTACGGCCTGGATCGCTATCTGTTCGGAGAATTTTTCCAGCGGCGGGAGCAGCAACTGATTACCCTTGGATCTTCTGCTGGCGCCTGGAGACTTTGCTGCCTCGCCTATTGGCAGGAGGTGCCCAAGTTGATCGCCGATGTGTTTGCGCATATTGTGGATACCGGCAACGGCATCGACAACATTCTAAGGTTCGAGGACAGAGAACGATGATCCGTCACGCCAGCGTAGAAGACAGCTTCGCGATAGCGGCCATATACAACTGGTATATTGTCAATACTTATTTTACCTTTGAAGAGGCACAATTGGAGGTAAAAGAGATAAGCCGACGCATCGCTAAAGCTGATGAACAGAGCCCCTGGCTGGTGCTGCTGGAGGAGAATCAGGTGGTGGGTTTTGCCTGTGCCGTGCCCTGGAAGCAGCGGGCAGCCTATAGATTTTCGCGAGAGACCAGTATCTATCTGCAGCAAGATAAGTTTGGCAAGGGCAGGGGGGCGAGACTTTACCAGTAGCTGATTGATGAAATACGCAGGACGCCGATACATGTACTAATCGCCGGCATTGCCCAGCCTAATCCAGGCAGTGTCGCCTTGCATGAGAAGATGGGTTTTAGAAACATCGGGCAATTTCAGGAACTGGGGAAGAAATTCGATCACTTTATCGACGTAGCTTATTGGCAGCTCACCTTGTGAGATACTCTTTATTCGGGATGGTAGGGTCATGAAAGCGTGGCGTAGTTTTAAATTAGGGGTGAGCCTGCTCATCTGTCTGTCATTATCGGCGTGCGTAGGCACCGTTGTCGGCGCCGCCGTCGATACCACCATCGAAGTTGCCAAGGTGCCTTTCAAGGTGGCCGGTGCTGCAATTGACCTGTTGATTCCCGATGCCGACGACGATGATTGACGGCGGCGACCGTGAATTCTAAGTCCGAAGGCTTTAATCCCGAAGATTTCGATGTGCCGTCTAACTACCGGCATTGGGTCGGGGACAGGGCAGAGAACTATCTGGGACCTTTTTTCTTTTACATGGATGGTATTCATCCACGTACAGCGCTTAGAGTGGTGAATCATCATTGTAATGCCCACGATTCAGTGCACGGTGGAATTTTAATGGCACTGGCGGATTACACGCTTTGTCTCGGTGCTAATGGTGGCGAAAGCGAGAGCGTCGTCACCGTTAGCTGTAGCAATGAATTCACCGCACCGGCCTTTCTGGGAGATTTGATCGAGGGTCGGGCGCAGGTCATCAAACGTGGTGGCTCTATGGTATTCGTGCGTTGTGAACTGCTGGTAGGTGAGACTGTAGTTCTGATGAGCAGTGCGGTAATCAAACGCCTGCGCAAGTAACACGTCCGTAACTGTCTCACATGGAATACACCCGTTCGGCTGTACCATAGAACATCTCATGTTTTTCCGCTTCGGAATATCCTTCCGCCATTTTCTTAAATGCGTTCCATAGCACATGGTAATTCACCGACAGACGGTCCACCGGGAAATTGCTCTCAAACATACAGCGCTCGGGCCCAAAACATTCTATGGTGTAGAGATAATATCTTTGCTGAGCCTGCACCAGTTCGTCTGATGTCGGCGGTCGAGGCGCCAGGTGCCAGCCGAAACCATTGTCGGGCATGGCCAGCCCGCCTAGCTTGGCGATCACGTTTTCACATTTAGCGATCTCGGTAATCTCCTGCTTCCACCGATGAAAAATCTCGTCCTTGCAGTTCTTGTAGGCGCCTATGCCCAGGGGTGTACCAAAATGATCGAGTATCATAGTGCATTCAGGCACGGCCCGCGCCAGATCTAGAAAATCCAGGTTTTGATGATGATAGTGCCAGGTGTCATAGGTTAATCCCTGGTCGGCGAGGACGCGCAAGCCCTTGCGGAAGGAATCCTTACCATGTAAATCAGGGGGTGCGGAGCTAACAATGAAAAGATCTTCGGGGCGTTTGTCCCAGGCTGCGGAATGTCGAATACCGCGAAACAGACCAGCGCCGAGTCGGCGGTGCAGATCGAGTATTTCCAGTAGTTTGTCTTCCGATTCCCCGGCGAGGGTGAGATCGGCATGGGCTATAATCGCCGAGATAGAAGCTTGCTTGTCAGCCCCTGACTCGCCGGCACCAGAGTTGTCAGCGCCGGCGAGATTGGCGATGCACTCGGTCTCGCCGGCAGGCCGCAAGTGTTTTGGGCCATCGCGATAATAAAATGCTCGACACTCCATAAACGCGGTTTTCACAATATTATGACCACTACCAATATCAGCCCACAGTTCGGACAGGAGATAATCATGGCCGAAACGATGCTTCCACAGATGATGATGGGGATCGATGATGGGACGTTCCGGTTCAATTATCTCTTCGCGAACCTGATCGAGCCAGGCATCCAGATCTGCGTGCATGACTGTCATAAAGTGTTCCCTGTGCTTATTCCTCAAGCGGGCGATCGTCGAAGTTGTTGAATCTGACACTGGCTCTGGCAGCTCAGAGTGCCCCTGGCATAGCGTTCTGGGCTGGTTAGTGTAGTATGCGCTGAGCAATAGTTGCGGTGTTGATACAGCGCAGTGATTGGTTCAACGGTGATCTGAGTACACCCCAACCAGAGAATTAGTGATTGCTTAATAATAGGGGGAGCCCTGCATGAGTATAACCGCAGTCGTCATTCTTGTTTATCTGGTGTTTTTCGCCGGCGTCGGTATTTACCTCAGCCGAAGAAACAGAAGCGCAGCCGATTGGGCGATTGGTGGGGGTACCCTGGGTATCGGCATGCTGGCGGCCGGTGTCGCCGGAACCCGCATTGGCGGTGCGGGCACCTATGGCGTTGCCGGCGATGTCATCAACGAGGGTCTCGGTCATCTGTGGTACAGCGTTAATTCGTTCGCGGCCCTGTTTCTGGTGGGTCTGTTCTTCGCCATACCCTATCGTCGCCTGCGGCTATCCAGCGTGGGTGAAGTGTTCGATCAGCGTTTCGGTTCCCGTCGCTGCCAGTGGCTCACCAGCCTCTGTGTGCAGGCTGAATACCTGGTGGTTAATATTATCGAGCCTTTCGTGATCGGTTCGATCGTCAGTGGTGTGACCGGCATGCCCTTCGGTGCAGGCGTAGCCATCGGCGCGTTTGTGATTATCCTGTTTACTGTCACCGGTGGCCTGAAAGGAACCGCCATCACCAATGTAGTGCACTGCACCGTGATCATACTGGGCCTGACCCTGGTGGGCTTCGTTGCGATGCGAAACATCGGTGGCTGGGAGCAGGTTGTGCTGCAGTCTGAGGCAATGCTGGCGGCGGCGGGCAAAGATTCGCCTTCCTGGTGGAGCTTCATTGGCATCGGCTGGGCCACGATCATCGCCCTGTTTATCTCTGCCACCATTCACACGCCGGCGGCGTCGATATATGCCAATTACGCGAGCTCGGCGGCGAAGCAGGATTACCTGATTCCGGGCTTTTTCCTGGCTGGGATCATCGCCGCGATCATGCCATTGGTAGCCGGATTCATCGGTATTCTGACCATGGCGACCTATGGTTCCGAAAGCGGCTTGACGAGCTATCTCAATATCGCTCAACTGGCGATGGACACCGGTCCCATCCTGGGGGGAATTGCCCTGGCTGCGGTCCTGGCGGCGGTGATCTCATCGGGTGCGCCGATTCTGCTGGCCAGTGCCACCATGTTTGTGAGTGACTGGATTCCGGCTTCGAAAAACTATAGCAGCGACAAGAAACTGCGCGCGTACCGGATTGTCACCATAGTCTACGGCACGGCCGCGGCTCTGATTGCCTGGCTCGGCAACATCAGTTCTGTGCTGCAGCTGTTGTTGCTGGGATTCGCCATGGTGGTTCCCCCGGCGATAGCGGTGGGGTATGTGTTCTACTGGAAGAAAACCACGGAGCAAGCTGCCTTCTGGGGCATACTGTGCGGATTTGTTGGCGGTCTGACGATGTGGTTGTTCAATACGCTGTTCAGCGGCGTCGAGAATGCGGCTGCCGGAGGCTTTGCCCAGGCCTGGTATGAGCTAACTCAGTCCATGGGTGAATGGAGTGATCCGTCATTCCTGACCCTGTTGATCCCGCTGTTCCTGATTCCGACGATTAGCTTATTGTTCCCGCAGCAAGAAGCAGGTCAAGAACAATCGGAAGAATTCTATACCAAGCTCGGTCGAATTCAGCGTAATTTTACCTGGGCTTGAATATGGGAAATTGGAAACAGAGGTCCGAGCCTGAGACATTCCGGTGCCCCATTCGCTGGCCTTAAAATGTAGCGTCGAGTGTCCCACGAATATCTTGCGATACTTTCCCGGCGAAGCTCCTCTACCCTACTTTCCTTGCGACCATTCGCGCTTCCATTTTTTCAGCGCTGCGGAACTCGCTCAACCTGAAAAAATGAAAGCGCTAAAGCATGGTCTGATTTGCAAGGCAAGCAGGGTAGAGGATCTTCGCCTCAATTCAGTGAAATCCTGCAGCATATGGTTTTAATCTACATTGAAATCACTGACTTGTCGTTTATCACATAATCAAGCGAATTTGAGTTGCCTAGTCCCCTTGCGCACAATCAGGCCATGTCTATATCCTTCACTTTAGACAGATTTGAGCGAGGACTGGGTGAGCGAAGCGAGTTCCGCAGCGCTGGCTAAAGTGAAGTATATATGGGCGTGCGCAAGGGGACTAGGCAACTCAAATTCGCGGACAAACTACACACATGCTCAGTCAGGTCCAGCAAGATGCACAGGATTCTTTTAATTCTAATCCCTTGGAGCTCACACGAAGTTTAGCGGGAATATCTCAGGGTTCGAGCTGTATAGTGCTAGTTTGAGGCGCGCGCCTTCACAGAGACTCGTAAAATCAGAGCTAACTTATTCGCCGGATTTCCTTTTTACGACCTAACATTCATTAACGCTGTAACTCACCGTTAGCCTGAATCAGAAACGGGCCAGGTGTCTCATAACTCTGTTGCAACAGTCTGCTGAGTTCTTCGGCGCTGTCGGCGCTGGCGCCGGGTACGCCGAAACTCTTCGCCATATCGACCCAGTTGATCTCGGGGTTGCCGATATCGAACAGGCTGGCGGCGATGTCTCCAACTTCGGACACTCCCAGCCTGGCATATTCGACATTTAAAATATTGTAGGAGCGGTTGGCGAATATTACGGTGGTGACGTTGAGTCCTTCCCGGGCCTGGGTCCAGAAACATTGGTTGGTGTAGGCAGCGCCACCATCACCCAGCATGGCCAGTACCTGGCGATCGGGGCAGGCCAGGGCCGCACCGGTGGCACAGGGACCGCCCTGGCCGATGGCACCGCCGGTAAGACTCAACCAGGAGTTGGTCGCCGCGCCCTGGCAGAAGGGGTAGGCGGCATTGCCGCCGCCGGAATCCGTGGCCACGATGACATCTTCGGGCATGGTGGCGGCCAGCGCCTGAATGATAGTCCGGGTGTCCAACTCGCCACTCGGAGGCGGAATATCGACTTTCTCGAAACCGGTCACGGCCGCGTTTTCGGCGTCGAGCCGCTGCGCCAGCCGGTTCAGGGCATCGATAGCATCTTCTTCGATAAAACTTAGCCGACTCACTTCACATCCCTTCGGCAGCAGTTGGCCGGGAAGATCCTGGTAGGCAAAGAAGCTGGCCGGTATCTGTCCGCCGACAAGAATTATGTTTTCGGTGCCCGCGAGGGTTTTCAGTACCTGTTCGGGAAAATAAGGCAGTCTCTCCACCGCCACCCGGCCCGGGCCACCATCGATTCGGCTAGGGAAGGTGCTGGTCATCAGGCGGCAGCCGGTCTTGCTGGCAATTTTACCGGCGGCAGTGAGAGCATCCGCTTCGATGGCCTGGTATTCCAGCAAGAGGATGGTGTTGCCGGCTTTGCCGAGCAACTCGGCTATGCTCTCAATAGTGGCTTCACCTACCTTCGAGCGCATGGGAACGGGATTGGGAGTCCCAATTCCAGGCGAGGATCCCCAGGCCGCATCGGCGCCCATTATGAGTGTGGCAATCTGGCCGGTAGAGCCAGAACTCTGCCGCAGGGTGGCGGTGTATGCGTCGGCGCCGTCCTGGGCCAGGCTTGCGTCGGTACTGGAGGATTTGATCCAGCAGGAAAAATTCCTGGCCAGGGTCTCGATATCCGAGGTCAGCGGCGCATCGAAACCCAGATGGTAGTTCGGATGATTGCCGATGATATTGATCATGGGAGAATTAGCACGGCGGGCGTTGTGCAGGTTGGCGATACCATTGGCCATGCCGGGACCAAGGTGGAGCAGCGTAGCGGCGGGTTTTCCGGTCATGCGGGCAACACCATCGGCGGCGCCGGTGCAGACACCTTCGAACAATGCCAGCACGGATTTCATTCGAGGAACGGCGTCCAATGCTTGCACCAGGTGCATCTCCGAGGTGCCGGGATTGGCGAAGCAGAAGTCGACGCCACATTCCGCCAGGGTTTCGATCAACGCAGTCGCACCATTCATATTAAATTCTTCCTCATTGTGGCCTTGTGCTATGGGACAATGGCGAACCACCTTCCACTATTGCCATGTTCTGGACCTCGCCAAAGGCTCGCCATCATAGCATCTAAAACATCAAGGACAGATCAAATGGGTTACAATAGCGGTAGGTTTTAGAGTCAATATGGGTTTTATTGGGGGATAGCATGAGATTAGCCAGTCTGGTTTTTGCAGCATCGATGACAGCTTTGATGCCTGGCTTGGTAAGTGCACAGGATGATTACGTAGCACCTCGCACCGAATTCGGCCAGCCTGATTTGCAGGGTGTGTGGAACTTCAGTTCATTCATTCCGCTGCAGCGTCCGGCTTTTTTTGCCGACAAGAAATTTCTCACTGAGGAGGATGTTGCCGCGCTTGCCGCGCAGACGGAAGCAGGCCTGCAGGCGATCAACAATATCGGAGTCGGGGGATACAACACGTTCTGGATAGAGATGGGAGGAGAGGGTGATAACCGAACCTCACTAATTACCTATCCTGAAAATGGCAGGTTACCTGAAACCGTAGAGGGTGTGGCGGTGCAGGTTGGGGGTTTGGGGCCGGATGAGCCGGGAACGCGTCCGGTGCGCATGGTCGTAGGCGGCATCGCGAAAGAAGGTCCGGAGGACAGAGGCATTTCTGAACGTTGCCTCGTAGGCTTCAACGCCGGTCCTCCATTTACTCCCAATCTCTACAATAATAATGTCCAGATCGTGCAGAACAGGGATACCGTCGTCATCATGACGGAAATGATCCATGATGCCCGCATCGTGCCCCTGGATGGTCGTGCTCATATAGATGACACTATTCGCCAGTGGTCGGGTGATTCCCGGGGCTACTTCGATGGTGATACCCTCGTGGTTGAGACTCGCAATTTTAATGATCTGACCCAGAGTTTCGGTGTCTATGGTTCATCTCTGAACAAGGTACTGACGGAAAGATTCACTCGCGTCGATGTATACACCGTGAACTACGAGTTCACCATCGATGATCCAAGCACTTTCAAGGACAAGATCACGGCGATGGTGCCGATGGCCAAGGTGGATGGACTGATGTACGAATATGCCTGCCACGAAGGCAACTATGGCATGTTAAACACGCTTCGCGGTGCCCGTATGGAAGAACGGCGCGCGCTTGAAGAAGGCCAGTAATTGACCGTGGCTCGCGGTTTTGACTAAATCATGAAAAATTTCGCTCGGATCGGCTACAGGTACTGCCCCATTCAGATTCAGTTCATGGAGCATTGTTTACTCTGTTACCCATAGCGGATAAGCCACACAAACAGGTATGTCCTAGCAAAACCCACAGGTAATTAGCCGGTTTGAACTGGCATCATTTCCGCGAATCCCCACCCATCTGATCGGCGGTCAGAGGGTGGGGATTTTTTGTGCGCGCCGGTCTCCGAAATAGGACTCCGGGGCCTGTATATCTGCTAGGATTGCTTCTTCCTGAATCAACGTGGGGTCCGCCGGACCTGATGAATTTTGCTGTGCCCCGTTCAATTAATCTGAACCCTGGCAGGGTCCGATTTTTATTTCTCTTGCTGTGTCTGGTCTGGGCGCTACTGCCCGCAAAATCGACAGCCCTGGTGCCACTCGAGGCGTCCGCTCAGTATCAGATACCGGCAGATCTTCGCGGCGTTCACTTCTACCTGATCACGGTGGATGTGGGAGATAAGGTGTGGGACAACTTTGGACACACGGCGCTTCGGGTGTATGACGAGAACAGCGGCACCGACACCGTATTCAATTGGGGAATATTCGATATCACCGGTGGTGTGGTTTCCTTCTCTTACAATTTCTTTAAGGGGGTTATGAATTATCGCCTGGGAACATCGACGCCGAACCAGGAATTTGCCATGTATGGAGGACAGCGGCGCACCGTCTGGCAGGACAAGATCAACCTCACCAATCCGCAAAAAGAAATCCTGTACCGCAGGCTGCTTTGGAATTTGCAGCCGGAAAATGTGGTTTATGCCTATCAGTATTTCTTTAATAATTGCACTACCCGGGTCCGCGACTATCTCGATGAGGCCTTATCGGGAAGAGTCGCAGCACAATATGATGGCGTCACCGCACACACGTTCCGCGAGCAGATGCGTGCCCATTACGAATCCGTCGCCTTGATTGGTTTCTCCCTCGATATATTGGCCAATAGCAATCTCGACCGTGTCGTGACTGAGTGGGAGGATATGTATCTGCCCCTGAGTCTGCGAAAAAGTCTGATGGGGGTCGAATCCGATGTGGCGGAAGATGGGTCGCGACTCATGCTGTTATCTGATCCGCAGCTGATCATGGAATTTTCACCGCCGATTGTTGCCAACGATGGCTACCGGGTGGCATCGTTTACCCTGTTGCTGCCCGTACTGCTTCTTTTCCTGTTGTTGAAAAAAATTCCCATGTCCTACTACGCTACCCATTCCCACATCGGGCTGAAACTCGCGGGGGTCAATTTCAGAATACTGGGGCTTTTGGGCCTGCTCACTGCGATCTTCAGCGGCGTGTACGGCTTGCTTATGCTAGGTAGCTGGTTTGTCTCCGACCATCTGGACCTGCATCACAACACCAATCTGCTGTTGTTCTGGCCGACGGATCTGCTGGCCGTGGTGGTTGCGCTGCGCTGGCTGTTTTATTGCAAACCCTGGCCGTTGACCCGTAACAGCACACCGTTCCTTAACTATTATCTGCTCGCCCATGTGCTGGGCCTGCTGGCATATGCGGGTATCTGGTTTCTGGGCCTGTCGGCACAATACCTGGACAATGTCATGGTGTATCTGTGGCCCGGCATCCTGGGTTTCACAATCTTGGCCTGGCTGGTTGGCTTTGAGCCGGCGAAGCCAAAACATGTATTTTTCTAGGGGCTAGTTTATCGACAGCCTGCCAGAGAGCTCGATGCCAACGCTGGGATCTGTGCTCGCACGCGCAGCGGCTACTCCGGAACCGGATTAATTCCAAACTACCAGGCAAAAAAAACCGGACCTCCCGGTCCGGTTTGTGTTCCTGATCTTGTCGCTTCCCTGGCGGGATTGCCATTCCCCTCGGGGATTATTGGCTCACAATTTCTACGCGTCGATTGCGCTGATAGGCCTGATCGCTGCTACCACGATCCTGGGGCTGTTCTTCACCGTAACTCACGGTCTCAATTTGCGAGCGCGCCGCACCATTCACGATCAGGTAATTGAGAATGCCTGTGGCCCGGCGCTCTCCCAGCGCCAGATTGTATTCCCGGGTGCCTCTTTCGTCGGCATGGCCTTCGAGGCGAACGCGCTTGCGAGGATTGGCGGCCAGGTCTCTGGCGTGAAATGTCAGCACTTCACGGTCGGCCTGGCGGAATTCGGCGACGTCAAATTCGAAGTAAAAAACTGTGGTGCTGAGAGCGGCTCGCTCCATCCGCTCGGCCGCGGCGGCGGCTCTGGCCCTGGCCTCGGCTTCCAATTCCTGTGTGCGGCGGGTGGTTGCGTCAATACCAGACTCAACTTCTGCGACGCTCTCCGCCGGACCCGAATCTACTTCTTCACTGGTCGAACTGCAGGCTACCATGCCGCTGAGGCTAAATAGTAGCAAAGCCAATTTTGTTAGTTGGTTAATTTTCATGGCGGCTCCATTGAACTAAGCTGTTAGTTAAAGCAAATAGTTAAAGCAAAAATTATTAGCGCAAAAATGTTTGCAAATAGTGTGCGAAGAATAACGTATTTGTCAGGTCAAATCCATTGAGACGGCTCAATTAGCCGTTAAAAACTGACTTATCTCGGAACCGAGCAATCGCTCGATTTTCCCTTATAAATGACGTTCATAAATGGTAATCTTCGCCCTCTTTTTTGAAGCAATTGAGGATGTTGGGAGTCGATCTCTCAATCTCCAATCCTGGTTGTGGTCCAGGTATGACAATGGCGCCGGGCCCACTGGAATCGAGGAGAATTGACGTGAATGCTGACTTTACCGCCGAAGAACTGGCGTTTGAGAGCGAAGTGCGGGAATTTCTGAGCGCTGAATTTCCCGGTGAATATCGAGACAAGGTGGATGCCAATATTCGCCTGAGCAAAGATGAGTTGGTGAATTGGCAGAAAATTCTCTATAGAAAAGGTTGGGCAGCGCCGAACTGGCCACAGGAGTACGGCGGCACCGGCTGGAGCGCGACCCAGAAATATATTTTTGCCACCGAGATGGGTCTAATCGGCGCGCCGGAACCGGTGCCGTTCGGCATGAAAATGGTGGCGCCTGTCCTCATGGCCTATGGCTCCGACGAGCAGAAACGACGCTTTCTGCCCGACATCCTCGAGAGTAATGTCTGGTGGTGCCAGGGCTATTCGGAACCGAATGCGGGCTCAGACCTGGCGTCCCTGAAGATGTCAGCAGTTCGCGATGGCGACGACTATATCGTCAACGGCAGCAAGACTTGGAACACCTACGGTCAGTACGCCGACTGGATTTTTTGCCTGGTGCGCACCGACAACTCGGTTAAGAAGCAGGAAGGCATCAGTTTCCTGTTAATCGACATGCACTCTGCCGGGGTTTCACTCAAGTCTATCTATCTGCTCGACGGTCATCCCGAAGTGAATGAAATATTTTTCGACGATGTTCGGGTGCCGGCGAATAATTTAATCGGCGAAGAGAACAAAGGCTGGACCTATGCCAAGGTGTTGCTGACTCACGAACGCACAAATATCTCTGGCGTTCCTCGCGGCAAGCGTCGACTGCGTGCGCTGAAGCGAATCGCGAGTGATACCGACGATGGCTTCGGTAGTAACATGATGGAAAACTCAACGTTCAAAAACAAACTGGCTGAAACTGAAATCGAATTGCAGGCACTGGAGTATGTGGAACTGCGTACGCTCGCTGCACTGAGTGTAGGCAAGGCGCCAGGGCCGGAGTCTTCAATTCTGAAGATTGTCGGCACCGAGTTGGCGCAAAAAATGGATGAGTTATTCGTGGAACTGGCTGCGTATAATTGCCTGCCATTCCTGCCGGAACAGTTTGAAGAGGGGTTCCAGGGAAATCCGGTAGGGCCTGGTACGGCAGCATCTTCGGCATTGGTTTACTTTAATAATCGTAAACTGTCGATCTTCGGTGGCTCCAACGAAATTCAGCGAAACATTATCAGCAAGGCGGTGCTGGGCTTATGAAACCCAACGAATCAGCCGTGCGTCACGTCACCGGCAGAGGGTAATCAGTGGATTTTTCATATACGCAAGAACAGAAAATGCTGCAGGAAAGTGTGCAGAAATTTATTCAAAAGAGCTATGACTTCGAAACTCGCAATAAAATTATGGCTAGCGAGCGCGGCTACAGTGAAGAAAACTGGCAGTTGTTTGCCGAACTCGGCTGGCTGACGGTTGCCTTCTCCGAGGCCGATGGGGGTTTCGGTGCTTCGGCGGTGGATCTGATTTTGATGATGGATGAATTCGGCAAGGCCATGTTGGTTGAGCCCTTCGTGCCCACCACCGTCCTCGGTGGCGGCCTCTTTAGTGCGCTGGGTAGTGTGGAACAAAAGGCAGAATTTATTCCAAAGATCATGGCCGGTGGACTGCAGTTGGCCTGCGCCTATGCGGAAGCGAACAGTCGTTATAATCTGAGCAGCGTGGCAACAACGGCCAGAGTAAATGGGGATAGCGTCACCATTGACGGGCTCAAGATCGCCGTACTCAATGGCTCCAATGCAAGTAAACTATTAGTGGTAGCCAGGGAATCTGGCGCTCGAACAGACCGTGAGGGTATCTCTGTGTTTATGGTGGATGCTGATGCGCCGGGTGTCTCTATCCAGGCATACACGAACATCGACGGCAAGATGTCGGCCCAGGTCAGCTTCGAGGCGGTCGAGGTGGCTGTGGCTGACAGGCTTGGAGCGGTGGGTGGGGCTATAGGGGCGCTGGAAACCGTGATCGACAGGGCCACCGTGGCGGTCAGTGCCGAGGCCGCAGGGGCGCTGGAAGCGATGTTGCAGAAGACCGTGGAATACAGCAAGGTGCGTAAGCAATTTGGTACCGCTATCGGTACGTTTCAGGCATTGCAGCACCGCATGGTGGATATGTTTATAGAATGCCAACTGGCTCGCTCGATCGTTCTCAGGGCGGCAATGAAGCTGGACAGTGCTGAAGATGAAATCGAGAAAGCCAGGGCGGTGTCCGCGGCCAAGAGTCGAGTGGGCAAGGCGATCCGCAGAGTGAGCCAAGAGGCTATCCAGATCCATGGCGGCATTGGCATGACCGACGAGATGGACGTGGGGCACATGTTCAAATGTGTCACCGGGCTGGCCATGATGTTTGGAAACACCGACTATCACACAGCACGCTTCGCCGCGCTCTAGCAGAGCTATCCTGGCCCGGAATAATGAGTGAACTAATCTTCGTTCGACACGGACAGGCTTCATTTGGTCAGAAGTCCTATGACAAACTCAGCGAACGGGGCATCGAGCAAGTCAAGATTCTTGCCCGTCACTGGCAAGACATGGGCGAACAGTTCGACTGCATCTACAGTGGAACCTTGCTGCGGCAGAGAGAAACCGCGCAGGAATTACTCTCACTGGTCAGAGGCGAACCTGATAAGTCCATCGAGAACCCATCCCTTAATGAATATAACGGCGATCCCTTGATACGGGTTTACTTGCGTAATCACGCCGCCAGCGAAGGGCGGAAGCCCGACCGCGAAGCGCTAATGGAAGATCTAATGGAAGACCTGGGGAAAGACCTGGGGAAAGACCCGAGGAAAGACCCGAGACGATTTCAGGAATTATTCGAAGCGGCAACCGCAAAATGGATCCGCAATGAGTTACAGCCAACACCTGGCGATACCGATTTTGAGTACTGGGACAGTTTCAAATCCCGAGTGCACGGTGTCGTCGATGAACTTATGGCGAGTCACAGTGATGGCAGCAAGGTATTGATATCCACCTCGGGTGGCGTCATAGCCATGGCCATGCAAAGAGTATTACAATTTCCTGACGAGCAGGTCATCACCACCAACTGGATGGTTAAAAACAGTTCGGTCACCCGGATACAATACGGCAATGGCAAACTATCGCTGTCCCAATTCAATAGCCTTGCTCACCTGGAGAAGGCAGACATGGCACACATGATCACCTATCGTTAATGGGAGAGGCAAATGTGGCAGTGAATGATCTCGTCGATTTAGCTGGTGCCGTCAGGGCAGGCGAAGAATTGAATCTGGATGCACTCAGGCAACATCTTGAGCCGATCCTGGGTGAAAGAGTCTCCAGTCTAGTCATTAAACAATTCCCCGGTGGCCATTCAAACCTCACCTATCTGTTAAGTAGTGGCACCGAGCAATGGGTATTACGCCGCCCACCCTTTGGTAGCACAGTCAAATCGGCCCACGATATGTCCCGGGAATTCAAGATCCTCTCGGCCCTGCAAGACGTTTACCGCTATGGACCCAGGCCGATTCATTTCTGTGATGACCACGACGTGCTTGGCTGTGATTTTTACCTGATGAATTATATCGAAGGCCTGGTGATACGGCGGGAGTATCCACCGACTCTGCAGCTGACGGCTACACAAATTCGAGCGCAGTTGTTTAACTTTTTCGATGTCTTGAGCGAATTGCATGCCGTGGACCTGGTAGAGGCTGGCCTCGATACTTTTGGCAAGCCCGCCGGTTACGTGCTACGCCAGGTCGATGGCTGGCGCCGTCGCTGGGAAGATGCGATTACACCGGACACGGTAAATTGTGACGCCACCATTAAGTGGCTGATGGACAATATGCCTGCCGAGAGCGGTAGGGCCAGCGTCATTCACAACGATTACAAGATGGATAATGTGATATTTTCCCTGCAGGACCCACTGCAGGTAATCGGCGTATTGGATTGGGAGATGTCGACGGTAGGCGATCCGCTGATGGACCTGGGCTGTACCCTGGGTTATTGGACACAGATCAGCGATCCGGATTTTTTTCGCGAATCCCGCACCATGCCCAGCGACATCGAGGGGGCGCCCACGAGGGCAGAAATAATCGCACGCTTTCAGCAGCAAACCGGCCTGGCTGTAGATAATTTTCCGTTCTATTTTTGTTTCGGATTGTTTCGCCTGGCGGTGATTGGCCAACAGATTTACTATCGCTATTACCACGGTCTCACCAGGGATCAACGTTTCGCGGGTTTCATCAAGAAGACCCATGTGTTGCAGCAAATGTGTGAATTGATCATCAGCGGAAAGATAAGCAGCTAGGCTCGCCACGGGCCAGGGGAGTGTGGAATGTCATTTAATATTAACGAGATGTTTTCAGTTGCCGGTAAGACCGCGATTGTCACCGGCGGATCACGGGGCATAGGCAAGATGATCGCCCAGGGCTTTGTAGAAAACGGCGTCAAGACCTACATTACCGCGCGTAAGGCGGAAGCTTGCGAGGCCACCGCCGCCGAGCTGTCGGTGGGTGGGGTTTGTATTGCCCTGCCGGCCGATATTTCTACCACGTCCGGGCGCAATCAGTTCGTCGAGGCGATCAAGCAGCGGGAAAGCAAGATCGATATCCTGGTCAACAACGCGGGTGCCGCCTGGGGAGCCAGTTTCGAGGACTACCCCGACGATGGTTATGACAAGGTGATGGATATCAATGTCAGGGCGGTCTTCATGCTGACCCGTGACCTCTTGCCCTTGCTGACCAAAGATGCCAGCACCGAGAATCCCAGTCGGGTCATAAATATTGGCTCCATCGATGGCCTGCGGGTCTCAAGCACGGACAATTTTGCCTACGGCGCCAGCAAGGCGGCGGTGCATTTTCTCACCAGGAATCTCGCCGTGAGGCTGGCCAGGAAAGGACTGACAGTCAATGCCATTGCCCCCGGTCCGTTCGAAAGCAAGATGATGGCGCACACGCTGGCACAGTTTCAGGACCGCATCGAGAAGGAAAATCCCATGGGCCGCATCGGCTCACCACGTGATATGGCCGGATTGGCGCTGTTTTTGGCTTCGTCGGCGGCTACCTATATGACTGGGCAGGTTATTGCCCTCGACGGTGGCCGCCATCTAGGCAGTGCTTGAGTGTTCCAACTCTCGTCTCTACCAGAGGTTCGTATCCTGCCGCAGCAATCCGTCTCACAAGCGTCGAAGGCTTTTCATTCTGAGCCGGTCGGTGTTATTTTACCCGTTCGCGCCCGTTTTTTGGGGCTTTCCTCACAAACCAGCTAAGGGGATTCTGGTAGTCGGTGAATCAGGCTAAAATTCAGGGTATTCCCAGCACGGTGGTAATCGCCATGGCCTTTGTCAGTGGCTTCTGCATCATGACCATAGAGATGCTGGGAGCGCGCATCATGGCACCGTATTTTGGCGGCAGCCAGTATGTGTGGGGCAGCCTCATTACTATCTTCATGCTGGCGCTGGCGCTGGGTTATTTGCTGGGCGGTAGACTCTCGATGCGCAACCCGAATCCGGTCACCTATGCCATGTTTTTTATTGCCGCCGCGGTGTTCGCCCTGCCGATAATTTTATTTGCCGATGTCATCATGCGGCCCATCTTTCTCACTATAGAAGACCCTCGTTATGGCTCCCTGTTCGCTTCGATCGCCATGTATTTTGTGCCCACCTGTATTCTCGGTATGATCTCTCCTTACTCGGTGAGACTACTGGTAAAGAGCCAGGAGCATAGCGGTCACATGGCGGGGCAGTTATATTTCGTATCGACCATGGGTAGTGCTGCGGGCACCCTGGGCACGAGTTTTTATTTCGTGCTCTACTTCGAAGTCAACCAAATTCTCTGGGGCTCTGTCGCCGCCTTAATCAGCGCCGGCTGCATTATTCTGCTGATTAACTATTTGCTGAACAGCGAAGCCAGCAGGTCGCAGGCGCAAAATTATGGATAGAAAAGTTCGTTACTTGCCTTCGGCTAAGAGTCTCGCGCTGTTGACTTGTCTCGTGTTTTCTTTTTCCGCGGTAATGCAAACGGCGGCGGAAACTATCCACCGGGAGCGCTCCATCTATCGCGACATCACGGTGGTGCAAAATGGTAATCGTCGTTGCCTGGTTTTTAATGTACATCGTGGTGACAGGAATCAAACCTGTGTAGAAATGAACGATAGGGACAGATTGGTGTTCAGTTATACCCGCATGAGTTTTGCGGGTCTGTTACTACAGCCGCAGCCGAAGACTATCCTGGTAGCAGGGCTCGGCGGCGGTTCTATTCCCATGACGCTGAACAATTTATTTCCTGAGGCAGAAATCGACGTGGTGGAAATTGACCAGGCGGTAGTCAATGTCGCCAAGGAATTTTTCTTCTTCGAGGAAAATGACAACATGAAAGTCACGGTCAGCGACGCACGGGTATTCATCAAGCGAGCGGCTTTGAGAGGCAGGAAGTATGATTATATTGTCCTCGATGCCTTCGGTGGCGATTACATTCCAGAACATTTACTGACCAGGGAATTTTTAAGCGAAGTACGGACAATCATGGCCGCCGATGGCGTGCTGGTGGCGAATACCTTCTCCACCAGTCGCTTCTACGATCATGAATCTGTCACTTATCAGCATGTGTTCAATGAATTTTTTAATTTCAAACTGCCCTCTTCCGGCAATCGCATCATCATCACACAATTGTCTTCGCTGCCGCCACGGGGTGAATTGGTGACTAGGGCCCAAAATGCTGCCGATCGCCTGAAGCGGTATGGCGTGCCCTTGCTGGAGTATCCCGCTCGCCTGTCCACGAGAATAGACTGGGATATGAGCCGGCGGGTACTGACAGATCAATACTCGCCGGCAAACCTGCTGCGCGATAATTAGCTAATGGGTCTCTGATTAAGAGGCAAAAACGAAAAGCCCGGAGACAACGAACATAGAGAGGAGAATGACCATGAAGATGAAGAAAAACTACCTGTTGGTGACTATCGGGCTGCTTTTCACTTCCCCAAGTTTTGCGGAATTGGGTATCAAGTCGGATGTTATTTACGGCCACAAAGATGGCATGGCCCTGGTTTATTCCGTGTTGCAACCGGAAAATGCCAATGGTGCAGCCATCGTGTTTATGGTCAGTGGTGGCTGGTTTTCTCGTTGGTCACCGCCCCAGAGATATGCGGCTCAGTTCGACGATATGCTGGATGCGGGATTCACTGTTATCCCCGTGCATCATGGTAGCGCCCCCCGATACCGGGTGCCTGAGGCCTACGCCGATGTGAGCCGAGCGATCCGTCACATCAAGTTACATGCGCAGCAGCATGGTATCGATCCGGATCGAATCGGCGTCACCGGTGGCAGCGCCGGCGGGCATCTTTCACTGATGTTGGGGATGGATTCCGATGCGGGTATAGACGGCGACAGGGATGAGGTCATGCGCAACAGTAACGCTGTCGCCGCGATCGTCGCCTATTTCCCACCGGTGGACCTAAGAGAAATTACCGGGCCCAACGACCGCTTTCCGGCGCTGGATTTTGAACAGAGCAAGGCTGCGGCTATTTCACCCATATTGCATGCAGATCCCAGCGATCCACCGACGCTGTTGATACATGGCGATGCCGATACACTGGTTGATATCAGTAATTCTATCGATATGCAGGCGGAATTCGAAAAACACCATATCACTAGTGAGTTCATCACCATTTCTGGCGCGGGACATCGTTTTCGTGGCGACGATGCGACTCGGGCAGCGGCGTTGCGGCTGGATTGGTTTAAGAAATACCTGTTGTAGGAAACAGTGAACTGCATTTTGCGGTATGGGCTGGCTGTTTATCTAGGTATTGTGTAGTTAGATCAGTTACTGCTGTGTAGAACGCGCTGGGTGAGCGGCCCCTATTGTCTCAGCAGCTTGCACCCCTCCCGGGTGCCCTCACTCGGTCAGGAGCCCTGAAAAACGGTCTCCTTCGGTCACTCGGTGCGGCGCTTTGATTGCTGAGTCAACAGGAGCCGCTAACCCATCGCTCGCGGTTCCCACTTAACTTGGTGCGATGGCTGCCACGCCTTTTTCAAAAAGGTCGCTTCACACGATTTTGATTGATGTCGTGTTTGAGATTACGTTGCCCTATCTGCGATTGAATTAGGGTGGTATTGGGGGATACCTGGGTCTATGGACTGTTGGCTCGCTTAGAGAGAGGCGGCTAGTCGGGTGCCCTGGTCGATGGCGCGTTTTGCGTCGAGTTCTGTTGCTACATCTGCGCCGCCAATTAGATGATAGGATTTGTTGAGTCCTTCGCTGAGTTCCCGGCGTGAAATTTGGCCGGCACAGATGACCACGTTGTCGACTTCCAGCAGTTTGGGTTCTCCGTTCTCCAGCAGATGCAAACCGGCGTCGTCTATGCGTTGATACTGGCATCCTGAATGCATCTTGATGCCGCGTTTGATGAGGCCGAGGCGGTGAATCCAGCCTGTGGTCTTGCCGAGGTTCTTGCCCAGGCCTTCGGACTTGCGTTGCAGCAGGTGAATGGTTCTTGGCGACGGGGTTACGTTGGCTTCGATTCCCTCTATGCCGCCGCGGGAGTGCATTTCCATATCGATGCCCCATTCATTCATGAACACGGGAATATTCAGCGAGCTCGAGGGGCCGGCGTGGGATAGATATTCGGCGACATCGAAACCAATGCCGCCGGCCCCGATGATGGCGACGCGATCGCCCACTTCGACCTTGCCGCTGATGACATCGATATAACTCAAAACGCAGGGATGAGCTATGCCTTCGATATCGGGAATCCGCGGCAGGATGCCGGTGGCGAGAATAATTTCGTCAAAATCGGAAGCGTTGAGATCCTCACTGCTGACCTGTTGGTTCAGTTTCACATCGACGCCGAGCAACTCCAGCTGGCGCTGGTAGTAACGCAAGGTTTCGTAGAATTCTTCTTTGCCCGGAATCGCCTTGGCCAGATTGAATTGGCCGCCAATGCTATCTGCGGCGTCGAATAAAGTGACCCGGTGGCCACACTCTGCCGCAGTCACGGCGGCGGAGAGGCCGGCCGGGCCGGCGCCAATCACGGCAATTCTTTTGATCTTCTCGGCAGGCTCGATTGTGAGTTCCAGTTCGTGACAGGCGCGGGGATTGACCAGGCAACTGGTGAGCTGGCCGTTGAATATATTGTCCAGGCAGGCTTGATTGCAAGCGATGCAGGTATTGATTTCGTCAGACTTGTTGGCTTCTGCCTTGCTGACGAAAAAGGCATCTGCCAGTAGGGGTCGAGCCATGGATACCATATCGGCGTCACCGCGGGCGAGTATCTCTTCGGCAACTTCCGGCGTGTTAATTCGATTAGAGGTGATGACCGGAATCGGCAGCTGTTGTCTGAACTTCGCCGTGACCCAGGTGAAAGCCGCCCGTGGTACCTTGGTGGCTATGGTTGGAATGGTGGCCTCGTGCCAACCGATGCCGGTGTTCATGATGGTGACGCCGGCCTCACACAGGGCCAGCCCGAGCTGCAATACCTCCTCATAACTGCTGCCACCTTCGACCAGGTCCAGCATGGAGAGGCGGAAGATGACGATGAAATCTGCGCCTACCCGGGCCCGCACCCGGCGCACAATCTCCAGCGGCAGGCGCATACGATTTTCATAGCTGCCACCCCATTCATCATCTCTCTTGTTGGTACGCTCGACGATGAATTCATTGATGAAATAGCCCTCAGATCCCATGATTTCAACCCCGTCATAGCCGGCCTGTTGACAGAATTCCGAGAAATTGACGAAATTTTCGATTTCCTGCTCGATCTCTTCCGACGTCACAGCATGGGGCACGTAGCGGTTAATGGGGGCCTTGAGCGCCGAGGGAGCGATCAGATTTTCAGTCCGGGAGTAGCGGCCGGTATGGAGAATCTGCAGGCAAATCTTGCCGCCGGCGTCGTGCACGGCTGTAGTGATGAGGCGATGATTTTCAATCTGACCTGGCTGTTCGAAGAGCGGGACCGAACCCGCAGGCAGGCAGTGCTTGCTCGCCATAAATCCGCCGGTGACGATCAGGGCGACACCGCCACGGGCGCGCTCGGCGTAAAATTCTGCCATGCGTCGATGGCTGTCGGGAATATCCTCGAGGCCGGTGTGCATGGATCCCATCAGCACCCGATTCTTCAGGCGGGTAAATCCGAGGTCGAGAGGTTCAAAAAGTTGAGGGTAGGACGACGCGTTGGAATTCTGCATATAAGGGGGATACGGTAGTTCTCAAGGCGATGCCTTGTCTTAGGGGCTACCTATGATTCCTCAAAGGAGGCTCCGGATTCTAGTCGCTAAGTGTGCCATCAATCGACCCCAAGCACAATTTGAATTTGGCGATGAAAGCGAATTAGCCTTGATCTTACACCTTGTTTTTACTTGATATTTTCCTAAGCAGCGTGCGCTTCACTACGGCGGTCCTTATCTTGCCCTGCCTATTCGTCTGCGCCGACGTGTACCGTTAGCACATCACAGGTAGCGCCATGCAGCAGCTTAATCGCCGTGGAACCCAGCAGTATCTTCCAACCGGCATGTCCGTGGCTGCCGATAACGATAGCATCGGCACCAAGCTCAGCGGCCAGATCGCGAATTTCCGGAGCCGGTGCGCCTAACAGCGTATGGGTCCGGTCGCTTCCAAGTCCGATATCGCCGCCAATTTTTTCCAATCTTTTTTCCGCCATATTGATGGCTTCCTGCTGCAATTCGTTTATGTTTACGGCATAAATGTCCATGCTATAGGCGGCAGCAACCGGTTCAACCACATGCACCAAATGCAAGTTGTCAGCTGCACCGGCAGCCATGCGCACAGCGGTCTCAATCACCTTTTTGGCATCGTTGGATAGATCTACGGCGACCAGAATCTTGTTATACATACGCGCCTCCTTCTTGGTTTCAGGTTTAACCCAATGAGATGGTCCAATAGATCTGTACAACCCAGTTAAGAGATAATACTCATAACTGGAGATAGAAGAAATGGCAGCAAGAAAGAAATACTCGAAGGAGTTTAAACTTGACGCGATTAGCTTGGTGACTGATCCAGGCTACACAAGGGTAGAGGCGGCAAGAAGCCTGGGCATACAAGCTAATATGCTAGGTCGCTGGGATAAAGAACAGCAGATAGGCGATGGCCAGGCCTTTCGAGGCAACGGCAAGCTTACGCCAGAGCAGGCTGAAATTCGCCAGCTGAAGGAAGAAAACCGTCGGCTGAAGATGGAGAAAGACATCTTAAAAAAAGCGACGGTCTTCTTTGCCAAAGAAACGAGATGAAATACTTGTTTATTGCCCGACACAAGAAGACCTGGCCTGTTGACCTGATGTGTCGACTATTGGGCGTTACTCGCAGTGGCTATTATGGCTACCAGCAGCGGCATGGTGATGAGGAGGACGATCGTTATCATCAAGAACTACTGGAGCGGTGCGAGATATAGCCAAGGCGAGTGATTACAGCTACGGTAGCCGGCGGATGAAGAAGGCTCTGAACATACTGAGTTATTCGGCCAGCCGCAATAAGGCCAGGAAGCTGATGAAAGAAACAGGTGTGCAGGTTAAGCACCGAAAGAAATACAAGGTCACGACCAACAGCAATCACAAGCAACCTGTGTTTGACAATGTACTGAACCGGCAATTTGATGTTGCGCAACCTGACCAGGCTTATGTAGGAGATATTACCTACCTTTGGACTGGGGAGGGCTGGTTGTATCTGGCAGTGGTTATCGATCTGTATTCGAGAAAGGTTGTAGGCTGGAGCATGGGGTCACGTATGAAGGCTCAGCTGGTATGTGATGCGTTGATGATGGGTATTTGGCTGCGGAGGCCTGCAGCTGGCTTGGTTGTTCATTCTGATCGGGGCACACAATATGCCAGTAAGGCATACAGGCGATTACTGAAAGCCCATGGGTTTATAGGTAGCATGAGCCGCAAAGGAGACTGTTGGGATAACGCGGTTGCGGAGAGTTTTTTCGGGAGCCTGAAACAAGAACGAGTTCAATGGCGCTACTACCAGACACGCTTCGAAGCGCAACAGGATGTGTTGCAGTACATATCCATGTTTTACAACAGCTATCGTCTGCATTCATACCTGGGCTATGTGTGCCCAAATCAATATGAATCGGAGATGGCTGGATTAAAGAAAGTTGCTTAACTGGGTTGTAAAGAAAAGCTGGACCACGTCA
>Ga0208879_1000115_pt1 | contig 83172 bp, 76 predicted proteins | sample Knorr_S15_td_Bot_FD_185605 | JGI IMG/M metagenome (GOLD analysis project Ga0208879, IMG submission 185605) | Marine microbial communities from Southern Atlantic Ocean transect - Knorr_S15_td_Bottom_ad_5009_LV_A (SPAdes) (version 2) | ecosystem: Environmental > Aquatic > Marine > Oceanic | place... | reverse complement strand
GCATTGGTCATGGAGACCGCCAACCTGATGGACGACGTGGAGAGCCTTCGGGACAATCTGAGTTCTATCTTGGGCAACCCCATGGACGACGACATCCATTGGATCAGCAACGATCAGGTCAGGGGCAACGCCACCGTTTCGCTGAACTCAGCGCCCTTGGACATCAGCAGCACGCTGTCCGCGGAGTTGTTCCAGCAGAAAGACAGCGTGGTCCTGACCAGCGCCACCCTCAGCACCGAAGGAAACTTTGAATACTTTAAAAGCCGGGTCGGCGTCGGCAGCGACTCCCAAGAACTCTTGGTGGGCTCGCCCTTCGACTACCGGAAGGCGGCGCTGCTCCTGATTCCCGAAGACATGCCGGCGCCCAACTCCGACCGCTACGTCGATGCTATGGTCAAGGTCTTGACCGACCTGGGTACGACCATGAAGGGTCGGACCATGGCACTATTCACGTCGTATGCGTCGCTGCGGGCGGTGGCACAGCGGCTCCGCGCCCCGTTGATGGGCGAAGACGTGCAGGTGCTGGCGCAGAGCGTCGACGGCTCGGCCCAGCAGTTGATGACTCGCTTCGCCGAGGAACCGAACAGCGTCCTTCTGGGCACCAGCAGCTTCTGGGAAGGGGTTGATATGCCGCCCGGATTGCTGAAAGCCTTGGTGCTGACGCGGTTGCCCTTCCAAGTGCCCACCGACCCCATAGTCAAAGCACGCTCGGACCAGTACTCAAACCCCTTCAGCGAATACTCCGTCCCCCAAGCCGTGCTCCGGTTCCGTCAGGGCTTTGGCCGGCTGATCCGCAACAAAGAGGACAAGGGGACCATCGTGATCATGGACAACCGCATCACCGCAAGCAATTACGGTAGCTCGTTCCTTAGGTCGATACCTCCGTGCACCCTCCAGCCCTGCAATCTAAGCAACACCGGCCAATTGGCCAAACAGTGGATCGCTTGAGCTAGATTCGCCAAAACTATTCCTCTGAATTATCCACATGCCTACACCTGGTCAGAGCAATACGAATACAAATCCGCCGCGATCTTCCTTGCGTAGAGCCTGGACGGATTCTGAAAAATTCCGAAAGGGCTCATGGGTCTGGTTCTGGATTTTTAATATTCTAGGCGCATCAGCGATAGCGGCTAGCACCGGGGCACTAGTAGCCTATTCGGATCCAGAATCTGACGGACGAACTACCACAGCTATTGGTACATTTCTCGGGTTTGTGTTTGGTATGGTCGTCTTATTCTTCGTAATTTTCGTATTCAACTTTATCCGCGCTCCATATCGACAACGCAATGATGCAATTCGAGAATTAGCGAAATCACATGGCGATGACGTGAGCATTGCTATCAGTTTCCTTAGACAGAAGAGTCTAGCGGAAGGAAGCGAGGTAGTCACAGGTGCACAGCTGTTCATAGTGCTCGCGAAAAAATTGATTATTGGCTTGGATTACCACTCCATACTAGGAACTCTGGTGGAGCAGTTTAGAAAAGACGGAAATTGGGAGGCACATCAACTGGCTACTGCTGGTGTGGATTGGTTATTCTTGGCCGGAATAATCGAGCCTGAAAATCGTCCCGGTGCCGCCCTCAACTCTAGAGGTTTGCATTCGTCCCTCCACGCAATGCCGCGAACCGTTTATCACCTGACCGATTTAGGCCGACGGGTATATAACCATTTGATAGACGATATCTATCGCTAGGTTTCAAATCGAGAACTAAACGAGATTACCCAGGAAATCTTAGATTCCCTAAGCAGTCCTAGAGGGAGTGAAGTGTGGAACTAACTATTGAGCAGCCTTTTGACCTGGGGTCCAGCTTGGAGAGCGGGCAGGCCCACCGTTGGAAGAAATCGGACGGGTGGTATTCGGGAGTTGTCCGCGGTGAGTTCATCCAGATACGTCAGAAGGGGCAAGTTGTAGAGTTCTCATCGAGCCCGTCCCCAGAAGCTGCGGCGGCATCCATGCTGCGCGACTACTTCCGGCTGGACGATGACATCGACGCCATCTACTCGGACATCAACCGTGACAGCCGGGTGGCGGCCATGGTCAGCAAGTATCCGGGCCTTCGGATACTGCGCACCGAGCCCTGGGAATGTCTTGTCGCCTTCATCTGCTCCGCCAACAACAACATCGCCCGCATCCACCAACTGATGGAGCGTATGTCTGATGAGTTTGGCAGTCCTCTTCAGTTGAACGGCCAGACCCGCCACACCTTCCCGTCACCCGCCGACCTGGCGGAAGCGGGAGAAGGCGAACTGCGGCGGTTGGGCCTGGGGTTTCGGGCGCCCTACGTGGACCAAGCGTCGAGGGCTGTCTTGCAGGGGAGGCTCGACCTGCCTGCGTTGGTGCGCATGCCCTACCCGGAGGCCAAGGCGGCGTTGATGGAGATGAAGGGCATCGGCCCAAAGATAGCCGACTGTATCGCCGTGTTTTCCTTGGAGAAACTGGAAGCGTTTCCCATAGACGTGTGGATACGCCGGGCTTTGGCGGAATGGTACTTCCCCGATCAGAAAACCCCGCCCGACAAAGAACTCCTGGCGTGGGCCCAAGACCACTTCGGCCGCTACGGCGGCTACGCCCAGCAATATCTGTTCCACGGGCAGCGGTTGCGGAAAAAATCTGAGGGGTAAAGGGTGCTTTCGCAGGAGAGCCTGGGCCAGGCACATCGTTCGACGCGCTCACGACGAACGGTACTGGCAGGTCATCCTTAGCCCAGTCTTTTCGGTAGAGGCCAGCATCCAGACCCACTGCGTCAACCAATGTCCGTAGGCGCGGGGTTTTAACCCGCCTGGCTATGGAAAAGCCATTTTCGAATCCCCAAACCAGATCACGGTGCGAGGCTGTCCCGGTTTACATTGACGGATCTGACCTCCTGACCGCGGGGCCGGTTGAAGACCGGCGCCTACGCCATCGCCCCGTCTTCCCGGTGATGGCCTGAATCCCTGAGGTTTAGAACTTGGCCCTCGGTTAGTGGTGCGGCCACGCACCCGTTCATGGTGAGCATTCGCTGATTCCGTTCGTGGTGAGCATTCCCCGATTCCGTTCGTGGTAAGCCCGCCGAACCACCGCTCGACAACAAACCGAATCTCCCGGAAACGCCGGCCCTCACCCTAACCCTCTCCCGTGAGCAGGAGAGGGGGTTTTCTCTCTTTGGAGTGCTCGTCTTTGTGGGGCGGCGCCCGCTAATCCTGCGTCAGTATCAGCTTGCCGAAGAAGCTGGTCTCGTCCATGTATCTGTGGGCGGCGGCGGCTTCGGCTAGGGGGAAGGTCCGGTCGACCACGGGTCTGACCGCGCCCCGGTTCATCAGTTCCACAATCTCCCGCATATCCTCTTTGGTGCCCATGTAGACGCCGTAGATCTCTTTTTGCTGGCTGAATAGCTGCCCGAGGTGCAATTCGGTGCGCAGGCCGGTGGTCGCGCCGCAGATGCCGTAGCGTCCGCCGGTCCGCAGCGAGGCAAAGGCCGGGCCGAAGAAGTCGGCGCCTACGTGGTCGACCACACAGTCGACCCCCGCTCCGTCGGTGATCTCCCGCACCCGCTCCCGGATGTCTTCCTCTTTGTAGTTGATCACCACGTCCGCGCCCAGAGCTATCGCCTTGGCCGCTTTCTCGGCGCTGCTGGTGGTGGCGATGACCTTGGCGCCGATGACATCCTTGGCCACCTGGATTGCGGCGGTGCCGACCCCGGCCGAGGCCGAGAGCACCAGGACCGTCTGCCACGATTTCAGTTGCAGCCGCCGCACCAACATGTTCCAGACCGGCAGGTAAGTGGTGGGGGCCGCCGCGGCATGCTCGAAGGACACGCTATCGGCCAAAAGGTGGGCATTGGCAGCCGGAAGTGAGATGTAATCAGCGTAGCTGCCGTCGATGGCGCTGCCCAAAAACCGGGAGCGGCGGCAGAGGTCGTCCTGGCCCGCCAGGCACGGCGCACATTGCATGCAACTCAGACGGGGGTTAATGACAACCCTGTCGCCGGGTTTGAAACCGGCCACGCCGTCACCGACCTCCGCGATCTCACCGGCGCAGTCGCCGCCGAGGATCAAGGGCGGCGGAAACTCCCGCTCCAGCCCCCGGCCGCCGTCCCTGGTGTAGAGATCCAGGCGGTTCAGCGCCGTGGCCCTGACCTTGATCTTGACCTCGCCCGCCTGCACTTGTGGCTCCGGGCGTTCGCCGTAGGTCAGGACCTCGGGGCCGCCGTGGGCTTCGATATAGACTGCTTGCATGGCCGTGTTCTCCTTGAAGTCAGCTGACAGCTATCAGTTATCAGCCGTCATTTTTTTAAAGATTCAGGGGTTGGTGGGTGCTAGGGGCGGTGTCCGTAGTAGCAGTCATCGCATAGGAATACTATGGCGAATGCGTCTTCGTGGCTGCCGATACGGCCGCATTGGGGTACTTCGCTGTCTTGGCTCCACGGCTGGTGGAACTTTCCGCCGCACATCTGACAGGACGTTTCTTGGATGCCGTCCAGAGCGTCGCCGCAGATGACGCAGGACTCCAGATCGTTCTCAGGTGTTTCCAGGTTTTCCGGGACGCCCATCTGTTCTGCCATCTATAAATCCGCCATCCCGCAGTGATCAACTACTTCGCGAGATAATCTGCTGCACCAGGGCCCGTTCGTCAGCTTCGCTGGATACCAGGCCGTCCAATTTCGCCGCGTTCAGCTCCCGCAATATCTCGCCGATCTTGACGCCGGGGGGAACACCCATCGCCAGCAGATCGTCGCCGCTCAAGACCGGACTCACCAGCCGCCATTCATCAAGATACCTGCTTAGCCTCGCCGCAACCTGTGGGTCCTCGGAGATACGGGCAAAGGCCGCTATGGCGTTGGGATCCAAGCCGTCCAAATATCGGCTGATCCGGGAAACCGGTCCGTCGAAGGAGGACTCAGCTTCTCTCAACGCAATGGTATCACGTACCACCCGCGCCCAATCAGTGGGAAGGTTCAGCCGCCGGCTCACGCCCTCCCCGTCGGCTGCGGATAACGGCACCGCCAGGGCGGCCAGATAATCGGTCGGAGGTGAGTTTGTCTTCGCGGCAAGTCCGGCCAGCCATTGCCCATCGGTCAACGCCGGGTGAATCGCCGGCAACACACTCAGTTCGATCGCCCGAACCAGCATCTCGGCGGCCCGGTGTTCTTCGAAGATCTTTTGAAATTCATGCCGCCAACGGTCTCCGGATACCGCGTCCGCGTGGCCACTGGCTGAGGTCTGTTTCATCTCCACCAACGTGGTCTCGCTGATCTGAAACTCCAGCCTCTGTTCGTAGCGAACGGCCCGCATCAAACGCGTGGGGTCGTCGGTAAAGCTGCCTGGATGCAGAGTCGCCACAAACCTGTTCGCTAAGTCTTCCAGACCGCGGTGGGGATCGATGACTTCTGGGGAGTCCTCGGACAGTGGCAGCGCCATGGCATTGACGGAGAAATCCCGGCGGGCCAGGTCGTCATCAAGGTTGCTGGCAGAAACTTCAGGTAGCGACCCTGGGAACGGATAGAGCTCCTTTCTGGCGGTGACGATATCGATCCGGTCTCCATCGACCAGTACGGTGGCCGTGCCGAACCTGGCGTGCACGGTTACCTCGCCGCCAAGCTCTTCCGCCAGATCTGCCGCCAGGGCCGGCGCATCGCCGGCCAAGACAAAGTCCAGGTCGTTGGCCACCGGCAGGCCAAGCACGGCGTCGCGCACCGGGCCGCCCACCAGGTAAACGGGAAGCCCTTTTTCCGCCGAGCGCCGGCGCAAGGAGTTGAACACCGCCAATGCGCCACCGCTGACACCTCCGGCGACTCGGTCCAAAGAGATACGGGTTGGCGGCCGGGAATCAGGCGTGGGAGGGCCTCCTTTCATGAGCGGGACCGGAGCGAAAATTATAGCATGACAGGCTCAGAAACCAGGTATGAAAGCGCCCCGATATGGTTAGCTGAAATGACCTAAAACCTGCACGAAGTGCTTTGACAACCTTTCGCGCGGTGGATACAATCGATTCGTACGACTATCGTACGCTCAGGCCAAACGTGCGCACAGACGCGCGGGCTGGCGAATTTTGGGAGGTAACACCATGGCCGATGCCCAGTTCACCACCTTTTATGATTTCCGTTGACCCTTCGTTTACAACGCAGCCGTGTGGCTGTCGAAGGTAGAGGAATCCACCGGAGAGACGATCAAGATCGATTGGAAGCCCTTCTCTCTGGCCCAGGTCAATAGCGACAATAACGACGGCGGCATCAAGCTCTGGGAGCAGTCCGAGGTCATCGACGGGACCGACAAGACGTTCTTGGCCCACATGTCCGGCCTGGCCGCGAAGCGCCAGGGAGACGAGGCGTTCAAGTCCTTCTTCATGGCCCTGCTCCGCGCCCGCCACGAAGACAAGAAGGACCTGCTGGACCCAGCCGTCATGGAAGAAGCTGCGGTTGCCGCCGGTCTCGATATGGCCCGCTTCCGCGAGGACGCGGCCGACCCGGAACTGTTGAAAGACATCGCAGAGTCTCACACCATCGCAGTGGAAGAATATGGGGCATTCGGCGTACCGACCTTCATATCCGATAACGGCAACGCCACGTTCCTCAAGATGTTCATACCCCCGGACGAACAGGCCGCGGAGATCTACGAGACGATGTCCAAAGCCATGAATGAGTTCGCCCACGTCGGCGAGTTCAAGCGCCCGCAGCCCCCTTGGCCTCATGGGGTCATCTAGAAACCAGTCCGCGCTCAACCGGGCCTCCGAAAAGGCCCTTGAATCAGTGCTGGGGTTCTCCTTCAAGGACCCCAGCCTGCTACACCTAGCGCTGGTTCACCTCTCGTATTGCAACGAGCATGACTTGGAGCCGTCTGAGTCCTACGAAAGGCTGGAATTCTTGGGCGACGCCGTCCTCGAACTGGCCGTCTCCACTGAACTCTACATCCGTTTTCCAAAGGCTGACGAAGGGGACCTCACCAAGACCCGTTCCTCGTTGGTCCGCCGTGAGACACTGGCAAAGATCGCCCGCCGTATCGACCTGGGTAGTTATCTGTATGTTGGCAAAGGCGCCGAGGCCACCAACGGACGCCAGCAAGACTCGGTTTTAGCCGCGGCTTTCGAAGCCTTGATCGCGGCGGTCTACATCGACCAGGGCAACGAGTTCACCCGCCAGCTCATCCTTAAGTTGATGGACCCCGAACTAGCCCAGGCCCAACAAACAGACAGCCCTCCCGAGAACCCCAAGTCCGTCCTTCAAGAGATGGTCCAAGGTCAGGGGATGGAGCCCCCCACGTATGACCTGATCAGCAGCGAAGGTCCCGACCACGGCCCTGTGTTCACCATCGATGTGATAGTCAACGGCCAGGTTGTGGGCACCGCTTCCGGCGGGAAGAAGTCCGAGGCGGAACGGGCCGCCGCCAGGGCCGCATTGGCCGCCCTCTCCGGCCAGGTCTAGACAGGCATCATTCCCCGGACCACAATTACCTTGCTTACTACTAAGACTCCACTGGGACGCCACAGGAAGGCAGATGCTCAGATTCTTCAAACGTAACCGCCAACAGGACCTCGAACACACCCAGGATGCGGTGAAACCCAGCCGCGAGCGGTGGTTCGGGCGCATCCTGAATGTGCTCCGGTCTTCCAAGCTGGACGACGCCCTCTGGGAAGAACTGGAAGAGATACTGATCTCGTCGGACGTTGGCGTCGATACATCACTCCGCATCATCGAGGAGCTGAAGGTCACCGTCAGAGAGAAACATCTTGAGTCCGGCGAACAGGTATTCGAGTCGCTTAAAGAATCCCTGGTGGCCGGCATGGAGCCTGAAAACCCCGAATCTGTCTGGACGGATGAGACTGAGGTGTCGGGGCCGTATGTGATACTGATGGTGGGCATCAACGGGGTGGGGAAGACCACCAGCATCGCCAAGCTAGCTAATCATTTCACCCAGGAAGGGAAGAAGGTGATCCTGGGCGCGGCGGACACCTTCCGGGCTGCCGCCGCCGAGCAACTGGAAATCCTTGGCAAGCAGATCGGCGTAGATGTTATTAGCCACGAGTCCGGCGGGGACCCCGGCGCAGTGGCCTTCGACACCTATCAGGCCGGCAAGGCGCGGGGCGCCGACATAGTCATCATCGACACCGCCGGCAGGCTGCATACCAAGTCCAACCTGATGGAGGAACTCCGCAAGGTCCACCGGGTGTTGGCCCGGTTGGAACCCCAGGCGCCCCACCAGGTGATCCTGACTCTGGACGCCACCACCGGATTGAACGGTCTGGCCCAAGCCAAGTCTTTCAAGGAAGCAGTGAATTGCACCGGCATATTCCTGGCCAAACTGGACGGGACCGCTCGGGGCGGCATCGTTCTTGCCATCAAGCAGGAACTGCAGATGCCGATCCTGTTCATCGGCACGGGCGAGGGTGTCTCGGACCTGGCCGCCTTCGACACCCGCGACTTCGTGGAATCGCTGCTGGCGCCCGTTACCTGACGCTCCGGTTATTCAAGCCCTGCCTTCCGTTCGCCCTGTCCTTCCGCGGAAGGATGTCGAAGGGCCACTCGACACTAGAGTTGTTCTCCTGGCAAACTGACGCCCTCACCCTAACCCTCTCCCGTGCGCGGGAGAGGGTACTTTGCGACGACGTTCCGCTCATTCTGCGCCTGTCGAAGGATCCAGCAGCAGATCATACTGGGTTTTTTACAAACTTCCTGGCCAGGCGGCCAACTTGTAGGTCATGCTAGACGCGCTGGTCTGGTACATCGCCGTTCAGGTCCTTGGCATCCTGGCCCTCCCCGCGGCCTTCGTGCTTTTCCGGCGGCTGCCCGACCGTGGCTTCACCCTGGCCAAACCCGCCGCGATGGTGTTCTTCTCCTACATCCTGTGGGTGCTGGGCCTCTCCCACATCGCTCCCAACACCCAATTGACCATCATCGTGGTCCTAGCCGTGGCCGTTGTTCCCAGCGTCTATCTATTCCGGCGCAACCTGGCGGAGATCAAAACATTCGCCCGGCAGAATTGGCCGGTCCTAGTGGCGGCAGAGGTCCTGTTTGTCGGCTTCTTCCTGATGTGGGTGGGCATCATCTCCGAAGCCCCCGCCATCAACCACACCGAGAAGCCCATGGACTTCGGGTTCATGAACGCGGTGCTCCAGAGCCGGTTCTTCCCGCCCGAAGACCCGTGGCTGTCGGGAAATCCCATCAGCTACTACTACTTCGGCCATTTCATGATGGCCTTCCTAGCCCAGTTGACCGGAGTTGCTTCCAGCATGGGCTACAACCTGGGCATTTCTCTGGTCCCGGCTTTGGTTGCCGCGGGCGCCTTCGGACTGGTCTACAACCTGGTCCGGCTTTCGGGCGGCACTCTCCGGGCGGGCATCATCTTCGGCGCCGCCGGCCCAGCGCTGATACTGCTGGCCGGAAACCTGGAAGGGGCCATGGAGTTCGTGCATCTGCGGGGCTGGGCGGGCGAGGGGTTCTGGGAATGGGCCGGCATCAAGGACCTGACCGGCACAAGTATCGGATCGGGGATTTTCCCCGACAGCTTCTGGTGGTGGTTCAGGGCCACGCGGGTGATCGATACGCTGTCGGGCGGCGTGAGCCTGGATTACACAATCACCGAATTTCCGATGTTCAGTTACATCCTGGGCGACCTGCATCCCCACGTCACGAGCCTGCCCTTCGTCATATTGGGCTTGGGTCTGAGCCTGAATATCTTTCTATCTCCCGAGAGATTGGGACTGATTTGGCTGCGGGACCATGCCCTCGAATCGGCGGCGATCGCGCTGTTCATCGGCTCCCTGGCCTTCATAAACATCTGGGACATGCCGGTCGTCGCGGCGTTGTTTGGTGCCGCGGCCCTGGTGAAAGCCTACGGAGACCACGGCGGCAACCTGGCTCAGGCCGCCAAGGGAGCGGTAGTGGTAGTGGCGCCAGTTCTGGTGGTGGCGGTGGCCCTATTTTTCCCGTTCTACCACGACTTCGACGCCGCGACGTCGGGAATCTTGCCGCTCCGGGACGTGAACACCCGGCCCTTCCTGCTGTTCTTGGTGCTGGGGCCTTTCATACTCCTGGCCGTCTCGTTATTGCTACGGCAGATATCCAGCCTCAAGCGTCCTTCCGACGGAGACAGTTCGGCCGCAGTGCTAGTCATGGTGGTGGCGGTAACGCCGTTCTTGCTCTGGGTTGCTCTGGCCTTCTTCGCCACCTGGATCGATGACGGAGCCGCTGCCGCTTTTGGCGAGATTGGAGGCCGGATGATACTGGTGGTGCCGGGGCTGGCCCTGGTGGCCTTGGCGGGGTTCAGCGCGATGCAGCGGGTCAGGCTGAAGTTGGACCCGGCGATGGCGTTCCCGTTGCTGCTGGCGGCACTGGCTTTCTACCTGTTGATCGGCGCCGAGTTGTTCTACGTGGTGGACCAGTTCGGCGGCGGGTTCCGGCGGATGAACACGGTGTTCAAGACCTATTACCAAGCCTGGCTACTGCTGGGAATCGTTGGCGCCTACGGTCTGTATTACATCTGGTCGGTCCGCTCTTCGGTCTCATCATCCCTGAAACTGGCCCGCTACTTCCGGGTGGGTCGCTGGACATGGGTGGGGGCCACGGCTTTTCTTCTGCTGGTGTCTTTCTACTACCCGGTGGGGGCGGTCTTGGACCGTACCGGATTGTTCCAAGAAGGACATACGCTGGACCACAACACCCTGGACGGACTGGCTTTTCTGAAGGGGCCTGGGGAGAACGAACCGGGGGAATACGCCGCAATCCAGTGGCTCCGGGACGACACACCCTGGGGCCGCATCACCGAAGCCGTCGGAGGAGATTACTCGAGGTTCGCCCGGGTATCCTCCAGCACCGGCCTGCCGACGGTCCTGGGCTGGATCGGCCACGAACAGCAGTGGCGCACTTCGACCGCATCCTTCCAGACCAGGGAGAATGATGTGCGGGCCATCTACAGTAGCGCCGATGCGGATGAGGTTAGGCGGTTGCTAGAGTCCTACGATGTGCGCTACGTTTATCTGGGCTCAAGAGAGCGCGATACCTACGGAGGCGAGAACCTGGCCGGCTTCACCGGTTTCTTGAGAACCGCATTTGAGCAGGACGGCGTAATAATCTTCGAGATGCTTCAATTAAATACTTCCGCAGGCGGCCGAAAATAGATGACCGGCGACAGAAGATTTAAACTCATGCCTGGAAGGTTTGTCTCCCGTCTTTGGAGCGGCCGCAGATTTGGCTTACTGGAAGCCGGGTTCTTGCTAGTGATCATCGTGGCCCTGGCCATGCGGCTCTGGGAACTGGGCGGCCGCACTATCCACTACGACGAGGCCATCCACCTGCACTATGCCTGGCGTCTGTCGGAGAGCAGCGGCGCGTTCTTGGGTTGGCCCTGGATCTTCGGCACCGACTACATCCACTCGCCATGGATGCACGGCCCGTTCCAGATCGAGTTCACCGCCCTGATGTTCAAGATATTCGGCGATACCGACGTGACCGGCCGGCTGGGCTACGTCTTATTTGGGACGGCGTTGGTGGCCGTGCCCTACTTCTTCCGGGAGTACTTGGGACGCACCGCCTCGTTGATGGCGGCGGTGATGCTGGTCCTGTCGCCAACCATCCTTTATTTCAGCCGGTTCGGGCGAAACGATATCATCATGGCCTTTTTCGCCTCGGCACTGCTGATGCTGATGTGGCGGTACATCCACGAAGGCCACCGGCGCTACCTCTACCTGGCGTCCGCTGTTCTGGCGCTGATGTTCGCCACCAAAGAGACCGCCTACCTGGTGGTGGGAATCTTCGGGCTAGTGCTGATTTTACTCACGATAGGGGCCCGCCTTCCTTGGCTGCGGGACCAGTCTACACGTCCCTACCTGGGAGGCCCTGCCGGTTTCTTCTTGCTGTTAACCACCCTAACCCTGCCCCAGTGGTCGGCATTATCCGGGTTTTTTCAGGGAATCTTTGGCCTGATGCTGGTCAACCCGGACCCGCAGACAGGAAACAATGTGGCTAATGTGGACGGCACCGGCGGGTTGGTCGGAGCGCCCGCCTGGGCCGATGAAACTCTGCTGTTGCCGGTGCGGGACCTGGGTATAGGAGTTCACGTTGCGGTGGTCGTCGTGGGCCTGGCGGTCTTGGCCTGGCTGCTCAGGCGCGGGCCGCTGACGGCCAGGCGGATCTTGTGCATCTCTGGGACGCCTCTAGCGGTTACCGCAGGGGTGGCGTTATTGCTCTACCGGCCGCTGGCGGGCCTGGTCGACACCCGGGGCGTACCGGCCCTGGACCTGGGGCTGGCAGCCCTCCTAGCCACCGGGGCGGTTTCGAGCCTGATCTACTTCCGGTATCCGGTGCGAAATGGTGTCCTGTTGCTGCTGATTCCGGCATTGCTGACCGCCCTTTACGCTGTTTTTTTCACCCCGGTGCTGGACCTCCAGGCGGTGGTGGACGGCATATTGCCCAGCGAGGTGACCATCGGCGCGGCGGCCAATGGGGTCCCCGTAAACTACGTGGTCGCGCTGGGGGTATTATCGGCCGCGATAATCGTCTCCATAGTCATCGGAGTCCAATGGATCGGCGGCGCCTGGCTGGTCTGCGCCGGTATCTTCTATCTGATCTGGGCCACTCTATACACGACTTTCTTCACACACCTGTCGGGGGCATTCAGCGGCTCCTGGCAGGGCATGGGCTACTGGGTCGCCCAGCAAGAGGTGGCCCGGGGCAACCAGCCCTGGTACTACTACTTCGTCGGGCTACCGGTCTATGAACTGCTGCCGGCGGTCTTCGGCATCGCCGGGGCGGTCTACTTCATCAGACGGGCCGACATGTTGGGGTTGGCGCTGACTTTCTGGGCCGGGGTCACTTTCATGGCCTACACCCTAGCCAGCGAAAAGATGCCCTGGCTTCTGGTGAACATCACTCTGCCACTCATCTTTCTGTCCGCCAAATTTCTGGGTGAGCTGGCGGAGTCGGTCCGCTGGCGTCAGGCCCTGCGGCAGGGAGCTGGTGGCCTGTTTTTCCTAACCCCGCTGGCGGCGTCGGGCGGACTATTCGTGCTCTACGCCTACACAGGTAACGACGGTGGCCTGACGGCGCAACACTGGGTAATCTTGGCGGGCTCCGCCGCAGTCCTGGCCTTGGCCGCTTACTTGATCAGGGTTAGCTCGACCGCCGGGGGAGGGGCGCTGGCCACGTTGGGCATCGCGGCCTTATTGCTGGGCTTTGGCGGTTGGAGTGCGCTCCGGGCAGGCTATACCTTCGACGATTCCAACCGCGAGATACTGGTGTATGCCCAAGGAGGCTCGGACCTCAAAGACACCTTTGCCGCTCTGGAAGACCAGGTCTTCTCCTCGCCATCCGGCGATACCAGCAACGCCTCCACACAAAGGCGAGCGGTGGAAGTCGACTATGACATCTGGTATCCCTTCCAGTGGTACGTGCGGAACGCCGAATCAGACGGGCTGCTCAGGTTCACCTGCTTCAAGTCTGAGGGGGATGACGGCTGGAACTCCGGTTGCAACTCTTTGGAATCCACACTGGGAGAGGACGAGTTCAGGCCGGATTCGCTGCTGCTGGCCGCCGATCATGCCGGCCGGACCGGCGGGGAATTGCTGGAATACACTAAGAGCGAACCCCTCCACAGCCTTCTATGGTTTCCCGAGACCTACCGCCGTCCCTTAGAGGCACGCCAGGACGAAGAATGGACGGACGAGCTGAAGAAAGACCTGGAGTTTTTCAAAGATGTGGCCTCTAGCAAAGGGGCCTGGCGCAGCGCTCTGAGTTATTGGATCTTCAGGGACCTGGAGAAAGACTGGTTCACCGGCGACTACTACATATTTAAACGATGACCGGGGAACGATGACCGCACCCGTGATGGCCGTTCCAGTCCCGTGCCCGTCTTGGCCCGCTATTCGCGCCCCAGGTATACTGAATCCAAGACACATGGGCTGGATATAAGGACCAGACAAGTTGTTCATCAATAAATGGCAGTTCTGGCTGGGCGGAGCCGTCAGCGCGGGTCTGCTGCTCCTCCTGCTTTACCAGGTGGACCTGGGCGAACTCAAAGACGCCCTACGGGACGCCAATTACTTCTTGTTGGCGCCGTCCATCGCGGTATACTTCGTCGCCGTCTTGTTCCGGGCCGTCCGCTGGCGGTACTTGCTTGCGCCCATGGGCCTGATACCGGTGGGACGGCTCTACCCGGTGGTGGTGATCGGCTACATGGCCAACAACTTGTTGCCGGTGCGTCTGGGCGAGCTTGTCCGGTCTTATTTTTTGGCGCGCCGGGAGAACGTGAACACCAGTTCAGCCCTGGCAACCATCGCCGTAGAGCGTGTTTACGACGGGATCACGCTGCTGGCATTCGCCACTTTGGCCGCACCGTGGTTATTGCTTTTGGGCGAATTCGACGGAGCTGCCGACGTATCCCGTACTACCGGAATCATCTTTTTAGCGGCGACAATCGCAGCCTTCGGTGTATTGCTGGCAGTCTTTACCCTCTTGGGCAGCTCGCCGGCATTCGCCGCCCGAATGGGAGGCCTGCTGAACTTCGTCCCTACCGGACCCAGACCCAAGATCAAGGGGTTCTACTGGACATTCGTGGCCGGCCTGGCTGTCCTGAACTCTCCCTCGAAACACCTGGCACTGTTCCTGTATTCGCTGCCGGTGTGGCTGCTCGAAGGCTCCATGTATTTCATGCTGGCTTATTCATTCGGCATAGACGAGCATTTCGACTCGGTGGGTGTCCTGCTGCTGGTGGTGCTGCTGCTGACCGCCACCTCTAATCTAGCGACTTCAGTTCCCAGCGCCATCGGGGGAATCGGGCCTTTTGAGATAGTGGCCCAGCAGACGTTGATGGCCCTGGGCGTGGGCGCGTCGTTGGCCGGGGCTTACAGCGGGTTCGTGCACCTGGTGGCACTCTGGCTGCCGGTCAACGTGGCGGGCCTGGCCCTGTTGTGGAAGAACAACCTGTCCCTCAGGGAGATGAGCGCCGCCAGCCGGGCCGCCAGCTTCGAGCCAACATCCGGACTGGCAGGTGAATCCGCGGGAGAACGCGATTGATGCGAGTGGGAATCATCGGAGGCGGCGTGGCCGGACTTGCCGCCGCCTATCATCTAACCAAGGAAGGACACTTCGCGGAGGTTTTCGAAGTGGCCCCATTCTTGGGCGGCCAGGCGTCCACCTTCGATGTCTTCGGCGGGCGGCTGGAGCGCGGGTATCACCACCTATTCGTCAGCGACACCGAGATCACCGACCTGATCCAAGAACTAGGCCTGGGCGACAAATTGGCCTGGCTGGAGTCCAGCGTCGGTTTCTATCACGGTGGCAAGGTCTGGGATTTCGCCAGTCCCATGGACCTGCTGCGGTTCAAGCCACTGCCGCTCCTAGACCGCATCCGAGTCGGCCTCTGGACTTTCATCCTGCAGAAGACCAAGTCCTACAGCAAGTTCGAAGGGGTAACGGCGAAGGACTGGCTTTCCAAACGGATGGGCCGACGCGGTTACGAAGTCATTTGGGAGCCCTTGCTCCGGGGGAAGTTCGGCGAATTTTACGACAAGATCGGCATGACCTGGATCTGGAACAAGGTGACCCTGCGGGTGGCCTCCAGAAAAGGGGCCGGGCAGGTGGAGCATCTGGGGTACCCCATGGGCAGCTTCGGCGAGGTGATCGAAGTCCTGGCCGAACGCGTCGCCCAACAAGGCGGCGTAGTCCATACCTCGGCTTCGGTGACTCAGATCATAGAAGCCGACGGCTCGACCACCGCCATGGACGTGAAACTGGAAGGCGGCGAGACCGAACGGCGGGAGTATGACGCCATCATCGCCACCACCCCGTCGTATGTGTTTACCAGGCTCGCCCCGGCCATGCCGGTGGAATACCAGAGTAAATTGGAGAACGTTGACTACCTGTCGGCGGTCCTGATGGTGTTGGTCATGGACCGGCCGTTCACCAACAAATATTGGATGAACATCGCGGACCCCGGCATGCCGTTCGTGGCCCTGATCGAGCACACCAACCTGATAGACAAAGAACTCTACGGCGGCAAGCACATCCTCTACATCAGCAACTATCCCAGCCGGGACAACGAGCTGTATAAGATGTCGGGCGACGAACTCATGGACCTGTTCGTGCCCCACCTGCAGAAGATCAACCCGGACTTCGATCGCTCTTGGGTCATCGAATACCAACACCACCGGGTTGACGGCGCCCAGCCCATCGTGGGCATCAACTACGGGGCGAGGATCCCTGACCACCGCACGCCGTTAAAAGGCCTGTACCTGGCCAACACCACGCAGATCTACCCCGAAGACCGGGGCACCAACTATTCGGTGCGCATGGGCCGTCAGGTGGCCCGGATGGTGGTTGACGACGCGTCGTCAACTACGTGAAGAATCAGTCCCTTCTCCCGCTTGCCGGGGAAGGTTAGGTCCGACGAAGTCGAGACTCTTGACGAAGTCGGAGATGAGGGCGATACCTCCCGCAAGTCATCTCCCATCAAAGCAAGATCACTCAATAAACCCCATATCCCAGTGTTGCAAATCTCAGCCGGTCTTGTACAATCTATACGTCCCCAGAGATACAGGCCCGCGAGTGGGCGTACCGGTAGGAGAATACCTTGGCCAACGAGAAAGAACCCCAACAGAAATCCGGCGAGACCCGCCGCAGTTTCCTAGCCAAGATGGGACTGGGCGCGGCCGCCCTGGCCATCGTCGGCGGTCCGTTGGGCATGATTGGCCGATTCCGGGGCTCCGAGAATAAGGCCGCCTCTCAAGACTTCCCCATCGAAGACTCCATCTTCCGCCCGGCATCCGACCCCCGCCGGGACTCCCGCCGCAACGGCTAACTACCCCGCGCCTCTACTGGCGTTCTCTAAGCGTTGTCATGCCTACGGGCCGGTCGCACTCCTTTTGGAATACGACGCAAGAGACCGATTGCCTCCCTCTCACCGGGCCTAGATTTCCACTTCGGCCGCCTCTTTCTCAGCCTGTCACCCTGAGCAAAGCCGAAGGGTCTGCCAGCTTCGAGATTGGAAGATTCTTCGTCGGCCTACGGCACTCCTCAGAATGACAGTTAGAGACAGTCGTTTCTAGGGTATTGGCCGCTAAGGTCTTTTATAGCGCAACGGCTATCGCCGGCCGAACTCGCGCTCCATGTGATTGGAACTGAAGTGGACCATGGTGGGCCGTCCGTGGGGGCAGGTATGGGGGTTGGGCGTGGCCTCCAGTTGTTCCAGCAAGGCAGCCATCTCCGGCTCGGTCAACGACTTCCCTGCCCTGATGGCCCCGTGGCAGGCGATCGAAGCCGCCGTCACGTCCTCTTTCTGCCGCACCAGACCCTCAAAGGCCGTCATGTCCAGCACGTCTAATAGCGACTTGGCCGGGTCGGTCTCGCCGAAGATGGCGGGAACAGCACGGAGTAGGTAGCTGCCGTCGCCGAAGGGTTCGAACTGGAACCCGTAATTCTCCAAAGATTCGCGGTTGGACTGCAGCGTGTCTCCCTGGGACGGAGACAGCTCAACCGAGACCAGTTCCAACAGGGGCTGGGACTGGGATTCTTGTTCCGAGTTCTTCTGGGAGATGCGGTCAAAGAGCACCCGTTCGTGGGCGGCGTGCTGGTCCACCAAGAACATGCCGGCCGGCCCCTCGGCCACGATGTAGGTGAGCTTGAGCTGGCCAACCACCTTCAACGGCGGTGCGGGCTGCCGTGGGTCTGCCGCGTGCGCCGGACCGCCCGCGAACCCGCCCTGGTGATCGGGCATTCCATTGTGCGAAGAACTGGCGTTCCTAAGACCGCCGAAGGCGCTTCTGGGGAAGAATGAAGGCGTGACGGCCGCAGGGTAGTCCGAATCAGGAGGCGGGGCCAGGTTCGGGACCGGGGAATCGGCCACCAACACGGCGCGGACGGCCCGCTGCACCACGGAGAAGACCCGGCTCTCCTCCCTGAAGCGGACTTCGCGTTTGGAAGGATGGGAGTTAACGTCCACTTCCTCGTAGGGGATGCTGATATTCAGTGCCGCCAGCGGGTAGCGTTTCACTTGGAGCAGGCCCGTGTAAGCCTCTTCCACCGCGTAAGACAGCATCCGGCTCTGGACCCAGCGGCGGTTCACGAAGAAGGTCATGTAGGTGCGGTTGGCGCGAGTCAGGCTGGGCGCGCCGGCGAATCCGTCCACCTGGTAGCCGGTTTCCGAGTCCTCGCCGTGGACCTCCAGCATGGCCGTGGCGGCTTGGGGTCCGTACACCGCCAACAGGGCCTCTCGGGGCAAGCCGTTGCCGGGGCTGGTGAATGAGACCCGGCCGTCCACCAGCAACTGGAAGCGTATCCCCGGAAATACCAGGACGTAGCGGCTGACCAGTTCTTGGATGCGGGAGGTCTCCGCCGAAGACGAACGCAAGAATTTTCGACGGGCCGGCAGGTTGCCGAACAAGTCTGAGACCTCAACGGCGGTGCCTGTGGGACACCCCTGAGCGCCGGAAGAGACGGTCTCGCCCCAGAGGAGTTCCAACCGATATCCACCGGGATCCAGAGGCTGGCGGGTGGTGATGACCGAGCGGGAGACGGCGGCGATGCTGGGCAGGGCCTCGCCCCGAAAGCCCAGCGTGGCGATGGCGTCCAACTGCTCTTGATTATCGAGCTTGCTGGTGGCGTGGCGCTGGAAGGCGATGGCGACTTCTTCTTTGGGGATGCCGTGGCCGTCGTCGATGACCTTGATCTGTTCCACGCCGCCGGCCTTGATCTCAACAGTGATCTGGCTGGCGCCGGCGTCGATGGAGTTCTCCACCAGTTCTTTGACCACCGACGCGGGTCTTTCAACGACCTCGCCCGCGGCGATCTTGGCGGCTAGGTCTGGGGGCAGGACTTTAATGGACATGGTCAAGTCCTGGGCGGCAGCTACTTAGAAGAGGGGTACTATCGAACCCTTCTTGCGGTATTGTTTGTCTTCCGAGGTGCCGGTGGCGGCGAAATCGCAGACGATGCGGTAGATCCGCTGCATCTCTTGGTCCACCGACCGCTTGAAGAAATAGGGTGGCACCCACACTCCGCCGAAGGCCGCGACCACCTCCGGGTAGTCGTCGATGACAAAGTCGGGCTCGAAGGGGACGCCCAACTCCTCCAGACGTTCGTGGAAGTGGTGGGTCGGCTTCTCGTAGACGCCGCTCACATATTGGTTCAGCTCGAATTTGTTGACGACTTCCCAACGCTCACCCATCCCGGACCAGATATAAATCTTGTGGTTTTCGTCCAATAACGCCTGGAAGGTTTCCTTGGTATCCGGCCTCAGGCTATTGTCCAACCCGAGGATGGTGTAGTCCACATCAAAAAAGATATTCATCGGCAGCTAACGGGCCCTCTGTTCCTTCTCTTTTTAGAAATTTTACGGATATGGGCCAGGATTATAGCCCAGAGTTCCCGTAGGTTCATTGTTTCATATAAGCCGATTATGTCAATTATCTAACCGGCTTCGGCTATGGCTGCTTCCACCGCGGCATTGCCGCCGCCGACCATCAGTTTGCCGCCGACCTTGAGCAAGGGACGGCGCACCAATTTGGGCTCTTGCAGCATCAGATCGATCATCTCGTCATCGGAGAGTTCCTTATCGGCCAGGCCCAGTTTCTTCAGGCTGGGGCTGCGGCGGGCAAAGATGTTTTCCGTACCGGCCATGGCGGCCAACTCACGGACCTCTGTCTCGCTGAGCGTGTCTTTGAAGAAATCCCGGTCTTTTACCTCAAGTCCTTTCTGTAAGAGCAACTCTCTTACCTTGCGGCAGGTCGATCAACGTGGCCACCAGTAGAATTCAACTGTCTGGCTCAATTCGGCCTCCAAAACGCTATGCGGAACGAGATTTTAGGATGGGACGCCGGAAATCCACGGCGTATCTTATACCCGGTGGAAGGCTGTGAATAGGGGCGGTGTTCAGCTCGCCGATTTGCTTTTCCCGATTGAATTTCTTTGCACAAATGTCAACCTGAGCTAAGCCGAATGGTCTGCCAAGCCGGAGTTTGGCAGATTCTTCGTCGGCCTACGGCGCTTCTCAGAATGACAGAATTGAATCAGTTTAGTTCTCGTATCGGGCTAAGGCGTTTGAAATAATATTTTCCATTCAGTCCTGTCTAACCGGGGATACCCTACCCGCATATGTCATCCTGAGCGAAGCGAAGCATCTGCCAAGCTTCGGTCCTCATCCCAACTTTCGGATAAATCGACCCAGTAGGGGTTCATTCCTTGGTCCGTCAAAGTTGGCAGCTTTTTCGCCGCTGCGGCTGGCGAGGAATGACAGTTCTTGAGGAAAGACGGGTAACAAAGGGGCTTTCACAACCCTTCTTGGGCCTCTTTTTGCAGCTCATATAGCTTGTTTATCGCCTCGAGGGGCGTCAGGTTTGGGATGTCCAGTCCTTGAAGGAGTTTCTGCAATCGCCCGCCGTCATTGAACAGCGCCATCTGCTGCGCCGGCTCTCTTTTGGCACGGACCTGACCCCCGCCGTTCTGTTGGCTTTGGGCTTCCAGATCGGCCAGCACTTCCCAAGCTCGGTTGATCACACCCTGGGGCAGCCCGGCCAGTTGGGCCACGTGCACGCCGTAGCTCTTGTCGGCTCCGCCGGGAACTATCTTGTGCAGGAAGACCACCTTGTTGCCTTCTTCGGTCACCGCCACGCTGCAGTTGCGCACCCCAGGCAGACTGGCGGCCAGGTGGGTCAGCTCGTGGTAATGGGTGGCGAATAGGGTCTTGCAGCCCAACCTGGGGTCGTTGTGGATATGTTCGATGACCGAGCGCGCGATGGACAGGCCGTCGTAGGTGCTGGTGCCCCGTCCGATCTCATCCAAGATCACCAAAGACCGCGGAGTGGCCTGGTTCAAGATGGCGGCGGTCTCAACCATCTCAACCATGAACGTTGACTGCCCGGTGGCCAGGTCGTCTTGCAGTCCGACCCTAGTGAAGATGCGGTCCACCAGACCGATGGTCGCTTCAGACGCCGGAACGAAGCAGCCGATCTGCGCCATGAGCGTGATGATGGCCACCTGGCGGATGTAAGTGGACTTACCCGCCATATTGGGGCCGGTCAGCACCATTATCCGCGCGCCGTCGTTCGAGAGGTCCACATCGTTGGGCACGTAGGCGCCGACGTCCAAGACCCGTTCCACCACCGGGTGGCGGCCGTTGGTGACCCGGATAGCGTTGCCCTCGTCGAGAGTCGGCCGGACGTAGCCGTTCTCCACCGCGGCGTCGGCCAGCCCGGCGAAGACGTCCAGCCTGGCGATGGCCGCGGCGACCCGGCCGATGGCGCCGGCGGACTCGGCCAGTTGAGCGCAGACTCGGTGATAAACGGCCCGTTCGGCTTCCTCCAATCGGTCTTTGGCGTTCAGCACCAGAGACTCGTATTCTTTCAGCTCCGGGATGATGTACCGTTCGGCGTTGGTCAGGGTCTGGCGGCGGATGTAGTCCTCGGGGACCTTATCGATGTTGGACTTGGTGACCTCGATGTAATAGCCAAAGACTTGGTTGTACCCGACTTTCAGGCCCTTGATCTCGGTGCGTTCCCTTTCTCTCTGCTCCAGTCCAGCGATGAACTGACGTGCGTTGGTCGAGGAACTTTTCAGCTCGTCCATCTCCGGAGAGAAGCCGGGCCGGATGACGTTCCCGTCACCGACAGCCCCCGCCGGGTCCGGCGAGATGGCCTCTTCGATCAGCGAGCACACATCTGGCAGCGGCGGAAGTTGGTCTTGGAGCCAAGCGAGTTTTGGCCCGTCGGCCAACTCTCGCAGGCTGGGTACGGCGGACAAACCGTCCTTGAGGGCGATCAACTCCCTGGGAGCAACTGTGCCGGACACGATGCGTCCGACGATACGCTCTAGATCTGAAACCTTAGACAGAGATGAGATCGAGTTCGCCCGTTTCAGGCCGTCAGAGTAGAAGTGGTCCACGGCGTCCAGCCGCTGTTCCAGTTGCGGAAGGTCCAACAACGGCTGGCCCAGCCACTGGCGCAGCAACCGGCCTCCCATGGCCGTCTTGGTGCGGTCAAGCGCCGCAAGCAGGGACAATTCCTTGCTCTCGTTTCGTCCCGCGGAGAAAAGTTCCAGGTTACGGCGGGTCTGGGAGTCCAGCACCATGAAGCTGCCGGTGGCGTAGATGGCCAGGTTTCCCAGTTGGAGTACGGCGGCCTTCTGAGTGCGGGCCAGGTACTCCAAGATAGCCCCAGCGGCGGCAACGGCCAGGTCCATGCCCTCACAGCCAAACGACTCCAGAGTGAGGATGCCGTAGTGGGACAGTAGAGCCTGGCGGGCTTCGCCGGTGTGGAAGGTCCTGGACTCAACAGGGGACAATTCGTAACGGGGCCCGATTCCGTTGCCACCAGGATCCATCCAGACCGGCGGCTCCCCCGAATCCGGGACCAGCACCTCCGCGGCTTCGATTCGTTCCAGTTCAAGGGAGACTTCCTGAAGGAGCAACTCGGTGGCGGAGAACTCGCCGGTGGTGATGTCCACGTAGGCCAGTCCCGCCCGTCCTTCGTGTTGAGACACGGCGACCAGGTAGTTATTCGTCTTCTGGTCGAGGAGGGCCGATTCGAGCACGGTGCCCGGGGTAACGACCCGGACCACGCCCCGGTCCACCAAGCCCTTGGAGGTTGCAGGGTCGGAGAGCTGTTCGCAGATGGCGACTTTGTGGCCCTTCTTGATCAGCCGGGAGAGGTAGTTATCCAGCGCATGGACCGGCACTCCGGCTAGGGGAACGCGCAGGCCATTGCCCATGCTTCGGGACGTGAGGGTAATCTCAAGTTCTTTGGCGGCGAGCACGGCATCGTCGTCGAAGGTCTCGTAGAAGTCGCCCATCCTGAACAATAGTATCGCGTCCGGGTGTTCGCCCTTGATCTTGAGATATTGGCGGCGAATCGGTGTCACTACCCAACCCTTCCCATGAGGCTACGCTAAAGGAATCTTGCCAGCCATTCTACTCCTAATTCCGCCCGGTGGGAGCCCTCGCCGGTCACTTGGGAAATTCTGTTGGCTGTGAGGAGATTGGTTAACCAGAGCAAGTAGCCCTCATCCTAGCCTTCTCCCTTGCGAGGGAGAAGGAACTGATTCATTGCTGAGGGGAACCTAGGGCTTCCAGAAACGTTCTTCGATGAAGTTCCAGCCCTGGGGGGGCAGTTTCTCTTTCATGTCTTCGATCATCCCTGGATGGCCGCAGGCGTACACTTTAGTGTCATCTATGGAAAGACCGAACTTTTCCAGGTATTCTTCGGCGATGGTGTTGACCCGGCCCGTTGCGCCGGTCCATCCGTCGTTCCTAGCCTCGGTCGGGCGGCTGATGGTGGGAACGAACTTCACCACGTCGGGATATTTCTCGGCCAGTTCCCTCAGTTCCACATCGTAGGTCAGCTCATCTATGTAGCTGGCGCCGTACATTATGTAGAAGACCTGTTTTTCCTCGCTGCTTTCGTGACCTCCGTCGTGCAGATACTGGCGCACCATGCTCATGGACGGGGCCAGTCCGGTGACCGTGGAAAGCATGAAGTGGTGGTGCATCTTCTTATCTTTGGTGAAGATGCCTTTGGCCCTGGGGCGGACCGACATCAGATCGCCGATTTTCAGGTCCCACATCTTTGGGGTGAGTTCGCCGTCGGGCACTAGCTCCACGAAGATCTCCAGGTACTTCTCGTAGGGCGCAGAGACGATGGAATAGGCCCGTTCGATCTTGCCGAATCCCAATGTGCAATACTGGCCGGGCTTGAAATCGAATCTTTCCGAGACTTCCAGCTTGATGATCATCAGGTCTTCGGTCATGTCCCGGCGCTCCACCAATCTGGCTGTGGGAAATGCCGGGTTCGGGGTCAGGTCCGGCGCACCGGACTGTCCCGCATCGGTTCTTACCTCTACCATTCTTACTCCTCAGTTCGTGTACCGCTGATTTACCGGACCGGTCCCGTCGAGGATGGTCCGATTTTCATGGCGTTTTTCTAGCCGTTCTTACCCACGCGGGCCCGGCGGATCTCCAGTCCCGGCACACGGGAAGCGGGTTCCGCCTCTTCCGACATCTGCAGGTCCACCGCCAACTGCCCGAAGAGGGCCGTTGAGGCGACCACGCCGACTGGGACCGCTTGGTTGATCAGAGCAACCCCGGCCAAGCGTCCGTTGGCCGTCTCCACCACCACGTTGGCGCCATCTTCGATGGACAACGAGGCGGCGTCGGTGGGGTTCAGCTCCACAAATTCATCCCTTTGAATGCTGTTGTGTCTTCCTTCGATTATCTTAATCTCCCGCTCTTGCTGTAGCAGGACCCGCCCAGGGACGAACCAAAGCGGGTAATCGGCGTCGGACTCGTCTTCGCCGGTCACGTAGGCGGGCGTGATGGGCTCTGCCTTCCGCTCTTTGAACCCGTCTTCATACAGGATAGATGTGCCCTTCCCGTCGCTCCGGACGGGCCATTGCAGTCCGCGGTCTTCCTGGCTGGCGTAGAGCACCTGGGTCGGCTGCGGGCTCTTGAGATCGGTCTTGAATACCAGGCCTCCCTGGTTGGCCAGGTTCCGGTACGAGACCCTTGCGTAGATCGGGGCCACACGTGCTATCTCGTCCATTGTCTCAGAGGGCGACATCAGGAGAAAGCCAGGCGCTCCCATCTTATGGGCAACATCGCAGATCACCCGCCACTCGGGCCGCGCGCCTCCCTCCGGCAGTTCACGGCCCGGTTTCAGGCGTTGGATGCGGCGCTCCAGGTTGGTGAAGGTGCCATCCTTCTCATCGAAGGTCGCCCGGGGTAAGACGACGTCCGCCCGCTGGGCGGCGGCGCCCAAGAAGGTGTCGGAGACCACCAGGAATTCCAATTTGTCCAATGCGGCGAGGCCGTTTCCCAGTTTCCCATTGCTTAGGTTCGGGCTGTCTCCGATCAAGAACATAGCCTTGACCCGGCCGCTGGCGGCGCCCTCGATTATGTGGGTCAGGCCAAGACCGGGCATATCTGGAATCGACGAGTCCCAAAGCGTCTCAAGGGCCTGCCGGTCCTCAGCGTTCGAGACCCACCGGTAGCCGGGCAACCGTTCGGGAACGCAGCCTACGTCCCAGGCGCCCTGCTCGTTGGCGCCTGGCCGCATCGGGTAGATACCCGCGCCCGGTTTGCCAACGTTTCCGGTGATCAGCGCCAAATTCACCAAGGACAGTACACAGTCCCTAGCCAGCTTTGGTTGGATGTTATCCAGGGCGTAGACCAAGGCGCTCGTTTCGGCTTCCCCATACAGCCGGGCGGCTTCGGCGATGTCGGCCAAGCTGACCTGGGTTTTCTTGGCGATCTCGTCCAGGTCCAGCGCGCTCAGGGCGTACTGGAGGGTGGCCGGGCTTTCGCAGTTCTCGGCCAGCCATTCGTCCTTCTGGAAACCCTGGTCGATGACCGACTTCAGCAGTCCGCCCAGAAGCAATTGTTCGGTGCCGGGCGCCGGCCGCAGCCAAACGTGGGCGTACCGGGTCAGTTCCACTTCCCGTGAGTCGATGACCACCAATTTGGCGTCTTTCCGGGCCGCCCGTTTGATGGGCACCCCCGCCACGTTGTGCTCTTCAGTGACATTGCTGTTGAACACGACGATACAGCCAGCCTTTTCCAAGTCCCAGATGGGATTGGTGGCCCCGGCGTAGCCCAACGACTGCTCCAGTCCCAGGATCAGCTCGGGTTGGGTGTTGGATGTCTGATCGACGTTATTGGACTTCATGGCCGTCCGGGCGAATTTCTGGGCCAGGTAGTGCTCTTCGTTGGTGCTGTCGGGCGCGGTTAAGAAGGCGAATGCCTCTCCGGAATATTCAGCGAGCCGCGCTGCCACCACATCTAAAGCTTCGTCCCAGGTCGCCTCCACCAGTTGGCCGTCGCGGCGGACCAGGGGTGTCTGAAGGCGGCCGGCGTCGTTCACGAACTGGAGACCGAACTTGCCTTTGAAGCATGCCTGTCCCTGATTGGCCGGGGAGTTGATCTCTGGCACGGCGCGAATCAGGGTACCGTTGCCGTCGTACTCGAGGTTCATCTGGCAGCCTACCGGACAGAGCGGGCAGATGGTCCGTTCTACCTTCCGGGGCTTGTCCCATTTGTGGTCTCGTTCAACCAGCGCGCCCACGGGGCAGACGTCGATACAGGCGCCGCAGAACTCGCATCCCGACTCCAGCAGAGACGTGCCAAAAGATGTGCCCACCAATGCCCGGCCGCTGCGCTGGGTGAAGGCGATGGCGTCGTCTCCGCGCAACTGCTCACAGGCGTTGACACAGCGTCCGCAAACTATGCACAGATTGTAGTCCCGGTCGTAGAATGGGTCGGCCAAATCTAAGGGAATCTCCCGGTATTTGTAGCTAAGCGGCGACTCCAGGTTCATACCCAGATAACGGACCGTGTCTTTGAGTTCGCAACGTTCGTTCTTAGGGCAGGTAACACAGCGGTCGTTGACCGAGACGTGGCGGAGACAAACGTCGGTGGGGCCGCAGATATCGACGCGGTGGCAGGTCAGGCAGCCGCTGGGGTGTTCGGCGATGATCATCTCCATGACCGAGCGGCGCAGATCGTTGACTTCCGTTGACGCCGTCTGGACCTTCATTCCGTCGGCCACTGGAGTGGTGCAGGCGGTGGGGAAGCCGCGTTGGCCTTCCACGCTTACCACGCACATCCGGCAGGCGGCGAAGGGCTTCATGCCAGGGTGGTAACAAAGGTAAGGAACGTAGACCCCGGACTCGATGGCCGCTTCCAACAGCATCTTGCCCGGCTGGGTCTTGAACTCTTGACCATCAAAGCTGATCGTGATGTTGTCGGCCATTCAGGAGCCTCTATGCCTCGCCGGCAGAGCCGGTGGTTATTTTGATTGGATCAGCGGCGCGATTGCGCCGGAGAATACCTGGGAGTCAAGCAGGTCCCGGTGGGACAGGTCCGGTCAATGATATGGGTATCGAATTCCGAACCAAAATAGCGCAGGGCCGATGAAACCGGGTTGTAGCCCAGTTGGCCATGGCCGCAGAGGGAGCCCGCCTGCATGTTCTCGCCGATGCTCCGCATTAAATCCAGGTCCTCAGTTGTGCCCTCAAGATCGCAGATGCGCTCTAGGACCTCCAGCAGGTGGCTCATTCCCATCCGGCAGGGGAAGCACTTGCCGCAGGACTCGTACTGGCAGAATGAGATCAGCGAACGGGTCATGTCCACGATACAGGCGCTCTCATCGGCGGCGATGAGACCTCCGGAGCCCACAATGGCACCAGCGGCCCGCAAAACTTCAAAGTCCAAGAGGATGTCGATGTTGTCCGCGCCTAGAACCCCGCCCAAAGGCCCGCCGGTCTGGAGGAATTTCAGCGTCTTGCCTTCCTGCATCCCTCCGGCGGCCTCGTTGATCACGTCTTTCAGGTTGATGCCCAAGGGAACTTCAATCATCCCGGTGTATTTCAAGGGGCCGGTCAAACAAAGGATGACAGTGCCGGTGCTGGTGTCGTGGCCGATGCCGGCGAACCACTCGCCGCCCTTGGAGACTATCTCCGGTATGTAGGCGAGAGTCTTGACGTTGTTGATGTTGGTGGGCTTGCCGAAAAGGCCGACCTGGGCCGGGAATGGGGGCCGGAACCGGGGCATGGCCCGCTTGCCTTCGATGGCTTCCATCAGCGCCGATTCCTCGCCTGCCACGTAGCTGTCGCCGGTGAGGGCGATCTCTATCTCGTAGCTGAAGTCCGACCCCATGATGTTCTCTCCCAGGAAACCCAACTCACGGGCCTGATCCACGGCGGCCCTGCAGCGGTCGATGGGGCCGTTATGGCCGTGTCGAATGAAGATGTAGCCTTTGCTGGCCCCCGTGGCATATCCGGCGATGATCACGCCTTCAACCAGGGTGCCGGGGTCGCTCTCCAGGATGTTCTTGTCGTTGAATGCCCCGGGGTCGCCCTCCTCGCAATTACAAAGGACGTATTTTTCAGGGGCCGGGTTTCCCGCCAAGAAGCTCCACTTGGTGGCCGTGGGGAATGCCGCTCCGCCTCGGCCCCGGAGTCCAGAAGCCTTGACCTCGTCCAGGGTCTGTTCCCGGTCCAGGTCTATGAGGGCCTTGTGCAAGGCCTGGTAACCGCCATTGGCCAGGTACTGATGGATGTCCATCGGGTCGATATTTCCGGCGTTCCGCAGGACTATGCGGTCCTCCCAGATACGCATGGGGTGTTGGTCGAGGTCTGGGATGCCGTCTGGGACTGGAGCGTCGCTACCTTCTTGGGCCAGGTATCCCAATGCTTTGGCCGTCACCGGTGTGCCGCCAGCGACGTGGGCCGATACGATCTCGGCCACACCTTCCGGGTCGACGTTTCCGTAGAAGATCCGGTGCCCGCCGGGAAGTTGGACATCCAGAAGCGGCTCGGCGAAACAAAGGCCCAGGCAGCCAACACGGCTAACCTGAGCGGGAACTCCCTGACTGGCCAGTTCCGAATCCACGGCGTCCGCTACTTCGAAGGCGCCTGCGGCTTCGCCACAGAGGGCGGTGCCGATCCTGATCCAGGGACGCTCGCCAGCGGTGAGCTCCTGCCAGCGCCGTTCGGCCTCCAGTCCGATCTCTTCGAAACTAACGGCCATGTGCTTCCTGCTCCAAGAGATGAGCGACGTTCTTGGCGGCGGAGTCGGGGTTGGTCCTCCCGGCAAGGTGGTGGTCCATGGACATCACCGGGGCCTGGGAACAGGCGCCGAGACAGGTGTTCAATCTAACGGTGAGGCGTTTATCCGGCGTGTCGCCTTCGTCTTCCAGTCCGGCGGCTTCCAAGACCGACTTAAATACGCCCATTGCGCCGACCAAGTGGCAGGAAGCACCCCAGCAGACCTCAACCACATGCTCAGAGGGGGGTTCAAACCGGAAGTTGGGATAGAAAGAAGCGACGGCCCAGACGTCGTTTACCGTTGCATCGGAGAATCCGGCCACGAATTCCAGGGCCGCTTTGGGGATGTAGCCCAATTCGTCTTCAACGGCAAGCAGAGACGACAGTACGGTGACAGTCGGCTGAGTCTGGCCGTGGACTGCGTCGTGGATCCGCTGTTCTAGCCCACTCATGGTCTGGGCTCCTGGTAGATCGGGCTTTGGACAGGCTCGGATGGGAAGGATTTCACGCTGGGGTTACTCGTGGGAAAAACGTTCGTGAAATCAGTAACAATCAAGCTGGATACTATCACAGCACCAAGGGTGATTCAACCAGAAATCCGGTGTTGAAATGAGGATTGCGGTGGGAGGAAGATCTGGTAAATATCTCTGGCCGTCCATCTTTAGTGAGTGGTAGAATCAAATAATGCTAAATGGCATGAAAATTCCCAGAGGCTTTATGGTGGCCATGGGCATCATCATCGGAACCTTTGTTGGGGCGTTGGCGGACAACGTCGGACTCTTGATCGTGATTGGACTCGCAATAGGCTCGGCCGCAGAAGCTGTTAGAGCAAAAATAGGACCAAGCAACTGATTCTTCTGATGCTTAACTAGGCTGTTCCCGGCGCCCGAATAGTCGTTTTATAGATAAATCAAACTGTCACCAGAACAGAAAAGAGGCGTCCCGATTGATCGGGGCGCCTCTTTTGTTCGCTTTGGATTTCCGCTGCTTCGGGCTAGTCAGTCTTGGCGGCGGCGCTCCCAACCAGGATGCGCTCCACCTCGGGCAATAGGGTCTCGGCCCGTTCGCGGCACTGCTCGTCGGTCAGACTGGAGAGGGGATGCTCGGCTACGATGTACTCGAAGTCGGGCACGCCCATCATGCGGGTCATGGCCTTGGCGGTGTTGTTAAATACGTGGGTGATTATGGAAGCCGTGGGCAGGCCCAGGCGCTCCATCTCGATACCGTCGTGCACACTGCACGAACTGCAGGAGCCTCAATCACCGATCCCGGTGATGAGTATGTCCAACTTGTTGACCATGTCTTGGACCACGTCGGGCTTGGTGGGAAGGGACGCCGAATGCTTGTTGAAGTAGAGGATGTCTTTCAGATCGTACTTCTCTTTCAGCATCTGGCCCAGTTCATGGAGGACCTTGTCCGAGTTGGCCTTGGAGTTCTCCAGCAGGCCCAGGGTCTTCCCAGAAAGGGTGTCGGGGCGCTCATTCAATTGGAAATCACCGGAGGACAAGGACGTTCCGGTGGGATTGACCAATCTCATGTTCCTAACTGTCACGGTCTCAGCCATTACTTACCCCTTTTCTGAACGGTTAAGTATTTCCTTCATAATACACTTTGGGCTTCATATTGCAAGGATTTTAGACTCTGTCTTGGGCGCATCGAGTGCGGCTAAGAGTTACGAATCATAGTGCGTTGCTGATTTCGACCAAAGGTTCTCCGTGTTCCAGCAGATCAAATGCGGCTGGCAAAGCGGTTTGCAATACTTCTCTGAGTCGGGCGTTTGAAGTATTGCCGCAGGTTATCCACAATATCTGAGGAGGTGGATCCATGCGCTTGATCATTTGGGCAAAATCATTATCTTTGGTTACGATCACCGCGCCTGCTTCCCTAGCAGCGTCAAATATTATCCTGTCGGTGGCTCCGAGCATCCCAATTCTGCAATTGGATGGGCTTCTACTGCAAAATTACCGGTTATCCACGACGCCGCTCGGGGCGACATTTGGGCATCAACCCACAAGATCAAGCGGCTACCACAGGATGGTCAACGCGTTGGCTGGCAAACTTCAAGCACGCTGAAATATCCTCGGCTTCCAGATCTGGAAGCTCGATCAATACTTCCTCAGACGTAAGCCCGTTTGCCAACAGATCGAGTACATCAATCACGCGGATTCGTATGCTTCGGATACACGGCCTACCGCCACACCGTTCGGGGTCCACAGTTATTCGCTCCGCAAGATTAGCCATAGCAAAGCTCCTTCCCCATGAATTTTATCATGGTGGATACTCTAAGCTACCCATTTAGGTTCTCTATCTTGCGGGTCCTGATCTGGAACCGGGTGGTGTCGATGATGGCGCTGTTTCTTCCGCCGGTGCCGCCGCCCATAAGCACCAAGATGTCTTCGGGGTCCTGGGCGCAGCGGCGAATGATCTTATCATCGCCTTCCCGCTCCGGTCCCTGGGCGATGCCCAAGCGGATGAGCTCGCTCTGGGGACGGACCGCGTTCTCCATCATGTAGTCTTGGATCCCCTTACGCGTCCAGCCGTCATCATTCAGTGTGATCGCGTGCTCCGGGCCGATGACCAATACCCATTGGGAGGGGTACCGGAAGGCCATTGACGCGCATTTAAGGGTGTCGGCGATAGCCATCAAAATCGATTCTCCAGTGTGGCCGTACGACGCATTCACAGTGACCGGATTGTAGGCGACTGCCACGGTGACTGTGCTGTCTTCTTTCTTGAATCCACGGGCGACGTGCAACGGCTCCCAGGGAGAGTCCTCTTCGTTCTCGGCGAAACACAGAGTGTACTTGCTGGGGTTGCCAAGGGTGCCCCGGTCTAGTGTTCCTGGCCGGGCGTCGAAGCCGTTCATGAAGCAGAGACGGATGGCCCGTCCCAGCACGGCGTTGGCCCGGTTGCCGGGCCCCAGCAGACCGTCTTTATAGTTGGCGCCGATCTGGTCTCTTATGGGACCGTTCAGAACCATCAAGATGGCCGGAGAACTGGTGGACGCCGAGGCCATGTGGACGTAGTTCTTCTCTTCTTCCAGGGTCTTCAGGGTGGTGGTCAGAACCGGGAAGTACTCGGGCAGACAGCCGGCCATGACGGCGTTGGCCGCCACGTTCTCGGAAGTCAGTACCCGGTTCCGCATCTCCAGAGAGATGATCTCTTCTTCGCCGGTGAGCCCGGCCATCTCCAGCATCTCCCGGACCTTGTAATCCACGGGCGGGACAACGGGCAAGCCGTCGCTCCAGCCCATCCTGTAGCATTCTTCGATGGCCTCGATGGTGTCGCTGGACTCTACTATCGTGGAGCGTGGCATATTATTGGTAGTCATTCTTTCCTCCGATTAAACGGTCAGCGTGGGAAATTCTAAGCCGGGGCGCGGCGTTCTGTCTTCTCTACTCGGGCAGCCGAAGCTGCACACCGGATTTTTCTTCTTGAATCTTGGCCACGGCGTCGGAGTCCTCGGGACCCCAACCACGGAACAAGGCCTCTACGTGGAGTTGGTCCACCATGTTGGACAGCTCCATTGGTATTCCGTACTCGCGGCCCAGGTCCGTCGCCAGCCTGACGTCTTTGGCCGCAAGGGCGGTGGCGAATCCCGGTTCGAAGTTGCCCTTGAATAGGAACCTGGGGAATTTGTCGGCCAAGCGCTTCGAGCCGCCGGTGCTGTTGTTGATCACGTCGGCCAGGGTCGCCAGGTCGACTCCCGCCTTAACGCCCAGTGTGAGGGCTTCCGCCAGCAAAGCGCCGGTACCCATGCTCATCAGGTTGTTGCAGATCTTGCAGACAGCGCCATTTCCGATATCGCCGCAGTAGACCACGTGGGTCCCGATGCCCTCCAAGACCGGCTTGAAACGCTCGAAAGTCGCTTTGTCTCCGCCGACCATGACGGCCAACGTTCCGGCAGCCGCGCCGTAGGTGCCGCCGCTTACGGGTGAGTCCAACAGGGTAACACCCTTGGCGGCACATTCGTCATGGAGGCGCCGGATCATCGTCGGAGAGTTTGTCGAAAGGTCAAAGAAGACCTGGCCGCTACTTGCCCCTTCCAGGATTCCGTTTTCGCCCAGCACCACCGCCTCCACGTCCCGGGGCACGGGGAGGGACGTGAACACCACTTCGTTGCCCGGGACGGTTTCCTTTGGACTGTCCGCCCAGTTTGCTCCCATCTCTAGAAGGTTGATTGCGGCTTCCCGGCGCAGGTCGTGCACGGTTACCTGATGTCCGGCTTTGATCAGATTGGCGGCCATGGGATTCCCCATGTTGCCGGTCCCGATGAAACCCAACTTCATCGCGTTCTCTCCTACTTTGATCGGATGGCCGCCGCGCCGGCCTTTCGGCCGTCAGAGGCGGTTGTTCGAATGCCCTGAGCCTCGGCGCCGGTTCTTCCTCGTCGTCACGGGCTTGAGGGTCCGGTTCCGGAGGTTCGGGCTGCGGGGCTACCCCGTAATCCGAATCATCTTCTTTATATTGGACCGATGACTGCGGTCCCGGTTCGGAAGCTTGCGTGCCGTCAAGACCGTCCGGCGACTCGTCGAAAGCCTCTTTGGCCATCCGGAAGGCGTTCACCGCCGCCGGCATGCCGCCATAGAAGACCATCTGGGCAATGATTTCCGAGATTTCCTGCCGGGTGACGCCGATGTGCAACGCTCCGGAGATGTGCCGCTTGATCATTTGCGGACTGTGTCCTAAAACGACCAGAGCCGCGATGGTGCAGAGGCTACGGGTTTTCAAGTCGACGGCCGGCCGGTTGTAGATCTCGCCGTAGATCACCGAGTCAACCAGGCGCATGACCTCAGGCGCCAACTCGGCCATGGCGGCGGGTGGGACGGGGTTATTGTCCGCGCCGTAGTACCGCTGCCGGAAATCTATGGCGGCTTGGTCCAGATCTTTAGCGTTGTCTTGTGGTTGCTCTTCGGGGCTCACGGTTTCTCCAGTTACGATTGCTGACGGCTGTTAGCTGAAAACTTACAGCTACTTGATCACCTGCCAATAACGCTTTCCTTCCTTCCGGACCACCTTACCCAGGTGGTCGTCGGGATGAAAGTGGCCGGCGGCGATGATGATGTCTTCCGATTCGGCCCGGTCCAGTATCATCTTGCGGTTTCGTTGGCTTGCTTCTTTATCGGTATCGACCCCAGCGGTCCATTCCGGCCGTTCCACCTGGACCTTGCTATGAAGCAGGTCGCCGACCACCATGGCTTTCTCGCCGTCGGATGTGATGTCGAAAACAATGTGACCAGGTGTGTGACCGGGTGTGGAGATGGCGGTCACTTCGTCATTGACCAAGTACCCATCGTCGATGAGCTCCAACAGCCCCATCTTCTCCAAAGGTATCACGCTGTGCGCGACCCAGGGGGCGTTGGCCGCGAACTCCGGTTTTAGGAAGTGTTCCCAGTCGAGCCGGGGGCCCAGGTAGCGGGCGTTGGGGAAGTACGGCTTGGGCTCGCCGCTGGTGTAATCCAGGTTCCAGCCGACATGGTCGATATGCATATGGGTCATCAAGACGATGTCCACGTCTTCGGGGTTAACGCCACTGAGCTTCAATTGGTTCAGCATGTCGCCGGTGCGGTTGTCGCGGCTGGGATGAGGTCCAGGGCCCATGCCGGTGTCCACCATGATGGTCTGGCCTTTGCTCCGCAGGTAGAAATGACCGTAGTAGAGCTGTAACTGGCAGTCTTCCAAAGCGTCGTGGTACGGCTCCCAGTCGTGGGCGTCGGTGGTTGGAAACATTGCCGATGGGTCCCTGGGCGGAGGCAGCATATCCAAGACATACGCGATATCGACGTTGCCTACTCTGATCTGGTTTGCCATGAACTGCTCCTTAAGACGGATGTAAAATGGTCCAAATGGGCGGTGGATAGCGGACTGTGTACGGGGTGAGGGCCGTCGATTCAGTACTGAATCATCGAATAGATCTCATAGCCGGCCAGGTTTTTCCGGCCTTCGAGGAATAACAGTTCAATGATCACGGCGATCTCAGTCACGGTCCCGCCGGCCATCTCCACCAACTGGGCGCTGGCGGCCAGGGTCCCTCCGGTGGCCAGCAGGTCGTCCAAGATCAGTACCTTCTGGCCCTTCTTTAGGCCGTCGGCATGGATCTCCATGGAATTGGTGCCGTATTCCAATTCGTAGTCCACTGAGAGGGTAGCGGCAGGCAGTTTGCCCGGCTTCCGCACCGGCACGATGGCTTTCCTCAATTCGCGGGCCAGCGGAGCTCCGAAAAGAAATCCCCTCGACTCAACGGGGACGATGGCATCTATACCGGCGTTTTTATAACGCTCCACCAACACGGAAATAGTGTGGTCGAAGGCTTTGGCGTCGCCCAATAGCGGAGTGATGTCTTTGAAGAGTATCCCCGGCTCCGGAAAATCGGGCACATCTCTGATAAATCTCGTAAGGTCCATACGTTCTTTGATGCCGACATGTCCACCGGGGCTGTGGCGCCACATGACGGCGTTCGGTCCTTGATCAGTGGGATTTCGTGCCCAATGCCAGGCCGGAACCGGTGGCAGGGCCGTGCCTGGAAGTGTAGATTACGCCACACCCGCCGTCAAGATGACGGGCCTGAGGATAGATGTCGGCGGAATTCGTAAACCCTGGGCGTAAAATCAATTGACTTTCCCTGGGTGAATTTATATAATTTTAGATGGTTTCTGGTTACGAAATGGCCCCACGAATGCGGGGCTATTTTTTAGTGTCAGGCAAATGATTGCCGAGCCCGGAATCGGGAGCTTCGATGCCCCGGTGGCGCAACGGTAGCGCAGTCGATTTGTAATTGACAGGTTAGGGGTTCGAATCCCCTCTGGGGCTTTTAAAATCTAGTCCCGCTGGCGCAATGCCACGCGGCGTGAGGTACGGCGAGGCCGGGGTCAGATCAAGTGGCGCCCACACAAACACCCTCGATTGCACCCATACCGATTAACATGCGAAGATTCCCATGCCTGGAGGGGTGGGTGAGTGGTTAAAGCCACCAGACTGTAAATCTGGCGTCCGGAAGGGCTTCGCAGGTTCGAATCCTGCCCCCTCCACCAAAAATCCTGAGCGTCGCCGAATAGAGACGAGCAACGAAAATATCTACCAAAGCAAAATGGACAAAAGGCGCCGTTAATCTATCAGCCCAGATAGCTCAGCGGTAGAGCACGTTCTTGGTAAGAACGGGGTCGGCGGTTCAATCCCGCCTCTGGGCTCCAGTAAGAATCGGCCCTAAGAACAGGGCCAGAGCAATAGTAGTAGGGAGGACACCTAAGAGATGGCTAAGCAGCAATTTGACCGGAGCAAGGACCACGTAAATGTAGGCACGATCGGCCACGTGGACCATGGTAAGACTACCTTGACCTCGGCCATCACCAAGGTGTTGGCTGAAAAAGGTCTGGCCAAATACCTGGACATGGACAGCATCGACAACGCACCTGAAGAGAAGGCCCGTGGGGTAACCATCGCCATCGCCCACGTTGAGTATGAGTCGGAAACCCGGCACTATGCCCACGTCGACTGCCCAGGCCACGCCGACTATATCAAGAACATGATAACCGGAGCGGCCCAGATGGACGGCGCGATCTTGGTTGTAAGCGCCCCCGACGGCCCCATGCCCCAGACCCGTGAGCACATCCTTCTCGCCCGCCAGGTTGACGTGCCAAAGATCGTTGTGGCCCTGAATAAGGTCGACATGATGGATGACGAAGAACTCTTGGAGTTGGTGGAACTAGAGGTCCGCGACCTCCTGAACCGCTACGACTTCCCCGGAGATGACGCTCCCGTCGTCCGCGTCAGTGGCCTTAAGGCCCTGGAAGGCGACGAAGAAGCCGCCAAGGGGATCCTCGAATTGGTCCAGACCATGGACGATTACATCCCCATGCCTGAGCGCGTGATCGACCGGCCGTTCCTGATGCCCATCGAAGACGTGTTCGGCATCAAGGGCCGCGGCACCGTGGTCACCGGCAGAGTGGAGCGCGGCACCTTGAAGGTCGGTTCTCCCGTCGAGATCATCCGCTGGGGCGATGTCCGCGAGACCGTGGCCACCGGCCTGGAGATGTTCCATAAAAACCTGGACACCACCCAGGCAGGCGACGCCGTGGGCATCCTACTCCGCGGTGTTGACCGGGAAGAGGTTGAGCGCGGACAGGTTTTGGTCGCGCCGGGTACGATGAAGCCCTACACCAAGGCCGAAGCCGAGGTATACATCTTGAGCCGTGACGAAGGCGGACGGCACACGCCGTTCTTCTCGGGCTACAAGCCCCAGTTCTACATCCGGACCAGCGACATCACCGGCGAGTGCACCTTGCCCGAAGGTGTTGAAATGGTGATGCCTGGGGACAACGTAAAAATGACGATTGAATTGATGAGCCCGGTGCCCATCGAAGAGCAGATGCGCTTCGCCATCCGCGAAGGCGGACGGACCGTGGGATCTGGAGTTATCACCAAGGTGGTGTCATAAGTCATGGCCAGAAAAACAGCCGACGTCCGGCAGATCATCACCCTGCAATGCGGCGACTGCCGGGAGCGTAATTACACAACCACGAAGAACCGGCGCAACGACCCCAACCGGGTGGAGTTGCGCAAGTACTGTTCCAGGTGCCGCTCGCACAAGACCCACCGCGAAGTGAGGTAGACACCGATGGCTAGGGCATCAACTCGCAGTCAACGAATCGTGGCCCCCTCTGGGGGTGGGCGTGTCGGCCCCGTAGTTTTCCTGCAGGAGACCTATCAGGAACTGCGGAAGTCGATCTGGCCGAGCCGGGAAGAAACCGCGCGATTGACCTTAGTGGTCATTGTGTTGGCCATCGCCGCCGGATTCTTCTTGGGCGGACTTGACCGGGTTTTCGCCGAAACGTTCTCCCGAATCATCTTCCGCTAAAGAGATGTAACCCGGGGTGCGGTCTAAATAGACTGATATCAACGGGAATGAGGGGCGCCGGCCGGTGTTGCTCATTTCTGTTTGTCCCAGCATCGGATAATGCATCATGACTACAATTAATCCATTGGATACAGAAGAGACCCAAGGCCCCCGCTGGTATATCGTCCACACCTACTCCGGACAAGAAGACCTGGTGGAGAAGAACCTCCGCCTGCGTATTCAGAGTCTGGACATGCAAGACCGCATCAACGAGGTCTTGGTTCCCACAGAGGAAGAGGTGGTCTTCAAGGACGGCCAGCGCCGTTCGGAACGCAAGAAACTATTCCCCGGATATATCCTGGTCCAGATGACCATGGATGACGAAAGTTGGTACGCCGTACGCAACACGCCCGGCGTAACCGGGTTCGTCTCCACCGAAGACGAGCACGACAAGCGGCCCAAGCCGGTCCCTCTGGAAGACAAGCAGATGGAGGACATCCTCAAGCAGGTGGACTCAGACCCCACCCGTGTAAATATCGGCCTGGAACGCGGCGAGACCGTGCGGATCACCGAAGGGCCCTTCGTGGACTTCATCGGTTCCATCAACGACGTGGACGAAGGCAAGGGCAAGGTCCGTGTTATGGTATCCTTCTTCGGGCGCGAAACGCCCGTGGAATTGGATTTCCTCCAAGTGGAGCGCATCTAAGTCCATCTTTGCCTGAGCCGAGGCTCAGGCTGCTTCCCAGGCGAAAATCGATCGATAAAGTATCTGAAGGAGCCCCCGTTGGCGAAGAAAGTTAGGGCCATCATTAAACTGCAATTGGAAGCCGGAAAGGCGACCCCCGCCCCTCCGGTGGGTCCCGCTCTGGGCCAACACGGCGTAAACATCATGGGCTTCGTCAAGGAATACAACTCCAAGACCGCCACCCAGGCGGGGTCCATCATTCCGGTCCACCTCACCGTCTATGAAGACCGGTCTTTCACCTTTGTAACCCGCACGCCTCCGGCGTCGGATATGTTGCGCAAGGCCGCCGGGATCGAGAAAGGTATCTCTGAATTTCGCGAGGGCAGCGTCGGCAAGATCAGCAAACAGCAACTGAGGGAGATCGCCGAATCGAAGTTGGCCGACCTGAACGCAGGCGGCGTTGAGGAAGCGATGGCGATCATCGCCGGTACCGCCCGCAGCATGGGCATCGAAGTAGGAGAATAGCAACAATGGTCAAGCACAGCCGGCGGTTCAGCACCGTTGCAGAAAAAGTAGACCTCGAAAAGAAATACTTGCCACTTGAGGCCATGGAGCTACTGAAGGAAGTTTCCACCGCCAAGTTCGACGAGACCGTTGAGTTGCACATCAGGACCAACGTTGACCCGCGCCACGCCGACCAGATGATCCGTGGCGTCTGCAGCCTGCCCCACGGTCTGGGGAAGACCATCCGCGTGGTGGTGTTCGTCGGCGCGGAGGGCGCTGAAGCGGCCCGGGCCGCCGGAGCTGACTTCGTGGGCGAAGATGACCTGATCGAGAAGATCGAAGCAGGCTGGGACGACTTTGAAGTCGGTTTGGCCACCCCTCAGATCATGCCTAAGATCGGCAAATTGGGCCGTATACTGGGACGGAAGGGCCTCATGCCCAATCCCCGTTCCGGCACAATGGTCGAACCCCAGGACCTGCCCCGGGCGATCCAAGAAGCAAAAGGCGGAAGGACCGAGTACCGGACCGACCGCACCGCCATCATCCACTCCTCGGTCGGCAAGGTGAGTTTCGACGCCGACAAACTGGTGGACAACCTGGCAGCCCTATCAAGTGCTATAGTAAGGGACCGGCCGGACAGCATTAAGGGGCCATTCTTCCGGTCAGCCTACATCACGTCAACCATGGGTCCCAGCGTCTCGCTGGACCTCCCGGCGCTACAGGCGCTGGAATCGCCGGAATAACCCGGCGGCCGGCTTAACAAGCCGCTTCACAATCTAGTAATTAGCACGCCAAAGACAGCGGGTCCCCTTCGGGGGCTAAATGCGCAAGCCGCCCGTCCAGGCGCGACGGACAGTATCATCGGAGTAACCGACTCCCTGCGCCGCGTGCTTGGCGTAGGGAATTTTTCATTTCAATGGAGGAATGATTTGCCCACCCAGCAGAAGATAGACCTAGTCCAAGAAATCAAGGGCCGTTTGGAGCGCAGTTCCATCACGGTTACCACCAGTTATTCGGGCATCTCGGTGAACCAGATGGTTGAGCTACGCCGGGCCATGAAGGCCGGCGGCGTGGATTTCACGATCGTCAAAAACACACTGCTCGCTCTGGCCGCCGATGAAGCCCAAAAACCCCAATTGAAAGAGATTGTCCAAGGGCCAACAGCCATCGCCATCGGATATGAAGACCCAGCGGTAGCAGCTAAAGCCGTGGCGGATTTCGTCCGCACCGGCGGGTCCACGCTGGCCATCATAGGCGCCGTCATGGGGGACGGGGCCGCCATGTCCCCGGATGAAGTAAACAGGCTGGCTTCTTTGCCATCCAAAGCAATAATGCTGGCCATGCTGCTTGGCCAGATGCAGGCGCCCATCGCCCGCCTGCTCAGTGTCATGAACGGCCCTCTCCAGGGTTTTGGCAACGTTCTGCAGGCGCGGGTCCGCCAGTTGGAAGAAGAAGGTCCGGCCCCGGAACCAGAGGCTGCACCCGAACCTGAAGCAAGCGCTGAGCCGGAAGAGTCTGCCGAGGCAGAAGAATCACCCGCCGCCGAGGCTTCGACGGACGAAGGACCGGCTGCGGAAGCCCCCGAAGAGGCGCCGGTTGACGAAGCGCCCGCGGAGGAAGCTGCGGAAGACGCTCCGGCTGCCGAAGAACCGGCTGCGGAAGCCGCACCGGAACCGGAAGCTGCCGAAGAGGAAGCCACCGAGGAACCGGAAGCTGAGCCTGAAGCTGAACCGGAAACTGAACCGGAAGGCGAGGAAGAGGCAGAATAAATCCGGTCTCTTACGATCGTCAATCAAATCTAATTAACCAAAAACCTGAATAGCAAGAGAGGAGACATTTTGACCAAGGACGAGATCATAGAAGCGATCAAGCAGATGAACGTGGTCGAGTTGGCCGACGTAGTGAAGGCCCTGGAAGACGAGTTCGGCATCAGCGCCGCGGCCCCGGTGGCCGTTGCCGCCGCACCCGCTGACGGTGGCGCTCCGGCCGCCGGCGGCGCTCCGGCCGCGGAACAGTCGGAATTTGAGGTTAACCTCAAGGAGATCGGCCCCAACAAGATCAACGTCATTAAGGCCGTTCGCGAGGTCACTTCCCTCGGTTTGCGCGAGGCCAAAGAGTTGGTGGAATCCGCGCCTGCTTCGATCAAGGATGGCATCGCCAAGGAAGAAGCCGACGAGATCAAGACCAAGCTGGAAGAGGCCGGGGCCGCCGTCGAGGTCAAGTAACTCCTCGCCAGTATTCCCCGCATCCCCGTGTCCTAGGAGGACAGATTGGGCCGAAAAGACCGGGAGCGCTTCCAACGTTTGCGAGATAGCAATCCCGACTATGTTGGATACCGCGGACTGGATACGGTCGTAACCGTCCAGGCGCCGTCGGCCGCAACGGAGACGGTGGTCTGCTCGGTGTGCAACCGTAAGCGCAACGTGGCCAGCGATAGCCTCCCAGAGGACATCAGCACCTTCGTGTGCCTGAGGTGTCAGGAAGACAGCGGCGGTGACGCCACCTGATTTTTCAAGGCATCCCGAAGATCGACCTTAAGTCAGCTAAAAAGACCTCTCGGCAAAGAGAGGTCTTTTTTGTGGATCGGTAATCCGGAGCATGTTATCGGACGGTCGGTGAAATTAGCCGAGGCTGTATAGTAATCACCATTGGTTTACTAATCAATCGGATTGATGCCGCCAGTCAAGATTCGATCGCAACCTGGTTGCTTGACGAATTGGTTTCTGAGGGAGATTTGAAGAAGCTGCTATCGGAGTCAGGCGAAAAGCTTGTACGCTTAGCAGATGAAGCACTGGCCGAACATACGGCAGCCCACACCAAAGAACTAGACCCAGATAGGTTGTGAGATCGCGAACGACGGTCTCTTTCCGCCGGGCCTACAGCCAGCTTCCCCAAAATATCCAACGTAGGGCTCAAGAGGCTTACCGGCTCTTCGAAGAAAACCGTCGCACCCAAGACTTCGGTTCACGCAGGTCCACCAAACGAGACCCATATATTCCGCTGGATACGCTCACATACCGTGCGCTCGGAATTAGAGAAGGCGACCAGATAATCTGGTTTTGGATCGGGACCCACGGTGACTACGAGAGATTGCTTGGCTGAACGTTACGATTCCTCTAATGATCCACTACCGAAACGGCGGCAACTGCCCGTCTAGGAATTCATAGGCGCGGTTGAATTGGCTCTCCGGCCCGTATCCTTCTGATTCCGGTACGGAGATGACCTCGACATCCGGCGCCAGTCCGATTCTTCCCAGTATCTCGCCTGATGGGGCGTAACGACGGGACATCGGCATGTACAAGGCCGATCCATCGCTGAGTTCCACGAAGCCATAGGCGGAGGCGTCCCCAGCGGTAGTCACCCCGAACAGCGTCGCCCTTTCTGCGTCCTGCAAAGCCGCGGCCAAGATCTCCGCCTCGCGCGATGTCTGCCCGTTGACCAATACGATCATCAGGAGATCGTCCAGGTCCAGCCGGTCCTCGTTGGGGTCAATGGTGACTTCAGTGCGTCCACTGTTCTCGTCTTCCACATATCCGAACACCGTCCCCCCAGGCAGAAATTGTCCGGCAGTATCCTTCGCCGCTGCCGGTGAGCCGCCTGGGTTGGTCCGGATGTCTAGCATCAAGGCCAACATGTCGAACCGGTTCAGGGACTCCAAGGCGGAGAAAACCTGCTCGGCGGTGTTGTCGCGGAAGCGGGAGATACGTACGTATCCAATCCCACCGGGAATCAGTTGACTCGCCACTGATTGAAGTTCGATATCTCCGCGGAAGACTTCCAATGAGACGGGTTCTGCTTCTCCGTCCCTGATCAGTTCCAAGGCGACCTTCGTGCCCTTCGGTCCTGCCACCTGGTCGACTACTTCCTGAACGCTCTGACCCAGCACCGAAACGCCTCCCACCGCCGACACGATATCGCCCGGCAGGATTCCGGCGCTCTCGGCTGGGGAATCAGCGAAGGGGAACAGAACGATCATGCCATCTTGGGAGATCACTCTGGCGCCGATGCCCAGGTAGGTCCCTTCAATGCCGCCTTCCAGGCTTTCCTTGGCCAAGGGATACTGGGTGGCGTTCAGATACACGGACGAAGAATCACCCAGCCCGGCCAACATTCCCCCGACCGCCGTTTCGACGACCGTGGACGGGTCGAAATCGGGGTTCGACGCCTGGTAAAGTGCCATCGCTCGCCATAGGTCCAGCATCTCACCCGGTACATAGGCCGGAGCCTGGCCGCGCATCCGGCCGACATCGGTCAAGAATGGATAGGGAGTGATATCCAGCATCTCCATGACCCTGGCCATCGCTCCGGTAAGCACGGATTCGGGTTCCAGGGCCTCGGAACTAGCGTAATTCCGGTTGATCTCTTCCCAAGCCTCCCAGACAATCGCTAGACCATCAGAGGTCTTCTCGGGAGAATCTTCGGCGGCCGAAGATGAAGAGCAGGCCGCCAACGCGAGAATAATCAGCAGAACGGCGGCGAAGGCGATGAAACGAGGGAAGGATCTACGGTAGAACGGTAGTTTTTGCAACATATATTCTTGAATACGGATGTGCCTTGGCGGCGGGTTTTCGAGCGTCAAGGTTGCGGCCGGTTAATTGTATCAGAAGGGCCAAGATTCCTTGCCTGACAGATGGGGCCATCACACCGGCATTGCCAGCGGTTAACGTGCCTAGTACACTTAGCATAACGTCTAATTACGGCGTAGCTAGAACCAAAATCCCCCAGAGAATCAGGAGCCGGAAACATGATTAAAGTCTCGGTCTTATATCCCAACGAAGAGGGGAAGAAATTCGACCACGGGTACTGGACGACCACCCACCTAGAACTGGTACAAAGTCTGCTTGGCCCAATGGGCCTGGTGAACGGCGAGATGGAAAAAGGGGTGTCTGGCACCGACCCTAATGCACCGGCGCCATTCGTAGCGGTAGCCCACCTCTACTTCAACACCACCGAAGAGGTCCATGAGGCGTTCAAGACTCATGGCGGAGCAATCATGGGTGACATCGCTAATTACACTGATATCAAACCCCAATTCCAGATCAGCGAAACTCTACTCTGATCGTGACCAAAACCCGGTAGACGAAGGCGGCCCGGCGGTGGGCCGCTTTTTTGATTTGAGGAGCGAAATGGCATCGAGAGAGACGGGCGCAGCATTCGAGTTGTTGTCTGAACGGCTGATCAAAGACCACTGGGACTTCTACCCCACGGCCGGGTCGCGAATCGGCCGCCACGAGTACGACGGCCGCTTGCCCGATCTCTCGCCGGCGCAGAACACCCGCCGGGAAGGAGAACTGCGCCGCAGCCTGACCGAGCTTCGAGCGCTGGATGCAGACCGGCTGGACGAGTCGGGCCAGATGAGCTACCGGATGATGGAACTGTTTCTGCGCCGGGAGTTGTTCATCTTCAACGACCTGAAGCCGCTGGAGAATAACCCCATGCGGCACACCGGGTACCTGAACGTTAGCGGCTATATCCGCCGGGATTACGCCCCGCTGGAGGACCGCCTGCGTTCGGCGGCTTCGGCCATGAGGCAGGCGCCCGATTTCCTGGACATCCTGGACAAGGCGCTGGACGACACTCTCCCGTCCCACGTTGTGGACATGAGCGTGGAGAGCTATTCCGGCATGGCCCGCTTTTACCGCGTTGACTTGGCGGAAGCTTCCAAAGGCGTAACGGACCAGGAGATCTCAAGCGAATTTGACCGGGCCCGAGAGACAGGCGCGGCCGCATTGGACCGGTTCGTTGAACGCCTTAAAGCCCGAGGAAATTGCGGCCCGGAGGGATTCGCCATCGGGTCAGAGCTTTATTCGGGCATGTTAGCCACCGGAGAGGGCCTGGAAGCCCCTCTAAGCCAGATCGCGGCCATTGGACAGGCAAACCTGGAAGATAACCTAATGCGCATCAAAGATCTGGCCCAAAACATGGCGCCCGGCCGGCCGGTACCCAAGATAGTGGAAGAGATCGGCCGAAACCACCCACAGGCTCAGGAACTGATCCCGGAAACACGGAACATGCTGGAGGACATTCGCCAGTCGCTCATCGATCTCGATGTGATCAGCGTCCCATCCGAGGACCGTTGTCAGGTTATCGAAACGCCCACCTACATGCGTTATGCCTTCGCCGCCATGGACAGCGCCGGCGCCCTGGAAACGCAAGCCCGCGAGTCTTTCTACTACGTAACCCCAGTGGAAGATGACTGGAATTCTCAACAGAGGGAGGAATGGCTCTCCAATTTCAACTACGACACGCTGAAGATCATCTCCATCCACGAGGTCTACCCCGGCCATTTCGTTCATCATCTGCACAACCGCTACGGCCGCGAACTTCCGCTGGTCAACCGCGTGGCGACATCCTATTCCTTCACGGAGGGCTGGGCGCACTACACCGAGCAGATGATGCTGGAAACGAAGTACGGAGACGGGCAGCCGAATCTACTGTTGACACAACTGCTGGAGGCCTTGGTGCGCAACTGCCGGTACATGTGCTCACTCCGGATGCACACCGAAGGAATGACGCTGGACGAAGCCACCAGGTTCTTCATGGAGAACGCCTACATGGCCGAATTACCGGCCCGAAGGGAGGCCCTGCGAGGAACGTTTGACCCAGGCTACCTGAATTACACCCTGGGCAAGCTGATGATCTTGAAGTTACGCGAGGACTACCGGCGGGAGCAGGGGAGTGCCTACAGCCTCAAAGAGTTCCATGACCGCCTGCTTTCCTTCGGCGGCCCTGCTTTGCCCTTGCTGCGGCCGGCCCTGCTCAAGGAGCCGGGGGATTCGGCCCTTTAGACCCGGAAATTGATCTTCCGGAAGGCTTCGACGTATTCGAAGCCGGACCCCCCTTCCGACGGCTGAGCGCGTTCCCTGATGAAATCTTCGACCTCTTTCGGGTACCGGCCGCCCATCTGACTCTTGTGGGCCGCCACTGCCTTGGTCTTAACGGCCAGTGACTCCGTGATATCGATGGTGGTATCTGGCTGCTCGGTCCCCCAGAATAAAATGGTCGCCGTTTTGTGGGGTTCCAGTCCTTCGTCGCGCCATAGCTCCACGAAATGGAGGTGGTCACGGGCGCACGGGAATACAGCATCCAGCGTAACTTGCCCGGCTATCCGGTGGTCTCGGTGCCAGGCCAAGTTCTTACGGTACGGTTCGGGGCACAGCACAACGTCCGGCTGGACCTGGCGGATCTGACGGACCAACTCCCTCCGGAATTCGTGGTCATCCTCCAGAAAGCCGTCCGGGTGATGAAGCATCACCAGTTCTTGGACTCCCAAAATCTCTACGGCGTCGGCCTGTTCTTGCTCCCGTATCTTGGAGAGTTCATCTGAAGAGACGTTGGGATCTGTGGTGCCTTTGCCGCCGTCGGTGCAAAGGACGTAGCGCACGGTGGCGCCGTCGCCGATCCATTTCGCGATGGTCCCCGCGCACCAGAAATCGGCGTCGTCGGGGTGGGGAGTTATTACCAGAACTTTCCGGGGGGTCTCATCCATCTACCTGGGGCCTCCTAAGGTCCTTGATGAGGTCGCCGGCCGAATTGAATCTCGGCTATTGTTACGCTTTTGAGCCACTCCCGGCCGCCTTACGATAAACGGCACGAAGTGATTATGATTTCGACACAAAATAGTTATAGTCAGCGAATTATTGCATCACTGAAAACGAAAATCACAGGTATCGTGCCCGAATTGTGAAGGGGCAAATACTCTGCTACAATCGCCCGAAGCCGTCAAGCACGGATCCGCAGTCTTTGGCTTCAAACATTTCCGCTCGCCGCGCCCAAGGGCGTCGAAATTCGTCAGCTTGAGTTTCAACCATTCAGCTTTAGAGTTTACCAGTCTGGAAGACCCGTTTGCCAGTCGTTAACTACACAAACAATCACAATGCGGCCCTCGCCGAATTCGTCGCCTCCCACAGCAGCTCAAACAGCGAACTCTACGACTTATGTTTCAGCACATTTCAAGGCGTGCTCGGACAGCCAGGTCTTGCTCCAACGGATAATTGTTTCGTGTTGGAACACGCCTGCGAAGTTAAGGGCCTGGCGCTGGTCTTTCGGGAGTTCGCCATCAGCCGTTCGGTGATCGAGGTTATGACCGCCCCCGAGCTGGCCGGCAGTCTCGATGAACAGGAACTCGTGAAGAGGGCGGTGGCCCGGGCCGAAGCAGAGGGATTGGGCGTGGCCCACATATGTGTGCTGCCCGAATCGGGACGGGGCGAATTGCTGGAGCAGGTCGGTTTTTCCCAGGTCCGCACCTACCTAGACATGCTGTGGGTCCAAGACGAACTGCCATACCTGGAGCTTCCTCAGGGATATTCCGTGCGGTCGTTCCAGCCGGGAGACACACCATTACTGACCCGTGTCCAGAACGACGCCTTCACCGGGAGCTGGGGTTTCTCTCCAAACACCGAAGAACAGATCGAATACCGCGCCCACATGCCCAACACGTCTGAGTCTGGGATATTGTTCTTGTTCGAGGGCGATCGTCCCGCCGGCCATTGTTGGACGGTAATGGTCCCATCCGATAACGGCGTAAGGGGTGTCATCGGCATGATCGGCGTGGTGCCAGAATACCGGGGAAAGGGTGTGAGCCGCCACATCCTACATGCGGGAATGAAATATCTACGTTCGACCGGGCTGTCCGAGATCGGCCTGGAAGTTGACGGGAACAACAGGCCCGCCGTGGGCCTCTACAAGTCCACCGGTTTCAAGACGATAGGAGAGCGTCACTGGTTCGAGCGGGTCCTACCCGGCACCTGAAATCCAGAACGCTTAAATACCGTATCGAGCCGGATCCCTCCGGATATCACCACTCTCATGGCGTCCTCCACGCTCATATCCGTTCGCGTAACTTCTGAGGCGGATATGATGACCAAGAACCCAGACGACGGTATCGGTGTGGTTGGAATGTAGACCGACAGGACCTCTTCTCCGTTTGTGTCCAGCATGCTGGAGGTGATCAGTCCGATGGACATGATGCCGGCCCTGGGGTATTCGATCAGCACTACGCCCGCGTATTGCCGGCTGTCACCCAGGTCGCCGTTGCCGTCGTTGCCGTTTTGGTTTTTCGAGAGAATCTCGATCGCCATACGGGTGGTCCCGTAGATCCCCTTGACCAAAGGAATCACTTCCATCACCCGGTGGCCCAGGGAGATCAACCGCCGTCCGACCACTAGAGCAGCGAACAGGCCCAGCAAGTAGACCAGCACGATGAGGGCCACAAGTCCGGTCCCAGTTACTGAACGGCCGGGCAAGAGGTTGACCAGAGGCTCTAGCACCGGGTCCAGAAGATCGAAGAAGAACTTCAGGACTAGCACGGTGATGCCGATGGGTAGAATAACCAGCACGCCCGCGCCCAGGGTGCGCTGGAAGTGCAAAACCGGGCGGCGCAACGGGCCGAGACGATTCCGGCGGACGGCGCTGCCTACATCACGGGGTTCTTGGGTCAAGGTTTCCTCCGGGGCGGTGACCGTCGCCTGCCGGTCTGTTGTACAGGTACTGAGCCAAGGTTGTGGCAGGTCCGAGGCTAGGAAGAAGAAATCTTCAGGGAAGAACAGGCGGTTGGCCTGGTCCGGTTAATAGTTATTATCGCCTTTCGTGGGGTGACCGGTCAACACGGCGTACTCGTCCCAGACCATCGCGGCGACGTTGTCCCAGCCCATTCCTTCGGCACGTTTTCGGCCCGCCTCGCCCAAGCTTTGTTGCAGACCGTCACTGGAGATGATCATCTCAACAGAATTGGCGAAGGCGTCTGGGCACCGCCACGGTTTCAGATAGCCGGTGCTGCCGTGCTGAATGATGGTGGAAAGTCCCCCGACCCTGGTTGCAACAACTGGAATGCCGCAGGCCATGGCCTCCAGGGCCACCAACCCAAAACTCTCGTAATAAGAAGGCACCACGCAGACGTCGGCGGCATTGTAGTACAGGGGCAGTTCATTGTGGTCGACCTGGCCGACGAAGTCGATCTGGTCTTCCAAGTCCCGTTCCTTGGCCAGCAGTTTGACCCGGTCCATCTCCCCGTCGCCGTTCACATCGGCTCCCACCACCATCACCCGGACACCGTCTTCTGAGTCCATCTGTGCGGCGGTTTCTACCAGGAGCTCCAAGCCCTTCAAGGGTTCTACCCGGCCAACATACAGCAGGATCTTATCGCCGTTCAGGCCGAGCCGGTCCCGTGCCGTTTTCCGGTCAAGGGGCCGAAAAACAGAGAGATCGACACCGCAGGGCACCAGAGATATCTTGGCGGCGTCAGCGCCGTATAACCGCACCATGGCGTCCCGTTCGTGGGGACTGAAGGCGATAATCCGGTCAGCGGTGGCAATCACTTCGGCCTCGATAACCGGCCGCTCGGTCTGCTCCACTTCTCCGGCCCGCGACTGCATCTTCAGAAGGGCCAGGGTATGGAAGGTGACGAGATGGGGGACGCCCATCACCTTAGAAAGTTCGCGGCCGATCCAGGATGAAAGCCAATAGTGGGAATGGACCACGTCGTATTTCAGTCCCTCTTCTTCCCTAAAGGCGTTTACCTGCTCCAGAAATTCGGGAAGGTGGGCATATAAATCTCCCACGTGAGCGTCGGGCGGCCCAGCTTTGATATGTATCACGCGGACGTTCGGCCCAATAGTCTCGATGCGGTTGAAGACATCTGAGTGCTCCCGGGTGAAGATGTCTATCTGCATCCCCATATCGCCCAGGGCAGCCGCCAACTGCCGGACATACACGTTCATGCCACCCGACTTCCCCTGTCCGGGGGCCGCCAGTGGGCAGGCATGGAGCGTGATGAACGCTGCTCGCCTCACGCTCAATTCTTGGTTACCACCATCTGGTAAATGCTCCTCTGTTGTCCGCCAAGGTGCGCCTTATAAGGCTCCGGGCCGCGCAGGAAGTCAAAATAGTTAAGGCCCCGGTCTATGGCGTCCTTCAGGCACATCGCATTCAGCAAAAGGCCCACGCTAAAATAGGCATACTCGGGATCGTAGCCACTATTGTATAACAGGCGGGAGCCCCCGTAGTCAAAACACAAGGATGTGGCCACGGTGGCGCCGTCCTGGTCCAGAAAGAACAATTGGAGTTGTCCCATCTCGGCCATGCGTTGCGTGATGTTGTGAAAGAAGCGCTCCCGCTCCGGGGTCATGAACTCGTCTTTGTCTGCACGGCTCAAGCGCATCAACGTCAGAAACTCGCCCAGCCGCTCGGCAACCTGGGCCGGTTCTGACAGGGAATACCATTTCCAGTCGGTCTGGGAGTCCAACCTGCGCAATTTGCGGCGCAGTTCGTGGCGGTCTTTCTTGTTCAGCATGCCCAGGTACTCATCCCAGGTAGCGGGAAGATTGATGCCCGACGTAACGTCTTCTTGTTCGATCTCCACGGTATAGCCGAGGCCGCGGGCCATCTCAGGGAGGAGCTCAAGTGTCGGAGAGTTCTCCCGCAGCGAGTCGAGGCGCAACAAACTAACTTCCTGCTCTTCCATACACTCTAAAAGGGAACGGTAGAACCCCTCTTCGTGTCCGGGCCTGATGGGGAAGTCGTTGTAATCAAAGGTGTCTTGGCTGCCCACAAAGGTAACGGTGTTTCCGGACTTGGCAAGGGACGCGATGGCGGCCACGCCGCCGGACGCCCCGCCGGACGCCCCGTCAGTCCCGTGGTAGGAGAAACCGCACATGGTCCGGCCGTCTCCGAATGTATCCCACCATACTTTCTGCCATTGCGGAGTCAGGAACAGGGTGTCTGCCGGGCTATCATGAAGCACAGATTCCCATTCGGCTTCGATCTCTTGAAACGATGTGATCGGTGTATTCGCCACTATCTATTCACTATTTATTTTTATTTTTCTACCGGCTGTGCATCAGGGCTAGGAGGCCTTCCCGCCCTGACGGATAATTCTCGAATTCGCCGCGAGTCGCCGAAGTCAGCACCCGCGTTCCGGGTTTCTTAACGCCGCGCATGGCCATGCAAAGATGCTCTGCTTCGAGTTCGACAACCACGCCATCCGGTTTGAGAACGTTGAATATGGCGTTGGCGACGTCAGCGGTGAGCCGTTCTTGCACCTGAGGGCGGTGCGCCGCAATTTCCAGTGCTCTGGCCAGCTTACTTATTCCGGCGATCTTCCCGTTGGGCACGTAACCCAGACGGGCTTCGCCGAAAAACGGCAGCAGATGATGCTCACACACCGAATAAAAGACTAGGCCGTTCACGATAACCGGATCGTTGCCTTCGGCCTCGAAGACAGTATCGATCGCATCTTCGGTATCGATGCCGATACCGGAAAACAGACCTTCATACATCCGCGCGACCCGGTCAGGGGTGTTCAGCAACCCTTCGCGGGATGGGTCATCGCCAATTGCGGCCAATATCTCAGCCACCGCTTCTTTTATGCGCTGTTTTTGGACCGTTTTATTTGCCTCTATCCACCGATTCCAAGGGTGGCCGCTTCGATCGCCTCGATGTTCGCCTCGATCTCGATCGCCTGTCCTCCTGCGCTGCTAACCGCTAGATCGGGGTCTTTCAGACCGTTGCCGGTACAGACGCACACGATGCGCTTGTCATGGAGGTCCATCCCTTGGCGGTGCATCTTCACCAGACCGGCGAACGAGGCCGCCGACGCCGGTTCGCAGAATATCCCTTCCTGGCTGGCCAAAAGACGGTAAGCATCCAGTATCTCGTCGTCTGAGACCGAATCGATGACGCCTCCGGACTGGTCTCTGGCATCAACCGCGCCTTGCCAGGTTGCCGGGTTTCCGATGCGAATGGCCGACGCTATCGTCTGTGGCCGGGCCACCACCTCTCCTCTGACTATCGGCGCGGCGCCTTCGGCCTGGAATCCCATCATTCTTGGCAGCGTCTGGCTCCGGCCCAGGTCCATGTACTCTCGGAAGCCCTTCCAGTAAGCGGTGATATTGCCGGCGTTACCCACGGGTATGAACAGTAGGTCAGGGGCGTCGCCCATAGTATCCACAAGTTCAAATGCAGCTGTTTTCTGTCCCTCGATCCGGTTGGGGTTCACTGAGTTGACCAGAGTGACATCGTTGTTCTCTGTGAACTCACGGACCAACCCCAACGCCACATCGAAGTTTCCGTTGATCATGATGACTGTTGCGCCGTAGATCATGGCCTGGGCCAGCTTGCCCATGGCCACTTCCCCTTTGGGAATCAATACGAAGGTCGGTATGTCGCAATAGGCGCCGAAAGCCGCCGCCGATGCGCTGGTGTTGCCGGTGGACGCGCACATGATCGCCCGAGTGCCTTCTTCGAGCGCTTTGGCGATGGCCACCACCATGCCCCGGTCCTTGAAAGACCCGGTGGGATTACAGCCTTCCAGCTTGAAATACAGCTCCGGGCAGTCCAGTGTCCTTCCCAAGCGGTTGGACTTAACCAACGGGGTATCGCCCTCTCCCATTGTGATCATGGGGGTTTCGCTGGTCAGAGGTAGCAGTTCCCGGTAGGTGTTTAAGACCCCAGCACCCATACGCTTAACCCAAACTCCTGTTGGCTCGATTCTGCGCAAGTGAGGGCATTATTCTTCGATCCTGATCATGTTGCTGACCCGTCGGACCTGGTCCAGTCCGGCCATGGCTTTTAGGGCGTTCTGCATCGACGCTTCTTTGGCGGGATGCGTGGTGATCACGATCTCAGCGCTTTCGGTTTCCGGGTGAGTATCCCTTTGGAGTACCGCCGCGATGCTGATCTGCCCATCACCCAAAACCTGGGCGATCTTCGCCAGCACCCCTGGATGGTCGGCCACCTCCAGACGTATGTAATACCGCGCTTGGAGGTCCCCGATGGGCCGGACGGCTAATTCAGCTCCGTTGCCTGGTCTCTTTTCTTCTTGCGTTCCCGGTGGGGTGGCATGGTTCCCCATCCTGCGGACCACTTCGATCAAGTCGCCGACCACCGCGCTGGTGGTAGGCTCTCTTCCCGCTCCCATTCCATGAAACAGGACCTGCCCGCAGAGGCTGCCGTCAACCTCCACGGCATTGTACACTCCATCGACCTTGGCTAGCATATGTTCAGCGGGGACAAACGCCGGATATACGCGTAGTTGTACGGCGCCGTCTTCCAGGGTTGCGATAGCCAACGATTTGATGGAATATCCCAGTTCTTGGGCGTAGCGGAAGTCCTGGGGCTCAAGTTTGGAAATGCCTTCGCAGAAAACATCGGCGTGCTGGAAAGGACGCCGGTAGGCCAAATAGGCAAGGATGGTCAATTTGTAGGCGGCGTCGATGCCCTCGATGTCGTTGGTGGGGTCAGATTCGGCGTATCCCAGGTCCTGAGCTTCACCAAGAGCTTGCTCGAAACTGGTCCGTTGGTGGGCCATACGGGTCAGGATGTAGTTGGTGGTACCGTTGATGATGCTGCGGATGGAACGGATGTCATTGGCGGCCAGTTCATTCATCAGGCAGCCGACGATGGGAATACCGCCACCGACACTGGCTTCAAAGAGCAGGCTTGCACCGTTTTGCCGGGCAAGAGCCAACAGTTCCGGCCCTGATTTGGCCATCACCTCTTTGTTGGCGGTGACAACATGCTTGCCGGCGGCTAGGCTCTGCTTGAGATAACCTTCCGCCGGGTTGGTGCCGCCCATCACTTCCACCACAATGTGGATTTCAGGGTCGGAGAGGATGTCTTCCGCGTTGGTGGTCAGCACACCGGAAGGCAAGTCGATGTCTCTGGGTAGAGCCAGGTCGCGGACCAAGACCTTCTTCAGCTTTACCGAGCGGCCGGCCACGTCGGCGAGGGACGACCAACGGTCAAGGAGATGAGCCGCCACTCCTGTGCCCACAACGCCCAGGCCCATCAAGCCAACGTTGATCACATCAGGAATGTCGGAAGGCATACCGCTAGACGCCACCATATACCCTACTATCCTCCACCAAGGGGGTTGGGAATCCCAGGGAGTAGCTCGGGTACGGGGGTCGGTCGATCGATGCGCGGCGCGGTGATGAACACCTGATCAGTGACCCATTCGTACAACCTACTGTTGAAGTTCATCCGCACGAATCCTTGTTCGGTCCCCGAAACCAGGGCTTCACGCTGCCAAGCGTCCACCGACTCCCGCAGCAGTTTCGAACCCATTAGGCCGGTCATATCCCGCTCTTCGGAAGGTGCGAGCACCTTGATAAGGTAATAGGCCTCGTTGGTGAAGATCGGCTCGCTTACCTCGCCGGGCATCAGCGCTTCGATCTCGTCTTTCAGATTGCCAAAGACGTAGTCATCGAGATCTGGGAATGCGCCTTGAGGAACCCATCCAACGTAACCGTTGGGGTCGGCGAACTGGCTGGGAGAATTCAGCTCCTGAGCGATCCGAGTAAAGTCTTCATTCACCAGGCGCTGTTCCACATCGCCGATGAGTATTTGCCCGTCGGTCGGGAGTTGGATCCATTGGATCTCTACGTGCTGTTGGCGTTCTTCAATGGCCTGCGTCAAGAAGCCCGCCAGAGCCTGTTGGGCAAGCTGTTCTTCGATGATAACCCTGAAATCCCCGTCCGATAATCCGGTGGCCGTCAGGTAACCTGAATAGTTGTCTTTGAATTCCCGTTCCAGTTGTCCTGGATCGGTTTCCTGTCCTGAGGCCGCCGTCGGAACGAATTGCCGCCGGAGTTCCTCTTCGATATCGGCGTCGCTGATACTGATACCCAAAGATGGGGACCGCTGGCGAAGTATCTCGGCGTCAATCAAGTTTTGTAGGTACTCGAATGGGACAGTACTCAGGTTCACCTGGCCGCCCTGGTAGCGGTTGACTCCCTGCAGGACTCTGATGCGTTCTACCAAGTCGCTCATGTTGAATTCCACGTTGTTAACGGAACCGGCCCAAACTCTGGGCGGTTTGAAGAATTCTTGGTAATAACCGAACGCGACCACCCCTACTATGACGAGTATCAAGGCGGATCCGATTCCAAAACCGACCCGGCGCTGTTTGCGTTCGGCAACGATTTTGGGATCTTCCTGCGGGGCGGGTTCTTCTCCGTGAGCTCGTTGCTGGGCTCGCCTGCGGCGGCGGCCGCCTCTGCCCGAGTTTGCAGCGCCGAACCTTCGGAGCCAGGGAAATGGCATTGTCTACCTCGACGAGCCTTGGGTGGAGATGGTGAGGGGATCGGCGGCGTGGCATGGCGCCTGCGCCGCCGGGTCTTTCAAGTTAGGGCCGCTTAGGTCACGGCTTAGTGTCGTCCGGGTCCGCTTAGCGGCGGATACCGCCGGAATAGGCGTGGTAGGCGACAAAAGGCACCAACGCGATCTGCCTGGCCCGCTGGATAGCAGACCGAAGGGCACGCTGATGTTTGGCGCAAACACCGGTGCGGCGCCGGGGTTCGATCTTGGCCCGCTCGGAGACGAACCGCCTGATCTTATCGATGTCTTTGTAATCGATGTGGGTTACTTTTTCGACGCAGAAGGCGCAGACTTTGCGCCGGCGTACGAATCGACCTCGAGGGCGTCCACCGGGGCCGCCGGGCCGTCCGCCTGGCCGGCCACCGCCGCCTCCCCCACCGAATCTTTGTGGTGGTCCGCCTGGTCCTCTGGGGGCTTCTGTCGTCATGCTGGTTTTAGTCCTTTATTTTCGCTGCCACGATCAAATTAAAATGGCAGGTCGTCTACCGAGTCGAATTCCGGGGCTTCGTCCGCCGCGGCGCCGACGCCCGATTCGTATGGGGCTGATGCAGGCGCACCGCCTCCGTCTCCGCCTCTGCCGCCCAAGAATTGGACGTCATTCAAGAATACATCGATGGAAACCCGGGTCTGGCCGTCGCGGCCTTCATAGGTGCGGCTGCTCATGCGGCCTTCGATGTAGACCTGCTGGCCTTTAGTCAGGTATTGGTTGCACGTCTCGCCCAACTTCCCCCAGGCGCTGACATTGAACCATTCTGTTTCTTCTTTCTGTTCTCCCGCGCTGGTGGTATACCGGCGGCTGGATGCCACGCTAAACGAGGTTACCGCTTGACCATTGGGTGTGTACCGCATCTCTGGGTCCCTGCCCAGATGTCCGATGACAATGATCTTATTCACGTCTGCCTCCCTTCTACTCCTCGCTTTCCTCTGGCTTCGGCGCTTCCTCGGCGGCCGGTTCTTCTGGCTCTTCTTCCGGACCGTTGCTGCTCTCTTCCGCGGCAGCTTCAGGCTCTTCGGCCGGGGCCGGTTCTTCAGCTTCCGGTTCGGCCTCCGCTGCTGTGGCTTCTTCTTCCGCCGTTGCTACCGGTTCCTCCGCAGCATCTTCAGATGCTGGGGCTTCTGCTTCGGGAGCGGCGTCCACAGCCTCGGCTGCTGGGGTTACGCCATCGGCGGGTGGGGCGGCCGCTGGGGCCTCACCATCAACAGGGGCGGGAGGCACCGGTGAGCCGTCCGGTCCGACAGGAGCCGGCCGGGGCGGTGCAGGCCGGATGGCCCGGGCCGCAGCTGCCGCCTGCGCAGCAAGTTCTTCTTCCGGCAGGGTCGTAGTTACCAGAGAGCGAAGTACTTCGTCGTCTACTTTTAAGAAGTTCTCCAACTCGATGTTGAAAGATCGCTCGGTGGCGAAGCGGGTTAGGTGGTAACTACCCTCCAAAAACCGGTGCTGTCCCTTGCGGATGGGGTACGCCAGTCGGCGTGTCCCCCATTGTTCTTCGTGACTAATCTCGGCTTCCCGGGTGGTGATAAACCCCTTTATCTTGTCCCAAGTCTCGAAGACTTGCTCTTGGTTCAGCATCGGACTAAGGACAACTAACAGTTCATAATGGCGCAAGCGGTACCCCTTGATAATTTACACGAAGATGTATTGCGAAATTCAGAATCAAATGCAGGATCACACAATCTTTGTGATTATAGCATCGGGTCTCGCCTGGCTCAACAGGGTGTTTATCAGTGATCTATGCCTGGCACGGCGAAGCGGGAGGTCAACTCCTTGACCTTGACCGATACTTTGGCGTGGGCTTCTTTGTCTTCAACATCGGCCAGCACCTTGATGAGCATGGCCGCCACCTGCTTGGCCTCGGCCTCTTCCATGCCCCGGCTGGTGATCGCCGGGGTGCCCAGGCGCAGTCCGCTGGTCACTCTGGGCGGTTGCGGGTCATAGGGGATCGCATTCTTGTTGGCGATGATTCCCACCGACTCCAGGGCCCGCTCGGCCTGTTGGCCCGTGATGCCCAGTGGGGTCACGTCCACCAGCACCATGTGATTATCGGTGCCTCCGGATACCAGTCTCATACCGGCCTCGGAGAGCTCCGCCGCCAGTACTTTGCAGTTGGCCACCACCTGATGCGCGTAGCGGGAGAACTCGGGTTTCAACGCTTGGCCGAAGCAGACCGCTTTACCGGCTATGGACTGCATCAGCGGCCCTCCCTGGGTGAACGGAAACACGGCGAAATCGATTTTCTTGGCGAGGTTTTCGTCGCAGAGTATGAAGCCGCCCCTGGGTCCGCGGAGGCTTTTCTGGGTGGTCGAGGTGACGATGTTGGCATGGGGGAAGGGCGAGGGATGGGCGCCGCCGGCGATCAAGCCGGCGATATGGGCCATATCCACCATCAGTAGTGTGTCCACGCTGTCGGCGATGGCGCGGAACCGGGCGAAGTCCAAGACGCGGGGATAAGCGCTGCAGCCGGCCACTATGAGCTTGGGTTTGTGCTCCTTGGCCAGACGCTCGACCTCATCGTAGTCGATGGTCTCGGTATCCTTGTTCAGGCCGTAGGGCACGAAGTTGTAGATCTTGCCGGAGAAATTAACGCTGGCGCCGTGAGTCAGATGACCGCCGTGGTCCAATTGCATCCCCATCACCGTGTCGCCCGTCTCGAGAACGGCGAAGTAGGCCGCCATGTTGGCCTGGGCGCCGCTGTGGGGTTGAACGTTGGCGTGCTCGGCGCCGAATAATTCCTTAACCCGGTCGATGGCAAGACTCTCAACTATGTCCGCATTCTCGCACCCACCGTAGTAACGGCGGCCCGGATATCCCTCGGCATACTTGTTGCTGATTACGCTGGCGCCAGGCTCAAGTACGGCCTTACTGGCGTAGTTCTCAGAAGCGATCAGGACGATGCAGTCCCGTTGGCGTTGGTCTTCGGCTTCTAGGGCTCGGGCGACATCGGGATCTTCGTCGAATAAGACGGACATGCATATCTCCTGGATGGTGGTTGATTGACGGGGGAAACCGGTAGAATTCTAACAGGTTATGTCTGCTGGACGACGTAATATCCACGAGTGATTCACGCCCCACGGAACCGTGGTTCTAGCGGTAGTGTACGATGGGGTTTCAGGGGTGTCAACGGAGATCGGTCAACCGATTTGCCGCTGGTAATCCAGTCATGTAAAGTAACCGCCTAAAGCAATTAATCATGGCGGCCGGCTGAAGCAATCATCACACGTAGGGAGAATCACGAATCGATGTCCACAGATTCAGACCATCCGGACATGCCCAGCACGGTTGAGCGCATGCTGCGGCCGGAACGGGCGGAGACACTGGACCCGTTCCGCGTCATGAGCCACTGCCCGATCAACTCCAGGGACACGGTGGCCGACATCGGCTGCGGACCCGGATATTTCACCCTTCCATTAGCCAAGTATTTGATCCACGGGAAGGTATTCGCCTTAGATACCTCTGACGAGATGGTCCAGGCCTGCCAAGAAAGAGTAGATAAGGCACGCCTGGGCAATGTCGAAGTCATGAGATGCGAAGAGTACGATTTTCCGGTGGAGGCCGGCGTGGCGGACGGCCTTTTCATCTCAGTGACCCTGCATCACCCAGAGGACAGGGTGCGTTTCCTGAGCGCCGCCAAAGAGATGTTGACGCCCGGTGGCTGGTGTTTCATCGTGGAATGGCAAAAGGCAGAAACAGAGTCTGGCCCGCCTCAACAGGTGCGGATCACTACGGACGAATTACGCCAGATCGCCAAGGACAGTGGATTCAGGTTCCAGAGCTCGCTTAATCTCAACTCGGACTACTTTGTGGCAACGCTGATCAACCGGCGCTAACCGGGTGGCAGGTCTGAGTTCGGGCGGCTGTGGCCCTCGGGATGGCTGGTTTGATGTAGGGCCTGAATCAGTCGGCCGGTATCACCGGCAGCAGTATGTGGGATGGCCGTGTCTCGTCGTGGTAGACGCTGTTCAGTGCGGTTATTCTCACCGGCGATGTTCCGGGGTTCTCTCCCGTGTTTCCATTCACATCGAACCTGGGGAAGTTACTTGAGGATATGTCCAACCGGATGCGGTGCCCCTTCACGAATAGATTTGATATAGGCAGCAGTCCCAATTCGATCTGGTAGACCTTTCCCGGTTCCATCAATTCCGTGCGCTCCCACGAGTCCCGGAATTTCACACGCAGGATTCCATCTGTCAGGTTTAGGGCGTATCCCTCTGGGAAGTCCTCGGATGGTGGGTAGACGTCGACCAGCTTGGCGGTGAAGTCGGTGTCCACGGCGCTGGACGAGATCCAGAGTTGGACCGATACAGGTCCGGTGACCTCTAAGTCTTCCACCAGCGGTTCGGTCTGGAACACCAAAACATCCGGCCGGGTAGCCAATGGCAGGTACGGCTCCTCCGAGCCGAAGAACTCCTCCGACTCCTTCTGGTCAAATCCGCCCGCTGCCATCACCGGCTGACCGGACGATATGTTGCCTCCGACCGTGGGCACGGGATGATCCGGGTCGAACAGATAAGTATCCGGCGGATGGGGGCCTTCGGGAAGCTGGGTGGACAGACCGCCGTCGGGCTGCAAGTAGAACGGCGTGTTCACCGCGCGCGCCAGAGGCCATTCATTCTCGCTGCGCCAGCGTCCGCCGTGTTCCAACCGCTGCTGGGAGTTCTTGCGCCCCGACCCGCCGCCCATTACGAACAACATCACCGGCGCTTGCTCCTCCCAACCGTTGTCTTCTCCTTTGAGCCAGCGGTCGAAGAACCGCAGACGCAGATGGTTGAAATCGGCCGCCAGATGCTCGATGATGGCCGACTGGCCGAAGTCCACGTTCCCGGAGTAAGTCACGGAACGGGCCCCGTGGGTCCACGGCCCCATCAGCAGCGACACCGGTCCTTTCTTGAAGCCGGAAAGGGCGACGTAATTATCCGTGGCCGTCCTCGAATATGGGTCATACCAGGCGCTCATATGGACTTGAGGCACATCTGAGAACGAATCGTAATATTCTTCGGCACAGAGCCCTATCTGCTTCCAATAATCATCGAAAGTCTCCCGGGCCCAGATGTCCAGCAGATAATCCTCGTAGTCGGGGGTCCATTGCAGCGGCGAGTGCCCCTTCTTCCAGGGCAGCTTCTTGAACCAATCGAAGATATTCTGGGACTCGATGGCCGCCCCGATTACATCGGGGTCGGCATGAGCCTCACGGCTCTCCACAGCCTCTTTGTAGGCCCAGGTCAACTGGCGCAACTCGAAGGCTCCACCGTTGCGGCAGGCATTCAGGAATGCGTTGGAGAACCCGCCTGAATCGAGCCACATGCAGCCCAGGTTCGGGGGATTCAGGCAGGCGGCAGCAGCCTGGGTGTGGGCCGAGTAGGACAGCCCGTAAGTGCCTACCTTGCCCTCGTGCCAGGGCTGCTTGGCTAGCCACGCCAGCGTGTCAAAACTGTCTTCGCCCTCATCGGTGTACTTGGTGAAGCCGCCCTCCGAAAGATAACGGGCCCGGCAGTCCTGAAGCACCGTGACGTACCCGTGGGAGGTGAAGAACAACGCCTCCAGCGCCAAGTCCTCCCTGGTCTTGCTGTAGGGAGTGCGCTGGAGCAGAACCGGGAACGCCCCGTCCAGAGCAACGCCGGCCTTTGCTGGCCTGTAAACGTCGGTCGCCATCCGTACGCCGTCACGCATGGCGACCATGATGTTGGACTCGGTATGGATTTCATATCCGCCGGGCATTGGCAAGCTCCCGATCGATCGCTGGATGGGCTGGGCGGTTCAATTCTATGGGCGCGATTGCGCAGCCGCAACCGGGCCTGGAAACGCGCCAGATTATGTTGACACGATATAGGCGTCATCCTATAGTTAGGGCGACGGTCGCGGCCGAACTCGTCCACGCCTATTCCATGACTGTCTAACCACTCCTAAAAACAGTAATCACTCCCCTTGGAGGTGCCCCTTTTGGCAGACGATTTTGATGTATTGATCGTTGGCGGAGGCGTTGCGGGCATGACCGCCGGGATGTACGCCGCCAATTACGGACTGCGGACGGGCATCGTAGAGCAGATGATGGGCGGCGCGTCCATCATCAACATCGAAAAGATCGACAACTTCCCCGGCTTCCCTGAAGGGATCTCCGGCGCAGAACTGGGGCCGGCGGTGATGGAACAGGCCATGAACGCCGGGGCCGACTTCATCATGGGCGAGACCGCAAAGATCGCCAAGGACGGCGACTACCGGATGGTCATGAGCGACGCCGGACAGTTGCGGGCCAAAGCCGTGATCATCGCGGCAGGCTCCACTCTGCGCAAATTGGGCATTCCCGGAGAGGACGAGTTCTTCGGCAGGGGCGTCTCCCAATGCGCGACTTGCGACGGCCCTTTATACATGAACCAGGTCGTCGCAGTGGCGGGCGGCGGGGACTCGGCCGCCGACGAGGCCTTAACCCTCACCGAGTATTGCGAGCGTGTTTTGTTGGTCCACCGGACCGATAGCCTCAATGCCCAGCAGGCGTTGATTAACCGGGTGGGCGACAACCGCAAGATCGAAGTGGTCTGGAACACGGTCATCGAAGAGGTGTTGGGCCAAGACACCGTCACCGGACTTCAGATGCGCAACGTCGTCACCAATCTGGAGAACGCCATGGAACTCTCTGGGTTGTTCGTCTACGTTGGCCTTGAGCCCAACTCAAGCATCGTGGAAGGGCTTCTTAAAACCGACAACGCCGGCCACATCCCAACGAATGTTTCCATGGAGACCGAGGTGCCGGGAGTGTACGCCGTGGGCGACCTGCGGCAGAATTCTTCTTCCCAGTTGGTCTCGGCCGCCGGCGACGGCGCCACGGCGGCCGTCGCGGCCTTCAAGTACATCTCGTCCAAGAACTGGAATTAGGGGGAGGCGATATGGACCTGGTTGACGAGCAACTGCAAAACAGCAAGACCATCGCAGTGGTTGGCCTATCGGGCGACCCGGATCGGATAAGTTTCCGCGTTACCCGGTACATGCAGGAACAGGGTTACCGGATCATTCCGGTCAACCCGATGATCGAAGAGGTACTTGGCGAGAAGAGCTACCCCGACCTAAAGTCGGTCCCTGAGCCAATCGACATGGTGAACATCTTTCGCCGGTCCGAGTTGGTGGCGCCGGTGGTCGACCAGGCCATCGAGATCGGCGTCAAATACATCTGGATGCAAGACGGCGTGATCAACCCCGAGTCCGCGGCTAAAGCGGAGGCGGCCGGCATCCCTGTGATCATGGACGATTGAACCCTCCGCCAACACCGCCGCCGGTCTGGCGGCCAACAGGCTGAGGGCAACCGGAGCTAGAACGCCGTCTCAAGTTTGGTACCGGTAGCTCCCGAATTATGTAGGAGTCGGCAACTGTAAATCTGGTTGTCCCCCTATCGTCATTCCTGCGAAGGCAGGAATCCAGATTTGTTGCGATAGCCAATCTTCATCACGCGGGAAATCCCTGGATTCTGGCCTTCGCCAGAATGACGGGTGAGGCGTGAACTGGGATAGGTGGCGTCAGGTCCATATTCGGCCTTACCTATAGACAATCTTATATTAGAATGATTATCATCTAGCGAACAGCAACCCCATCTACCAGCCTGGAATGTTCTGAGCAGGTTGCTTTGACCTAACAGGTTTCCCCTAGACTCGAGAATTTTCGCGGAAGGAGAGATTCCGATGGCCAGTCCTGATGTCGAGCTGATGGCTCACCTAATGCGCCGCGCCGGATTCGGCGCAACCTACGAAGAGCTGGAAGAGTACGCCGCCAAAGGCTACGAGGCCGTGGTGGACGAGCTGCTCAGCCCCATGGAGCAGCCGGACCTGGAAATGGACATCCTGGAGCGTTATTTCATCGACTGGAAAGAGATGAACGCCCTGGAGATCAACCAGGCTTATCTCACCTACCGCATGATCAATACCAAGCGCCCGCTGCAAGAGAAGATGACCCTCTTCTGGCACGGTATCTTCTGCGTCGGCAACTCCAAGTGCGAGCACGGCCGCCAGATACAACAGCAATTGGACATGTTCCGGGAACTGGGGATGGGCAGCTTCCCCAAACTGCTGCTGGCGCTCTCCGTCGATCCGGCCATGGTGTTTTACCTGGACAACTGCATGAGCCACAAGGACGCCATCAACGAGAACTTCGGTCGGGAATTGCTTGAGCTGTTCGCCATGGGCGTTGGCATGGACGGCCACGCCAACTATTCTGAAGACGACGTTAAGGCGTGCGCTCAGGCCTTCACCGGCTGGACCATCGCCAACGCCATCCCCAGATATCCCTACGGCCGCTTCGAGTCCCAGTTCGCCTTCAACGCAGCCGACCACGATTACGGCGAAAAGACGTTCCAGGGTGAGACGGGCAACTTCAACGGCGAAGACATCATCGAAATCATCGTGAAGCAGCCCTCCGCCGGCCGGTTCATCGCCCGCCACTTGTATAACTTCTTCGTGGCCGATGAGCCCCAGATCCCATCCTGGCAAGGCACTCCTCCCCGGGACATGGACGCCATCAAGGAGATGGAGGATGCCTATTTCGAGTCGGGCTACAACCTCACCGCCATGCTGCGGGTGATGTTCAACTCCGACTGGTTCAAGAACGCCCGCTTCGAAAAGGTCAAGAGTCCCGCCGAGACCGTGGCCGGGACCATGCGTTTGGTGCAGGACTTCACCAGCCCCAAGCCGGGCCTCCACCCCATCGCCATGGAGATTCGATACATGGGCCAAGACTTGATGAACCCCCCGACAGTCGAGGGCTGGCACACGGGCCAGGAATGGATCGACAGCGGCACTCTGGTGGAGCGCATCAACTTCACAGCCGACCAGATGGGCAACACGGACCTCCCCGGAGTGAAGGCCATCATTGAACGCATCAGTTCCGAGGACGTAACCGACCCTTCAGCGCTGCTCGACCGCTGTCTGGACATGGTGGGAGCTTATGCCCTGCCCGATGAGACCCGCGCCTACCTGGTGGAACACATCGGAAAGTCCGGTGACCTGAAGCCTGGGACCGAGTCTTACGGCGGACAGATCGCCCAGACCCTGCAGCTAATCGTAGCCACCCAGGAGTACCAGTTCGCCTAGGCGGACAGAATTTACCCGACGACTAGGCAGAAAAGTAACTCCGAGGAGGACCCATCAAATGACATCAACAAGGAAAGACCCGGTCTTGGCCGTCTTGCAGCTCTCCGGCGGCAACGACGCCTTGAACACCATAGTCCCCTATGCCGACCCTCTATATTCCGACAACCGGCCATCGGTCCGGGTGTCCGAAGACCAAGTGCTGAAGATCGACGACCACATCGGGTTCAACCCCGCCTTGGGTCCGATCAAAGACCTATTCGATCAGGGCAAGCTGGCAATAATCCTGGGCGTGGGCTACCCCAATCCCAACCGTTCCCACTTCCGTTCCATGGACATCTGGCACACCTGCGAGCCGGAAAAGGTGGGCAGTGAGGGCTGGCTGGGCCGCGCCATCCGCGACCTCGACCCCCAGGGTGAGAATGTCCTGACCGGCGTGAACTTCGGACGGGGCCTACCCCGCTCGTTGGCGGCGCCCGGAGTGCCGGTCGCCTCGGTGGGCAACCTGGAGACCTACGGCGTCCTCACCGGCATCGACGACGACCAGAGGGACGAGGCTCTGGACATCTTCTCCCGCATGTACTCTCCCGCCATGGGCCGCGGCCAGGTGATGGACTACCTGTCCCACACCGGCATGGACGCCCTTAAAGGCGCCGACATTCTCAGCACCGCGCCTGAGAAGTATTCTTCAACTATCGAGTACGGGAATGATTCAGTCGCGCAGTACATGAGGAACATCGCCCAGACCCACATAGCCGGGTTTGGCACCAGGTTCCTTTACACCACCGCCCCCTACAACAGCTTCGACACCCACGCTGGGCAAATGGTCGGACATTCAGCCCTCTGGGGCCAGGTTTCCGCCGCTGTACGTGACTTCCAAGCCGACCTGGTCGAGAACAACGCGGCTGACAATATGACGCTGTTGGTCTTCACCGAGTTCGGCCGCCGCGTGCACGACAACGGCTCCGGCACCGACCACGGTTCGGGCGGGATCGCATTTGTCGTAGGCGAGAACGTCAAAGGCGGAGTCTACGGCGAGTACCCGTCCCTGGAAGAGAGCAAGCTGCTGGAAGGCGACCTCCACTTCAACAACGACTTCCGCGGCCTGTACTCCACGCTGCTGGAAAAATGGATCGGCATCGATGCCAAGCCCATCGTTGGTGGGGAATTCGAGCAGATGGCGTTTCTTTAAGCCCTGGCCCAGAAGAGTCAAGCAAGCCGTAACCGTAAATCGAAAAGAGGTAATGATGGCTACTGCAGCATTGGGGGTATCCCTTCAATACAGTCATAGCATCGGGCGCGGAGAGTTCTCCGGCCCCGGATTCCGCAACCCCGTGGCCATGGCCCGGGGCGCCGACGACTCCATGTATGTGGTCAACCGGTCCTACGAGTACCGGCCCGACGGCAAGCGGATCACCATCTGCACGGTGGACGAAGAATACATCGGCGAGTTCGCCCGTGGCGTCCACACCGCCGGAGTGACAGACATCGTCACCGAGGACGGCTCCCTCATCTGGCCCACTAGCGTGGCGTTGGACCAGGCGGGCAACGTTTATGTGGCCGATGAGTGGCTGAACCGCATCTCCATCTTCACCAAAGACGGGGAATGGGTCGGCAAATGGGGCACTGAAGGCGCCGGCGACGGCAAGATCAAGAGCCCTTCCGGAATGGTCTTCGACGCCGCCGACAATCTGCTGCTGGTTGATAGCCAGAACAACCGGGTCCAGAAGTTCACCAAGGACGGCGAGTTCATCTCGTCCTTCGGGAGTCAGGGTTCCGGCGACGGGCAGTTCAACTTGCCGTGGGGCATCGACGTCGATGGCGAAGACAACATCTACGTTGCCGATTGGCGCAATGACCGTATCCAGAAATTCACCAAGGACGGCGCGTTCCTGATGGCTTTCGGCAGCTCAGGGAATGAGCCCGGCGAGTTCAACCGGCCAACCGGCGTGGCTGTGGACCGGACCGGCATGATCTATGTGGCCGACTGGGGCAACGACCGCATGCAGATGTTCGACCCGGCCGGCAAATTTGTGACGCTGACCACCGGCGACGGAACTATCTCCAAGTGGGGCAAAGACAAGTTGGACGCCAACGGCGAGATGTGGAAAGAACGGGAGATCGCTCAGGGCATCGAGCGGGAGAAGGACTTCTGGGGTCCGGTGGCCGTGACCGTGGACGACCAAGACCGGGTGTTCGTGGTCGAGTCCTGCCGCAACCGCATTCAGGTCTACCGCCGGCAGGAGCCCATTTTCAAGGGAGGCGGACGGCTCTAGGAGCTGTCAGGTATCAGCTTTCAGCGGTCAGCTATTTAATCAGCTATTTAAAATGAGGGGCGAAACTTGTCCCCCTTCCGGTTATCAACGCAAATAAGGCAGCAGTGTTTTGACTACACAGGACGAACTTGGCGCCCAACTAAAAACATTGGGGATCAGACTTACGCCGCAACGGTTGGCCATCGCCGAAGTTGTGGTCAACTCGGGCGATCATCCTTCGGTGAAGGAGATCTACGGTCGAGTCAAGGAGTTCTTCCCCTACGTAACTCTGGCCACGGTCTATTCCACACTGACCGTGCTGGAGAACGCGGGAATCGTCCGTGAACTACCGTTCCAGAAGCAGTCCCGCTACGACGCCAATCTTTCGCCGCACGCGAACCAGGTCTGTGTCGGCTGTGGAAGCGTCCATGACGCTGAAGTGGGCCAAGAGATGGTCGCCGACCTGCGCAAGCGATTGGAAGACTCTACAGATTTCCAATTCACCGGACAGCGCGTCGACTTCTACGGCTGGTGCCCCAACTGCGCCAACCGCCGCGACCGCCGTTCGGACACTCCAGCGGAGTAGCCGGTCCCGTATTCGGGTTAGCTCCGCCTAACTTCGGTCGTGCGGTCTCCGTCTATATTCGGACCGGCCCTGGGGATTGTAATTCTAGGACAAGAGCCCTGAACGTCCGTCTAAATGTCCCCTTGGGTGGCCTCCCGTTTCGCATGTCCTTGCAATTTCACGCGGCGGTGACAAATTCATCACACCAACCGAGCAGCAGCCTCTTGGTACCTTCAAAGCCGATGCCATCAATCCTGTGTTGTATCGAAGATATATCCACTCGTTCAACAAACGTTTTGAATTGCTCTTTCGACCAGGCCGCCCTCAGCCCAATCAGCGCCAGACACATCAGTGTAACGTGGGGTTGCTCTTGGCGAAGTTCTTCTTGGAAGATTTCGACGGCCCGGTCTTGAATGATGATCGACTCCAGGTGCCCGGTGCCCTTGAACTCTTGGACCGCTTTGCCTAGCTTGATCTCCATCTTTGGGTGGCTATCGGCTTTCTCCCGCAGTATCTGGCTGGCGCCCAGTTGGTCGTTGAATTCGATCACCGTGACTTTAGTGGCGAACTTGGTCAAGAACAGTCCCTCTTCGACGCCGCTATTACCGCCGCCCACCACGACCACTTCCTGGTCTTTGTAGAACGGGCCGTCGCAGGTGGCGCAGAAGTGGATCCCGGCGCCGATCATGTCTTCCTCGCCCGGTACTCCCAGCCGGCGGTACCGGGTCCCTGGCGCCAGCAACACGGCATTGGAACAGTATTCATCCCCCGACTCGGTGGTAATCAACTTGTGATCGCCGTCGGTCATTATTCCGGTCACTGTCTGGGCCGGCAGTATCTCCACGCCGAACCGCTCGGCATGGGCCTGCATCTGTTCTGCAAGCTCGCCGCCGCCGATACCCTCCACGAACCCGGGATAGTTGTCGATGCGCTCGGTGGTCCCCCCCTGGCCACCGATCCCGCCCTTCTCGATGACTAACGTCTCGATCCCCTCTCGGGCGGCATATAGGGCCGTGGTGAGCCCGGCGGGGCCGCTGCCAACAATCACCAAGTCGTAGTATTCTCGTTTTGCCTTGGGGCTGATGCCCAATTTGGCCGCCAATTCGGCGTTGGACGGCTCCACCAATATCAAACCGTCTTCGAAGATTATGGTGGGAATGATCTGCTTGCCGTCGTTCAGTTCCTGGACCCGCTTGCGGCCTTCTTCATCTTCGTCGATATCTACCCAGTTGTAGCGGACGCGCTGCTCCCCGAGAAATTGCTTCGACTGCCGGCAATCGGGGCACCAGGGCGCTCCGTACACGGTTATCTTGGATTGTTCCATTGGGCCTCCCCCTGCGCCACTCTGCGATCTGTAATGTTGGCGCTGCTCAGGATTTATGATGCCGGTGGGGCGGGGAAGGTTCCAGTCAGGTCGCTCTAGGCGGGTAGATTGACGATATCCACCGGCTCGACTGGGTCAGCCAGATCAAAGCCGAAAATCTTAGAGTAGAAATACAGCTCGGCCTCGAGAGCCCTTTTGATATTCTCGGCCCGCCGGAACCCGTGCTGTTCCCCTTCGAAGGGGATGTACGCTGTGGGTAGACCCTTGGCGCGTACGGCGTCGAACATCATCTCCGCCTGTTTCGGCGGCACGATCTGGTCCTCCAGGCCTTGGAATAAGATGAGAGGGCAGGACAAACCCTCCGTGTGGTTGATCGGCGAGCGCTCGCGGTAAAGGTCCCGGCGCTCCGGGTAAGGGCCGACCAGCCCGTCAAGATAGCGGGCCTCGAACTTGTGGGTCTCCTTGGCCAGGGCTTCCAGGTCGCTCACGCCATAGTGGCTGGCGCCGGCTTTGAAGACGTCTTTGAAAGTGAGGGCCGCCAGGGTGGTGTACCCACCGGCGCTGCCGCCGTCGATGGCCAGCCGGTTTTCGTCTGCTTCGCCTTTGGAGACTAGATGCAGCGCCGCGTTGCAGCAGTCATCTACGTCCACGATGCCCCAAGCACCGTTAAGCCGCTCCCGGTACGCACGGCCGTAGCCGGTGCTACCGCCGTAGTCCACGTCCAGCACTCCGATGCCCCGGCTGGTCCAGAATTGGATACCCAGATTCAAGGCAGTGGACGCGGCGCCTGTTGGACCGCCGTGGCTCTTCACCAGCAGCGGTGGCTTCTCTCCGGCGGGCCCTTGGAAATCGTTGTTCTTGGGCGGGTAGAAGAAGGCGTGGGCGGTCTTGCCGTCTTCGGTGGGAAACTCCACCGGCTGGGGCTCGGAAATAAAGCCAGGCTCGACCTCTAGATCGTGAGACTTTCTGAGTTCCCGCCACTTGTTTTCGGCTAGATCGTACAGCACCAGGGTCATAGGGAGAGACGGCGCCCCGGCGATAAACACTACCTTGCCTCCACCAGCTTTGAGGTCGCCCCGGCCCATCTCTGAGAAAGGTGTTTCCACGGCCAGCAACATTCCCGACTCGATGTCCAGCGTGGCGATCTTCCACGCGCCGTTTTCGACGTAACTGCAGGCGATCAGTTCGGCGGAGGCGAACGAATAGGTGTCCGAACCGAAGACCCATTGCGGTTTACCGAACTCCGCGTTGCGGTCCGTCAATTGCCGAAGTTGGCCATCCTCCCAACGCCACAGGTTCCACCAGCCGCTGCGGTCGGACACGAAATGAAACGCGCCGTCGGGCGACCACTCGGGCTGGAAGATGGACTCGGTCTTGCCTCCGACCACGACTTGCGGCTCGCCCAGCAGACCTTGGTCGTTGATCGATGCTACCAGCAGTAAAGTGCCGTCCCAGGGCATGTTGGGGTGGTCCCAAGTCAGCCAGGCCAGAGTCGAACCGTCGGGACTGATGCGAGGGGTGGAACAGAAATCAGACCCCTGAGAAAGGACTACCTGTTCAGCCTTTCCCAGGGCGTCCACAGCAACAATGGCGTTGATTGGTTCCCCGTCTTGCGTATGGTCTTCCCGGACGCAGATGACTCGGTTTCGGGCGGCATCGAAGCAGCCGTCGGCGTAGCGCATGTCAGTTTCGGGCGTGATGGGCTCAGGCGCCTCGCCCGAGTCTTGCCGGTACATCCGCTGGTCCGAGTAGTTGGAGAAGTAGACCGTTCCCTCATGGACCAAGTAGGCCCCTCCGCCGTACTCATGCACCCTGGTGCGTGCGCTGAACGGGCCCGGAGTGATGTCGCTTATCTCGCCGTCGGGAGTACGCTTGACCACGACCATGCGGCCGCCCTCGGCCGGGCGCATCTCCACCCAATAGATGTCTTCTCCGTCCAGCGCCACCTCGCCCAGGCCGATGCTGCCGGACACGATCAGATCCGTGGTGATGGGCGACTTCCAAGAGCCGTAAGGGGCGGTGGTGGGCATGGGGGATTGTCTCCTGGGTATGTTTAGGCTTATGCGAGCCAATTATAGCCTCGGGCCAAACTTGATAAAATCACTCTGACACGCGGTTGACCGGCAACCCACCTGCCCTTATATTTGTTCCACATTCGCGCTTAGCCGGGAAGGACAATTCCATGACCACGGCCCACGACCATTACGCGGCGGAACTGCCTCCGCCCACCATGGAGGAGATCAGCTCCGGCATCTTTGCCTACGTCCAACTGGACGGCAGTTGGGGGCTCAATAACGCCGGTTTCGTCAAGGGCAACGACTCGCTGACCCTGATCGACACCTGCTTCACTGAGGCGCGCACGAGGGCCTATCTCGAGGCGGTGCGCAACGTGTCACCACTACCGATGAAAACCCTGGTGAACACCCACCACCACGGCGACCACACCCACGGCAATTACCTGGTGCCTGAAGCGTCGATCATCGGCCATGAACTATGCCGGCAAGCGGTCATCGACACCGGACTTCAGGCGCTGTACCCCCTCTTTCCAGGCGTGGAATGGGGCGACCTTGAACTGGCCCCGCCCACCATCACTTTCAACGACCGCATGGAACTCCATTCCGACGACCTCAAGATCGAACTTATCTTCATGGGGCCGGCCCACACCACCAACGACATCGTGGCGTGGCTGCCGGAACGCAAGCTGCTGTTCGCCGGCGACCTGATCTTCAACCAGGGCACGCCTTTCGTGGCCATGGGTTCGGTTTCCGGGTCGCTACACGCGCTGAAGCGGCTGCGGGAACTGGGCGCAGAGACCATCGTCCCGGGACATGGCTCGGTTTGCGGCCCCGAGGTCATGGACGACATCGAAGCGTACCTCACATTCATCCAAGACACCGCCCGCGAGGCATTTGAAGCCGGGTTGACGCCCCTGGACGCGTCGCGGCAGGCCGACCTTGGCCGGTTCGCCGAGTGGCACGACCGGGAGCGCATCGCCGGAAACTTGCACCGGGCCTACTCCGAGCTTCGCTGGGAGGCCCCGGGCACGGTCTTGGACCTGGGACCCATGGTCGCCGACATGGTCTCCCTGAACGGCGGGCGGCCAGTGCGGTGTTTGGCGTAGATTTAAATCTATCTCGTGAAACAGAGAAAATAAGGAGAATTCAATGGCTGAAATCGTATTAGCTACCGAGTCAAAGGGTAAAGGGGTGCCCGTCGAAGGGAAAGAAGGCGTTTTCCATGTGGAATGCTCAGGCACCGGCCCACAAGGCGAGGTCGTTACGTTTGAGTCCGAAGTGGTGATGACCGATGACGGGTTCACAGAGACCGGGACCATCGATTACGCAGGCCGTGGCAGTATCAAGTTCGAGAACATCGGTTGGGACACATGGCGCCAAGTGCGGTATCGGGGCTGAACCACGGCGCGGTCTTGTGGACCATCACCGAGGGCGACGGCGAATTCAGTGGGGGCACTGGGATCATTACGTCCAACTTCACGTTCTCCGATCAGGGCGACGTGGTGGACAATGAATACGTCCGGATCTACACCCCGTAGACGGCACGCCAAAACGGGAGCCGGAAATCCATCCGGTAAGCGCCTGAACTCGTAATATTTGGCAGAGGACCACGTTTACTGCTGAATGACTGAGATCGCCAAGAGAATCCTACTGCCTTTAGCCGCGCTCTTGTTTGTGTTGGCCATAACCGCCTGCGCCGGGGCCGCATCATCCGCTGAAAATTCGGCTTCGTTGCCTGGCGAGATTCTGGCCGCCGAAGCTGCCCACGAGTTCACTCTTCTCAGCGGCCTGAACGGGGATGTGTCGATGGAGTCGTATGCCGGAGAGCAGAACGTGGTGCTGGTCTTCTACCGCGGGTTCTGGTGAATCCATTGCCGCGAGCAGATCGTCGAGTTGCGGAAAGACTACGACACCATCCGCGCGTTGGACGCTGAGGTACTGGCAATCAGCAACGACCTCTTGTCAGGGGCGGAGCGGGCCATCGAACATCTGGATCTCGGGTTCCCGGTCCTGTTCGACCCTGACGCCAAGGTCATCGATAGCTACGGGATCTACGGCACCCTGAACGACGGCTACGCCACGCCGTCGTTCTTCATCATCGACAAGAACGGCGACGTCCGCTGGAAATACATCGGCCGCCACTACAACGACCGCCCCACCAACCAGCGGATAATCGCCCAATTGGAATTGTTGCAGGCAAGTTGACCGGCGGTTCGTAGACCGGGTCAACCATATCCATTCGTCCTGAGCCCATCGGACCACTACCTCTCAACAAACAAAGTCTTCAAGAAACGTGGGCCCTCACCCTAACCTCTCCCGTCCTTCTGCGGAAGAACGGGAGAGGGGATTTCTGATACGTATCCGTTCGTCCTGAGCCTGTCGAAGGGCGCGCATAAGTCATGGTCTTGTGGTGCAATCGCGGTTCGACAGGCTCACCGCGAACGGGGGTCGCGTGGATTTCTGTCATATCCGAAGAAAAGGGCTATTCCCCGAACAACTCATCAACCTTGCGTTGACGCTCTTCCTCAGAGTCCCCGCCGCCTTTGATCGTTTCATAGAACGCTGGGCCGTAGTCGCGGATGCGGACCACCACGGGCAGGGGCAGAGCGTGGCCAAAGACCAAGGCCTGCTGCTTGGCCTCCAAGCGGGAAAGCACGGAGCGTAGTGCCCGGCTTCCGGACGTTCCTGACAGCACGGCGTCGATATCCCGTTCATTATCCAGGAGGCAACAGAACCGGGTGCCCACTTGGCTCAGGACCTCGGAGTCGATGCCGCTCGGCCGCTGGTCGATGACCATCAGCGTCACATTGTACTTCCGGAGTTCTTTGGCGATGATGCCGAAGATGGTCTGAGAGGCCACGTTGGAGTTGAGGAACTTGTGGGCCTCTTCGATGACGATCACCAAGGGGCGTGGCTCTTTTCCGGCGCCGCCCATCGCCAACTCCTTGGCCTCTACGTATTTGCGGTGTATGCGGCGGGTGAGCAGGTTGCTGACGAGAATATAGGCAGCCTCGTCGTCCCCGTAGCGTCCGAATTCCAGGACAACGTGCTGTCCCCGCTCCAGGTGCTCGATCATTTGTGCGGCGGTGTCGACGCGGCTGTGCTCCACCATGAACCCGTGGCGGGTGAACCGGCCCATGCGGTTATATAGGGCACGCAAGGCCCCGGCGTTGACCTGCAGTTCGTCGGCCAATTCCAGCAAGGACCCGCTCCGGCCGACGTCCAGGAATTCTTTGAGCCAGCTTTCCTCACCGAATTTCTCCCGAAGGTTGTAGGCGGCTGAGGCTGCAACCTCTGAAAGGTTCAAAGACTCCCGTAACAGCTCTACGTCTTCGGGCTCGATGTGATTGAAACCTAAGTGAACTGTCTCGTCGGTAGACAGGCCCCGGCGGCGGGAGTGTTCCTCGTCCAGGGTGAATGTCGAGACCTTTGAGCCGAATAGCTGTTTCAGGCCTTTGACCATTCTTCCCTTATCGGTGTCTTGGCCCTGCCAGCCGTATTCGCTGTGCATATCGAAGATCAGCGACGATGCCTGTCCGCTCTGTACGATTCCGGTCAGCAACAGGCGGGTTAAGAATGTTTTGCCGGTGCCGCTCTTGCCGAACACCCCCATGGACCGCTTGACCAGTTCGCCCAGGTCCAGGCACAGTTTGGTCTCCATGTCCAAGGGACTGCCGATCCAGAAATTGCCGTCTTCTTCGCTACCGAAGACCGTCTCCACGTCTTCTTGGGAAGCGGTAAAGGCCCTGGAGAAGTGGGACGGGATGCTCTTGGCCGCGGCGGGGCCCTGCTCATCTCCCAGGACATCGGGCAGGGTCAATTGGGGCAGTACGGATATGGTTCCAAAGGCGACCGTGCCCTGCAGCGCCTGAATAACGAATGGGTCGTCCGCCGGAAGGGGGGTGTATTTCAGGCGGGGGTCGGTGCTGCCTAGGCTCACATCGGTGACCACGCCAAAAAAGCGGTTGTTGGCGCCTTGAAGGGTCACGAATGTTCCAACTTTCACCTGCTCGACGGAGACCCCTGGATCCAGGCGGACCTCGACGCCGTTGGCCACCGAGCCTTCGATTACCATGCCCAGCGGCTGTCCTTGTTCCGGATGGGACTGGCCTTGGCCCGCGCCGTTGTTCTCCTGGCGATTCGTCACGGCGCGACTCTCCGAAGTATGGAGTTCAGCCGGGCGACGTCGGCGGAGAGTTCCACGGCCAACGCCCGGCAAGCGAAGGCCAGGAATTCGGCGGGCTGGCCGTGGGACGGGGCCACCTGCCTGATGCACGCGCCGACGATCTCATCGGAGTGGGCCGCGCCTGAATTGAGCAGCAGCCGCAGCAGGTCAAGATTGCTGGTGAAACTGGCGGTCTCTTCCATGTCGCAGGCGTACACGAAGGAATGCACCCGGGGCGGTCGGGACGGGAGGTACTGGTAAGTGACACCGTCTTCCACATGGCCGGTGATGAAGACCTCAAAGCGAGAGGTCAGCAGCCGGGCCAGTTGGGGGTTGTCCCGGATCACCTCTTCTTCCGAACCGGCGTCTTCCCCTCGGGCCAGCACCGGTCTGGCCGAGTCCAAGGGCTCGGTGGTAACGCTGCCAACCACCCCGTAGATGTCCGGGGAATCGGTGCGCACCAGCCCGCCCAGAGCCGGAGCTCCCTCCAGTTGGTAGCACTGGGCCACAAAGGAAGTTGAGGTGGACTCAACCACCTCTCCAACGCGCCGTTCCATCAATGGGCTGGTCATCTCGAAGTTCCCATAAAAAAAGCCCGCCCGCGGCATAAGCGCGGTGGACTTGATGAACCACACGGATAACTGGGCAAATTGTCCTTCTGAACGGTCGCGATCGTACAGCCCATCCTCAACCCTACTTCCGCCAAAATTTCAGTCTATCGTGATGCGATCCAGGTGTGCTGGCAACGATATCACAATATGTAAACCGGCTCCCGGTGTCAATGTCACCAGGAGCCGGTCCTTCCGCGTCAGGATGTGCTAGTTAAGCGAGACAGCCATGGTCTTGACGGAGCGGAATGTGATGCTTTCCTGGTACTCCATATCGTGGGTCTTTAACTCCAGGTTGGGGTACCGCTCGGCCAGCGCTTTGAACACCTCTTGCCCTTCGACCCTGGCGATGGTGGCGCCCAGGCAGTGGTGGACGCCGGCGCCGAATGCAACGTGGGCGTTGGGCCAGCGGGAGATGTCCATGGCGTCTGGGTTCTCAAACTTGTTGGGGTCCCGGTTGGCCGAGGACATGAACCAGCGGATCCGGTCGTCTTTCTTGATCTGCCTGCCGCGCATCTCCACGTCTTCGGTGGCGATACGCTGGATGGACTTTACCGGGGTGTCGTACCTGAGGGCCTCTTCGGTGACCCGTACTATCAGTCCTTCTGGGTCAGCTTTCAGCAGGTCCCATTGGTCGCGGTGGTTCATGAATGCCAGGGTGACGTTGCAGATCAGGTTGATGGTAGTCTCGTGTCCCGCCAGAAGGAGCAGCGCTGTGTTGCCCAGAACTTGCTCCCGGGTAAACACGCCGGACTTCTCTCCTTCTGCGAGAACTGTGATGAAATCGTCTTTGGGGTTGACCATACGGTCTTCTACTATTGGGTCCACATATTCATTAATGCCTTGAATGCCTTCAACCACCATCCGCATGCGGTCGGGCGCGCTTCTTCCATTGAATAGGAGCTTCTCAGACAACGTCCTGATCAGTGAACGCTCTGACTCGGGCACTCCCATCATCTCGGCGATGACGAGCACCGGCAGGGGCACGGCCAAGTCCCGCATCAGGTCAACGTCTCCGCCCCTGGCTTCGGCCGCGTCCAAGAGTTCTGCGATAGCCGACTTCACCAAAGGCCGCCATTCCTCCATGGACTTGGGAGTGAAGTAGCCGTGCATCACCTTCCGCATCTCAAGGTGATCCGGGCGGTCATATTGGATGAAGCGCTGTTCGTTTGCCGCCTTCATAAAGTCATAAAGCTCGGCGTCGGAATCGTTTATGGCCGGATACGGCGGGCGGGGGTCTTTGGCCAAAACGGAATTGGAGAATTGCTCGTGGTTCCGGGTGAGCCAGACCAGGTCGTCGTGCCTGGTGATCACCCACGTTTCATACAACTCGTTCCAGTGGACCGGGTCTTCGTCCCTGATCTGGCCGTAATAATGGTAGGGGTCATGCATAACCTCTGCCGAATACATGTTGTCGTTAATCGTCGTTACCATTATACCACCGTATGTCTGCGAATCGAGCCTGTACGGACTTGAGGAAACCCTAATTGAATCATAATTACTTGTCAACGGCGGCAGAACTCCCATGGGGCTGCGAAATGAGGGAGCTATGCGCAAAAACTGGCTTCCGGTGTTTGAATCACCGGGAGCCAGTTTTCCAAGTCTAAGTTTGGGCCGCGTCTTCGGGTTAGTTTCCCATCATTTAATTCAGGGAAACGGGCAGGTCTTTCATAGACCTGAATGTGATGCTGGGCTGGTACTCCCGCTCGTGAGTGGCCAGTTCCAAATTCGGGTACCGCTCCGCCAGCGCGCTAAAGACCTCTTGGCCTTCAACCCTGGCGATGGTAGCGCCCAGGCAGTGGTGGATACCGGAACCGAAAGCCACGTGGGGGTTTGGCCAGCGGGAGATGTCCATGGTGTCCGCGTTCTCGAACTTGTCCGGGTCGCGGTTGGCAGAAGAAATGATCCACCGGATCCGGTCGTCCTTCTTGATATGCTTCCCGCGCATCTCCACGTCCTCGGAAGCGAGACGCGTGATGGATTTGACCGGCGCGTCGTACCGCAGGGCTTCCTCGGTGGCCCGTACCATCAGTCCTTGTGGGTCCGCCTTCAGCAGTTCCCATTGATCGCGGTTTTCCATGAATGCCAAGGTGCCGTTGCAGATCAGGTTGATGGTGGTCTCGTGACCGGCCAGCAACAGCAACGAAGTATTTACGAGGACCTGTTCCCGGGTGAATATCCCGGCCTTCTCGCCTTCAGCCAGCACCGAGATGAAGTCGTCTTGCGGTTTCTTCATCCGTTCTTCGACCATGGGAATCACATACTCGTCCATGCCTCTCATACCGTCGGACAACTGACGCAAGCGGTCGGGCTCACCCCGGCCGATGCTTAACAGTTTCTCGGCCAACATTCTGATGTGGTGGCGCTCTTCTTCCGGTACGCCCATCATCTCGGCGATGACGAGAACGGGAAGAGGCACGGCCAGGTCCCGCATCAGGTCAACTCCGTCGCCTCTCGCTTCGGCGGCGTCCAATAGTTCATTCGTGGCCGACTTGACCAACGGCCGCCATTCTTCCATGGACTTGGGCGTGAAATAGGCGTGGATGACCTTACGCATCTCAAGATGTTCCGGGCGGTCGTACTGGATGAACATCTTGCTTTGGTAATTACGAGTGTAATCGTAAAGCTCGGTATCCGATTCAAGGATCGCCGGGTAGGCAGGCCGTGGGTCGTTGGCCATCACCATATTTGAGAACTGCTCGGCGTTCCGAGTCAGCCAGACCAAGTCGTCGTGTCTGGTGATAACCCAGAGCTCATAAAGTTCGTTCCAGTGAACCGGGTCTTCGTCTCTGAGTTGACCGTAATAACGGTATGGGTCCTGAATAACGTCTGCGGTGAACATGTCATCGTTGATCGTCGTTACCATTACACCACCATATATGTTCAAATCTTGCTCGATTCGCGTTAATTGAACACTAATAGAATAACGATTATCTGTCAATGACAACAGATTACACATGGCACTGCGAATTTCAGGAAGTCATACTGGCGAAACGAAAACAGGCCCCCGGTGAAAGCACCGGGGGCCTGTTTATGGCCTTTATTTGGGGGATAACCCCGATAGATCTGCGCGAAATCTAGTTCAGCGAAACCGGCAGTCCTTTGATGGAGCGGAAAGTGATGCTCTCCTGGTACTCCATGTCGTGGGTCTTTAGCTGCAGATTGGGGTACCGCTCTGCCAGGGCGCTGAAGACTTCTTGGCCCTCGACCCTGGCGATGGTGGCGCCCAAGCAGTGGTGGACACCGGAGCCGAAAGCCACGTGAGGGTTCGGCCAGCGGGTGATGTCCATGGTATTCGGGTTCTCGAACTTGTTCGGGTCCCGGTTGGCCGAGGACATGAACCACCGGATCCGGTCATCCTTCTTGATCTGCTTGCCCCGCATCTCTACGTCCTCTGAGGCGAGGCGTTGGATGGACTTCACCGGAGAGTCGTACCGCAGTGCCTCTTCGGTAGCGCGAACCATCAGTCCTTGGGTGTCTGTCTTCAGCAGGTCCCATTGGTCGCGGTTGTTCATGAATGCCAGGGTGCCGTTGCAGATCAGGTTGATGGTGGTCTCGTGACCGGCTAGCAATAGCAGTGAGGTATTTACCAGCACCTGATGCCGGGTGAACACACCTGACTTCTCCCCACTGGCCAGAACCGAGATAAAGTCATCCTTGGGGTTGGTGATGCGCTCGTCCACCATGGGATCCACGTAATCCAGCATCCCCTGCATGCCTTCGGTCAGAGTCCGCATCCGGTCAGGCTCGCCACGGCCGATGCTCAGCAGCTTCTCGGCCAGCATCCTGATATGGGGTCGCTCCGACTCGGGCACGCCCATCATCTCAGCGATCACAAGGACGGGCAAAGGAACGGCTAGGTCCCGCATCAGGTCGACTCCATCTCCTCTGGCTTCCGCCGCGTCCAGAAGGTCGGAGATGGCTGATCTAACCAACGGACGCCATTCTTCCATGGATTTTGGAGTGAAGTAGGCGTGCACGACCTTCCGCATCTCAAGATGGTCTGGGCGGTCGTATTGGATGAACTGGTCGCCTTGATAATCGCGGACGTAGTCGTAGAGTTCGGAGTCGGATTCCAAGATCGCCGGGTACGCCGGGCGGGGGTCATTCCTGAAAACCGAGTTCGAGAACTGCTCGTGGTTGCGGGCGAGCCAGACTAGATCATCGTGCCGAGTGATCACCCACAGTTCGTAAAGCTCGTTCCAATGGACTGGGTCTTCATCCCGGATCTGACCGTAGTAACGGTAAGGGTCCTGGATAACGTCCGCTGTGAACATGTCATCGTTGATCGTTGCGACCATAAAACCACCATGAATCGTCAATTTGTGCCTGTTTCGCCGGAACCTTAAAGGATTGATGAATGAATGTCAATAATCTCTGGCGCGGCGATGGACGGATTAAATGTCTGAGGCTAATCACACAACAAAGGGCCGATCTGCCCTTTGTAATTCGGCGGGGCTTGGCGGATAATTGACCAGTCACGTTTGGACCAACACGGGCCACCGATTTTAGGAGTATTTAATGCGCGTCCTTCTGATCGCCACCAACCGCCAGGACAGACTTCAAGACAGAATGAACGCCCAGCCGATGCCGATAGGACTCGCCTACATCGCCGGGCACCTGGACCACGACCGCCATGAGATCAAGGTGCTCGACCTGATGTTTTCCGAAGACCATCTAGCTGAAGTTGAAGCCACGGTAAAGGAATTCCAGCCGCAGATGATCGGGATGTCCGTACGGAACCTGAGCAACCATAGCTACATGAACACCATCTGGGCGTTGCCCATCAGTAAAGAGGTGATCGATCGCATCCGGACCGTGAGCGATGCCGTGATCGTATGCGGCGGCCCGGCATTCAGCATCATGCCGTCGGAATGCCTCGACTTCCTGGGCGCCGACCTGGGCCTCGCCGGAGACGCCGGCGAGACGTTCGCCGCCTTGGCCGATCGGATGCAGGACGGCGAGCGTAGCTATTTCGACTTGCCCGGGCTGGTCTACAAGAAAGACGGCCAGATAGTTAAGAATGAAGGTTTCTGCACCTCGGAGTTCGCCAAGCCTCCCCGTTTGGAAGACCTGGACATGGCCCGCTATAACAAGGCCGGCTTCGGCATCGGCATCTTGACCAAGCTGGGCGGATTCTATTATCCGGCCAACGCCTCAGAGGCCCAGATCAACGAGTCCGGTTGGCGGGTGATCCGGCCCATCGACGAGGTTGTCGCCGAGGTCAAGAGCATGAAAGAACGCTTTGACATGAAGAAAGTATTCTTCGTAGACAACGGATTCAATCTGCCCTTGGACCACGCCAAGTCACTCTGTAGCCGATTGATCGAGGCCGACATCAACATCCGTTGGAACACCTGTCTGGCGCCCTTCAACTGTGATACCGAACTCATCGGGCTGATGAAAGACGCTGGTTGCGGCCTGGTGATGATGGTCAACCGCGGCGGCAACCCCGGCGATATGGGCAGCATGGTAGAAGAGAATGACGCCCTGGCCGAGGTCTGCCGGATGTGCGAAGAAGGCGGTCTCCACTACAACATCGGCAAACAGTTCGGCGAGCCCGGAGAGACCCGTGAGAGCGTGAAGAACAAGATAGAGTTCCTCCGTGGCATCAACCCGGCGGTGGCCAATCTACGGGTTGGCGTCAGCGTCATGCCGGGGACCGAGGTTGCTGTGATTGCCAAACAGGAAGGGTTGATCAAAGACGAAAGCGAACTGGTGAAGCCCACCTTCTATATCGCCGACGAAGTTAAAGACTGGATCGTGGATTATCTCAAGGAGCAGGTAGACCAGGACCCCCGCTGGAACCTCAGCTAACCCCGGCCGGCTGTCCCCTGGTCCCCGGCGGGCGCTGGATCCAGCGAAAAGCGATTTAACCGCCCGCCGGTCTTCTCCGCTACCCTGTTGCCCCTCCCCGTTTTCCGGCGGCCAATACGGTCTTGCCCAGTATCGACGCCAAAGCCAGCAGCGACAATCCCAACAGCACAAAGCCGACGATCAGGTTGCTGTTCTGCGCACCGATCTGGTCCAGCCTGGCACTGGGTGGGGCGATATCTCCAGAAGGGTTGGAGAGGTCGATGAAGAATTCCCACGGGTCGAGATTAGTTGACGGCGATTGATCGGACTTGACCCCAACGCCGCTGGAGATCTGTCCGCCCGTCTTCGGCGCGAGAACAAGCGTGAATGTCGTGCTTTCGGCGTTGGCCAGATCGCTTAACTCGCAGGTGACCGTCCCGCCTATTACTCGGCATTCCACCCCTTCTCCAATCACGGAGACCAGGACCACATCGACTGACAATTCGTTGGTCAAGACCACGTTCGTCGCATCGGAAGGCCCGTTGTTGCCGACCGTGAATACGCTGACTATCTCATCATCATTTAACTTGGGCTCTTCGGACCGCGGACCCACGAAGTCGATGCGTTTCAGCGAGAGATCGGCGATGGCCGTGATGGAGATGTTGGCTGAGACTGAATTGCGACTCGAGTCGAAGTCGGCTTCCGCACCCGCTACCGTCAACGTGTTCATTAGAGCACCCGAAGCCGATGGGTCGATGGCGAACGTGAGCGATAGAAGCCGGCTCTCTCCACCAGCGAGAATGCCGATCAGGCAGGTGATCTCGCCACCGGAAACGGTGCAATCCGCTGGGTCCACTCCAGATGGCACCAGTTGAAGTCCTGCCGGCAAGGTTTCACTTACGAACACACCTGAAGCATCGGATGGCCCGTCGTTGGTCACCAATAAGTCAAAAGTAACTTGGCCCCCAGCAGTGGCCGATGTTGAGACGTCCTGGAACGCGATCGACAGGTCAGCCATCAGCAGAACGGTAGTGCTTTCGTCTGCCTTTGCTAATGGCGCGTCTGGGTCTTGGCCAACTTTCACTAATTTGGCCTGGTTGTTCAGAATACCGGGCGCTATGGGTTCCACGACGATGGTCACTCGTGCCACCTGACCTGGCTGTAGCGAACCGAGCGCGCAGATCACCGTGCCTGCGTCTTCGGTGCACTCTCCGACATTCAAAATAGCCTGGGAGGCGGGGCCGGCCAGCACGGACGCCACTCTGGGAGCTGACCCAGACGGCCGTAACCGTGCGGAGCCGTTGCCCACCTCGAAATCGACGACGGCCGACTCGAACGTGACCGCGCTCGGCAGGGTTACGATCAGGTTCACTTCCGTGACCACTTCCGATCCGCTGTTGCTAACATCTAGGTCGTAAGTGAGGTCATTGCCCAGGAATACCGGGTCCGGTGAGTCGGTCAACACTATGCCGGTGTTCTCAATCTCACCTTCTAAGATCGAAACAACATAGGACAACACGCCCACGATAACCGGCGTCTCAACTGTGTCCACACCATTACTGAAGTTGGGTCAACTTCCGAGCCGGAGACGCTGGAACGGTTCACCAAGATTCCTTCGGCGTCTGCAGACACTGTGACGTCGATCAAAACCACCGCGGCCTGATTCTGGGCCAGTGTTCCCAGGTCACAGATCACAGAGCCGGAAACCACGTTACAGTCCACGGACCCCGGAGCGACGGAGTTCAAGGTCACATCCCCCGGGAGATCGTTGACCAAAGTGACTCCGGTGGCGGTGGCAGGGCCACGGTTCACAACCGTGATCGTATAGGTCAGCGTTCCATTCCGAACCGCGGTTTCTGCGGATGCCGTGACGCCGACCGACAGGTCCGTGGTGTTTCCGGTGATCAAGAAGGAATTGTTGGTCAACGAAACCACCTGATTATTGGTCCCTCCATTTAACCCAGAGAGGGAAACCTCGGCCAGACCTTCGGTGCCTTCCGGCACCACGTACGTGAAGACCCAAACCAGCGGGTCGCCGGTGGCAGTCATCACTACGCCGCTGACGTCCGGACCTTGGGTGTTGATCCCGATGCTGGGCGTCCCAGTGAACTTGCGGTCAAACGTGGCCGTGATCACTACGGTGGTGCCCGGCATGATATTGCTTGCCGGCTGGTAGCTCAGCTTGACTCCGATCTTCACCGGCCCGATGGGGAACTCGTTGTTGGTGGCCGGTTTGTTGGTATTGCCGGCACTGTCCGTACCATTAGCGATGGTCACGACCGCATCTCCGTCGCTGTTGGCCGGGACAACGTAGCTGTAGGTCCACACCTTATTGTCGCCGGTCTTCGTCATGGCCACCGGGGTTAGATCGGTACCCGTTGTGTTGATGCTGATCGTTGGCGTGCCGATTATCTCCCGGTCGAAGGTGGCCGTGATGATCAATGTTCCCCCGGCGGAGACGCTCGCATTCGGCTCGTAGGTTAACGCCACCAACGCCCCGATGCTGTCGATATTGAACTTATTGTTGTTCAACACGATGTTGCCGCCATTTGATTGGCTCGCCACGCCGCCGATGGTCACGGTGGCTTGGCCATCGCTGTCCTCAGGAACTTTGTAACTGTAGGTCCAGACCTTTGGGTCCGACGTTGCCGTTAACATCACCGCTGACAAGTCGACTCCGGCAGTGTCGATGGAGATAGTTGGCGAACCGGTAACCGGGCGGTTGAACGTCACCGTCACCACCACGGTTTCCCCGGATCTAACATCACGGTCCG
>Ga0208879_1000113_pt1 | contig 84743 bp, 66 predicted proteins | sample Knorr_S15_td_Bot_FD_185605 | JGI IMG/M metagenome (GOLD analysis project Ga0208879, IMG submission 185605) | Marine microbial communities from Southern Atlantic Ocean transect - Knorr_S15_td_Bottom_ad_5009_LV_A (SPAdes) (version 2) | ecosystem: Environmental > Aquatic > Marine > Oceanic | place... | reverse complement strand
ATTATCTCGCTGTATGAATTACCACAAATGCTCTCTGCATTAGCTGCTGCATTTTACGACTACCCTGCTCAGAAAATGACGACGGTAGCAGTGACAGGGACAAACGGAAAAACCTCTACAGTTCAATTGCTTACCCAGCTTAAGGATGCGTTAGGTACACGTAGTGCAAGCATCGGAACTCTAGGGAGCAGTGTGTTTGATGGCGATGAAACCCAGTGGTCGAACACGCCGGCAGCAAACACTACGCCCGATGCCATACGTATGCAGTATTTGTTGGCAGACTTTGTGCAAAGTGAAGTGCGCCATACGGCCTTCGAAGCAAGTTCTCACGCATTGGTTCAAGGTCGGCTTGGTACAGTAAAAACCGATATCGCTGTTTTCACCAACCTTACTCGAGATCATCTCGATTACCACGGCACCATGGAAGAGTACGGCAAAGCCAAGCGCTTGCTGCTTCAGCAGCCAGGTTTAAAGGCTGTGGTATTAAACGCTAATGATGATGAAAGTAAGAAGTGGGATGGTGCAGCAGATAAGTCGATTACACGCATCTGGACAGGTATAGACGAAAGTGGTCTGGATGGAAGCGGTGAAAGTGAATACTTGCGAGAGCATAACAATCCTCAAAGTCGCCATTGTTTCGCCACAAATGCTTCTTATCATGCAGGTGGATGTAGCTTTGAACTGGTGAGTTCGTGGGGAAGCGCTGCTATTTCGCTGCCACTATTCGGAAAGTTCAATATCAGTAATGTATTGAGTGCTATAGGTACGTTACTCGCTGAAGGTGAGCGTTTTGATGACGTGGTTAACGCGGTAAATGCAATCACGCCTGTACCCGGGAGAATGGAAGTTTTCCCTGTAACGGGTGCGGCGAACCTAGTGGTGGACTACGCGCACACGCCAGACGCTCTGGAGAAAGTGCTGTTAAGCGCCAAATTTCATACAACGGGCAAAGTGTGGTGTGTGTTTGGCTGCGGCGGGGACAGAGACAAAGGCAAGCGACCGCTAATGGGGCAGGCTGCCGAGGTTGGTGCTGACGCTATTGTGATCACTACTGATAACAGCAGAAGTGAAGACCCTGAATCTATCGCCGAGGATATCATGGCGGGTTTGAATAACCGTGAGCTGGCAGTGTCTATACCTGATCGCGAGCAAGCTATTCGTCATTGCCTTGAGCATGCGCATGAAAGCGACATCATCATCGTGGCCGGAAAAGGCCATGAAGATTACCAAATTATCGGTGACAAAAAGACTAACTATAACGAACGTGTAGTTGTGGCGCGACTGCAACAGGAGTACAGCAAATGATAACAACAACGCTGTCATGGATAGCCGAAAAGGTTAATGGGAAATTATTAAAAGGCGCTGCTGACGTTGAAGTGTCTGCAGTAAGTACCGATACCCGCACCCTAGAAGATGGCGCAGTTTACTTGGCCTTGAAAGGTCCGAATTTTAACGGCCATGATTTTATTTCAACGGCAGAGAAAGCGGGAGCAAGTGCGGTTATTGCCAGTGAAGACGTAGCAACCTCGTTACCTGTCATCATGGTTGAAGATACCAAAGAAGCACTTGGTCTATTAGGTGCGGCAGTAAAAGCTTATGTGGCGCCAAAAACCATTGCGATTACCGGAAGCAGTGGCAAAACCACCGTGAAGGAAATGTGTGCCGCTATTTTGGAGCGAAGAGGCAATGTATTAGCCACAAACGGTAACTTCAATAATGATATCGGTGTGCCGCTAACCCTTCTACGCCTGGAGCCTCAGCATGAATATGCAGTGATGGAGTTAGGCGCAAATCACATTGGTGAAATCGCCTATACCACGAACCTTGTTAAGCCGGACGTCGCGACTATCGTAAACGCCGCCGCTTCTCATCTAGAAGGCTTTGGAAGTTTGCTAGGTGTAGCGCGCGCCAAAAGTGAAATTTTTAAAGGCTTAGGCAGTGACGGCGTGGCGGTAGTCAATGTTGATAGCCAGTTTGCTGAATTTTGGCAAGGCAAACTTAAACAGACCAAAACGCTAACGTTTTCGCCCCAGCAGAAAAACGATGCTGACTTTAGAGCAGAAGATATCACTATTGGGCTAGATGGGTGCGCCGCATTCCACTTGGTTTGCCCGCAAGGAGATATGTCTATTCAGCTTACTATTCCTGGCGTTCACAACGTGGGGAATGCCCTTGTCGCTGCGGCATTAACGCTGCAAGTTGGCGCCACACTAGAAAACGTGCGCGACGGCTTACTTGCCATGAAGCAAGTTAGCGGCCGCTTGAATGTAAAGCAGCTTACCGAACAGGTTCGCCTGTTAGATGACACCTACAACGCCAACGTGGCGTCTGTAAATGCGGCAATTGATACGCTAAGTAGCTTTTCAGGTATCCGCGTTCTTGTTCTAGGCGACATGAAAGAGTTGGGTGAAAAAGCGCGTTTTTACCACGAGCAGGTGGGGGAATACGCTAAACAAAAAGGAATTAATTACCTGTATACCATGGGTGTTTTGAGTCAATCAGCCAGTGCTGTGTTTAATGAAAATGGTGGCCATTTCAGCGATGTTGAAAGTTTGTTGGCCGCAATGGAGAGTGATTTGTTAGTGCAGCAGCGCGATATTTCAATTTTAGTTAAAGGTTCACGCAGTTCCAGAATGGAACGTGTGGTAGAGGCGGTAGAGGCCTCTGCGCTGGGAAAGCACGATAGCCGTCGGGAGCGAATAGCATGTTAATTTGGCTAGCCGACTGGCTGACACAATTCGATTCAGGGTTTAACGTATTTTCATACCTTACCCTTCGTGCAATTTTAAGCACGCTGACCGCATTACTTATTGCCATTCTTATTGGCCCTAAGATGATTCGTTATTTGCAGCGTATGCAAATTGGTCAAACTGTACGAGACGATGGCCCGCAAAGCCATTTGTCAAAATCAGGCACACCCACTATGGGCGGGTTACTTATACTCGCAGCTATTGTAGTAAGCGGCCTGCTTTGGGCTGACCTGACTAACCGTTATGTGTTGGTAACCCTTACCGTGGTTGTGGCCTACGGTATTATTGGGTTTGTTGACGACTACAGAAAAGTGATCCGCAAAGATTCGAAGGGGCTTATCGCCCGTTGGAAATATTTCTGGCAATCTGTGGTTGCGTTAGGCGTCGCATTCTATCTATACAGCAGTGCAACAATAAGCGCTGAAACCTCACTACTGGTGCCTTTCTTCAAAGAAGTGTTCCCGCAGCTAGGTGCGTTCTTCATCATTATTACCTACTTTGCCATTGTAGGCACAAGTAACGCGGTAAACCTTACCGATGGATTGGATGGACTTGCCATCGTGCCCACTATATTGGTGGCGGGCGCATTTGCCATTTTTGCCTATGTGACGGGTAATGCGAACTTTGCTGAATACCTAAATATTCCTCATATTCCGCTCACCAGCGAACTGGTGATTGTGTGTACCGCCATGGTCGGTGCAGGCTTAGGCTTTTTATGGTTTAACACGTATCCGGCACAAGTATTTATGGGTGACGTTGGCTCACTAGCGCTAGGCGGCACACTAGGTGTGTTAGCTGTATTAGTGCGCCAAGAACTCGTGTTAATCATCATGGGTGGTGTTTTTGTTATGGAAACCCTGTCGGTCATCCTTCAGGTAGGTTCTTACAAATTGCGTGGCCAGCGTATTTTTCGTATGGCGCCTATTCACCATCACTATGAATTGAAGGGCTGGCCAGAGCCGCGAGTTATCGTGCGTTTTTGGATCATTTCAATCATTTTGGTATTGGTGGGTTTAGCTACCCTCAAACTTAGATAAGCGGTAAAGAGATAAATCGTAATGTCGTATAACGTACGTGAGCATAGTTATGTAGTCGGTGGCCTAGGTGTTACAGGTCAGGCTTGCGTGCGCTTTTTGTTGCAAAAGCAGGCAACGGTTAAAGCATTTGATACCCGTGCTAATTTTACTCTAGTTACCGACCCTGATTCTGATATTGATACTGACATGCAAGCGTTTATGGCAGAGAAGGTCACTTGCACTGCTCTAAGCGAAGATTACTTTGATGGTGTAGACACCTTGGTGTTAAGCCCGGGGCTTGCTCTGAATATTGAACAAGTGGCTTTAGCGCAAAAGTGTGGTGTTGAGGTGATCGGCGACGTGGAATTGTTTGCCCGATTAAATGCCTCCACGAGTGATGCTACGCCAGCTAAGCGCGTAGTAGGTATAACCGGCTCTAACGGTAAAACCACGGTTACTTTATTAGTGAACCATCTGCTCAAAAGCTGCGGCGTAAAAAGTATTGAAGCGGGTAACGTAGGTCGCCCTGTGCTTGAAGCGCTTCAAAGTGATGCAGATGTAGTGGTGATGGAGTTATCAAGTTTTCAACTTGAAACAACGTCTAGCTTGGTGCTCGAAGCTGCAACTGTCCTTAATATTTCCGATGATCACCTAGACCGTCACGGTACCCTTGAAGCCTATATCGATGCCAAGCATCGCATTTTTGATAACGCGAAATCTGCGGTTGTGTGGCGAGACGGTGAGTTTGTAGCACCTTACGAGCAGCTTATTACCGATGCTAAGGGGATTGCTGCATCAAATGCAGTATCTGATGGCGAATCTAATGCCGCGTCTAATGAAGAGTCGCTAGCGTCAAAAAATATCGTTGAATATGGACTGGGAGAGTCGACCACAGGGCTTGCGATTGCGTCTTTTGACGGTGACGATGAACAAAGTCTATATATAACGTTTAAAGGCGAAAAGCTTATTGCCCTTAGCGATATTCATTTGGCGGGCATGCACAACGTACTAAACATCATGGCTGCATTGGGTATCTGCCTTCAGCTAGGTGTTTCGCCAGCGCTCGCGGTTAAACATCTACACAGTTTTAAAGCTGCACCACATCGTTGTGTGGAAATAGCCCGTGTAAACGACATCCGCTATATCGACGACTCCAAAGCAACCAACATTGGCGCCAATATAGCTGCCCTTGAAGGGTTAGCCCCGACTATACAAGGGAAGCTCATTCTTATTGCAGGTGGTGACGCTAAAGGCGCTGATATAGCCAGCCTCTCGCCTTATCTAACTAAATATGTATCGCACGTGTTTGCTTTGGGCAAAGATGCACACCTGTTTGAAAAGAGTTTTGCGCATACAACTCGTGTGGCAACGATGAAAGACGCCGTAAAAGCAGCAACAAGACTTGCTGCCCCTGGTGATGTTGTGCTGCTTTCGCCTGCGTGTGCAAGTTTAGATATGTTTAAGAACTATATGCATCGCGGTGACGTGTTTAAACAAGATGTACACGACCTACTTAATCTACACAGTAAGAACGACGACGCTGTGGAGGCCACATCATGATTGCTGCCTCTACCAAACTTAGCGCGTTATTTGCCGCGAAGCATGACGGACAACCTTCGGCAACGCACCCCTATGACGTAACGCTTATCTTAATTGCGCTCGCGCTAATGAGTATTGGCATTATTATCGTCACCTCGGCGTCGATGCCGGTGGCCGATAGGCTGCACGACAACCCCTTCTATTTTGCTATTCGCCACGGTATTTACATTGTTGGGGCGATCGTTGCCGCTATGGTAGTGCTGAATTTGCCCATGCAGTTTTGGCGCATGACCAATCCCTATCTTCTGCTCGCGGCCATCGCGCTATTGTTAGCAGTTCTGGTAGTGGGAAGAACTGTAAACGGGAGTACCCGTTGGTTGGCGATTGGGCCTATAACCATTCAAGCTGCCGAGCCTGCTAAGCTCTTTTTCTTTGCCTATTTGGCGGGTTATCTGGTTCGCCGCTACGAAGAGGTGACCGAAAATCTAAAAGGATTTATTAAACCCCTTGTCGTGTTCTTTGCGTTAGCGATGCTATTACTGCTACAGCCAGACTTAGGTACCGTCGTTGTGATGTTTGCAACCACGATTGGCTTGCTGTTTTTAGCGGGTGCAAGACTTTGGCAGTTCTTCGCACTGGTATTTGCAGGCATATTGGCGGTTGTAGCGCTTATCGTGTTTGAAGAATACCGAATGAAACGGGTTACTTCCTTTTTAGACCCTTGGGCTGATCCGTTTGGCGCTGGTTATCAGCTAACCCAGTCTTTAATGGCCTATGGCCGGGGTAACTGGTTTGGGCAAGGCCTAGGCAATAGCTTGCAAAAACTGGAATTCTTACCCGAAGCACACACTGACTTTGTTATGGCCATCTTGGCGGAAGAGCTGGGCTTCGTTGGTGTGCTTGCCGTACTCGGCCTTATTTTGTGGATGGTGTTGCGTGCACTAAGCATTGGAAATAAGGCACTTGAAAAAGGGCGAGCGTTTGATGGTTACATGGCTTACAGCATAGGCATCTGGTTCAGTTTCCAAACGGCGGTAAATATTGGTGCAAGCGCAGGTATTCTGCCAACAAAAGGGTTAACACTGCCGTTAGTTAGCTACGGCGGCTCGTCACTTATCATCATGTCAGTAGCAGTAGCCATATTACTTCGTATCGATTTTGAATTACGGGTTGATGGCGTACAGGCGATTGGCCGGGGCGACAGCAAATCCGGTAAGAGCAAGGCCCGCCGTAAAAAGCCTATTCCTACAAGCGCGTCGCAAACTAAAGCGTCACAAGCTGAAGGTGAGGCAAGTGTAGAGAGCGGGGCCGATGAAGCGGATTTTTCTACAGCGACGGTTGAAGCTAAACCTAGCGCCAAAACATCAAGTGCAGAAGATGAAGGAAAAGCTGGCATTAAAGCTATACTCGCGCGGGTAGCGCAGGAGGCTGATAATGGCTAAGCGTTGCTTAATTATGGCTGGCGGTACAGGCGGGCATGTTTTCCCAGGCATTGCAGTGGCAAACGCGCTTCGAAAGGAAGGTTGGGACATTCATTGGCTAGGCACCGCCGAGCGGATGGAAGCGCAAGTTGTGCCTAAGCACGACATACCTATTCACTTTATTCCGGTAAAAGGGCTTCGTGGCAAAGGTGTTACGGCACGTCTTCAAGGTGCTGTTGCGTTAGTTAAAAGCTTATTTTCTGCAAGGCGAATTATAAAGCGCCTTCAACCTGATATCGTTGTTGGGTTTGGCGGTTACGCTAGCGGCCCTGGTGGGGTTGCTGCAAAAAGCTTAGGTATTCCTGTTATTGTGCATGAACAAAATGCAGCGGCAGGCATGACCAATAAGCTTCTTAGTAAATTCGCAAGTCGCGTGCTTCTGGGCTTTGACGATGCCAAAGAACAATTTTCAGGTGGCGCTACTAAGGTGCATACTGTGGGCAATCCTGTTCGTGATGAAATTTGGCAGGTGAAGCCCAAATCTGTAGACATTGACGCAGACGCTCGTGAAAACACCACAGAGCATAAACAAGGCCTTAATTTACTTGTTGTAGGCGGCAGTTTAGGCGCACAAATTCTCAATGAAACCGTGCCGGAGACTTGCGGGGTGCTAGAAGGTTTATCAATCAAACACCAATGTGGAAAAGGCAACAGTGAAGGTGTCATTAAAGCCTACACGTCGGTGGGCGCAGATATGTCGAAAATCGATGTCAGTGACTTTATTGATGACATGGCCGCAGCTTATGAATGGGCAGACTTTGTTGTCTGTAGAGCCGGTGCGCTTACGGTAAGTGAAGTTGCAGCTGCCGGACGCGCGGCGATTTTCGTACCGCTACCTTTTGCGGTAGACGATCACCAAACAAAAAATGCGCAGTCGTTAGTCAAGCAAAATGCGGCACTGATGATTGCTCAATCTGTATTAAAAGAAAATTTAGGGCAGGCGGTGCGTCAGTGGTTACAACACCCTGAAGGCTGCTTAAAGATGGGTGCTGTAGCGAAAACATGTGCAAGCACTCATGCCACGGAAAATGTAGTAAGCCACGTTAAAAGCGTGGTAGGAGTAGGGGACTAATGGTTTTTAAAACCCCATTTGAAAGCCCGCAAATGCGCAGGGTTAAAAATATATTCTTTATTGGTATCGGCGGTGCCGGTATGGGTGGTATTGCCGAAGTATTACTGAACGAAGGTTATGCTATTGCTGGCTCTGACATTCAAGAAGGGCCAATGACACAGCGGCTAAGCGAATTAGGTGCTGATGTGAAAATAGGCCACCGTGCGGAAAATGTTGAAGGCATGGACGTTATTGTGGTGTCTAGCGCCATCAACGAGCAAAACCCAGAGATTATCGTGGCTCGTGAAAAGCGCATTCCGATTATTCGCCGTGCAGAAATGCTGGCAGAATTGATGCGATTCCGCCACGGTATTGCGGTGGCGGGTACCCACGGCAAAACGACTACAACCAGTTTGATTTCAACGATTTTCGCAGAAGCGGAGTATGATCCTACGTTTGTTATCGGTGGTTTGCTTAACAGCGCTGGTACGAATGCGCGACTAGGCAAAAGCCGTTATCTAATCGCAGAGGCTGACGAGAGCGATGCGTCCTTCCTTCATTTGCAGCCGATGGTTTCCGTGGTGACCAATATTGAAGCCGACCATATGGATACTTATGGTGGCGATTTCTCAAAGGTGAAAGATACCTTTGTTGATTTCTTGTCGAACCTACCCTTTTACGGGCAGGCCATCGTGTGCGGTGACGATGCAAATATTCAAGAGATTCGCCCTCGTATAGGCCGAAGTATTCTGACCTACGGTTTTGAATCTCACAATGACTATCGCGCAGAAAATGTTTCACTGTCATTCGGTAAAGCGAATTTTACGGTTATTCGCCCAGAACGCGAACCGTTAGATATAACGCTGAACCTCACCGGTAACCACAATGTGCTTAATGCGCTTGCTTCTATCGCTGTAGCAACGGATGAAGGTGTAGATGACGACGCTATCATTCGCGCACTAGCCAGCTTTGGCGGCATAGGCCGTCGTTTCGAGCAGCTAGGTACGTTTACTACCAGTAAAGGCGAGGTGTGTTTAGTCGATGACTATGGTCACCACCCAACGGAAGTAAGGGCGACAATCGCTGCGGCTCGTGCAAACTGGCCTGATAAGCGCTTGGTTATGGTTTACCAGCCACATCGCTTTACGCGCACCCGCGACCTTTACGAAGATTTTGTTGAAGTACTGTCGAGCGTTGATGCACTGTTGCTTCTGGATGTATATGCTGCCAGTGAACAACCTATTGAAGGTGCTGACAGTAAAGCGCTATGCCGTTCCATTCGTCAGCGCGGTCAAATAGAGCCTGTGTACGTAGGTGACAAAGACGCCTTACCAGCTATTTTGGCGAATATCATGCAAGATGGCGACATCGTTATGACCCAAGGGGCGGGCAACATCGGACAAATTGCTAAGCTCTTAGCTCGTCACGCGCTAGAGCCGATCACACTTGCAAAGGAAGGGGAATAAGATGTTTACACCTTCAGTAAGTATTCACTCACAGAAAACCCACTCGCCGAACGAGTATGGCAAAGTAGCTGTGCTGCTCGGCGGTGACTCTGCTGAACGGGAAGTATCGCTTAATTCGGGCAATGCGGTGTTAAATGCATTGTTACGACAAGGCGTAGATGCGTTTGCGTTTGACCCAGCAGAGCGACCTCTGACCGACCTTATCGACCTCAACGTCGATAGAGCGCTCATTATGCTGCACGGTCGCGGTGGTGAAGATGGCTCTATGCAAGGAGCCCTTCAGTTCCTAAAAATCCCCTACACGGGGAGCCGAGTTTTAGGTTCTGCACTGGCAATGGACAAAATTCATACTAAGCAAGTGTGGCAAAGTTTAGGCTTACCCACTGCAAAATATGAAATTGCTGATAAAAGGCACTTTGAAGCTGGTAAGTGCAGCGCTATAATGGATAAATTGGGGAATGAAGTCATGGTAAAACCGGCCAGAGAAGGGTCGAGTATTGGCATGGCGAGAGTGACAAGCGCTAAACAGCTCGAAACTGCCATTCAGGACGCCTTTAAATACGATAATCAAGTCCTGTTAGAGCAGTATATAGATGGCCCCGAATTCACTGTTTCTGTATTGCAGGGACAGGCGTTGCCGTCTATTCGCATGTCTACTCCACATACATTCTATGATTATGCTGCGAAATATCAGGATAATACAACAGAATACTATTGCCCAAGCGGCTTGTCTGAAGAGCAAGAAGCACAGCTAGCAAAACTAGCATCCCGTGCTTTTGATGCTATTTCTGGCAGCGGCTGGGGTAGAATTGACGTTATGCAGGACAACCAAAGGCAGTTTTATTTGCTAGAGGCGAACACAGTGCCTGGCATGACAGAAAAAAGTTTGGTGCCTAAGGCAGCCAAAGTTGCAGGATTAACTTTTGATGAACTGGTATTAAGTATTCTTTCTACCAGTTTTGATGACGTTGCAAACAAGGCGTAAACGTGGCAGATACCAATACTAATCAAGGTAAGCCCGCTTCTGCAAAGAGCGGCAAAAGTAAAACGGCAGTGTGGGGCGGCGTCGCTTTCTTACTGTTTGTTATTGCTGGATTAGTGTTTGGTGGGCTTAAAGCAAACCAGTATTTGCAGGATGAACAGCAAATGCCGGTACAGGTTATCGATTTTTCTGGTGATTATCAGCACATCGATATTACCAAGCTAGAGCGGTTAATACGCAAGGCGCAGCCTGGAAGTTTTTTCGCGCTTGACGTCAACGAAGTATTTGAGCTTGTTGAAGCGCAGCCTTGGGTTTATCGCGCGTCAGTAAGAAAGAAGTGGCCAAATACGTTAAAAATTTATTTGGTTGAGCAGCAGCCAGTTGCGCAATGGAATGAAGATTTGTTGTTAAACCCTTATGGCGATACGTTTAACGACGAAGGCGTGAAGTTAGACTTACCGCGTCTTTATGGCCCGGGTGGCAGCGAAAAAACCGCCCTTGAAGGCTACAACGCCATGCACGCGTTGATAGCGACGACGGATATGACGTTAGACGAGCTGTCCTTAAGCGAGCGATTTGCATGGCAAGTGCAGTTGAAAAACGGCATTAAATTGAATTTAGGACGTCAGGAGTTTATCGATAGGCTACAACGCTTTATTGATGTTTATCCACTTCTGGCGCAACAAGAGAAGGCGGTGAAATACGTCGACCTTCGCTATGACACGGGCGTAGCAGTCGGATGGAAAGACGACAGCGCCACAGATGAAGAGAGTTAAGGAAACCATGTCAAAACCTGCTGAACGCAATTTGATTGTAGGACTAGATATCGGCACCAGCCAAGTAAAAGCTGTTGTGGGTGAATTACTAGAAGATGATCAAATCAGTATTGTTGGCGTGGGCACCCATGCATCGAAAGGCATGGATAAGGGCGGCGTTAACGATTTGAACCTGGTGGTGAAATCGGTCCAGCGTGCAGTAAACGAGATGGAGTTAATGGCAGATTGCCGAGTGTCTTCAGTTTTTATGTCTATCTCGGGACGACACGTTAAGTGCCAAAATGAAAATGGCATGGTACCGATTAACAATCAGGAAGTAACACAAGAAGACGTAGATAATGTTATTCATGCAGCGCGCAGTGTGCCAATTGCAGCAGAACGTCGTCTACTACACGTGTTACCACAAGAATTTACTATTGATGTGCAGGAAGGGATTAAGAACCCTATTGGCATGTCGGGAGTAAGAATGGAAGCGGATGCTCACATTATTACCTGTGCCGACGATATGGCGAAAAATATGGTGAAATGTGTTGAGCGTTGTGAACTTAATGCCGATCAGCTGATCTTTTCAGCGTTGGCATCAAGTTATGCGGTACTGACTGACGACGAGCGCGAGCTTGGCGTATGTGTGGTTGATATCGGTGGTGGTACTATGGATATGGTTATCTACACCGATGGCGCTATTCGCCACACGGCGGTAATACCGGTTGCGGGTAATCAAATTACCAGCGACATTGCTAAAATATTTAGAACGCCTATCAGCAATGCAGAAGAAATTAAGGTGAATTACGCCTGTGCATTGAAGGATATGGTGAGTATGGAAGACAGTATTGAAGTGCCTAGCGTGGGCGGACGCCCGGCTAGAGTGATGTCTCGTCATACGTTAGCTGAGGTGATTGAACCTCGCTATCAAGAGCTTTTTGAGCTGGTACATGATGAAATTCGTGCCAGCGGTCTGGAAGAGCAAATCGCTGCAGGCCTTGTGCTTACAGGCGGTACCGCTAAGATGGAAGGTGCCGTGGAATTTGCCGAAGAACTTTTCCAGATGCCCGTGCGCGTGGGCAAACCCATCAACGTAAAAGGCTTGTCCGAATATGTTGATGACGCTGGATTTGCGACAGTCGTAGGACTGCTGCAATATGGCAAAGTACAATCTGACAATAAGAAGTCCAGTACGCAGAAGACCGGTGAAAGCTTATTTCATCGAGTGCAAAGCTGGTTTAAAGGTGAATTTTAATTTTATTTTGGGGGCGCTATAGCTACGGCATCAAGGCTAGCAGGAAGCAATTAGCCTAAGGGAATGACCTGGCGTAGTGTTTAAAAGACGTACAACCGGAGAGTAAGTATGTTCGAATTAATGGATAGTCACGGCGAAGAAGCCGTAATCAAAGTCATCGGTGTCGGTGGCGGCGGCGGCAATGCCGTTGAGCACATGGTGTCTCAAAGCATTGAAGGCGTAGAATTTATTGCAGTTAACACCGATGCACAGGTGCTTCGCAGCTCAAGTGCAGACGTTACACTTCAAATTGGCTCAAGTGTAACAAAAGGGTTAGGTGCGGGTGCTGATCCGAACATTGGTCGAGAAGCAGCACAAGAAGACAGAGAAACCATTCGTCAGGCGCTAGACGGTGCAGACATGGTTTTCATTACTGCCGGTATGGGCGGTGGTACAGGAACGGGCGCAGCGCCAGAAGTGGCAAAAATTGCTCGTGAAATGGGCATTCTTACGGTAGCGGTAGTTACCAAGCCATTCCCATTTGAAGGTAAAAAACGCACCTCGTTTGCGGAACAGGGCATTGTTGAGTTGTCTAACAACGTTGACTCGCTAATTACCATTCCTAATGAAAAGCTGTTAAAAGTAATGGGTCCAGGCACGCCGCTTCTTCAAGCGTTTAGCGCTGCAAATGACGTATTACGCGGTGCAGTTCAAGGTATTGCTGAACTGATTACCCGTCCTGGTCTAATCAACGTTGACTTCGCAGACGTACGTACCGTTATGTCTGAGATGGGTAAAGCGATGATGGGTAGTGGCGCTGCAAGCGGTCCAGACCGTGCTGAAGAAGCTGCTGAAGCCGCGATTGCCAGTCCGCTTCTTGAAGATATCGACTTGTCAGGCGCGCGCGGTATTCTTGTAAATATCACTGCGGGTCCAGATTTCGCCATCGACGAGTTTGAGACTGTTGGTAACGCCGTTAAAGCGTTTGCCTCAGAGAATGCCACAGTGGTTGTGGGTACAGTGATCGATATGGAAATGACAGACGAGCTTCGCGTAACGGTTGTTGCAACCGGTATTGGCGCAGAGCGCAAGCCTGACATTTCGCTAGTAAGCTCTGAAGGCTCTCGTCTAACACAGCCTGCAAAAGAATACGGTAACACGCAATCAAGTGAACCACGTTCTGCAGTAGGCGGTACAGAGGGCAATCAGGCGCTGAAGGCCGACGACAGTGCACAGCCAGAAAATGATTTGGAATATTTAGATATTCCTGCATTTCTTCGTAAGCAGGCAGACTAATTTAGCTGCCTGAAACGGAAGGGAATTATTTCGCGTTTGTGATGTCTCACCTAGTAAGGTGTATTTACACAACGTGAAAAATTTCGCGTGGATAGGTTGATTAAATACGTAATCTGACAGAGTTAAATCCGTCAGAACGGGTGTTTTTTGACATGTGAGTAATAACTCACTATAATTCGCGCCCGCTTTTTTTAATAGGTAAAAGCTTAAGCAGATGATTAGACAACGTACAATCAAGCAATCGGTACAAGAGACCGGAATTGGGCTTCATAAAGGGGAAAAGGTCACAATGACTCTCCGACCTGCGCCAGCAAACACGGGTATCGTGTTTAGGCGTGTTGACCTTGAACCACATGTTGACATACCTTCGCGTGCGAACGCGGTAGGTAATACCATGCTGTGTACGTGCCTGAATAACGAAGACGGTGTGACAATCCAAACGGTAGAACACTTAGCGTCTGCGCTTGCAGGTTTAGGTATCGACAATATTATTGTTGAAGTAGACAGTAACGAGCTGCCAATTATGGACGGAAGTGCTAGCCCGTTCGTATTCTTGCTTCAATCTGCCGGTATCGAAGAGCTAAACGCGCCTAAGCAATTTATTCGTATTAAAAAGCCAGTTCGTGTAGAAGATGGCGATAAGTGGGCCGAATTAGTGCCTTATGACGGTTTCCGCGTTGATTTCCAAATTGACTTTGATCATCCTGTGATCAGTCAAACTCGTCAGCATATGGTGATGGATTTTGATTCATGCTCATATGTAAGCGAAGTTAGCCGTGCACGAACTTTTGGTTTTATGCGCGACTTAGAGTACATGAATGCTAACAACCTAGCGTTGGGTGGCAGCATGGAAAACGCAGTGGCGTTGGACGAATTCCGCGTACTCAACCCTGAAGGGTTGCGCTATGACGATGAGTTCTTAAAGCATAAGATTTTGGATGCTATCGGTGACTTATACCTTGGCGGCCATAGTTTAATTGGTGAATTGCGTGCGTACAAAACAGGCCATGGTCTGAATAACAAGCTATTAAATGCAGTACTTGCGCAAAAAGAGTGTTGGGAGTTCGTAACCTACGACTCGCAGGAAACAGCACCAATTCGTTATGCTCAGCCCGCATTAGCGTAAGAATTTTAAAAAGCCGCCTTACGGGCGGCTTTTTTTCGTATGGCAATTACTGAAATAAATGATACAGTAGCCGAATAATTAATATAAATTTCACCCATGTGACATAAAAACTATAGGTCGAAGGTTGTCGCCTTTGGCTAAAAATACATTCATCGTGGTATGAAGTGGTATGAAAAGAGTGGCGTGAAACAGCAATTTTCTTCGTGGTATGAAACTAACAATTACACTCGCTGGTAAAAATAAACGCTATAGGCACAGTATTAGTGTCCGTACGCTTGTGAGCGCAACCGTGCTCTCGTCTATTTTTATGCTAGTGTCGAGCCGTTCAACAGAATCGGTATCAGAAGATATTGCACGAGTTCGTTTGGCACAGACTGAAGTCAACGAACGACAAAAAGACGTTGAAGCGTTAAAACAGCAAACAACGGTCAAATTACAAGCTTTGCTTTCTCACGTCGCAGAGTTATCTGCGCAGGCTACATTGCTGGACGAGAAAGGTAAGCAAATCGCAACAGAATTAGGTATGTCAGCGGCTGACCTGGACGCTTTCGTACCGGTATCGATACCGGATAACCTTCAAGACGATCCCATCCTTCACGAAATAGCCAAACTAGAGCAATCACTCGATTTGAAGTCTCAACAGTTGTCTATGCTTGAAAGTTTGGTCAGGGGTCACCATATCCACGAACAGAGCCAATTATCTGGTCGTCCGATAGAGTCAGGGTGGTTGTCTTCTTATTATGGTATGCGGGCCGACCCGTTTACCGGCGAACCAACTATGCACAAAGGGCTAGATTTCGCTGGTAAGGCAGGGGAAAACGTAGTGGCAACTGCCGCAGGTATTGTGACCTGGGCTGGTGATCGCTACGGCTATGGCCAACTTGTAGAAATTGATCACGGTGATGGTTTTGTTACCCGCTATGGGCATAACGACACACTTACTGTCTCAATAGGCGACGTGGTAACCAAAGGGGAACCTATCGCTAAAATGGGCAATACAGGGCGCTCTACTGGCGTTCATGTTCACTACGAAGTAATAAGAAACGGAAAACAAGTCGATCCTCTGCCTTTTGTCTACAAAAAGTAGCATAGGTAGCAGCCAGGTAATTCTCGTAGACGGTGCCTTTATTTATTAAAAGTCACCAAAAACGAAGAAGCATAATTTTAGAACATCGCAAAACACAACGTAGTTACCGTTGTGTTTTATACGTTTAATTTAGCTGTGCACATTGTGCGGCGCCTCGACAAGTAGTGGAATAATAAAGCTAATGTTTTCAAGCATCCTTCGAAAAGTATTCGGTAGTAGAAACGACCGACTATTAAAAAAATTACGCAAAAACGTAGATGCCATCAATGCACTGGAAGCAGAATTTGAAAAGCTTTCCGATGAGGCGCTAAAGGCTAAGACAGACGAATTTAAAGCGCGTATTGAAAAGGGTGAAACCCTTGACGATATTCTTGTAGAAGCCTTCGCTACGGTGCGTGAAGCAAGTAAACGCGTATACGGCATGCGTCACTTCGACGTTCAGATGCTAGGTGGTCAAGTACTTCACCAAGGTAAAATTTCAGAAATGCGTACGGGTGAAGGTAAGACGCTTACCGCTACCTTGCCAACTTACCTTAACGCCTTGTCAGGCAAAGGGGTTCACGTTGTGACCGTGAACGACTACCTTGCCCGCCGTGATGCTGAGTGGAGTAACCAGTTATTTACTTACCTAGGCATGCGCGTTGGCTGTAACGTGCCTGGCATGTCGCCACAGCAAAAACGTGAAGCTTACCAAGCAGACGTAACCTATGGTACGAACAACGAATTTGGTTTTGACTACCTTCGTGACAATATGGCATTTAGCCCACAAGACCGCGTACAGCGCCCGCTTAACTATGCGGTAGTGGATGAGGTTGACTCAATTCTTATCGACGAAGCCCGTACACCACTTATTATCTCTGGTCAGGCCGAAGATAGCTCAGAGCTGTATCGCCGCATCAACACCATTATTCCTAAACTTGTTCAGCAAGAAAAAGAGGATGAAGAAGGCCAAGAGGGCGATGGTGACTACACGATTGACCTTAAGGCAAAACAAATTCATCTTACCGAGCGCGGTCAAATTCACGTTGAGGAAATTCTTCAACAAGAGGGCATGCTGCCTGAAGGCGAGTCGCTGTTTGCTGCAGGTAATATTTCCCTGCTTCATCATATTAACGCTGCGCTTCGTGCACACAAGTTGTTTGCCAAAGACGTAGACTACATCGTTAAAGAAGACCAAATCGTTATTGTTGACGAGCATACGGGTCGTACGATGGAAGGCCGTCGCTGGTCTGAAGGTCTGCACCAAGCTGTAGAAGCGAAAGAAGGGGTTCGTATTCAAAACGAAAACCAAACCCTTGCGTCAATTACCTTCCAGAATTACTTCCGCTTGTATAACAAGCTTGCGGGTATGACAGGTACAGCAGATACAGAAGCCTTCGAATTTAACCATATTTACGGCTTAGAAACGGTAGTTATTCCGACAAACCGTCCTATGCAGCGTAAAGATATGGCTGACCTCATCTACCTAACGGCAGAAGAAAAATACGAAGCCATTGTTGAAGACATTAAAGAGTGCGTTAAACGCGGTCAACCTACGCTTGTGGGTACTGTGTCTATCGAGAATTCAGAACTCATTTCTCGCATTCTTAAGAAGTCGAAAATTCCTCATAAAGTGCTTAACGCTAAGTTCCACGAACACGAAGCAGATATCGTCGCTCAGGCTGGTAAGCCAGGCGCGGTTACGATTGCGACTAACATGGCAGGTCGTGGTACCGATATCGTGTTAGGTGGTAACTGGCAGGCAGAAGTAGAAAAGATTGAAAATCCAACTGAAGCGCAAATCGAGAAGATCAAAGCCGAATGGAAAGAAAGCCATGACGCTGTGCTTGCCTCAGGTGGTTTACACATTATTGGTACAGAGCGTCACGAGTCTCGCCGTATTGATAACCAGCTTCGCGGTCGTTCGGGCCGTCAGGGTGACCCGGGTTCAAGCCGTTTCTACCTTTCATTAGACGACGCACTTATGCGTATCTTTGCCTCTGAAAAAATGGGCAACATGATGAAGCGTTTAGGTATGGAGCGTGGTGAAGCCATTGAGCATCCGTGGGTAACTCGCGCCATCGAGAATGCACAGCGCAAAGTAGAAGGTCGTAACTTCGACATTCGTAAGCAGTTGCTTGAATACGATGATGTGGCCAACGACCAGCGTAAAGTCATCTACGAGCAGCGCAATGAGCTTCTTGATGAAGGCGATATTAGCGAGACTATCGCGGCTATTCGTGAAGACGTTATTTCAAGTGTTGTCGATGAGTACATTCCGCCACAGTCTCTAGAAGAAATGTGGGATGTAAGCGGACTTGAAGAGCGCATGCGTGCCGATTTCGCCGTAGACTTGCCAATCAAGACCTGGCTTGAAAATGACGACAAACTTTACGAAGAGAAGCTTCGCGAGCGCATTCTTGGCGAAGTCGTTGATGCTTATAAGCAGAAAGAAGCGGTAGTGGGCGAGCAGGTACTGCGCCAGTTTGAAAAAGCGGTAATGCTTCAAAACCTAGACAGCCATTGGAAAGAGCATTTGGCGGCAATGGATCACCTGCGCCAGGGTATTCATTTACGCGGCTATGCGCAGAAAAATCCTAAGCAAGAATACAAGCGTGAGTCGTTTGCTTTGTTCTCACAAATGTTAGAAGCGCTTAAAGTTGAAGTGATCACTATTCTTGCGCGTGTAAAAGTACAAGCTGAAGAAGACGTGCAAAAAGTAGAAGAACAACGTCGTCAAGCTGACGATGTGCCAAAGAACTTCGAGCACGAAGAAGCGAACGCAACGCCAGAAGAGGCAAGTGACAAAGTACGTACGCAAGTTCGCGAAGGTGCGAAAGTGGGCCGTAACGACCCATGTCCTTGTGGCTCTGGTAAAAAGTATAAGCAGTGTCACGGCAAGCTTAAGTAATGAAAGTAGTAAATGTTGCTGTGGGCGTTATCGCCCGCGGCGATGAAATATTCATTACGCTTCGCCCTGACAATGTTCATCAGGGTGGAAAATGGGAATTTCCTGGCGGTAAAGTGGAAGAGGGTGAAACCGTTCTACAGGCGCTTAAGCGAGAGCTTGCTGAAGAAGTTGGGATTATTGTGAACCGCAGCGAGCCTGTGATTGTGATCACCCATGATTACGGCGACAAGCAAGTTAAACTAGATGTTCATCGCGTGTGTGATTTTACCGGCGAGCCGCACGGCAAAGAAGGCCAACAGTCGCGGTGGGTCAAGGTAACGTCACTAAACGCCTCTGACTTTCCTGAAGCGAATATACCCATTATTAGCGCATTGCAAAAATAATAAAAACGGCCACATCTTAAAGTGGCCGTTTTCTTTTAGAGCAGTTCTATTTTTAGCCATTTCTTTGCGTTAGATTGGAAAATTAAGAACGCTCAAGATATACCCTTTCGGAGTTACACCTACAAGGTTATTCGTTCAGCGGTGGCAAATGCCACATCCAGTTTGAAATAAGCGGCTTCATTAATAAAGTGCGGGTAGGTTTCAGTTTCGTTTTCCCACACGATATCTTTGCCGTCAAACGTCCGAAATACAGGTGCCCCAGGTATGAGAGGTTTGAAATCGTTATCTTGCAGTGAATGATGGATCATGGCGGTACGTTTTCCATTAGCATCTAACGGAAAAGACACGTTATCGCCTAAACGAAAAGCTTCACAGGCAGGCAAAGCGTCAGTATTAATTTGCCCTTTATTATACGCGGCACAAAAATCCAATATTGCTTCAGCCATGGTTTGTGATAGAAGGTAAACATCTTCTCTTAACACGCCCTGTGGCTGCCCACCCACTTCTATCATTACACCTTTCTTACCAGTGGTGCACAGGTAACCATGTTCAAGGTAGGGCTTTTCGTCTTCTACCAAAATGTTGGCTTCTGGCATTTGTTGCTTTACGTATCGCGCCAGCTGAATATGAAATTCATCCGCTTCCAAAATGATAAGCGTAGCACCCATTTCGCTGGTGGTGTTGTGAATATCAATCACAAAATCTGTGTTCGAATCACCCTTAGGCCCTAGCTGTTGGTTAAGAGCCTTAGCAAGCTCAGCTTCTTTCGCAGAATTGTTATTCGATAAACGTTCAAAGGTAAACTGACGGTTTAAGTCTTCGTCTACGAAACGAACGTTTGCCGCAATGGCCGCTTCATTGGCGATGCTTAACGAAACATTTAGCTCATTAAATCGCGAAGGTAGCCCAAACTGTTGCCAGTTTCGAATAAGCTGAATACCACTGGTTTCATTTCCATGAGTACCACCAACAAGCGCGATAGAATTAAACATTCATGTTCCTTTTTGTATAGGTTGAGGATGAGGAGGGCTGCGCAGCGAGCTATTGAGTAATATTGTGATGAATTAATACGTTCGCTGTCTGCGCATCTACCCACGACTTGGAAATCAAGTAAACCGATACTACACCACTGCGCTTTGTACGAGAATACGTCTTAGTGGAATTTACCTAAATACTGATGTTTGCCAAATTGTGCGGGAAAGACATCGCGTATTAGTGCTTAAAGAAGTCATCTGATTGCTGTGCTAGCATCGCCTCTATCTCTTCAACATCGATATGCTTGGGCGTTGCGTCTTCTGCAGGCTTGCCGGCTATTTTTCTGTCTTCAGCGGCCCATTCACCTAAATCGATAAGTTGGCATTTTTTACTGCAAAAAGGGCGATATTCGCTTGTTGGTGCCCAAACAACCTGCTTGGCACAAATAGGACATTTCACTTCCATTATTTACTCCAGTGAAATACGTCTAAACGGCGAAGTTTGCGATTTGCTATCACTACCGCAGACGGGAAATAATAAATTAAAGACTCGGGCCTGCTGATCTTTGCGGTACATCAAACATCAACAGGCCTTAAGTTTAACAGGCAGCTAAACGAAACTGAATACTGCTTTCCACTGCGCCAGATTGGCCCTCTTGAGGAGAAAATAGCATGAAGCGGAGTGCGTAACGGTATTTATTGCCGCTAAGCGTAGCGTAATACCCTTCATCAACGCTACATTTAACGCGAATTAGCTCGTTTTTATCTTCTGCAGCGCCTTGGTAAAAACCGTTGTCAGCAACCACATTGACAAATTGACCTCGTTCGCGAATGAACGACAGGCTAACAGCAATAGCATCATCGAGTAAGGCTAACGTTTCAAGCCATTGCGCTATTTCAGCGAGGCGTTGTTCAAGGGGTTGTTGTAACCAAAAATGAAGATTGGGCAAATCGAAGCTGCACGCGCCACCTGGAATGGCAAAGCGCTGCCTGATTGCGCTTAGCAGTTTATCTTCTTTCAAAGCACTACCAAAACGGCGGTCTGTTTTTAGCTTTTGTTTTAGGGTAAGCACGGTTTTCAGCGCTTGCTCTAAGGCGGTGCTGTCAATTTTCGGGTGCTTAGACCAATAAACCAAGTTCTTTTCATGGGCTTCGAGGTCTTTGGTAAGATCGGAGCGAAGATCCAGTCTTTCAATGAGATCAAGTAACTCGAAAAGCTGTTCAAAGAACACCAGCTGCAGATGAGTATGTTCTGATTTAGCCGTAATTTTAAGTTGTCCAAGCAGCTGCTCAACACGTAAATAGTTACGTACTTTTTCCTTTAGTGGAAATTCGAAAACAGCGTGACCCATGGAACCCCTTAAAACACATAGACTTAGAGAAATGTCGCTAAAAATTTAGCTGAACAGTGAAAGGCAACAAGCCTAAAGCATCAAAGCGTTTAAGCCAAGTATACTTGTTCGCCAAATCTTTACTTTGACGTTAATTGGTCAAAAAAGTTTCAAAAATCAATCCGTAAGGCTGTAATGCCTTGCGTTTAGGTGGTGAATTTAGTTATTAGGGATGTGTTTTTGCGTTAACTTCGTCTATCAAGTTCACGCTTTAGATAGCAAAAGTAAGTGTTCATGCAAGGTCGAAACTTGCGAAGAGAGGGCGTTTAGGCTGGTGCTATTGTCTAATACATGGTCTGCAGCGCTCAGCCGTTCTTTACGGCTTGCTTGTGACGCCATAATACTTTTTATCGTTGCTTCAGAGCTACCATCTCGCTTTAAGGCGCGTTCAAGCTGAAGCACTTCAGGGCAGTCAACCACTACTACGTGGTTACACATTTCAGTAAGCTTGTTTTCAACCAATAGTGGAACAGACAATATGCAATAGGGGGAAGTCGATTCCATGATTAGCTGTTGCATGCGAGAACGAATAAGCGGGTGGAGAAGTCTGTTCAGCCAGGTTTTTTCATCTGGGTTAGCAAAAACCTTCTCTCGAAGTGCGGCGCGATCAAGGCTACCGTCTTCAAGCAAAATATGCTCGCCAAAATGCTCAGCTATTTGAAGCAACCCTTGTGAGCCCACGGCAACCACATCTCTTGCGACCTCGTCGGCATCCACGATGTCTATGCCAAACGACGCAAAAATATCAGTGGCAGCAGATTTACCGCTACCTATCCCGCCAGTAAGGCCTACTACAAAGGGGGTCTGCTTATTCATAATGCCGCGGCACCTTCTAACTAAAGTACGTAATCAAGGTAGGTGGTAATAATGGCATCTTTAAAAAGCACTGTCAGCCAACCCGCCACTGCGAGATAGGGACCAAAAGGAATTGCCAACGACTTGCCTTTGTTTTGAATCACCATTATGAGTATGCCTGCAATTGCACCTACAAACGAAGAGAGCAAAATAATAATGGGCAAACCTTGCCAGCCCGTATAAGCGCCAAGTGCGGCGAGCAGCTTGAAATCGCCATAGCCCATGCCTTCTTTGCCAGTGGCAAGTTTAAATAGCCAATACACAGACCATAAACTTAAATAACCCGCCGCTGCGCCAATAATAGCGTCGGTGGTGTCTACAAAAATGTGTTGCGTGCTCAACAGTAACCCCAACCACAGTAGAGGCAGTGTCAACTGGTCAGGTAATAGCATCTTATCTAAGTCAATAAACAGCAGAGCAACGAGTATGTAAGTAAACAATACGGCCCATAGTGCTTGCGATGTGACACCAAATTGATAGGCCGCAAACGTACAGGCTAAAGCAGTAAACAATTCAACCAGCGGGTATCGAACTGATATTCCAACTTTGCATTTAGCGCATTTACCTTTAAGGAATAGGTAGCTAATAACAGGAATATTTTCCCATGCGCGAATCTTGTGGCCGCAGCTAGGGCATGTGCTGTCTGGTTTTACAAGGTTAAATACTTCTTCTGACGCTGATGAGTTTTTATCGTGAGGTGTCGGCTCACCCTCGCTAAAATAGCTTTGGTACTCTTGCTGCCAGCTGCGTTCCATCATAATAGGCAAGCGGTAAATCACCACGTTCAAGAAACTGCCAACCATTAAGCTTACAAAAAAGACTAGGGAATAGAATACAGCAGGGCAAAGCTGACTAAGCGTAATTATCGCGTCCATGGTATGTGGTTCTTATAATTGTTGATTTTCGTTCTTTTGGTGCTGAGCCACGTTATACCACGTTACCCATCTGGAATATAGGGAGGTACATAGCCACAATCAAGCCGCCGATTACCACGCCAAGTACGGCCATGATCATTGGTTCTAGTAGGCTGGTTAAACCGTCTACCATATCATCTACTTCAGCTTCATATATGGTGGCAATTTTACTAAGCATTTCATCAACCGCGCCCGACTCCTCACCAATGGCAATCATCTGCGTCACCATGTCAGGGAATACTTGTGTAGCGCGCATCGCAACATGCATTGGCATACCGCCCGCCACTTCTTTACGCATGTATAAAATGGCTTCGCGGTATACTGCGTTGCCTGAAGCTCCGGCAGCGGATTCTAGTGCGCCAATAAGCGGCACACCTGCTGCAAAGGTCGTGGCTAAGGTTCGGGTAAATCGCGCAATACTGGCTTTTTTTAGAATTTCGCCGATAACAGGAATTTTTAAAATGTTGCGGTCTAGCGAGTCACGTAGCTTCTGGCTTCGCTTATAGGTGCGCATAAACATAAAGCCTGCAACACCAATTCCTATGGCAATAAAAATACCGAAGTCTTGGACGAATCGGGAAATAGCCAATACAAACTGGGTGAAAGCGGGAAGTTCTGCCCCGAAGCTGCTGAAAATTTCTTCAAACTGCGGCACAACAAATATAAGAAGGATGGTCGTAACAATAAAAGCAACAACCAAAACTGCGATAGGGTAAAACATCGCTTTTTTGATTTTTGATTTTAGTGCTTCGGCTTTCTCTTTGTAGGTCGCGATGCGGTCATAAATGGTTTCAAGTGCGCCCGACTGCTCACCGGTGTAAACCAAGTCGCAATATAAATCGTCAAAATACAAAGGGTGTTTTCTTAAAGCAGATGACAATGGATTACCTGCTTTTACCTCATCGGTTATTTCACCTAGAAGTTTGCGCATCGAAGAATTGGCGTGACCTTGTGCAATCATTTCTAAAGATTGAATTAGCGTTACGCCAGCGGCAAGCATGGTGGCGATTTGCCGAGATATAACGGAAATATCTGAAGGTTTGATCTTCTGGGCACCGCCGAAAAGGGGCTTAGCAAGCTTCTTTACCTTATTTGCGGAAATGCCTTGGCGTCGAAGTAGGTTTTTTGCTTCTGAGAGCGATGTAGCGGAAATTTCGCCTTTACGGGCTTGGCCGTGTCGATCCTTTCCCTGCCATGTGAATACCGAAGCCGCCTTAGCCATTTTATAATATCCGAACTGAGGTTAAACAAAAAAACCCAGTTACAACACTGGGTTTTTCTTTTATTGTTCTATGCACTTATGATTAGCAAAGTGTAGTTGGTACGCATGCCGCAGCCCAAGTAACACGGCCGTCAGCTACTGTAGGAGTAAGTGTATAAGTAGCTGGGTCTGTGCCATCTGTCACACCTGAGTTACCAGAAGCTTCAGCTTCGATTATACCATTTAGTGTTGTAACGCCAACTGCAGTAGCAGATTGTGTTACGTCTGCTGGAACACCGCTTGTACCGCCGTCACAAGCTGCAAGCGTAGCGTCAACAGTTTGTGCGCAAATCTCTACAGCGGTTTTCGCTGCTGCAGTTGCGTTAGTTACCTCAGTAAACTTCGCTTTTTGCGTGTAGTTTTGGTAAGCAGGAAGTGCGATTGCTGCAAGGATACCGATGATTGCAACAACAATCATTAGTTCGATTAGGGTGAAACCTTTTTGGTTTTTAGTATTCATGTTCATCATGGTTTTTCTCCGGGACGTGTATAACACGTAAAGTTTAAATCTAATTCAAATTGACGTTTATACCCGAGTCGTCCATTTAACGCCCCTGGTACTTGATACTCAGTATAGAATTTTATTTGTTACTGACAAGTATAGGCAAATATACCTATGTCTAGCTTTTTCAGTATGACACGGTTCGCCGCGCCTTGGCAGGCTTTATCACTTGAACTTTCGTATAAAAGTTAATGACTTAAGTGCGTATGTCTATCTATACACAAAAAGCATTATCGAGAAATGACTGAACAGAATGACGAGTAATCGTATTGTAAATGATACATCTACTCGGTGATTTAAAATCACAGTGTAACCTCAACCATTAAGGTCTCAGCATTTAAAGCCACAGTATAGGGAAGTGATAATTGCGGTAACGTAAATTTCACTGAAACACTGTATCCTTATAATAAAACACGTGCAACAAAGAAGCCGCGTTATAAAGGTGGAAGTACAAGGGGATAAGCAACACATTCGCTTACCTAATGTTAAATCCACTTTTATAGCTTTTAATTTGGCTCTTTATCTTTCTTGCTCTGCTATGACAAATTAATGCGCAGCGACAAATCAATGGCCTGAACGTGCTTGGTTAAAGCTCCAGATGAAATGTAATCTACGCCTAGCTTAGCGAGAGACGCCAGTCGTTCATCAGTAATGTTTCCTGATACTTCCAGTTTACATTGACCTTTGTTGAGCGCTACTGCCTGTTGGATCTGTTCGTTAGAAAAATTATCCAGCATGACAATGTCGGCACCTGCACCAAGGGCTTGTTCAAGCTCGGTTAAACTCTCTACCTCTACTTCAACGGGCTTGCCCGGCATCATTGTTTTCGCTCGGCTTACGGCTTTTTCGATGTTTCCGCAAGAAAATATGTGGTTTTCCTTAATTAAGAATGCATCGAACAAACCCACACGATGGTTTTGACCACCACCACAACGCACCGCGTATTTCTGTGCGTGCCGCAAACCTGGCAACGTTTTGCGGGTATCGAGAATTTTGGTGTTGGAGCCATCTAAATACTTAGCGTAAAAGGCAGTAACAGTGGCGGTTGCCGACAGGGTTTGTAGGAAGTTAAGCGCCGTACGTTCTGCCGTCAATATCGCGCGAGCAGCGCCTTCCAAACTAACCAGTACGGTGTTTGCATCAACTTTGTCACCATCTTTTACATGCCACGTCAGCGACACCGACTCGTCGATTAGTGCAAATGCTTGGTTTGCCCATGCGATTCCACAAACCACGCAAGGCTCTCGCGTAATAATAGTGGCTTTTGCATTGACACTTTCATCTATCAGGTTCGCTGTAATGTCGTTTGCAGCATTTAATTCGCCGCCAAGATCTTCAATAAGCGCGTTCGATACTTGCTCTCGAATCGCTTGCATGTCTGGTGATGTCATCTTCATCGCTATGATCTATGCTATCTGTGTATTTAAAGGGTACGCAATATTAACCATTCTCCGCGCTGAGTAAACTCTAATTGGCGAAGAACACTCATTCCCAGCAATATATGGTCATCTTGCATACCGGGGTTTAAGTTTGCTTTTACATCGCGCACCACAATTTCACCAATGCGCAAAGTTTCAATAGTCGATTCGGCAACTCTTACAACGCCGTTAGCTGTGCTGGCTAACCCTTCTCGACCCGCTTTGAGTTGAAGCTTGTTAGCCAAATGAGCGGGAACGGCCACGTCAGTGGCACCCGTATCAACAAGAAATACGACTTCCTCACCATTAATATAACCTGTTGTCACATAGTGACCTTGGCGATTTTGCTTAAGTCGGACTTCGGTTTGTGAACCAATACGCTCTGATGTTGGTTCGCTATTTGGGTTAATTTGTTTTTCTAAAAGATCTGAGAAAACAAAAACCAGTAGACCAAAACCGCAAATCCAAGCAAGCGCAACCATCCATTTACCCGTTGACGCTGTCGGGTCTTGTTGTTCATTCATGCTTCTACCTTTCTTATAATAGTGGTGCACCGCTTTTCGTATTGCTAAATACTCGGCGTAATCTCTTAAGCAAAGGACTAACGTGCTGATTAGCTTATTAGAATGCAATGTATAGCCCTATACACTTATATCCACATACAATGTAGGCTATAACGCAGAAAATCAATTATCGAAGCAAATACTATGGTGCTTTACAACGAAGCAAAGTACACAGCAAGTCCGCATTATGATGCCCGTCCTGACAGCGCAGACGTTAGCCTGTTAGTGATACACAATATTTCACTACCTCCTTCACAGTTTGGTACGCCGGGCATTCGCCAATTGTTTACCGGAACCCTCAATCCTGATGAACATCCTTTTTATAGAGAAATTGCTGGGTTACGGGTCTCTGCTCATTGTGTAATTTATCGAACGGGTGAAATAGAGCAATTTGTGCCCTTCGAACAGCGGGCATGGCACGCGGGCCTGTCTTCATTTCAAGGCCGCAGCCGCTGTAACGACTATGCTATAGGTATTGAACTTGAAGGTACTGATACGTTGCCTTACACCGATGCACAGTACCAAGCCCTTGGCGAACTCACTGATTTTATTACGAGATACTATCCTCGGATCACTTTAGGGCGTATCGTAGGCCATAATGATATAGCACCAGGGCGAAAAACTGACCCTGGTGCAGCTTTCGATTGGGCAAGATATAGAATGCGCGTTGCTGGGTTTAAATAATTTAACTAATCCGCACTGCAGAAAAAAGGAAACTCAATACCTATGATGTTAATGAGCTTGCTATTAGTACTCAGCCTCGAGCGGTTGATAACAAAAACACCTAATTGGCATATTGAAAAGTATGCCGCTCAATATCGTGCTTTTCTTCAAGATAAAGGGTTGATTAAGTTTCAAGAAGGAAATGAAGATGAGGAGGGGACTAAAAAGGTCTCATCCACAGCACTTTATTTCTTTCTTTTACTTCCCGCTGTAGTGCTGGGAGCAATTGAATACTGGGTACTTGGCGCATTTCTTACGTTTATAGAGCAAAGCATAATTTTGTTCATCTGTATTGGCTGCCCTGCATTGCGAGCCGTCTACAAGAGTTTTTTGAATGCTGCTGACCGAGGTGACCTTCAGGCGTGCAGTATGTACACCGACCAATTAGGGCATTGTGCAAGTCAATCAGACAGTGACGGAAGTGCGGGTACAGAAGGCAAAACTTTTGGCCAACACCTTACCTGGCTTAACTATCAACACTATGCCGCTGTGATGCTGTGGTTTATTGCTTTTGGTGCACCTGGCGCGCTGTTTTATAGCTTGAGTCGAAGCACAACCGAGGCATTGTGTGATGCAAATCACCCTTTAAAAGCCGCTGCGGGAAGATTAATGTTTGCGCTCGATTATATTCCTGTTCGCGTTACCGCTTTTGGCATGTTGATGATGGGACATTTCTCACGAGCGTTGCCTGAGTGGATTAAGTATGCACTTCAGTTCGATGTACCTGCATACGATGTGCTTACACAAATTTCTTCGAAAGCTGAGATTCTAACGCCTGATGAACAGCAGTTGCAGGCTGAAAATGCAGCAATAGAACCGAAGGTGCTTGTAAAGTTAGCAAAACGTAATGTTATTTTTCTTCTTGTAATAACATCAGCGCTCACGCTTGTAGGCAGTCTTGCATAGTCATTATTTTTAACATTTACTAGCCTACTTGGCTTAGAAGGGCGTTTGGTCTATTTATTAATTGTATGTAGATCAGGCGCTTTGCCCCTATTACTGCATTCTCCCTTCCTCATCAGACCAGTTTGCGGTTACTGATTTTTCTTAACAAATTCAACAATAAAGCTTAACACCCAGCAAAAGGTAAATGCTTTGCTATGCTTGTGAGTATTTACCTCGAAATCGATCTGCCTTAAACTAGATAGGTAAAATGGTATTACCAATTGTGTTTGTGATTAAATATTCCACGATTATTTTTTACATTCACCGCTCTTATAACGTCGCTATTGTTATAGAGCAGGGTTTAAATAAAAGGATACGTAGCGCGCATGCGGCAGCAGCGAAAAAAACTCTCTGATGTGATTACCGAGCAACTCGAGTCAATGATACTCGACGGTACGTTATTGGCTGGTCAGAAATTACCGCCAGAGAGAGAGCTTGCGCTTGAATTTGATGTATCGCGACCTTCGCTTAGGGAAGCCATTGGTAATTTACAGGCACGTGGGTTGGTAGAACGTAAGCAAGGCGGCGGTACGTTTGTTAACCGCAACCTTAACTCAGCCATGACAGACCCCCTAATGGACTTAGTTAGCCAGCGTCCTGAAACTCAATTTGATTTGCTTGAATTTCGTCATGCGCTTGAAGGGATGGCGGCGTACTACGCGGCACTTCGTGGTCAACCTGAAGATTACAACGCATTGAAGCAAGCATTGAACGACGTACCTACGCCTAAAGCGCACGAAAGCAAGCGTGCCCAAGCTGAGGCGCTAGGACAGTTTTATATCATTATGGCAAGAGCATCACACAATATGGTGTTGTTGCACGTAATGAGCACCATGCAAAGCATGCTGGTGGACAATATTGAACGAAACTTTGACATGCTGGCGGCGCACCCTGAAGCGGTGGAAGACATTGCTAAGCAGCGTCGTGAAATTGTAGAAGCCATTGCTTCTCGCGACCCTGAAGCTGCGCGTCAGGCATGTAATACGCATTTGGCGTTTATTGAAAAAACGCTATTAACCATTAATCAACGCGATACCCGCGTACAGCGCGCATTGCGACGATTAGAGATTTAGTTACTAGTCTGACCTTTTATAAGATAAGGGCTAGATAGCTATTCATTCGCAGAGGCCGGTCAGGTTTTTCCTGTGCCACTGCAAAAGCAGGTGAGCCAGATTGGGTCACTGTGAGTACAACGTAATTTAGTTTTCCTTCTTTTAGCGCCTTTAAGAGTAGAGGCAATGCTAAGGGAGGATTTTCTATATAAGCAAAAAATAGGATGGCACCATGTCTGATATGATGCACCAAGATGTAGATCCTCAAGAAACTAAAGAGTGGATTGATGCGCTTGAGTCGGTTTTAGAAGAGGAAGGCGTAGAACGCGCCCATTATTTACTCGAAAAACTTATTGATAAAGCACGTCGCAGCGGAGCGCATCTACCGTATGACGCAACTACTGCCTACATCAATACTATCCCAGCAGCGCAAGAGCCAAAAATGCCTGGTGACTTGACCATCGAAGCGCGCATCCGTGCGGCAATTCGTTGGAACGCATTGATGATTGTATTGCGTGCATCTAAGAAAGACCTAGAGCTTGGTGGCCACATTGGTAGCTTCGCATCATCGGCTATGCTTTACGATGTGGGCTTTAACCACTTCTTCAAAGCGCCTAACGAGAACCAAGGCGGCGACTTTATTTTCGCACAGGGTCATATTTCTCCAGGTATTTATGCGCGCTCATATATGGAAGGCAATTTAACTGAAGAACAGTTAAACAACTTCCGCCAAGAGTGTGCTGGCGATGGTCTGTCGTCATACCCACACCCTCACTTAATGAAAGACTACTGGCAATTCCCAACCGTATCTATGGGTCTTGGTCCACTTCAAGCTATCTACACAGCGCGCTTCCTTAAGTACCTAACTAACCGTGGTATCAAAGACTGTTCAGGTCAGCGCGTTTACTGCTACATGGGTGACGGTGAGTGTGATGAACCAGAGAGCTTGGGTGCAATTGGTCTTGCTTCTCGTGAAGGCCTAGACAACCTAACGTTTGTTATCAACTGTAACCTTCAGCGCCTAGACGGCCCGGTACGTGGTAACGGCAAAATTATCCAAGAACTTGAAGGTACGTTCCGCGGCGCTGGCTGGGAAGTAGTGAAAGTTATTTGGGGTAGCTACTGGGATGAGCTATTAGCTCGTGATAAATCTGGCAAGCTAATTCAGCTTATGGGCGAAACGGTAGACGGTGAATACCAGAACTGTAAAGCCAAAGGCGGCAAGTACACCCGTGAAAACTTCTTCAACAAGTATCCTGAAACAGCGGCACTTGTAGCGAACATGTCTGACGACGACATCTGGCGCTTGAACCGTGGTGGCCACGATCCAGTTAAAGTATTCGCGGCTTACCAAAAAGCCATTGATACGAAAGATCGTCCAACGGTAATCCTTGCTAAAACGGTTAAAGGTTTCGGTCTTGGTGCATCAGGTGAAGCACAAAACGTAGCGCACAACGTGAAGAAAATGGACGTTGATTCAATCAAAGCGTTCCGTGACCGTTTCAATATTCCAGTAGCAGACGACAAGATTGCTGACCTGCCATACTTCAAGTTCGACGAAGACAGCGAAGAAATGAAGTACCTTCGTGAGCGTCGTGAAGCACTAGGCGGTTACTTGCCTTCTCGCCGTGAACAGGCTGAAGAGCAGCTTGAAATTCCTGAGCTAAGTGCATTCGACGCCATCTTAAAAGGTTCAGGTGACCGTCAAGTATCGTCAACCATGACGTTTGTGCGTGTACTTAACGCGCTATTGAAAGATAAGAAAATTGGTAAGCGTATTGTGCCAATTATTCCTGATGAAGCCCGTACATTTGGTATGGAAGGCTTGTTCCGTCAGGTAGGTATTTACGCCAATGAAGGCCAGAAATACGTACCGCAAGATGCCGACCAAGTAGCTTACTATCGCGAAGATAAGAAAGGTCAGGTATTACAAGAAGGTATTAACGAGCTAGGTGCAATGGCATCGTGGGTTGCGTCGGGTACATCTTACTCAACGTGTAACGCTACCACTATTCCGTTCTACATTTACTACTCAATGTTTGGTTTCCAACGTGTTGGTGACCTTGCATGGGCGGCAGGCGATAGCCAAGCACGTGGTTTCCTTTTAGGCGCAACTGCGGGTAGAACCACACTTAACGGTGAAGGTCTACAGCACCAAGACGGCCACTCACATGTTCAAGCGAACCTAATTCCTAACTGTATTACTTACGACCCAACGTATGGTTACGAAGTAGCAGTTATCGTTCAAGACGGTCTACGTCGCATGTACGGTAACAATGAAAATATCTTCTATTACCTAACGTTGATGAACGAGAACTATCAGCACCCTGCAATGCCAGAAGGTGATGATGTTGCTGAGCAGATCATTAAAGGTATCTACAAGCTTGAGCGTGTTGAAAACGACAAGTCTAAGCTTAACGTACAGCTGATGGGCTCAGGTACTATCTTGAACGAAGTGCGTAAAGCGGCCCAGATACTATGCGAAGACTACAACGTATCTTCTGACGTTTACTCAGTGACCTCGTTCAACGAGCTAGCGCGTGAAGGCCAAGACGTAGCACGCTGGAACATGCTAAACCCAGAAGCTGAGCAAAAAGTACCTTACATTGGTCAGGTAATTACGAAAGACGCAGGTCCTGCGATTTCTGCCACTGACTATGTGAAGAACTACTCAGACCAAGTACGTGCGTTCATCGAAACTGAATACCGCTGCCTAGGTACAGACGGTTTCGGTCGAAGCGATAGCCGTGAAAACTTGCGTACTCACTTTGAAGTTAATGCGTCATACATTGTGGTGGCATCACTTTACGAATTGGCTCAGCGCGGTGACGTTGAGAAGAAAGTGGTAGCAGAAGCCATTAAGCGTTTTGAAATTAACGCTGAAAAACTTAACCCACTTTACGCGTAAGCCAGATAAGGTATTTTACATATGTCAGATATTCAAAAGATTATCGTACCCGACGTAGGCGGTGACGAAGTTGAAGTTATCGAGCTATGTGTTGCCGTAGGCGACAACATTGAGGCTGATGAAGGCGTTGTTACTGTTGAAAGTGACAAGGCGTCAATGGACATCCCAGCACCGTTTGAAGGTGAGATTGTAAGCCTGACTGTATCAGTAGGCGATAAAATCAAAGAAGGCGATGTGATTGGTGAAATGAAAGTTGCCAATGGTGACAGTGCCGATAAAGGCGCGTCTGAAGAAAACGCTTCAGATGAATCTTCTAAAGAAGATGCACCTAAGCAAGAAGAAGCACCAAAAGACGAAAGCAAGTCAGAAGCAGCGCCAGCTGCGTCTGGCAGCAGCGAAGTAATTGAAGTTGCAGTACCGGATATCGGTTCTGACGACGAAGTAGACGTAATCGACGTATTGGTTTCAGTGGGCGACACCATTGAAAAAGAAGATGGGCTAATTACCCTTGAAACCGATAAAGCAACCATGGACGTTCCTTCAACACACGCAGGTACGGTGAAAGAAGTATTCATCAGTACTGGCGATAAAGTGAAAGAAGGTACGGTAGTGATCAAGCTGGAAGTAGCGGGCTCAGGCTCGTCTTCAAGTGAATCGGCGTCTAGCGATGCTTCTTCTGAAGCATCTGCACCGGCTGCGCCAGAAAGTGCAAAGCAAGAATCAGCGCCAGCGGCGTCTGCAGGTAGCGAGACTATCGAAGTTGCTGTACCAGATATTGGTGAAGACGGTGAAGTTGACGTTATCGACGTACTTGTATCAGCTGGCGATACCGTTGAAAAAGAAGACGGCCTAATTACGCTAGAAACTGATAAAGCGACCATGGATGTGCCGTCAACACATGCAGGTACGATTAAAGAAGTCTTTATCAAAGCGGGTGACAAAGTTAAGCAAGGCACCTTGGTTGTTAAGCTTGAGACCAGCGGTGGCTCGTCTTCAAGTGCAGCTGAAAAGCCTGCTGAAGCGCCTAAGCAAGAAGAGACTAAACAAGACTCACAGCAAGACGAGACTCAACAAGCGTCACAGCAGGAAGCCTCGCAAGGTCGCTCTCCTGTGCCTCCAGCGCCAGAAGCCAAGAATACAGGTAAAGCACATGCTTCTCCTTCGGTTCGCCGTATTGCTCGTGAGTTTGGTGTAGACCTTACTCAAGTTAACGGCTCTGGTCCTAAAAACCGTATCTTGAAAGAAGACGTTCAAGCCTATGTGAAAGCTGAGCTTGCGAAACCTCGCACAGCAGCAGCTTCAGGCAGTGCTCCTGTGGGCGACAACGTACTTCAAATCGTTCCGGTTAAGCCTGTTGATCACAGCAAGTTTGGCGAGATTGAAGAACAAAAGCTTTCTCGAATTCAAAAGATCTCTGGACCGTTCTTACACCGTAACTGGGCGACTATCCCGCACGTTACGCAGTTCGACGAAGCAGATATCACTGAAGTTGAAGAATTCCGTAAAGAGCAAAACGCTTACCACGCGAAAATTAAGTCTGGTCTTAAGATCACACCACTAGTATTCGTTATGAAAGCGGTAGCGAAAGCGCTTGAGAAATACGAAGTATTCAACTCATCACTGTCTGACGACGGCGAGAGCTTAATCATTAAGAAGTTTATCAACATTGGTATTGCGGTTGAAACACCGGGAGGCCTTGTTGTACCTGTTATTCGTGACGTGAATAAGAAAGGTATTGAGCAGCTGTCTCAAGAGCTTATTGAAACATCTAAGAAAGCCCGTGAAGGCAAGCTTAAAGCGGCTGACATGCAGGGTGGAACGTTCACTATCTCTAGTCTAGGTGGTATTGGTGGCACGGCGTTTACGCCTATTGTAAATGCACCAGAAGTCGCCATATTAGGTGTGTCTAAGTCTGAGATGAAGCCTAAGTGGAATGGTAAAGAGTTTGAGCCGCGCTTAATGGTGCCGCTAAGCCTGTCATACGACCACCGAGTCATCGATGGTGCGGTAGGTGCAAGATTCTCTACTGAGGTTGCTGCAAACCTAACTGACTTACGCAGAATCATACTTTAAATAAAAGGTCGAAAAAGTTTACAATATCAGTAACATTTTCGACGATTTTATAAGCCCATTTGGTGGCATTTAGGTTATGCTATTACACAAAAGTAATAGCATGACCCTACAAGAACAGGATTGAGGTTCACAATGAGCGAAATTAAAACGCAATTGGTGGTACTGGGCGGCGGCCCTGGCGGTTATTCAGCAGCATTCCGTGCGGCTGACTTAGGTATTGAAACAGTTATCGTAGACTCTCGCGACACGCTTGGTGGTGTTTGTCTTAACGTTGGCTGTATCCCTTCAAAAGCCCTTCTTCACGTTGCTAAAGTGATGAAAGAAGCGAAGCACCTTGCTAGCCACGGTGTATCGTTTGGCGAGCCTACCATCGATTTAGATAAAATCCGCGAATACAAAGACGGCGTTGTTAAGCAATTGACAAATGGCCTTAGCGGTATGTCTAAAATGCGTAAAACCAAGCATGTACAAGGCTTCGGTAAATTTACAGGCGCAAACACCCTAGAAGTAAAAAATGGTGACGACGTTACTACTATTACTTTCGAGAAAGCGATTATCGCTGCGGGTTCTGAGCCAGTAAGCCTACCGTTCATCCCAGAAGATGATCGTGTAATCGACTCAACTGGCGCACTGGAAATGAAAGACATTCCAGAGAAAATGCTAGTACTAGGCGGTGGTATCATCGGTCTAGAAATGGGTACTGTGTACGAAGCACTTGGCTCGAACATTGATGTAGTTGAATTCTTAGATCAGCTAATTCCAGCAGCTGACAAAGACATCATGAAAGTGTTCATGAAAGACTACAAAGACAAGTTTAACATCATGCTTGAAACCAAAGTGACTGCGGTTGAAGCAAAAGACGATGGCTTGTACGTAACATTTGAAGGTAAGAACGCACCTGCTGAGCCAGTGCGCTACGACAAAGTACTTGTTGCTGTTGGTCGTAAGCCAAACGGTAAGCTAGTTGGCGCAGATGCGGCTGGCGTAAACGTTGACGAGCGTGGCTTCATCAACGTTGATAAGCAAATGCGTACTAACGTTGACCACATCTTCGCAATCGGTGACCTTGTAGGTCAGCCAATGCTTGCGCACAAAGCGGTTCACGAAGGTCACGTTGCTGCAGAAGTTATTGCTGGACAGAAGCATTACTTCGACCCACGTGCTATTCCTTCAGTAGCGTACACTGAGCCAGAAGTTGCTTGGGTTGGTCTAACTGAAAAAGAAGCGAAAGAGCAGGGCGTAAGCTATGAAACAGCGACGTTCCCATGGGCTGCTTCAGGCCGTGCAATTGCATCTGATGCAACTAACGGTATGACCAAGATGATTTTCGAAAAAGAAACGGGCCGCGTAATCGGTGGTGCTATGGTAGGTACCAACGCGGGCGAAATGCTTGGCGAAATCGGCCTAGCTATTGAGATGGGTGCTGACGCTGAAGACGTAGCATTGACTATCCACGCTCACCCAACGCTTAACGAATCAATTGGTCTTGCGTCTGAAATCTTCGAAGGAAGTATTACTGACCTGCCAAACCCGAAAGCAAAGAAAAAGAAGTAAATCAGCTTCTTTGTTCGAACTACGAAAAAACCGCTCATTGAGCGGTTTTTTTATTAGGGCTTTGAATGCTTTAGAACCACTTTACCTGCGATAACGCAACGCGATGACGAACATGTTAAGTCTCGCCGAGTGGGTAGTTAACTAAGCAGGCTAGTATTAAGCCGTTTCTTTTCCAACCGCTACTGTGTCGCGTCTTTCGTCCATTTCATCATTGCTGGGCGTTTTCAAATGCGCTGGCGTAAATTCTTCGCAGTCCATATTGCGCTGGTCCATAAAGCGCTTAACCGTTTCGGCGCAATAGGCTTTTCTACAGCATTGAGAGAGCAGCATTTCATGACGTTGTACACGCTCGCGAATAAATCTAACTACGAGTCCTCTAAGCCACTGTAAACCGGCGTCTTGATCCTGACGTTTGTGCCACATCACAGATAGCGGAGAGCTGACAATTTCTATTGGCGTTTCAAATACCGCCAGTTCCCCTGAGAAAATTTCTTTTTCCATTACCAAAGACGGTGCTACACAAATAAGGTTGCTCTCTTTTAATAACGGTGTAGCGTTATAAAACTGGTTTACTGACATTGCCACGCGGCGTTTAAGGCCTAAATTCGCCAACACCTGATCTGTAGGGCCAGTCACATCGCCTGTAACAGAAACCAGAAGATGATCAGCCGCGACAAAGTCTTCTAAAGTCAATTGAGATTTTGCTAATGGATGATCGGGGCGCATTACCACAACCCAGCTTGGGTCGAGAACATGTTCGGCATGAATAACAGAGCCAGGCTTCTGATATTTAGAGAAAGTGAGCTCTGCTTCAGCGTCCTTGAGTATTTTGTCGGTTTCCATGTCGTAATTAGGAATGGCATGGATGTTAATACCTGGCGCTTCATTCTCAATCACTTTGCGTAGCGGCCCCCACACCATAGAAACGATGCTGTCAGTTGCAGCTATACGAAAGGTACGCTTAGCTGTTGCAGGGTTAAAGTCAGTTGGGTTAACGGCGACTTCGAGTTCGCCTAAAGGGCCCTGAATCTGACTCCATAAATTTTTAGCAAATGAGGTAGGCTGAATACCACGGCCGTCTTTAACGAACAGTTCATCTTTCCAAGCTGTGCGCATACGAGAAAGTGCGTTAGATACCGCAGGTTGCGTCATCGACAGCCTGTCAGCTGCGCGGGTAATTGCACCCTCGGTCATGATGGCATCAAAAATCATCAATAAATTTAAATCATGTGGACGCATGGTTGTCTCCGGTGTCTATTGCGGACAGTCTACTTTCACCTATCGAACAATGAAAAAAGCTGCCATTTACTGCGTTTTTGGCTATGTAATTTAACTGACATAGTTTAGTTATAGGTTATAGCTAAAAGCATTTATTTTCCAAATGAATGCGACGAGCGACACTGGTACACTGTATCGCTGTAACCGTTGATTTCCCTAAGCTCTCGCTTTTTATACGGTTATTCTCATTTTCTCTGCGAAACCATTCTTCTCAATCTTTAAAAGCGGTTGTCTCTGTCAGCCCGATTTTCAATATATAATATCATATGATGTGTTGCATATAAAAAGATAATTATTTTTATTGTTGGTGGCGATACATAATGCACAGCATCAAACTTTAGTTTAATTTTTAAGAGAATCTTGCAATGAAAACTTTTACCCGTCTATTGGCAATAGTAAGCCTAACTGCGCTTGTCGCTGCATGTGGTGGTGACGAGCAGGATCCAAGTCAATCAATGAGCGCTGGCACAAATGCTGGTGTTCCAGTTGATGTGGCAACGGTAGTGTCTCAGCGTTTAACCGAGTGGGATAATTTTACAGGCCGTTTAGAGTCTCCACAAATTGTAGCGCTTCGCCCTCGCGTGTCGGGCTACATTGACTTTGTTGCATTTGACGAAGGCGAATATGTCGAACAAGGGCAAACCCTATTCTTAATTGATAACCGCACGTTTAAAGCAGAAGTTGATCGATTGACTGCACAGCTTGAAGAAGCCAAAAGTCGCGTTCAGTTGGCTGAGCAAAACTATAGCCGTGCTTTTAAACTTCGTAAAACCCAGGCGGTTTCTGAAGAAGTTCTTGATGCCCGTTTAGCTGAGAAAAACCAAGCGCTTGCAAGCTTAAACCAAACGCAAGCCGCACTTGAAGTAGCGCGCCTAAATCGAGGCTTTGCTCGTGTTGAAGCACCTATTTCTGGACGTATTTCTCGCGCAAACATTACTGAAGGTAACTTTGTTACCGCAGGACAAACAGAGTTGACTCGCATCGTATCGACCGACCGTTTATATGCGTATTTCGATATTGATGAGCAGACCTACCTAAACTATCTAACCGATAAATCAGCGGCTTCAACAGCAGTGAGCGAGCAGCCAGTAGCGATGCGCCTTGCTAACGAGTCTGATTATAACCACTGGGGTCAAATTGATTTTATCGACAACCAGGTTAACGGTAGCACCGGCACACTTCGCGTTCGCGCCGTATTCAATAATGAAGAAGGTCGCTTAATTCCGGGATTATTTGCACACTTAAAATTGGCAGGTGACACCGATGAACAGGGCATTCTTATTAAAGAAAAAGCTATCGGCACAGATCTTAATAATAAGTTTGTACTGGTTGTAAACGACGAAAGTAAAGTGGAATACCGTGCGGTTAAGCTAGGCGACAAAGTGGGAAGCATGCGCATCATCACAAGCGGCTTGAACGTAAACGACACCATTGTGGTTGATGGCTTACAGCGCGTTCGCCCTGGTGCCCAAGTTGCCGCTAACGAAGTGCCTATGGGTGATGAAGATGCTTTGGCAAATTTATCTAGCTGGCAGTCACGTGTTGATAATGCAACACAAGTAACCCAAAACATGGCGCAGTATGAGGATGTTTTATCTGGTGGTTCATTTGCCACAGGTACAGCAACAGCAGGTCTTAAGTAATGAACATTTCGCAGTTTTTCATTAGCCGCCCGATTTTTGCGGGCGTGCTTTCCCTACTTATTTTTATAGGTGGTGCAATTGCTGTCTGGCAACTACCTATCACTGAATACCCAGAAGTAGTGCCGCCTACCGTGGTGGTAACTGCGAATTATCCCGGTGCAAACCCAGAAGTTATCGCCGAAACAGTTGCAACGCCGCTAGAACAAGAAATTAACGGTGTTGAAAACATGCTGTATATGTCATCACAGGCAACCAGTGATGGCCGTATGACGCTAACAATTACGTTTGCCATTGGTACGGATCCAGATGAAGCCACAACGCTGGTTCAAAACCGTGTAAATCGCGCGACACCGCGTTTACCTCAAGAAGTGCAGCGCCTAGGTGTGGTGACTGAAAAATCGTCACCAGATTTAACCATGGTTGTGCACCTGACGTCGCCTGATAATCGTTATGACATGCTTTATCTTTCAAACTATGCTGATCAGTTCGTTAAAGACGAGCTAGCGCGAATCAATGGCGTTGGGCAAGTGCGCCTGTTCGGTGCTGGTGAATTCAGCATGCGAGTATGGTTAGACCCTAACAAACTGGCTGCGCTCCAGTTAAACCCTGGCGATGTGGCAGCCGCTATTGCCGACCAAAACCAGCAAGCGGCGGCAGGTAGCCTAGGTGCACAGCCTACGGGTACCAGCGAATTTCAGCTGCTTATCAATGTGCGCGGCCGTTTAAAAGATGAAGCCGAATTTGAAAATATTATTGTTAAGTCGGGTGAGAATGGTGAAATAACCCGTCTTAAAGACGTTGCGCGTATTGAACTAGGTTCAGAGTTTTATGCACTGCGTTCACTTATTAACAATAACCCTGCGGCAGCGGTGCCGGTTTTCCAAGCACCAGGCTCCAATGCAATCCAAATTTCAGATGACGTTCGCGCTCGTATGGCGGAACTGTCTAAGGCGTTCCCTGAAGGCCTTGAATACGAAATTGCCTACGACCCTACCGTATTTGTTCGCGGTTCGATTGAAGCGGTAATTAGTACACTTCTTGAAGCTGTATTGTTAGTTGTACTTGTTGTTGTACTGTTCTTACAAACATGGCGTGCGTCTATTATTCCACTCGTTGCAGTACCTATTTCACTTGTGGGAACATTCGCCTTTATGCAGCTAATGGGTTTCTCGCTGAATGCACTGTCGCTGTTTGGTCTTGTGTTGGCAATCGGTATTGTTGTGGACGATGCTATCGTTGTTGTCGAAAACGTAGAGCGTAATATCTCTGAAGGCAAAGCGCCGTTTGAAGCCACCGTACAAGCAATGAAAGAAGTAACCGGTCCTATCATTGCCACAACACTGGTACTTGCTGCGGTATTCGTACCTACCGCTTTCATGAGCGGTCTTACCGGGCAGTTCTATAAGCAGTTTGCCCTAACAATTACTATCTCTACGGTAATTTCTGCAATTAACTCGTTAACGCTCAGCCCTGCATTATCTGCATTACTGTTGAAACCTCACGGTAAAGCGAATGACTGGTTAACCCGTTTAATGGATAAAGTGTTTGGCCGCTTTGTATTTTCACCGTTTAACCGTTTCTTTGACCGCAACTCAAAGCGCTACACTGGTGCTGTGGGTGGGCTTATCCGTAAGAGCAGTATCATCATGGTGCTTTACGCGGGTCTGCTAGGACTCACGTACTTCCAGTTTGCCAATACACCAACAGGCTACGTTCCGCCGCAAGATAAGCAGTATTTGGTCGCCTTTGCTCAACTGCCTAATGCAGCAAGCTTAGACAGAACTGAAGAAGTGATCCGTGAAATGTCTCGTATTGCTATGGAACACCCTGGTGTTGAAGATGCAATTGCATTCCCTGGCTTGAATATTAACGGGTTTACCAATAGTCCAAGCTCAGGCGTGTTGTTTGCAACGCTGACTGACTTTGATAAAAGAACGACGCCTGATCTATCTGGTGGCGCCATTGCTGCCCAGCTTAACCAGAACTTTGGATCTATAAAAGGTGCCTTTGTGGCAATATTCCCGCCGCCACCAGTAATGGGGTTAGGCACGATTGGTGGTTTCCGTTTACAGGTTGAAGACAGAGGAAACCTAGGCTTTGAAGAACTTGAGCGTGTAACGCAAGAAGTGATCGGCAAAGCGTGGGCACACCCAGCGCTTACCGATGCATTCACTAGCTTCACTGTTGCTGTACCTCAGCTCGATGTGGATGTAGACCGTGAAAAAGCGGTAAGCCAAGGTGTAAACATCGATACCTTGTTTACCACCATGCAGGGCTACTTAGGTTCGTTATACGTGAACGACTTCAACTTGTTCGGTAGAACTTACCAAGTAAATGTACAAGCTGATGCCCAATACCGTCAGGATATTGAGAACATTACCCAGTTTAAAGTGCGTAATGCACAAGGTGAGATGATCCCGCTTGGCTCATTCTTGAACATTGAGCACAGTGCAGGCCCTGACCGTGTTATGCACTATAACGGATACGTCACCGCTGAAATAAACGGTGCAGCAGCGCCAGGCTATTCGTCTGACCAAGCGAAGGCCGCTATTGAAGAAATACTGGCTGAAACGTTACCACTTGGTATGACTTACGAGTGGACTGAGATCACCTATCAGCAAATATTAGCGGGTAATGCATCAGCGTTTGTATTCCCATTAGTTGTGCTTTTGGTGTTCTTAGTACTGGCTGCACAATACGAAAGCCTGCGTTTGCCACTGGCAATCATATTGATCGTTCCCATGACCTTGCTGAGCGCGCTTATTGGTGTGCAAGTTTATGGCGGCGACAACAATGTTTTTACCCAAATAGGTTTGATTGTATTGGTTGGCCTTGCAACGAAGAACGCTATTCTTATTGTCGAGTTTGCAAAAGAGTTACAAGACAAGGGGATGGACGCGCTTTCAGCCATTAAAGAAGCCAGTCGCTTACGTCTTCGTCCAATACTAATGACATCCATTGCTTTTATTATGGGTGTGCTGCCAATGGCGGTATCAACCGGTGCCGGCTCTGAAATGCGTCAAGCCATGGGTGTAGCAGTATTCTCAGGCATGATTGGTGTTACCGTATTTGGACTTATCTTGACTCCGGTATTTTATTACCTGATACAGCGTAAAGATTAACTCTCCCGTCTACCCAAGCGTTGCCCTCTTAAAGGGCTCTTTAGGCCACTCATTTGAGTGGCCTTTTTTTTGCCACCTTTGGTCAGCTTTTATCTCGTTTTTTGAAACCGAAAAGCTTATATTCGCTTGTATACTGGTGAAAACAGAAAGAATGGAGATTCGAATGAAAATAGGTGCGGCGATAGTAATGGCGATGGGCATGGTGGTTGCTGTGTCTTTACTTGGTGTTCAGGTGTCTTCCGCCATGAACGATATGCAAACGTGGGATAGAGTAGTAACCGTAAAAGGATTGTCAGAGCGAGAATACATTGCTGATCAGGTTATTTGGCCTATTCAATTTGTCGACGCGGGCAATGACTTACCTCAACTATATGAACATATTGAAAAGAATAGCCTTCAGGTGGCTAGCTTTTTAGAAGAGAAGGGCATTTCAGCAGAAAGCATTACTATTGGAAAGCCTGAAATAAATGACAAATTGGCGCAACAATACGGAAGTAGTGAAAAAGCGCCATTTCGCTACAGTGCCATTCAAACCGTTACTGTCTTTTCAAATGATGTTGAAAAGGTGCGAGCGCTTATGCAGCAAATTGGGGAGTTAATTAAAACTGGTATTGTATTATCAGACCAAAGCTACCGCGCTCAGCCCGACTATGTATTTACCCGCTTAAACGAAGTAAAGCCGGAAATGATTGAAGAAGCTACGCTCAATGCGAGAGAGGTTGCGGAAAAATTTGCCAAAGATTCAAAAAGTACGTTGGGCAAAATTAAGCGCGCTAACCAAGGGCAGTTCAGTATTTCTAGTCGCGACAGTCATCATCCACATATAAAGAAAGTGCGCGTGGTTTCTACTATCGAATACACACTTATCGACTAGCGCATCAGGCTTTCGAACATGGTGTAGCAGTCAACAGGCCGTATTTCGTGCTATGCTTTGTCATATCGAAAAGGCCTGCGAGTCGAATTGCTTAGTTTTAAAGCAGCGTGGCTTAGATGATTGGAATGCCTTACTGCTAATGTCTAGTGGCTAGATGTTGGAGTATGCGTTTTAATTTATATTGATAAAGCTAAAGCGTGGCCACTGTTGCTTGCTTGAAAATGCAGCCTAAGTGGTATTCGTTTCACCTTTTGAAGGTTATGCCACTGACATGACGGAACAAAAATCACAATCCCAACAGCTGGAGTTTTTTGAAATTCCAAGCCCATGCATTGGTGTGTGTGAGTCAGGTCCAAGGGGTTTCTGTAAAGGGTGCTATCGAAGTCGCGACGAGCGCCTGTACTGGCTTAAGGTTGATGATGCAACTAAACGTAAAATAATCAGCGCCTGTGCTCGGCGCAAAAAAGCGGTGCTGACGCGCGCTCGCAAGCAACAGCAAAAAGAGCTGGGGGAATCAATTGGGCAGTTCACGCTGTTTGATGATCCGCCAAGTTCAGAATAAGCGGCCTTGAGTTTGTAAAAAGTAGACTGAGAGTTTCTAGATGTCGTTAGATAAGTATGTTTCGTATGCCGCGAAATCATTTACGTTACCGGATATATGCGTGCGCCTGCGTTCAACATTAGACGATCCCCGTTCCAGCGCCGAGGATATTGGCGAGCTTATAAGTGCTGATCCCTCTCTTACCGCGAAGGTACTAAGGCTGGCGAATAGCTCGCTGTTTCGGTTTCCTTCTCAAGTAGAATCTGTTGCCAAAGCAATCAGTGTGATTGGAGGCGAAGCCCTGTATAACTTGGTAATTGCAGAAACTGCCAGCACAGCATTTAAACGCTTTGATACTAAGTTAATAAATTTAGACAAACATTGGTATGCATCAGTGTATTGCGGCATGGTGGCCAAAAGTCTTGCGATGAGACTTAACGTGCGCGGAGCAGAACGCTTCTTTGTAATGGGTATATTGCAAAACTTAAGTGAACTGGTCGTGGCCAAGAAAGAAACTAAACGCTATCAGTCATACCTGAATGCTGAGACGAACGGGTTACCGCACGTTAATCAGTTGGAGCATTTCGGTTTTACGTTTGCTCATTGCAGCGGTATCATACTAGAAAATTGGCACTTACCTATTGGGTTGTACTATCCGGTAACGTTCATGAATGATGAAGCTAAACATAAATCTGATGTAGATATCTGCGTCCTGTGTTTAGCAAATCGAATTACGGTAAGTCAGTTAAATAAAGAAAGTTACGCTGACATTGAACTTTTTACCCCTGAGATAGCCAATACAGTAAGTCTCAACATGGAAGTGATAAGCAATTCAATTGAATACGCCGAACAAGAAACGGCAAAAATTGTGTCGCTTATTCACTGAGCTTTCGGTGCAACAACTTCGTTACTTTACTGATAATTAGCAAAATGTAGTAAAGCTCATCCAGAGGATTGGTATAACAAGCGTCGTACTAAGACGTAATCTAAAAACTATAAAGCTCAACGTAAATCAGATTATGTTCAAAAAAATCTTCCGGCCAAGCATTGTTGTTGGCATTGTTTGTTGCTGCGTGTGTGTGCACGCAAGCGCGAGGGATCTTATACAAACCCTCTATCACGCAGACTTCACGCCCGACACCGATGACGAAATTCCTCGTTTTACGCTAGACGGTGAACTAGGTGTACTTGTAAACACCGGAAACACCTCAGCTGCTAGTGTGAAAGCCGCGGTCAATGCGGACCATGAAACAGAAAATTGGAGCAGTATCTACTTCGCAGAGTTGCTCTATAAAGAAAGCGGTACGCCAACAACAGAGCGGGACATCAGCGCCCAGCGCTTTTTCACTAGCGCGCAGTTCGACTATAAACTAATGACGCCTGGTCGCCGTCTTTTTATGTACGGTGATTACGAAGACGATCAATTTACCGGTTACGATCACCGTGCTTCGCTGGCAGCGGGCTGGTCTCAGCGCCTCTGGCGCAGTGAAGACAGTGAGTTTCGCTATAGCATTGGTCCTGGCTACAGTTTTATTGAAGCTGAAGAAGATAATGAAAGCGTAGTCAACGATGGCATCATTGTAAGAGCGTCCGCCGAATACAAATATCACTGGAGCTCAGGCGCCAAGTTAAGGCAGTTTGTTAGCACTGAGGCGGGTGAAGAAAATATGAAATCGCGGTCAGAAACTTCGCTTTCAGCCAACGTATTCGGTTCACTGGCGATGAAGTTATCCTTCATACTAAACCATGAAACAGACACCGCCGAAGATGTTGCAGCCTTAAGCACAGAGACCTCCGTGGCGCTGGTCTATCAGTTTTTTTAGTCAATTAGTGTAAATTAACGGGTTATCTTTGGCTTTTTACCGTGTTCGCATTGACTGAGAGCTTTGAAAATGTACACTGCGCACCATTGTTTGTAGTGCTTGCTGTCTCGCGGCACTGTCTAGCAGATCTCTTTTAAAACTCGTGTTGTACCGCCTTGCAGTTCAAAAGGTATCGAGTACAACGAATGGATCGATAATCAATAGGATTGTTCAATGAAAAAGCAAGTGCTTGCATCTTTAGTTGCAATTTCTCTTTCTCCAGCCGCTTTCGCTCAAGACGATGAAGTTAAGCCTTTTACAATGGAAGGCGAACTAGGTTTTATTTCGACTTCAGGTAACACTGAAACCACGTCAATCAGTGCGGGTATACAGGCTCACCAAGAGCTTGAAAAATGGAGTAACGACTACGTTTTAAAAGGTCTGTACAAACAGGAAACTGTTCAACAAGAAAATGATGCAGGCGAGCAAGAAGATATCGAGTTTACTTCTGCACAGAAGTTCTTTGGTTCAGCCCAGGGTAACTACAAACTAGAAAATCCTGATAACCGTTTATTCGGCTTCGCTTCATATGAAGACGACCGCTTTAGTAACTTTAATTACCAATCAACTATTGCGGCGGGTTGGAACCAAAAAGTACTTGAGAACAAGCGCCACACCCTTGAATATTCAATCGGTCCTGGTTACTCATTCATCGAAACTCAGGATGGCGAAGATCTTGACAGCGTAATCGTTCGTGCGTCATCAGCTTATTCTTGGAAAATTTCAGATACGGCTAAATTTACGCAAACAGTGAGTACCGAAGTGGGTTCTGACAACACGAAATCTCGTGCTGAGTCTGCACTTACAGCTACAATCAGCGGTAACCTTTCAATGCGTCTTTCTTTCAAACTTGATCACAACACCAATGTTGACGACGACGTTGAAAAACTAGACACAGAAACTGCAGTTAGCTTAGTTTACAACTTCTTCTAAGCCTACCTTATATGCTCAGCGCACTGAAGTAGGGCTGGGCACTTCAACGCATTGAAGTAAAATCACAGGCATAAAAAAACGCTGCACATTGTGCAGCGTTTTTATTTAGTCTTAAAACAACTCTTCTTAGTGAAGAATACGTGTCTTAATTGTGCCATCAATTTGCTGAAGCTCTGCAAGTGCTTCATAACCACGGTCTTCTTTAACATCAACTACTACATAACCAATTTCTGCGTTAGTTTGTAGGTACTGGGCTTCGATGTTGATGCCTTTTTCTGCAAACGCTTGGTTAATTTGAGTAAGAATACCTGGCTGGTTTTTGTGTACGTGAAGTAGGCGTGAACGACCAGTATGTTCTGGCAGTGACACTTCAGGGAAGTTAACGGCTGACAGCGTTGAACCGTTGTCGCTGTACTTCGCGAGTTTACCCGCCACTTCAATACCAATATTTTCTTGCGCTTCTTGCGTGCTGCCGCCCACATGCGGGGTCAGAATGACATTATCGAACGCGCGAAGCGGCGACTCGAATTCTTCAGTATTAGATTTAGGCTCAACCGGGAATACATCAATAGCAGCGCCGTTTAGTTGGCCGCTTTCCAATGCCTTCGCAAGCGCATCGATATCTACCACAGTACCGCGAGACGCGTTAATCAAAATGCTGCCTTTCTTCATTTGAGACAGTTCTTTTTCACCAATCATATCTTGAGTTTGTGGTGTTTCAGGAACGTGAAGTGAAACAACGTCAGAGGTATTAAGCAGCTTTTCAAGCGATTTTACTTGGGCAGAATTACCTAGCACAAGCTTGTCTTCGATATCGAAAAATTGAACGCGCATACCTAGGTGTTCAGCAAGAATACTCAGCTGTGTGCCTATATGACCATAACCAATGATACCAAGTGTCTTACCACGGGCTTCATATGAGCCGACTGCTGTTTTTTCCCACTCACCGCGGTGAGCCTTGGCATTTTTACTCGGCACCTGGCGAAGTAAAAGGATAATTTGGCCAAGTACAAGTTCTGCAACCGAACGAGTGTTGGAAAATGGCGCGTTAAACACGGGAATGCCGCGGCGTTGGGTGGCTTCAAGATCAACTTGGTTGGTGCCAATACAGAAACAACCGATAGCCACAAGCTTTTGTGCTGCTTCAACTACCTTCTCTGTAATTTGAGTGCGCGAGCGAATACCAACAAAGTGGGCGTCTTTAATTTTCTCAATTAACTCGTCTTCAGGAAGAGAGGTCTTGAGAAATTCAATATTGCTATACCCATTGCTTTTTAGTGTCTCCAAAGCACTTTGGTGAACACCTTCCAACAACAAAATTCGGATCTTATCCTTCTCTAATGAAACTTTGCTCATGAACTCGCTATCTCTCACTGATGTAATTTTGGTTTGCTTGCACCGCCAATCCAAGACTCTCAGAAACCTGCCAGTATGACACACAAAGCTGTGTATAACCTGCGCTGCAACGACATCGCTTTGCAGCTCTGAAAGCCTTGCTTGGGCGTTATTGCTACCAAGCTTTTATAATCACGTTGATTGCTTTCGTTATTAAGGAATTGGCCTTAACTAACGTAAAAGTTGAGACGCTTAGTGAACTTCTTTTAAGGACATCTAGACGTCTAAACGGAAACTAACAGAAAACGCGTTAAGTTGAAAGTAGTATTTTGTATAGCTTTTCACCGCACTATACGTCTTACTCAGTTATCACTTAAAGGTTTCAACACCACTATCTGTAGCACTTAGCACTATGTCCGCGCCTCGTAGTGCGAAAATGCCGTTCGTTACCACGCCAGGAATATTATTTATTTTTTGTTCTAGCTCACGAGGATTCAGAATCTCAAGGTTGTGAACATCTAAAATAACGTTGCCGTTATCGGTGACAACACCTTGTCTATATTCAGGATCGCCACCAAGCTTTACTAGCTCTCGTGCTACGAAAGAGCGAGCCATGGGAATAACTTCAACGGGAAGGGGGAACGAGCCCAACACAGGAACGCGCTTGCTTTCATCAACAATACACACAAACGTGGTCGCCGCACCGGCTACAATTTTCTCGCGAGTGAGTGCTGCGCCTCCGCCTTTAATCATATGCTTGTGTTCGGTCACTTCATCGGCACCGTCGATATAAACCGATAGATTGCTGACTTCGTTTAACTCGAATACCTCAATGCCTAAGGCTTTTAAACGCTCGGTAGAGGCTTCTGAACTTGATACTGCACCTTCAATTTTGTGTTTAATCTTACCGAGTTCTTCAATAAAGAAATTTACGGTAGAACCTGTACCCACACCGACAATGCTGTCTGCTTCAACATATTCGATGGCTGCTTTGGCTACGGCTTGTTTTTTTGCGTTCTGATCCATTGTCATTCTCCGACTTATTGTGTTCGCAAGTGTAACTTATAAGCGCACGTGAACCCACAAGTTCGTATGTTCAATTTGTTATAATGACTATCACGGTTTAGTGAATTGCAGTGTGCGCGAGGGCGTCACGATGGCATCAAGGGGGACATCCCATGGTGCAACGGGCAGAGCATCTACTTCTTGAATGTCGTGGGCAATACCCACTAACTTAGGCGTTTTACTAACCGAAAATGAATGTGAATCTGGCGCGCGTTGGGTAAAACTCAAAGTTCGGTCGTAGTAGCCGCCCCCCATACCCAGGCGATTGCCGTTTACATCAAACCCTACAAGCGGCATAAGAATAACGTCGCATTGCCTAACAGGAACGACGTTTTCACACGACAAAATTGGCTCTTCAATGTTGTACTTATTCTTCACCAATTGAGAGTGCTGGGTATAAGACAAAAATAACAAATGTCCTTTACATACGGGGTGTAATACAGGTAGAGCGAATTTTTTATCATGTGAAGACTGCCAAATAGACTCGATAAAATAGGTTAAATTGACCTCGCCATCGTTAACCAAATATCCGGCTATGGTCGTGCTGTTATCAAGAAAGGGCAGTGTACGTAGTCGTGAAGCAATGCGCTTAGCGGCGTCCGTATGTTGCTGGTTAGTTAACCCTCGGCGTGCCTCGCGAAGCTTTTTTCTAAGCTGAGCGCGGGCCTGCATGTCTTCATTAGAAACGCTTGTTTGTATGGTTTGCGACAGCGCAATCTGCGTTGGTTTCATTGCTAAAGCTGGTGCTGAAGCCGTTTCCGTTGAATTAATCTTGTTAGACGCCAACGATCTAGAAGTACCGCTTCCTGAAGATGAGGGGGACATGGTAGAGGAGTTCTCCTGTCTTACAATTGAGTTAGCTTATACTACCACGGCTGTTAAAAAGGTTTGTTGGGCTAGGTAAAGATGACTCAGGTAAAATCACTGTGGTAAAACTACTTAGATAAAACTACTTAAATAAAACGAATAGATTCATTGGTCTGCATGCCCTAAATAGTGATTGAGCACACGCACCAATTCGCTACTATCTATGGGTTTAGTGAGTACGTCATCAAGACCTTGTTCTCGCAAATATTCAGGCTGGGTAATGACATCGGCCGTTAATGCAACAATAGGCAAGTTTGGCTTAAACCCCTTTATTTTTACTGTTGCTTCATCGCCTTGAATACCTGGTAAATTAAGATCCATAAGAACTAAGTCGACGGGATTAGACTTGGCGTATTCAACGCCTTCCTCGCCAGTACTTACCACAGAAAGCGACACGCCCAGTTTTTCAAACAAAGTTTGAATAACCACTTGGTTTATATAGTGGTCTTCAACTACCAATACATTTACTGAGTTATCTATGTTTACTTGGGCAACAAAGCTACGCGGTTGTGCCTCAACGAACTGGTTTGCGCTTAGGGCGTCGGCAGGTAAGGTCACACTTATTCGGGTACCGTGATTCAACTTACTACTAACTTTAATAGACCCGTCCATGAGCTCGACAAGGCGCTTCGATATATTCAAGCCTAAGCCGGTTCCACTTATCTGACGGGCGTTTTCCATTCGCTCGAAAGGTGTAAAAAGCCGCTTTTGATCGTCATCGCTCATACCAATGCCTTGATCAATGACATTAAATATTACCTTGCCGCTTTTGTATTTTACCTGCGCTTTTACTGACTTGCCGTGATTAGTGAACTTAATCGCATTCGATAGCAAGTTAAGCGCAACTTGACCAAATTTGGTGTCATCGAAAAACAACGAGTCGGGCACAGCGTCATCAATGCTGGTGCTAAATACGATACCGCTGTCTTCAGCGCGGATCTTAGTAAGCGAAAATAAGTGGGTGAAAAAGTCTTTGGTATTCACCGCGCGTGGCATCACACGCATTTTCCCCGCTTCTATCTGCTTTATATCTAAAACAGAATTTACTATTTCTAAAAGCCTTTCACCGCTTTGGCTTACATGAGAAAGCGGGGTGGTAAATGACGAGGGTAAATTTAACTTTTGGGCTTCGCCTTCAAGTAACTGACTAAACGTATTTATGGCATTAAGCGGTGTTCTAATTTCGTGGCTTACGTAAGAAAGAAAGTCAGACTTGAATTGACTGGTGCGCTCAAGCTCTCGGTTTTTCCGCTTTAACTCTAAATGTGCTACTACCGATTTACTTAAGGTTTGGAGCGAGGCTTTTTGTGTTTCGGTTAGCTTGCGTGGTTTGCTATCAATGGCGCACAGCGTGCCAATTGCATGGCCAGACGGGGTAATCAGTGGTGCGCCGGCGTAAAACCGAATATCAGGCGCGCCAGTCACCAGCGGGTTATCGTGAAACCGGGGGTCTAACGTAGCGTTAGGTATTTCAAACACATCGCTTTGCAAAATAGCATGTGAGCAAAACGCGATGTCTCGTGATGTTTCTTCTGCGTCTAAACCTACTCTTGATTTAAACCATTGGCGGTTTGGATCAATGAGGCTGATAAGCGCAATAGGGGTTTCACAAATTTGAGAGGCCAGGGCTGTAAGGTCATCAAAGAGTTGTTCAGCTTCAGTATCGAGTACGTCGTAGCTGAGCAGTTCGGCAAGACGTTCATCTTCATTTTGAGGGAGGGGCGCCGCTTTCATAACCGTTGAGTTTAAACCTAGCTGTAAATAAAAAAGGGATTGTGTATTAACAATCCCTTAAACATATCATAGAGCGTAGGTGTCTATGAATAGTTGTTCCAGCTTTTTGTGGTCAACTTTGGTCGCTACCTTTATGGTATTTGCTTCATTCCATAGTGGACTCGGTGTTGTACCTTTAGGCGCAACTACAGTTTGCCCTCTATCTAGTGTCCCTGTTCCAACGCGAACGTGACCTTCAGTCAGTTCAAATAACTCAGGGTGGCGAAGGTGGGCAATCGGGAATGCATCGTGGAAGAAACATACGCGATCTTCACGGTTTTGCGAGTAGAAATCCATGTAGAACTGGGCGCTTTCTTTCACAAAACCACCAAGGGTATTGTTTTTCTCTTCAAGCTTTTCAACAAAGGCTGGCGAGAACGGCGTGAAGTTTGTTACGTCCAAACCAAACATGGTCAGTTCCCAGTCTGCTGCGAAAACGATTTCTGCAGCATGTGCATCGTTCCAAATGTTCGCTTCAGCTACCGGCGTAACGTTACCTGGTACAAACGCTGCACCACCCATAATGCTAACGCCTTTTACCAACTTAGGAAGTTCTGGCTCAAGACGAAGCGCAAGGGCCAAGTTACCTAGTGGGCCAATAGCAACAATGGTAACTTCGCCAGGGTACTTACGCGCCATATCAACGATAAATTGCGCAGAGCTGCGTGGGTCAAGCTCGGTTTTAGGCGCTTCAGGTTTAATATGACCGAAGCCGTGCTCACCGTGTACGAAGTGTGCGTACGTTGACTCTGGGCCAACCCATGGCATGCCAACACCTTTAGTTACAGGAATATCTTTACCTGCAATTTCGCAAAGTGTCAGTGCGTTTTGCGCTGCCATTGTTACTGGAACGTTACCGTAAACGGTCGTTAAGCCAAGTACTTCAATGTCTGGAGACTGAAAGGCGAAAAAGATCGCCATTGCATCATCAATCCCCGGATCCGTATCTAATATGATCTTATGTGCCATCAATTTATCTCAGTGCGTCTTGCTAGTTGGCGTGTTTCGCTAAGAAACGATCCACTTCTTTTTGTGTTGGAATACTCTGTGCTGCGCCCTCGCGTGTTACCGCGATGGCTGAAGCTGCACACCCGCGACGCAATGCTTGTTTAGCATCGGTGTGGTTGCTGTATGCAGACAGGAAATAACCGATAAAGGTGTCACCGGCTGCGGTGGTATCTACCGCGTCTACAGAGAATGCTTTTACTTCTACAACATCGTTTTTGCGCAGCATCATTACACCCGCTTTACCCAGTGTAATAATAACTTCGCTGTGTGACCACTGCTCTTTGAACACTGTCACAATATCTTCAAGTTCTTCTTTACCGGTAATCGCAGCAGCTTCGGTTTCATTTACAATAAGTAAATCTACACAATCTAATGGAAGCTGCTTAACCGACTCGCTCATAGGCGCTGGGTTAAAAGCTACTTTAAGCTGCTTTTCTTTCGCTTGGCGAAGTACTTCTTCAATGCTGCTTGTTTCATTTTGGGTTAGTACCCAATCTGAAGGACGCGTATCGTCTAACGCTTGCATTACGGTTTTTGCGGTAATGGTTTGGTTAGCACCACCAAATAATACGATGGCGTTTTCACCGCTAGGCGTGACTTGGATAATCGCGTGACCTGAAGGAACTTCTGAGCACTTTACGCCACGACAATCAACACCCTTCTTAATAAGAGCTTGTTTAAATGAGGCGTCGTTTTCGTGAATGCTACCGACGTGTCTTACGTCTGCACCTGCTTGCGCTAAAGCAATAGACTGGTTTGCACCCTTACCACCTAATAAGGTTTGATAATGGGTAGAGGCCAACGTCTCACCAGGTTGTACAAAGTGATCTACCTGATAAACGTGGTCAATATTTATAGAGCCAAAATTTATTATTGCCATTTCTTCTTCCGTCGAAAGAGGGCGCTTCCCAGAATGCCGCTGTCCATGTTTCGCCCGTGAACCGAAAAGTTCAGGGCGGAAGTATCACAATTGCCGTAGGCTTCTCGATACGCGTCGAGCTTGCACAATAGCAGCTGTTTCAACTTCCTTGGTTTAAAGCATCGGCCAGGGACATGAATGAACTAGCAAACATCCCAGGAAACATTGTTGTTGTATTAACGCAACAGGGTATAACAAACGCGAGATCCAGTGAAGAGGATCATCTAAAGCGCTTTATAAACATTTTGCGTGGTGATTATAAAAGCGGTAAAAAAATATTACTTTTCTTGACCAATTGGTCAGCAATTATACACGCATATAAGAGAAGCTCAATAATAACCAATCAGCTATTCAGGCATTAAAGGCTAATGAATGTTGTCACGCTGTTGCTAAAGGAATTCCGTATCCAACACCAGCGATCTTAGATGAAATCTGACGATGTTGCTAGCCGTCCGGCAACGAATTTAGCGAAATAGCCGCAAATTAAACATCGTTTGAACAGTGAGTAAACAACGTTTAAGTACAGCTGTGTAAAGTGTGTACGACACAGTGTTGTTAGGCCTTGGATGTACTTTTGCTGTTTGTTCAAAGTTAGAGCAGTGGCAGGGCAAAAAGAGGCGTTACACATTGATTTTTGCTAGTATTAACTCCATCAAGAGATGACATTGACGTAAGTCGCCGCCAAAATAGACGGTAGTTAATCGCTATATAAAAGTGGCGCCTGTATCTCAAACTATTCAAAACAAAAGAGAACAATTCGTGGAAAAACAGCTCGATTACGATAGCGTAAGTAATAAATTGTCTCAGCAAGGCGTAATTGTTGATGCTGCAGAAGTGCATGGCATCCTGTGCGGTATGCTTTGCGGAGGCATGTCGCTTACCGACCAAAAATGGCTAGAAGCGTTAAGTGAAACCATTAATCAGGGGGATGCGTTTAGCGACCCTACCCAGCACCTTTTAAATAGCCTTTTCAATCAAACCTGTCAGCAGCTTCTTGAGCCTGAATTCGCGCTCAATTTGTTACTTCCTGATGATCAAGCGCCTATCAACGATCGCGGGGCTGCACTAATAAACTGGGTGCAAGGTTTCATGCTTGGGTTTGGTCTACACCAGCAAGACCTTATGCAATGTTCTGACGACGTAAAAGAGGCACTTGAAGACTTTTCAGATATTTCACGTATGGAAGAGCCAATGGACGCGGACGAAGAGTCTGAAAAGGCGCTGTTAGAGGTTGAAGAATACGTGAAAATTTCAGCAATTTTATGCTTCAGCGAACTGGGCCAATCACTTCTAGATGATCAACAAGACACGCCATCCGTACACTAGTAATTAACTGAAGATATTAAAAGTGGCCGTAAGTCGCCATCCGTTTTAACGAGATTTTTTAGGGTTTTCTCTTTTATGATTAGTGCGCAAGAGTTTATCGCCAGGCAGGACCGACTGCTTGCACAGTGCGAGCCGAATAGTGTGTGTATTGTGCCTGCAGCAGGTATGGTAACCCGAAGTCGCGATACCGAATATACGTTCAGGCAAGATAGCGACTTTTGGTATCTGACAGGATTTGAAGAGCCTAATGCTTGGTTGATATTGTCTAACCACCCTCGTTACGGTGAAAGTTATCGTGCAATGGTGGTACAAGAGAAAGACAAAAGTGCAGAAATTTGGCACGGCAAACGGTTAGGAGCCGAAGCTGCACTTGCCCGATTTAGTCTAGATGAAGCGTTTGAGTTGCAAGAACTTGAAGAAGCGCTGTTAGCGTCAATTCAAGGTCAAGACAATGTGTACTTTTCGTTGGGTCACAAGAAAGACAATGACCTGTTATTTTCTGAAGCGCTAAACACCTTGCGCGATGCGCCTAAAGAATCACTGGCACCAAGGGCGATTCACGACTTACAGCCTATTTTACACGAAATGCGTTTATTCAAATCAGCGTGTGAAGTGGCCATGATGAAAGCGGCGGGTGAGATAAGTGCACGTGCGCACAAGCGAGCTATGCAATTCGCTGCGCCTGGTTGTTACGAGTACCAGCTAGAAGCTGAAATTCACCATGAATTTGCCATGGCGGGGGCCCATTCACCTGCTTATAGTACTATTGTTGGAAGCGGCGATAATGCGTGTATTTTGCATTACACGCAAAATAACGCGCAGGTAAATGACGGTGACTTGATCTTGATCGATGCAGGTGCTGAATATCAAGGTTATGCTGCGGATATCACGCGAACGTTTCCTGCAAATGGAAAGTTCACGCATGCTCAGCGCGAAATTTACACCGTTGTATTAAAAGCGCAAAAAAGCGTGCTAGATATGTTAGCGCCCGGCGTTACCCTGTCACAAGCCATGTTACATAGCGTAGAAATTATTACTCAAGGTTTAGTTGACCTTGGCGTTCTTGAAGGTAGTGTGGCAGAAAACCTTGAAAATGAAACGTGGCGTCAGTTTTACATGCATGGTTTAGGGCACTATTTAGGTCTAGATGTGCATGATGTAGGCAACTACAAAATTGACGGTGAAGACCGTCCGTTAAAGCCTGGCATGGTGATCACTGTTGAGCCCGGCATTTACATTAGCCAAGACAGCAACGTGCCGGAAAAATACAAAGGCATTGGTGTAAGAATTGAAGACGATGTGGTGATTACTGCGACGGGTGTCGATATTCTTACTGCAGATGTGCCAAAAGACATTGATGAGATTGAAGCACTTATGGCTGAAAGCAGAGCCTAGTTGTCAAAATTTGCTAAGGTTACCATGGTTTGAAAAACTGCGATAAGTGTGAAATGCGGAACTTTGGTTTAAGTTACCGGTTTAAGTTACCGGTTTAAGTTAGCGGTTTAAGTTACCGGTTTAAACTACCAGTTTAAATTACGCTAAAAACTAGCCTTTAATATAAAGAAAAAATCTCAGAATTAACGCTTTTAATAATTAGAGCCTCTGGACGACAGGAATATAAAAACAGTGGAATCGGCAGCAGCGGTTGATGTAGTAATTATTGGTGGTGGTATTGTCGGTACTGTATTAGCCAAAGCACTCGCAGAGAAAGTACTTCCTGCAAACAGCTCTGGCTTATCTGTCACCCTAATTGATGCGGCTGACCCAGAGCAAACCAGTAAAAGTTTAGTCGACTTCAACCCTTTTACCGACACCCGAGTGATTGCCTTGGCAAGACGTACTGTTGAAGAACTGTCTCACATGGGGCTAAACCTTGATGATGTAGCTAAGCAGCACAACGGTGAGTTACCTCCTCAAATTAAGCATATTGAGGTTAGCGACAAAGGGCATTTGGGGCTATTAAACCTTCAAAGCAGTGACTACCACATTGACGCGTTTGGCCAGGTGGTGAGCTTAAGCGCACTAACGCGATTGGCGGCAGGTGCAGCCTCAAGCTACCAATATATCGCACCTGCCAAGGTAACGAACGTAAAGCAGCAGTGCAATTTTGTAGAGGTGCAGCTAGATAATGGGCAATCGCTTACCACAAAGTTGCTGGTACTGGCTGATGGCGGTCGCTCAGGATTAGCTGACCAGATTGGCATTTCAAAAACAGTCAATGATTATTATCAAACGGCCATTGTCTTTAACGTTCACACTCAGCTCCCTCATGAAAATAGAGCTTACGAGCGTTTCACCCAAAATGGCCCGTTAGCGTTCCTGCCTTTCGACAGTGAAATCGATGATATCAAGGCTAGTGGAAACGGCTTTTCAGTTGTATGGACCGTAGATACCGACGCCGCAAAGTCGTTAATGGCATTAAACCAACGCGCATTTATCAAGGCCCTACAGGAAGCATTTGGCTATCGACAGGGCAAAGTACTGAGAGTCAGTGAGTTGGCAAGTTACCCGTTAGCGCTTACGAAGGCGCAGCAAGTTGCTAGTCATCGCACCGTGGTGGTAGGCAATGCGGCACAGGCGCTACATCCTATTGCAGGGCAAGGATTCAATCTAGGCTTACGCGACTTAAGTACTTTAGTGTCTGTGCTGCAAGCGTCAGCGGAAAAGCACGGCGAGCATAATTCATGCGAAGAGAAAAACGATACAATCGCATCCGCTAATTTCGATGCAGGTGCTTTTAGTATTACTCAGCATTACGCCAATTCGCGTAAGAATGACAGGGATAACACGATAGCCTTGACCGATACGCTAGTTCGCACCTTTTCAAACCAGTATTTTCCAACGGTAATTGGGCGCAATGTGTCGTTATTGGCATTAAGCATGATGCCCCAGGCGAAAAAAGCGTTTGTTAAACACACGACGGGCTATGGCGAAACACCACTAAGAAAAAGAGATAACAATGCAGCATGTTGATATAGCGATAGTGGGCGGCGGAATTGTAGGGCTAACCCTTGCAGCGGCGCTTAAACACAGTGAATTGAGCATAGCAATAGTCGATAAGGCGGTGTGTTATCAGACTCTGGACGAGAAGCCTACGGCGAGAGTGAGTGCCATAAACCAGGCCAATATTAAAGCGCTTCAACAGTTTGATGTGTGGTCGCATTTGCAGCAAGATCGCGCCAACCCTTACACCGACATGCATGTATGGGACAAAGACAGTTTTGGCGACATTCACTTTTCATGCGATGAAATGGGCAGTGATGCGCTTGGCGTGATTGTAGAGAATCAGGCTTTAGTCAATGCACTGACTAAATCTGTGGAAGCGCAGCCTAATGTGGAGTTGATCACCGCGGGTATTGATAGAGTATTAGCTGGCCCAAACCAAACCATGCTGATGCTTGATAATGATGACGTGCTAAGCTGCAGGTTATTAGTAGGCGCCGATGGCGCAAATTCGTTTGTGAGAAAGCAAGCTGGCTTGCCAATTACATTTAAAGACTACGAGCATACGGCGATTGTCGCTAATATCAAAACGGTAGAGCCGCATAATAATGTGGCGAGACAAGCGTTCACACCCACGGGACCGCTCGCGCTACTGCCTATGTCTGAGCCAAATGTATGTTCTATTGTATGGTCGCAAACGCCAGAGCAAGCGAACTTATTAATGGCATTGGATGACGCTGCGTTCTGTAATGCGTTAACTGCGGCTAGTAATAGCGTTCTTGGCACTATTTCGCTTGAAACTAAGCGCGCCGCTTTCCCGTTGACCATGCGTTATGCACGCCAGTGGGCGAAAGACGGTGTGGTGCTGGTAGGCGATGCAGCGCATACCATTCACCCGCTTGCAGGGCAGGGCGCTAACTTGGGAATGCAAGATGCGCTCGCATTGGCGGAAACCCTAAATGACTTAAAGGTGTCGGGCAAAGACATAGGTTTGTACAAGCACTTACGCAGCTACGAACGAAGCCGTAAAACAGAAGCCACGAAAATGATTGCCGCAATGGACGGCTTTAAATTCTTATTCGACGGCGACGACCCCCTCAAAAAGTTGGTCAGAGGAATTGGCCTCTCAGCCACAGACAAACTCAGCACCATTAAAAACGCCTTCGTCAGCCACGCCATGGGTCTATAAACTCCATTCTTGTGGTTTAGTCGTTTCGGCGTTGAGATAGTATGCGGTAAAGGATACTCTTCGGTATCCTTTTTTATTTGTACCAATGGCTTATGTTTACCTATCTTTGCAAACCTTATCGCGCCTTTTCCTTTGTATGCGCCGCTTCCGTACTCACCTCTACCTTATCTATTGTTTCGGCGAATGCCGAAGTACCTGCTTCTAACTTAGCTTCGGTTGAATCGTCGGCGACAACAAAAAGCAAAAAGATGACGCTGAGTAATACCTCTATCGATTTGGACGTATATCGTCAGCACGTTAAAACACTGGCAAGCGATGAGTTTGAAGGGCGAGGGCCTTTGTCGAAAGGTGAAGAGAAAACAGTCGATTACTTGGTAACCCAATACAAAAAGCTAGGGTTGAAGCCAGCCTTTGGCGATAGCTACACCCAAGCTGTGCCCTTAGCCAAAATAATGCCTAAGAACATTTCATCGTTAAAGATAGGCGGGCTTGATTTTAGCGCAGGCAGCGAGTTTACAGCCCGTACTCAGCGCATTGTTAATGACTACTCACTTGCTAATAGTGATGTAGTTTTTGTGGGTTATGGCATTAATGCCCCAGAGTACAATTGGAATGATTACGCAGGCCTGGATGTAAAAGGAAAAACCGTTGTAATGTTGGTAAACGACCCGGGTTTCGCTTCTAAAGATCCAGAGCTTTTTCAGGGCAACGCAATGACCTATTACGGTCGTTGGACATATAAGTACGAAGAAGCAGCCAGGCAGGGGGCAGAAGCGGTTTTCATTATTCATGAAACCATGCCAGCGGGTTACGGGTGGGGCGTAGTCGAAAACTCAAATTCCAATACCAAATTCAGTTTAGTCGACAACAACAACAATGCTTCACAAGTCGGTGTAATGGGTTGGCTTCACCTAAATGCCGCCAGACAGCTATTTGAAAAGGTGGGTATGGAGTATGGCGAGCTTAAAGACAAAGCTTCAAAGCCAGGATTTATTCCCATCGCGCTAAACACAAAAGCATCATTGGGCTTCACCAATACTATTGAGCGTGCCGAGTCGCAAAATGTTGCAGGCATTTTAGAAGGTACAGATAAGCCAGAAGAATGGGTAATGCTTCACGCTCACTGGGACCACCTAGGCAAAGTTGAGAAAAACGGCCAAACCACTATTTACAATGGTGCGGTAGACAACGCGTCAGGCGTAGCAGGTGTGCTTACGTTAGCAGATGCGCTTTCAAAACGCGAAGAGGGCTTTGCGCGTACACTAATGTTTAGTGCTTTTACCGCAGAGGAAACAGGGCTACTCGGTGCCGATTATTTTGCAAATAACCCGCCGGTACCAACATCGAACATGGTGGCTTTTTTAAACATCGACGGCATGAATGTAAACGATGATGTTGATTACATTTTGCAGTACGGCGAAGGTTATTTATCTATTGAATACGATTTAGCAACAGCTGCCGCGCTACAAGGGCGAAACGTCAAAATGGATCCGAGACCTCAAAATGGACTGTTCTTCCGCTCAGATCACTTCGCGCTTGCTAAGCAGGGCGTGCCTTCAATTTTGTTCATGAGCTTAGGCGATACCGACCCTAGCTTCATCGCCAAACGCTACCATAAAGCAGATGATGACTACCTTCCAAGCTGGACATTAGGAGGCGTGCAACAAGATCTGTCATTAATTGGCTCTATGCTGAACTATTACGCCCAAGGCGATGTGTGGCCATACTGGAAACGCGACTCTGATTTTAAAGACAAGCGCACACAGGCAATGGAAGTGAAAAAGGCAAAGTAATTCACGCTTAACTGTAGGTAGCGATATAACAAGGTAAAGCGACGCTAATGAGTTGGATTTTATTTACGTTGGGCGCGGTAGTTATGCAAACCGTGCGCAATGCACTTCAGAGTAAGCTGAGCGGTGCAGTTAACACCTCTGGGGTGACGCTCTCTCGCTTTATTTTGGCTCCGCCAATAGCTCTCGTCTATTTACTCATTCTCTACAGCAGTAGCGCCAGTCAAGTGCCTGAGTTCTCAGGCTCTTTTATTACAGTGATATTGTGTGCTTCGCTACTTCAAATAGCGGCCACTTCTTTAATGGTGATTTTGTTCAAGCAGAAGAATTTTGCCATTGGCGCAGGTCTAGCGAAGAGTGAGGCCTTGGTGGCCGGCGTTGTAGGCATGCTCTTTTTCGGAAGTTATTTAACGCCCCTTGGGTGGGCGGGCATAGTAATAGGCGCAATAGCAGTATTTGTGTTAAGCAGCGGCAATCGGCTTCATGGTATTAGTGTGAAAACCATGGTTATAGGTCTTGCTTGCGGTACCTGCTTTGCGCTGACATCACTGTTGGTGCGCGAAGCCAGTCACATGCTTAATGTTCAGCATACAGTGGCTGCTGCTTGGGTGTTGTTATGGGTGCTATGTGTACAAACGATAAGTTTAAGTGGTTATATTGCGCTAACTAAACCCTTCGTGTTCAGACAGCTAACCAACGCTAAAAAGCAGGTGCTCGCGATTAGCACGGTAAGCTGTTTGGGCTCAATTTGTTGGTTCACGGCCATGGCATTACAACATGTGGCGCTGGTAAAAACGCTTGGTCAGTTAGAGGTGTTGCTTACCTTGGTACTTTCACATTACTGGCTAAAAAATGCAGTCACAAAACGCGAAATTGCTGGCTTACTTCTTATTGGGCTTGCCGCCATTTTCGTTATGTGGGCATAAAGTACTGACAATATTAAACACTGAAGTTTTTAGTACAAAATCAATTGAATGTTATTTTCATAAAACAAAAAAGTGCTAAACAACCTTAATTAAAACGACAGGAAGGGAACATGGATAAGCGACATTTCTTGAAATTAGCGGGGGCTAGCTTTGCACTTGCGCCTGTGGCTTCTATGGCTGCAATTAGTCAAACCAATACAACAAACATTAACGATATAAGCGGGCTAAGCGATATCACCGCAAATGCGAAGCCGATTACCGTAGAAGAGCGTAAAGCGCGTATCGAAAAAGCGCAGTCGCTTATGAAAGCCCAAGACATTGCGGCGATTCTGGTCGAGCCTGGCGCAGCTATGGATTATTTTTCGGGGATTAAATGGTGGCGTAGTGAGCGCTTGACCGCGCTGGTTATCCCTCAAAAAGGTGACATGGCGGTGGTAACGCCATTTTTCGAAAAGCCAAGTGTGCTTGAGTCGTTAGCTATAGGCGATGATGTAAGAGTGTGGCAAGAGCATGAAAGCCCGTTTGATGTTGTAGCCAATATTTTAAAATCGCGCGGTATAACAAGCGGCAATATCGGCTTTGAAAGCAGCGTACGCTACTTTGTAGTTACTGGAGTCAGCCGAGCGCTGCCAAACATTCATATCGTTCCCGCCGAGCCAATTACACTTGGTTGTCGCATGTATAAAACTGCGAGTGAACTGGCACTTATGCATAAGGCCAATGAAGTTACTTTACGTGCTTACGAGTTTGTTTTTAGCAACCTAAAGCTTGGCATGAGTCAGCAGGATGTAAAAAGTTTGATGAACACCGCACAGCAGCGCTTAGGCGGCAGCGGTACATGGTGTTTGGCGCTGTTTAACGATGCAAGTGCTTATCCTCATGGCACAAATGCAGCACAAACTATCAAAGAAGGTTCGGTGATCTTGCTAGACAGCGGTTGCAGCGTGCACGGTTACCAAAGCGACATAAGCCGTACTTTGGTATTTGGCAAGGCGTCTCAGAAAGTTCAGGACGTATGGCATACAGTAAGGGAAGGGCAGAACGTAGCATTTGCCGCAGCTAAAATTGGTGAGCCAGCAGGCAAAGTGGACGACGCAGTGCGTCAATACTATGCTAGCAAGGGGTACAGCAAAGACTATGCATTGCCTGGGCTAAGTCACAGAACAGGTCACGGTATCGGCATGGAAGGACACGAGAGCGTTAACTTCGTGCGCGGTGAAAATACGCCACTTAGAAAAGGCATGTGCTTTTCTAATGAGCCAGGTATCTATATTCCGGGTGAACTTGGTGTGCGCTTAGAAGACTGTTTGTATATGACTGAAACGGGCCCCGCTTACTTTACCGAACCGCCAGAAAGTTTGGCCAAGCCGCTGGGTAAGTTGTTGAATTTAAAAAGCTAAATAAGAAGTTAATAAACCTGTCTCTCAAAATTTTTATTAGCTGTTACACTTAAAATTATTACCTAAGTGAATGATGGATAAACTATGCCTGAAAGAAAATTTAGATTGGTTACGCGAAGTGATTTCGATGGATTGGTATGTGCAGTTTTATTGAAAGATTTAGACTTAATTGACGATATTTTGTTTGTTCATCCAAAAGACATGCAAGACGGTAAAATTGATATTACCGAGAATGATATCACCACTAACCTGCCTTACGTTGCGGGTTGCCATATTGCCTTCGACCATCACTTAAGTGAAACAGTGCGTAACTCAGGCGATATTGATAATCACATCATAGACCCGAAAGCGCCGTCGGCGGCGCGCGTTGTTTACGACTATTACGGTGGTGCAGATAAATTTCCTAACATCTCAGTAGATATGATGGATGCGGTAGATAAAGGAGACTCTGCACAGTTTAGCGAAGAAGAAATCCTTGAGCCCACCGACTGGGTGCTAATGAATTTCATCATGGATGCGCGAACTGGGCTTGGTCGTTTCAGAGATTTCAAAATCTCTAACTATCAGCTAATGATGAAGCTAATAGATGCGTGCAAAGACCACAGCATTGAAGAAATACTGCAAATGGAAGACGTGGCCGAGCGCGTGAGTTTGTATCACGAGCACAATGAAATGGCGAAGGCGCAAATTGCCAAGTGTTCTACCGTATACGACAACCTAGTAGTGCTTGATTTAACCGACCAAGAAACCATTTACGCGACAAACCGGTTTGTTATTTATGCCATGTACCCCGACTGCAATATCTCTATTCACAAGATGTGGGGGCTGAAAAAGCAAAACGTGGTATTTGCTATTGGTAAATCCATTACTAATCGTAGCTCAAAAACCAATGTGGGAGAGTTGTGCTTGAAGTATGGCGGCGGTGGTCACATGAACGCAGGTACATGTCAGGTTGAAACCAGCAAAGCCGAAACTGTACTCGGCGAGCTTATCGAAATCATCACGAGTGATGGCTAAAGCTAATTGAATAAGAACGGTGGGGCAGAAAAAGTACTCTGACCCCCCAATTTTTATTGGGTTAGCCGAACTTTAAAAAATTCGGCGAGTGTTTTACTTATTACCGGGTGCTGGGTGTCTTGGTTAAATAAGCAAATGTTGACCTTGCCTAATTTGGGCAGGTGCGGGTGGTTTAGCGCTACAAGGTTTGCCGGTAAGCTAGATTTTGCTAGAGCTGTCACACCTAAACCTTGCTGAATGGCGGCAACCAATCCACCTAAATCTGCATTGGTATAGCTAATTTTCCATGCAAAGGTTTGCTGCTTTAACTGTTCAATAACGCGGCTTCGATACATACAACCGTCGGGAGCAAGCACCAAAGGAATATTGTTGCCAACCAACGGGTGAGCCGTGTCGCCAACCCAAACTACGTCATCTTCTAACACTACTTCGCCTTCTGTCTGCTCGCCCGGGTTAACCAACGCCAAAATCAAATCGAAATGATCGCGCTGAGTCGGGTGCAGCAAATCACGGCTTAAGGCAGAGGTCACTTCAAGTGATACATCGGGATAGCGCTTAGAAAATTCGCCAATTAGACCCGGCAATAATGTAGAAGCAAATTCATTGGGAATGCCAAGACGCAAGCGACCGCTTAGCGGGGCAGGGGTTAAGCTGCGAAAGATGTTATCGTTAAGCTCTAGCAATTCTTTCGCTTTTGGGTACAGCCAATTGCCGTCGGCGCTAGGTACATGCCGTTGCCCAACTTTGCTAAATAGCTTGCGGTCTAACTGCGATTCTAGCTTTTTAATTTGTAGGCTTATTGCCGGTTGAGAGCGGCCTAAAAAGTCGCCCGCTTTAGCGTAGCCACCAAGCTCAATAACGCTAACAAAGGTGCGTAAGGTATCAAGGGAAAGCTGCTTCATGTTGATTTGCAATCTTAATGTAGTTTAACCAATACATTATAAATATAAATGTATTGATAAAAATTTCCAATTTGTTGCATAAACGTTAGCTCACTATACTCAATTTCGTTTTCTACCTTTCAAATTAAAAAGAGTAAGTGGAATGTCTAGTACCACCGCCCTACACGCAAAGCACCTAGAAGCCGGTGCGAAAATGGTCGATTTCTTCGGCTGGGATATGCCAATTAACTATGGTTCACAAATTGAAGAGCATCACGCTGTGCGTCAAGACGCCGGTATGTTTGATGTGTCTCACATGACCATTGTTGACGTAAAAGGCGCACAAGCCAAAGCGTATCTTCAGTACCTTTTAGCCAACGACGTGGCAAAACTAAAAGACAAAGGCAAAGCGCTATACAGCGGCATGCTTAACGAAGAAGGCGGTGTTGTAGACGACCTTATCGTTTATCACTTCGACGAGACTAACTATCGCCTAGTGGTTAATTCAGCAACGCGCGAAAAAGACATGAACTGGTTAATGAGCAAAGCAGAAGGCTTTGACGTAACCATCACCGAGCGCCCTGAATTTGCCATGATTGCCGTTCAAGGCCCTAACGCAAAAGAAAAAGCAGCCACCTTGTTCAGCGCAGCGCAAAAAGAAGCGGTAGCGGGCATGAAGCCATTCTTTGGTGTACAAGCAGAAGACTTGTTCATTGCCACCACAGGTTATACCGGTGAAGCAGGCTACGAAATCATGGTGCCAGCTGAGCAAGCGGAAAGCTTCTGGCAAGCACTACTAGATGCGGGCGTTAAGCCATGCGGCCTAGGTGCTCGCGACACCCTTCGCCTTGAAGCAGGCATGAACCTGTACGGCCAAGATATGGATGAAACCGTATCGCCACTAGCCGCCAACATGGGCTGGACAATTACGTGGGAACCGGCTGATCGTGACTTCGTAGGGCGTAAAGCACTAGAAGCGCAGCGCGAAGCGGGTACCGACAAGCTAGTAGGCTTGGTGATGACTGAAAAAGGCGTGCTGCGTCACGGTCTTAAAGTGAAAACAGAAAGCGGCGAAGGCGTTATCACTTCAGGTACATTCTCTCCAACACTAGGTCACTCAATTGCGATGGCACGAGTTCCAAGTGATGTTGGTGAAACAGTAGAAGTGGAAATGCGCAAAAAGTGGGTTACAGTAAAAGTGGTTAAGCCCTCCTTTGTTCGCAATGGAAAAAGTGTTTTATAAGTTAACAGAGAATAACAGGAACGATTATGAGCAACATCCCAACTGATTTACGCTATGCCGCTACGCACGAATGGGTTCGCCCTGAAGGTGACGGTGTTTTCACTGTAGGTATTTCTGAGCACGCACAAGGCTTACTTGGCGACATGGTTTTCGTTGATTTGCCAGATGTTGGCGACGCAGTAAGCACTGGCGACGACGTATGTGTTGCTGAATCGGTAAAAGCAGCGTCTGACGTTTACGCGCCAATTTCAGGTGAAATTGTAGCGATTAACGAAGACCTAGAAGATTCACCAGAACTAGTTAACTCTGACCCGTACGGCGACGGTTGGCTATTTAAAATTAAAGCTGACGATGCGGCAGAAGTAGAAGGTCTACTAGACGCTGAAGGCTACGAAAACAGCATCGACGAAGAGTAATTCGTTACGCAGTTTTAAAAGAACCATAATTTGAAAAGGGGCATGAAGATAATTCAGCCCCTTTTTAACTTAAAGATTTAACGCGCCCTTGCGGCAACCATTACGAGTGCTTAACAACGTTATGTCGAATACTTCCCCTACATTGGCTCAACTAGAGCAAAAAGATACATTTATCCGCCGTCACATTGGCCCGGGTAAAGGCGAAATTGAAGAAATGCTGTCTGCTATTGGTGCAAGCTCACTAGACGATTTAATCGAGCAAACTGTACCGGCAGGTATTGCGCTACCTGAGCCACTAAAATGTGGTGAAGGGGCGACAGAAGTTGAAGCATTAAGTGAACTTAAAGCTGTTGCGCAAAAGAACAAAATTAACCGTTCTTTCATTGGTATGGGTTACTACGATACGCACGTACCAAACGTTATTCTTCGCAACGTGCTAGAAAATCCAGGTTGGTACACAGCGTACACGCCTTACCAGCCAGAAATTGCCCAAGGTCGTTTGGAAGCCATTCTTAACTTCCAACAAGTGACCATTGACCTAACTGGCCTAGAGCTAGCATCGGCGTCACTGCTTGATGAAGGTACAGCGGCAGCAGAAGCCATGGGCCTTGCTAAGCGTGTGTCTAAGAACAAAAAAGCGAATGCGTTCTTTATTGCTAACGACGTTCACCCGCAAACAGTTGACGTGGTTGAAACTCGCGCTGAAATGTTCGGTTTTGAAATCATCAAAGGTGCGGCAGAAGAAGCAGCAGAACATGACGTATTCGGGGCGCTACTTCAATATCCAACCTCTACCGGTGAAGTAAAAGACATCAGCGACATCATTGCTGCGGTACAAGCGAAAAAAGGCATTGTAGCAGTAGCCGCTGACCTAATGAGCTTGGTTATGCTTAAGTCGCCTGGCGAGCTAGGTGCAGACGTTGCACTTGGTAGTGCACAGCGCTTTGGTGTACCAATGGGCTACGGTGGTCCACACGCGGCATTCTTTGCTACACGCGACAGCTACAAGCGTTCACTACCTGGCCGTATTATTGGTGTGAGTAAAGACACCCGTGGTCGCCCAGCACTTCGCATGGCGCTACAAACTCGTGAACAACACATTCGCCGCGAAAAAGCGAACTCGAACATCTGTACAGCGCAGGTGCTGTTAGCCAACATGGCAAGCTTCTACGCGGTGTACCACGGCCCTCAAGGCCTTAAAACTATTGCTGAGCGCATTCACCGCTTCGCCGACATTCTTGCTACTGGTTTGAATCAGAAAGGTGTAGCTCTAAAGCACAGCACGTACTTCGACACGCTAACCGTAATGGTAGACAACAAAGAAGACGTACTAGCAAAAGCCTACGCAAAAGGCATGAACCTACGTGCTGACCTTGAAGGTGCGGTAGGTGTGTCGCTAGACGAAACTACCACACGTGAAGACATTGTTGCGCTATTCGACGTACTGCTTGGTGAAGAGCACGGCTTAACAGTGGAAGGTCTGGATGCAGAAGTAACCACGCAAGACGTAAAATCTATTCCTGAAGGTTTAGTGCGTACTAGCGACTTCCTAACACACGAAGTGTTTAACAAGTATCACTCTGAAACAGAGATGCTTCGTTACATCAAGAGCCTTGAAAACAAAGACTTGGCGCTTAACCACTCAATGATTTCATTGGGTTCGTGCACCATGAAGCTAAACGCAACGGCTGAAATGATCCCAGTAACATGGGCTGAATTCGGTCAGCTTCACCCGTTTGCGCCACTAGACCAAGCAGCGGGCTATCAAGAAATGATTGCCGAACTTAGCGAGTGGTTAATTAACGTAACAGGTTACGACGCGCTTTCAATGCAGCCTAACTCAGGTGCACAAGGTGAATACGCAGGCCTATTGGCTATTCAGCGTTACCACGAAAGCCGTGGCGAAGGTCACAGAAACGTGTGCCTAATTCCAAGCTCTGCCCACGGTACTAACCCTGCGTCTGCGCAAATGGTTAGCCTTAAAGTGGTAGTAGTGGCGTGTGATAGCAAAGGTAACGTAGACCTTAACGACCTTCGCAAGAAAGCGGAAGATGTGGGCGATAACCTATCGTGCGCCATGATCACGTATCCGTCTACCCACGGTGTATATGAAGAAACCGTGCGCGAGATTTGTGACATTGTTCACCAATACGGCGGTCAGGTTTATATGGACGGCGCGAACATGAACGCGCAGGTGGGCATTACGTCGCCTGGCTTCATTGGTTCAGATGTGTCGCACCTTAACCTACACAAAACCTTCTGTATTCCACACGGTGGCGGTGGCCCAGGTATGGGACCAATTGGTGTTAAGTCGCACCTTGCGCCATTCCTACCAAACCACACGGTTGTTAACGTAGAAACTGCAGGCAAAGACTGTGGTGCGGTATCGGCAGCGCCATGGGGCAGTGCATCAATTCTGCCTATTAGCTACATGTACATCAAAATGATGGGTAGCGCTGGCCTTCGCCGTGCAACCGAAGTAGCTATTCTTAACGCTAACTATGTGGCTAAGAAGCTAGAAGGGCACTTCCCAGTGCTTTACAAAGGCAACAATGGCCGCGTAGCGCACGAATGTATTATTGACCTTCGTCCGCTTAAAGAAGCAAGCGGTGTAACCGAGCTAGATATTGCGAAGCGCCTAAACGACTACGGTTTCCATGCGCCAACCATGAGCTTCCCAGTAGCGGGTACGCTTATGATTGAGCCAACCGAGTCGGAAGCGAAGTACGAACTAGACCGTTTCATTAACGCCATGGTTAGCATTCGCCAAGAAATTGCGAAAGTAGAAAGCGGTGAGTGGGATGCGACTGATAACCCGCTTCATAACGCACCGCACACACTAGCGGATATCTGTGACAGCGACTGGAACCGCAGCTACGACCGCATGCTAGCGGCGTATCCAGCCCCAGAAGTACACAGAAACAAGTTCTGGCCAACGGTTAACCGTATTGATGACGTGTATGGCGACCGAAACCTGATCTGCTCTTGCCCTAGCATTGAGAGTTATGTTGAGGAATAGGGTGTTGGTTTAGTAGCTTTGCTGCTAGAGCTTGATTGATTTTAAGGCGAACCTGTTGGTTCGCCTTTTTTGTTTTTTCAATTTTAGTATTTAAACGGCTGATGTAGCAGAGTGCAACTTCTACAATTGAATTTTCGACGTCCGCTCAAGACAAGGAGCAGACGTTCAACGCTAGCATTTGCGGCTGGTTTGAAGCTTAATGGAAACACAGTTCGAAAACATGCGCATGTTAGAGGTTGCTGGCATAGACCTTGTATCTTTGATCCTTGGTTGGGTTTACCGACATATAGTACGAGCGGAAATTCCCACGAACTATGTGCTTCCTAAAACGCTCTTTCTCGATTAAGTCTTGCCAAGGATATAACCACATTTCAGAAACAACATAATCCTCATCAAGATGCACAAACATCAAGTGCGTAGGGACTTCTTCTCCTTCAATTTTTGGTATAGCGCTAGTTCGAGTCCACCCACTATTTGAACCACGGCGCGTTTTGACAGATATCGTCATTCCACTAGTTGTCTCAACATCATGCTCGAAGCTGTCATCAACAAGGTAACCACCTACAGCAATTTTTGTATAGATTTCACCTAGCCATCCTACCAACTCATCTCCTTTGAGCACTTTTCCATCAGAATGCTCAACGAGCAGCTCTCTGATTTTTTTCTGAGTCATCGAGAGTGTTACGAATAGACCGGAAAAATCCTTTTCTATTCGGTCCATTGAGTTGAAGTCAAAATCCATCGAAAGCCTCTACCATCCTATTGCTTATACTTCATAGTAACACCCGTTTCTCATGAAAAACCATATTCTGTGTTGTCATGGAAAAGAATATGAAATGCCCGCAATTGGCGCACAACGGCCATTTAAGTAATATCCACTTAAACGTACTGCTCTCCGTATGCAGCAGGCTCTCTGGTTTTATTCAATTTGCTTAAATACATAATCTACATCGTAATTAGCTCACCTAAGCTTTAGAATTTACAAATATTTAAATCGTCTTCGTGAGAGCTCGGTTGGGTTTAGTTTGGTAAAGTTAAGGACAGTTTTCGTTCCTGATAGTGGATTTGCAAACAAGGCTTCATAACCTCGCTATCGAAGTCATAGACAAGCAGATATGGCTGGTAAAGATCGAAAGCTTGGCCAACGAACACACTAACTGCATTGGATGCACAGATAAGTAAATTTACTTTCCTGATAGAAAATTGATCGTAAAGCTTTAGCAGTAAAGCGTGTAAATCGTTCCGAAGTTGTTTCCCGTTGTCAGGATGAGGAATAGCAGCGTTTCCATATGCTAGCGCTTGTATTTCAATAGTTGGCATCCCGATCTTTTCCGCAGTCCGTTTCATGGCCTCCGGGTATTGCGTCATCGCGATACACACAGTGACTTCGTCTTTACCTTCAAGTTCGACCTCGTCAAAAGCAATGTTATAGGGTTTAGGCACTTCTGAATCTTGTGGCCACATCCAATATCCACCGTCTCGAAACCTTAACATTGGAGTAATCTCACACTTATTACCCAAGCATGCGCCTAATCCGACCAAGGCGGGCATAGGGCCAAATGCGAACAAAGCTGCTTTGTATGACTCGTTCTGCGTCTGCTGAATGATTTCGTCAGCCTCTGGTCTGACGATGTCGGCCATACTACTTTCAAACACCTCAACCTTTTTTCTGTAAAGGCGCTCATTATGGCTGAGTCGATTTAACCTCCCTAATGATCGTGCTCTAATTCTAGACATACTATTAGCGATATCGCGATCATCAGGCTCTGAAACGATATGTCCCCCTACAGGCCATAAAACAGAGAAAGCAGGGATTGGCTTAAAGCTAAGTCCTTCTAAGAGAGATTCCACTGTGTGAGTGAAGCTTGAGCGCATATGGGATAAGCGAGCTGCATCAAAATCGACAGCGGCAACCTTATCTATGAGTCGATGATGCTTGTCACACAAAACTAAAACATTCTCTGGATCATCAGATTGGTAGTCAGACAAGTACGGAACGCCTCGAGGCCCTGACTCTGAAGAGGCAATAATGTGGGCATTGTATGCAAAGTTTCCGGTATACCCAGTGAGCTTCTCTACATTGAGATTTTCTCCACACCCCTCGAACATACAATATCCGTGGCTATCTCGCGCAAGTTGCTCAAGCGTTCCTTTACTAAAGGATTTACCTCTACCTTTTGTTTGCCTCTTTTCCCAAATAGCCCGCAGAAAATCAGGAAGGTCCTTTATTTTGATGTCCATAGACTGGGCCTGAGACTCATTCCAGATGGCAATCACAGACTCCATCGAAGCAAGATGTTTTCTCTCAAGATGCTTGCCTTGCATATGACGCACGTGGACTTCGTCTGCTATGCCAAGTTTATTAAAAGCGGCTTCAATTTCACCAAAAACGAGATTCAGCCGCACACTGACATTTAGGGTCTCACTCAATAAAACTATCAGCTGGTTTTGTGCCGATTTATCGGTCAGCACGCCACCCTCGCTCCATTTGGGTAGCGTACCAATAGCGTTTATGAACTCGCCTAATTTCTCAAGTGATCCTATCGGATCGTGTTGTGCTTGATGAATAACTACGGTCTCAGTACTCATAATAGGTCCTTGTATATGCGTTTAAATTCTGTTCCTGTGCGGTGATAAATGCAGAAATGACTAATGCCAACGATCACAAAGATAAGATTTCTATCTGAATTGCGTGCACAACATGAATGCCAGTCCTTCAGGTCAACATGCGAAGGGCTAGGAATTTGCTCTGGATGGGAGTGCCATGTCCCAAGATAGCCCGAAGTTCCTTTGGATTCTTCGAAATGTTTATCAACAGACTGCTGATGACGCGGGTCTTGCATAACAAAAGAGGTGCGTGTCGAGTCATCTTTGGCTAATGGTTGGGTACAGTCCTCAATCCAAAATTGAGAAGCACTTTGATTTTGCCCGCCTATCAGCACACCAAAGGCTTCAGTGCTTTGCTTTTTATCTTGTTTTAACGTCCGCCATGTATCTAATACCGCCCTGCTTACGCAAACGATGTGCTTCTTAGATTCGCTTATACATTCAACGGCTACATACATCACAATCCTCATCGAGCAGCGGGAGTCTTTTTAATGACTCTTTGAATTGGTAGTACCGGTGAGTGAGTTTGATGTTTTCAGCTTGTGCATCATCGTCATCCCCTTTCCAACTGACTCTACAAGAATCAGCTTGTTTGCCTTCCAAATACCGGATCGCGAGACTACTCGCCATGACAGCTGTTTGCGCGGAGCTGGCAGCGCCGTAACTGATAAACTGGTTCCCACATCCAGCTATGCTTTTCATCACATCCTGATTGGCTTCAATGAAATTCAAATTTGAATGTAATCCGCGACAACCATCAGCATGATCGACATACGCACATAACAAACATCCGTCCGTGCCGCTGATATCAAGTACGGCGTGACCGCCTACCCCAAAACCCTCTAGCCAGCAATTCAGCGTCGTTACATCGATATTATTATCTAACAAATGCTGCTTGAAGAAGCGCTCGAGAGAAGGATTACCGATGGCAATAACAATGAGGTCAAAGAAGTCACAAGGATATTTTTCGACGAATGTCAGTAAGCTTTCACAAGAATAATGAGCATCAGACCAAGGAAACTGTGCATGACACTGATAAACCATTCCCATCGACTTCGGCAGATCAATGTATGCTTGAGGAAGCATGTGGCGATGGAGATTATCAATCTGGTAAAAATCAGGATCTATGAAGTGCAAATGCCTGACACCTGCTGCGGCTAATTTATGCCCGACTTCGCTTCCTACCGACCCGACACCAACAACAGCAACCTTCTTGTCTGCTAGAGAGGTAGAGCCGCCTCCACGTTGCACCACATTTTCCTGATTAAACACACGCACACTGATAGGAGTCAGACGCCACCCATCAATTTTATTTGATGATAAGGGCAATGCTTTTTTGTTGTCATTGTCGAGCTTTAACGCGAACCATGTTCGGTTGTTATCGACGGTAATTGCAGTGAAGACGATCCAGTAGTGCCTATCTCTCCACTGGCCTAATTGATCACGCAACTGATTCAGTCTTTCATCTGGCAACCTATTAATTGTTTTGAGGTACCAATCTTCAACAGACTCATTTGAGTTTGGCGCTGGTATCAATTGGTCAAGTGGAATAACTACCGCTTTACCGGCTACTTTCCTATCACGTTCCTTAATCGAAAAGTGCATTTCACTAAGCTTAGAAATCTCTGAATCAGAAGGATGTGCAACATAGTAGCTATGCAGACCATAATTCGCCTTTTCGATTGGCTCATAAACATCCACACGTTGCAAAATGGGCTGGCTAAAATTGATCAACAACGGTTTCTGTCCGCTCTTGCAGAGAAAGAGCCAATTGCTGTAAAACTCTCTCAGAAGCTCTCTGTCATTCCAGTCAGGATCCGACATTACCGATTCCAGCAAGGATATGTGTCGCTTAAGTGAATCTCTGACTAACAACAGAGGTTGATCAAAATTAACAGATACGGCATCAGGCGCATTTACACAAACCAATCCCACTTCAACATCGTCAATACGCTCAATGTTAACGTGAGCAAGCTTGCCATACTTAGAGGGTTCTAATAAGAGAAACTCTGGCAACGAGAGAAACCGGTCTTCTATTCTAAGCATCAACTCCGCTGCATAGCCGGAAATGGTAGTTGACACCTTGACGACTCCTTGACCGAAGAAATCGCCCGGTTCACAGTCAAACCCATATTCTGAAAGATACTGAGAGATCTGATTTTTCAAAATCACGCTCCCTGCGACGTACCAACTGATCCAGCAGTGCTAAAAGCAACTTTTGCACCTTCGTTTCTGTTGGCGTCTTCAGCAGTCTCAAAATCGTCACCAAACAGTTCACGTAAAATATCACATTGCTTTTTCAGCGATTCTTCCGCCAGCGCTTTATCCAATTTCCGCAACACCGTATTCAACTTATTCCAAAATTGGGTTCCAGTCGCCGCACTACTGCCGTCAAAGATATCTCTAGAAGGCGTGACAGGCAGATCTACTTTAACCCGGTAATTTCCATCAACCTGCGGTTTAAAATACCCCCCAGTCAGGATAGCGGCCACTGTGTCTCGAAGTGCCTGAAGGTCGTCTGGCTTCCCTTCTTCGTTAAGTACAGGCTTAAACTGTTCTTTCAACATGACGGTGATCCCGATCGAATAAACCTTCTTTCGTACAGAATCTTCGAACTTTTCATCACGCCAACGCTTCATGTAACGAACCAGACGTTTATACTGGCACAGTTTATCCTCGGTAGAGCCAATATAAACGTAGGACGACTTATCATTGATGTTATCGATAAGGCCTTTGGGATCTGATGGCGACCATTCTTTCACAGCGTCTCCTGAGTTACGCTTCCCTACCGCCAGCTCATAGTTGTCGCCACTTTTCCTATACACAACAATATCAATATGAAGATTTAAGCTGGCGTAATCTGCGGTCACGCAGGGCATCTTTATTTTCGCATCTTTAAAACCGCGCTTTTCAAGAACGCTACATACTACCTTTTTCACCTCTACCGGGTCTTCTGGAGCATTTGCAGAGTCAATGACAAGTGCTCTGTCGATGTCAAAATCGTTTTTCGGATGTTTGATCGTGGTAGCAGTCCTCAATGAACCTTGTATAAAGGTTTCTATGACTGGGTAACCCGCCTCTTTAAATGCTGCCTTTAGCGCCGCTAGAATGCTCTCATCTTTCTCTCTGGCATCCCGGTATTTGTCATCTTCACGACTCAGCTTGATTGCGTTATGAAAATTGATGAATTTTCGTTGAATAGACATAATTATTACCTCTTGCTTCGTTACAGCTTGCCAACAAGAGGCAAACCTTTTGGTGTTGTTGAATCACAGATTAAGTGACTGAGATACCCGACCCCACCGAGTAAAACAAAACCCCTAATAAATTTTTCTAATGGCTCTTCTGGTTTCCATTGGTAGCATTTGATAAGACCGACGGTTATTAAACCGGCAAATGTTATGCTATGAAAAAATTGTCGATGATTAGGGTGTAAAGCAGGCTCTATATAGTCTGGGAGTTTGCCGGAAAAGCTTCCTAATAGCGGCGCAAGCAGTAAGCTGTGAGTGATTGGATGAGGGTGATCATCAACCATTGCGGCAAGACCAGCCGCTCCTGATCCGACGAACATATGTGTAGTTCCACTGGACATTTATTTTTCCTCTTATTAATTTCTTTCCTGTCATAGAAAATATGTGCTCATTAACTAAGGCGGAAAAATGAGCAAAACTGGACAATGTCCAGAAAATAATTTTTTTGCGCCTAATGGAGTGGTAGATGCAAGGATACGAATATTTCGATAGCGACGATGCTATATCGCAAGTTCAAAGCATGAGTGAGGAAGACATGCTCAGATGCCTCAGAGCTGCTTATTACTTCATTGATAAGTACGATTTGCCGATAGAAGGCGAGGACTTATTAAATGAAGCGATAGTTAGGATACTAGAGGGTAAACGGCACTTACCGAAAGGCGTGAAGGTATATACTGCGATTAATCAGATAATGAAGAGCGTTAGTTACGAGATACTTACCAAGCGCAGTGATGAGGCCATGAGAAATACGTCACCTTTGGACGATGAGTCTATTGCGGGTAGTTTACTGGATGGCTATTCGGAAAAATCAGACCAACGGTGGTCAATGCTCACTTCACTTTTCAAAGAAGATGAAGATGCTAGCGCTTTTTTAGCAGCAACAGAACAAGGCATCAAAAAATCACAGATTGTTGAAGACTTTTTCAACGGGAATGAAACTGCATATGACAGCATGCGTAGGAAAATCATAAGAAAGGCATCATCGCAGATGAAGGGGTCTATGTAATGGTAAACAAGGAAGCAAATGAGCTGTTGGATGATATTATGCTCGATAAGATTGCACAAATGTCTGACAAACAGCTAAATAAAGAATTAAATCACTATGTGTCTGATTTAGACGTTGTGAAAGCTCGCGTTGTATCGAGACTGACATCACATCAAAAGCCTACTCCACTCAGTGTGTTGCAGGCTGCGCGTCAAGGGCTTGAAAGACAACGTGAGCTATACAAAAAGTCTACTATCCGTGAAACGCTAGTAAGGAAAGGAACTGATGCGAAAGGAATGCTTATTAAGCTTATGGCTCAAGGAAAACTTCCAGAAAACCTCACGCTGGCATTTCGTGATGGCGAGGAGTTCACCGATCATGATGCTGAAAAAATACTCGAAGACCTAGTCAACATGGGAGTAGTCGAGATTGACGATAGCAAGGATTAAGCAGCACGTCGAAAGCCTTTATATTGATCGCTATGGTATAACTTCTCCCACAGAAATCGACATTGAAGCTATTGCTTTTGATCGTTCCGCTACTGTGCTTCAGGGACAGCTTACAGGCTGTGAAGCCATGATCATTGGTGCAGGTGACAAAGCCACAATCACAGTAAACGAAAAAAGCAGCCCACAACGTCAACGTTTTTCAATCGGTCATGAATTAGGACATTGGTTTAAAGACAGAGGGAAAGTCGGAAACCTCTGTTCAAAGCATGATATGGACTCGCCGTCTGGAGCTGGAAAATCGCGAGAAGTAATAGCAAATGAATATGCATCAGAGCTACTGCTACCCACCTATCTACTAAAACCTGTTCTGCAAGACAGACCTCTCGATCAGTCTTTGCTCAGTGAAGTAGTTAGCGCGTTCGATGTAAGTTTCATGGCCGCACTTCGACGCGTGATCGGAAGTCAGCATCACATGGGCTTTTTCGCAATGTATGATTCAAAAGGAAGACGACGATTGTTCAAAGCAAACGAATCTTTACGCTACGAATTCCTTCCACCTCAACTCGCACCTGAACATTCACGCACTTATGAATTGATTCACAACGGTAAAAAGTCAGGATATGGCTTAACGGATGGGGAAGTATGGTGTAGACGAGACCTAACAGACTTGGGTGTTGTCCATGAGAACGCCTTCCACTATCACGATGATATCTTTATAACACTTGTCTGGTGGGAGAATGATGAACCTATCTGGCAATTTATACAAAAAGGTGAGATTGGCGAATAATTCCTTAACAATTGAAAAATGTGAGCAATCAAAAATATGTAACAATGTAACATGAATCAGTCTCGACTTAACCTGACAGATTGGTACTTGCGCATTACGGCCAACCGACACCTATAAAGTGAAGGTCGGCAAAAGACAAGGAGCGGTCGCTCAGGTTTTAAAAGCCCTAGTGTCGCTTTGTGCCAGAAGCGGTAATTAATTAAGATTCGATTACAACGGCGCTTCTCACTGAAAGCGGACATTTGCCAACAAAAAATGAACCAAGCCTCTCGAAAATTTCGAGAGCTCATCGCTTTTTCGAAACGTTGCAAACAGCTTTGTATTTATTAGTCAGAGGCCAGAAATATCCTTGCCAGATATTTAGTACAATGTAAATTGAAATCAATATAGAAAAACGCTATGTAAAGGGCATGATGCCCGACTAATAGTATTCGTTAAGTTTATTTTATCATTTTTCTTAAAAAATAAACGTAAGCGTAGCGTTGTTTTTTTAAGGAGTATATTCGTAGTGTCGAATACTAATTCAGGTGACGGTGAACGCACTGCAATGCTGGGGTATGTTCCGCAGTATGAAATAGCAGCAGGACTAATATATGAAGCTTTGCTTGATGGAACTCTCGAGTGGTTTCGAGTGGCCGACCCAAAAGCAGGAAGCTTGGATGACATACTTATAGCGACTACTGGTAAGCTTGATGCGTATCAGGTGAAATGGGCGGAATACGTTGATTCAATTAGTTATGCAGACTTTGTAAGAGATAGCTCTACAAAGAAGGGAGATGAAAAGCTTAGCCTTTTCAGGCAGCTTGCAGAAGGATGGAAACACTTAAATGAACATTACAAAGAAAGAACTGTAAAAGTTCATCTGCTTCACAAATTAGTACCGAGCTCAAACCCTACCGCAAAGATTCCTTTAGGCGATACAGCCCCTCAACATGCTCACTTTCAATCTTTCTTAAAAGAATGTTGGTTAGATAGAAGATGGTGTGAAACTGGCCTTGATAAAGTAGCCGTATGCTGGAAAGAAGCACTGTTGGACCTACAGAGACGGTCAAATTTTAATGATGACCAATTTTTGAATTTTATTCGTTGTTGTGAGCTTGAATTTAACTATAAGCGACCAGCTGATATCCCTATAACCAATCAAGGGCAAGCAAGAAAACAAGAAGACATTGAAAAACTATATAACCTCCTGACGAAAATGGCGGGAGGTGAACGTCGAATTATTGAGTTGTCCAAAGATGATATGTTGGATCGGATGGCTTGGAGTCATAGGTTTAAGCATAAGTTTGTTCACGAATTTCCTATAGATCGAACCTATCAAGAAATTGAGGACACTGTCGGTTCTATATCTGATGTTTTATCGCAAACCAAGCAGGGGTATGTCGCATTGCTTGGAACTCCTGGCTCGGGAAAATCAACAACGCTTACTCAAACTTTGAAGTATAAAGCAGGATATAAATTAGTTAGATATTACGCGTATGTTCCCGATAGCACTTATCAAGGGCGTGGTGAAGCGACTACTTTTCTTCATGACATCACCTTATCGCTGAAAAATCATGGCTTTCGTGGTGAAAGTTCCGCGCAGCCAGGCTCAAGAGAAGAATACCTATCGCTGTTAGGAGAGCAGCTTCAGCAAGCCCATGTGAAATGGAAAAATGATGGCGTAACTACCGTTATCATGGTCGATGGGTTAGACCATATTCAGCGAGAACAAAACCCATTACAGAGTTTGTTGTCAGATTTGCCTCTCCCGAACACCGTGCCTGATGGAGTGATATTTGTTCTAGGTAGTCAAACACTAGAGTTGAACGATCTTTCTGATACGATAAAGGAACATGTCAGCCATGGAAGTCGAACCATTGTTATATCTCCTCTTACTCGGACAAATGTCTATGCAGCCATAAACGAATGGCCAGGCTGTTCCGACCTAACAGATAATAATAAGAAGAAAATTTTTGAAAAGTCATTAGGGCACCCACTATCTTTGGTTTATTTGCTGCAGTTTATTACTGGCGGATCGGGTAGGAGTTATGATGAAGCTATTGATGAATTTCCTCTTTACCAAGGGCATATTGAGCAAAGCTATTCAGTTTATTGGCGACAAATAGAAAGTAATCAGAAGCTTGTTGACTTGCTTGCGTTATTGTCAAGATTAAGAGTGCCAATAAATACTCACGTGCTTGAGAAATGGTCTGATCATTCAACTATTCGCGCTTTTATTTCAAGTGCAGCCCACTATTTCAAGAAGGATAGTGATGTAAGTTGGCGCTTTTTTCATAACAGTTTTCGACAGTTTATTCTAGATAAAACTTGCCGAAACCTATTTGGTAATTTTGATAATTTAAAAAATATTGAATATCACAAGATATTAGCTAAACACTGTATTCAATCGTCTGAGGATAATGACCCAATGCGATGGGAGGCGGTTTACCACCTTTTTAATGCTCGGCAGATGCAAGCTGTAATTGATACAGGGACTCAGAGTTACTTTAGAGACCAGTTCTTTAATCTTCGGAATACTTCGAGTTTAACAGATGATATTGACGCTGTTCTATTATCGGCTAAGGAGCTTAATGATCCGCTTGCCGTAGTGAGATGTCTCTTAATTGAAAGTGAGCTTAGAGAGCGAAGAGACGCCCTTAATGAGGTTGATATACTTAATCTCTTATTTTCATCGGAGGGGGTAAGTTCAGCGCTTAGCTACATATTCGATGGCGAGCTGCTAAGGGTAAGTGATTCAGAAGCACTCAAATTTTCTAAAGTTCTAGCGGAGAACAAATTCTTTAATGAAGCTAAAAGGGTCTTTGAATCTGCTGAGCCGCTAAGTTACTTGTCTGGTGGAGACGCTGTTGATCCGCATCATGGGGGAGCTGAAGATTTGAAACGATGGGCTGATGTTGCTCATTATTTCATCCCGCTAGGCGACCTTGTCTCAACTATACACCAAACGAAGTGTGAAGTTGATGGTGTGGGATCATGGAGTGGAAATGATGAAGGCCTACATGCTCGCTTAATGAGACGGTTGGTCAATGGTATCTATGAAACAAAAGACGAAGAAAAAATAACTGAGCTTTTCTATTTCTTGTCTGAAAAAAGGAAGCACTTTGATAGTCTTATAGATTTATGTGTCTCCATATGCATTAACCAATATCCATTGGCTTTGATAGACACCGCATTCGAGGCTGTCATTGATTGGTCTGTAAATAATGACTTGGATTTTTCAGAAAAGTTGTTGGTTGCTGAACTGGATTACAGATCCAATGGAAATATAGAAAAAACTAAAGAATGGTTTGAAAATTTTGAACAGCCAAAACTTTATAAATATGGTGTTCATGGCCAATGGAAGAACCTAAGTCCATTCGCAGATAGAATTCGTCTAAACAGACTACGAGCAGCCCTGGGACAAGATGTTGATCCTGTTAAGGTGGTACCAAATGAAAGCGAAAAAAAGTATACAGGAAACGTCTTATTTGAACGTGCTTTAGTGAGGTTTTCAAGTATTTGGGGACGGGGTTGGGCTGGAGAGAAGCTGCTACCAAGTTTTATTGTTCAGGAGATAAAGCCATCATTTGAATTGTTACGAAAGCTTTATGATCAAACAAGGGATTGGATTGGGTGGTATGAGTTCGAATCAGCCGCTGTCGATTACTTTAACTTCGCAATAAGGGCTGTTGCTCAGCATGGACATGATTGTATTTTGGCTTTAGCCGATGCGTTTAGAAAAGATTGGGATAAACGGCATTGGCCGACTGGCTGGCGCAGAGAGATTGCTTTCACTTTGTATAAGGAAGGATATAGTAGGGATGGTTTAGTTGACGTACTGGATCAAATCGAAAAAGAGATCCCCGATTTTGACGACATTCACTCTAAAATGTCTGAGTACTATGAACTTTCTATAATGTGGTCAAAGATTGGTAAACCAGATCGAGCGGCTAGCCTGATACCAAAAATCTTCAAGGGTTCTTTTGGAATATATCATAGGAAAGACAGGCAATTTTCCCATTGGGTATCGTGGTTAGGTAAGTTTATCAGTCAATATCCTGATTTAGCCTACGGTGAAATATGTCGATTTTCTTTGGCATTAGTAGATTTGAAACAGTCGGGAAATGGCCGTGGTACGCAGGAAGCAGGACTTGATCTCATCACTATGACCACACGTTGGAATCCGGGATATGGTTTAAAGCTCTTGAGGTGGTTATTCGATCATAAAGGGCTTGATTATGCTCCGGGCCTAACAGGGTTGCTGTCTGGAATGCTTGATGGCTCTAGTCCGCCATTGAAAGAAATATCGGTGATGACGAGAAAGCTGCTGATCCCTTTCGAAGAGTACAATCCTTCTGATCTGCCTAAAAAATTAGTGTCTCGGACCTGTCAATCCTCTGATGATAGGGTGACGGATGAGATAGAAAAGCTTATTGTATCCATCAATACACATTTATTACCTTCAAATCGTTACTCGTGGTTAGAAAGGGTAGCGCTTGGCGTCAGGGAAGCGGGGTTGGACAATAGTTTTTATGCATCAATGGCGATTTCTACCCCCCAAGAAAAGCATGTTACTCATGAACCCTCTCTGACATTAAATACCGGGGAAAAACTTACATATGAAGAGGCTCAGCTGAAAGTAAATTCTTCTGAAAGCCTTTTTCAGCTTCTTCGATCTGTGGAATCCGTCGATTATTTCCGTTGGATGAACTTAATTCAACCTTTTTTAAAAGGTATGAGTGTCCATCAATTAGAGGAAGTCTATAAGCTATTAAAGCCACTTAAGCCTGATAATGATGTTGTTTCTTTTATTGCTGGCGCATTGTCTTCACATGGTGAAGTGGATAAAGCGAATAGCTTATTAGAAGGTTTATTCGAGAGCTCAGATGCAAAAGGTTGGGATTTGCACTGGGATGGGGGGGCTAGGCAGTCGATATTTAGAGCCCTTGTTGAAATTGATGCTAAACAGTGGCGACCTAAAGCGCTCGCTTGTTTAGTTGATGATTATATTGGTGAATCTAGGTATCCAAGCAGTTTAATTTGGAACTTACCAGAAATTGTCGATATCCTCTTTGAGGATAAAGATGTCCTGCCCATTTGGAAGGAGATCAAAGAACATGCATACCTGCTAGACGCTTTTGAACAAGGTGCTGAGAAACCACCAGCACTGTTAGATGACATTGGCGAGAACAAGGATGCTAGTTTACTCATTGAGTTTGCATTCGAAATGCTTGATGTCGCTATTCCTGAATTAGGGGTTATGGCTCATCAGGCAATCGTTGATTTGGCTGAAATTAAAGCAAATTGGCCAGAAATTTTTAGGCAAGTAGCTCATAGAATAGACAAAATTGGGTTGACGCAGGTAAAAGTATTGTCTTTGTTAAGTAGCTTGGCAAAGGGTTTCAAAGGGTTTGTTATTCAATTTAAGCTGGAAATATCTTCACTCTGTGCCTCGGAAGACTTTAGTGTGAGGATGATTGCCTTGGATTTGTCTAGTAGGCTCGAAATCGAAGGTCGGCTACCTCCACGTGAACGCTCAAAGTTACCTTTGATATACGAATTGGAGTTACCAGAAATAAGTAATAAGAAGGAAACTATTCCTTTTTCAGCTATCCGTCCTGGGGAAACACTTCCTGATGTTGATGACCCGATTGAGTTGCTTAGGCCTTTGATGACTGAAGTGAAGCTTGTGGCTGACATGTCAAACGTACCGTTTGAGAATTTAGCATACAGAGTTTGTGAGTTTATGAAAACTTTGATTCCAGAAAATGAATGGAATAAGCAGGCTGAGGAAATTTATAGAAACTGGTTGGAAGGCTTTGGACTGAAGCTGACCTATCATCGGCTAAGACCAAAAGTGGCAAAGCTAGCACTCTCTTATGTGGTATGCGAGTTATTAGATGCAGGGCGAATACCCCCTCAAGGAGTTGATCTTTTGCGAGATATTTTCAAACGTAGTGATGAATTGTTATTGGAGCTTGAGCCCGCTATTAGATCTGAGTGTATTGTTGTACCGAAAGCAAAAGATCGAAATATATCTCATAAGCACGATGAGTGGTTGGAAAATATTGAACAAGGTATTACACAATTTGAGGATCGTATAGACACTGGAAAACAAATTATTGGTGAACTTACAACCTGGAGCTGGTTGGATTGGGATTTACCGACGGAGGTTCGTATGTCTACAGTCTGTCATCCTGAATGGGATAACGATGTAGAAGTTACCTCACCTTATGCTTTCTTCCCAAGTATGATGCATTGGTCTGCAATTGATTACCCTGGAATTACTGCTACCAGAGAACCATCACTGGTAATTTATGGTACAGGTTCATACATCGATCATGGAGGCGTTGAGTGGTTAGCACTAAATCCATCTATTGGTTTGTTCCTGGGTTGGTCTGTTTCTGATGAAGGAGTGTTCCGCTGGATCAATGAGAAAGGGGATGTAATGGTTGAAAGCATTTACTGGAAAGATGGTCCTATTTCTCGACAACCACCTAAAATGGATGATATTTGTTCGAATGGATGGCTTGTCATTGCCTCTGACGAGGCAGTTGAAAAAATCAGGGAAGTCATTGGCGAAGCGATAAAAGTAAATGCAGTAATACGCAGTTATGGTCGAAATACATACGACCCTAACACTTCTTCAATCCAACAGAGAATTAACTGGTAGTGCCATCCAACACCAAGAATCTTGTTTTTGAGGCAGTATTCGAAGCTCTCTTTCACAGATGCAGAGCCTCCTTGTGGTCTAATATGAATTCGGAAGACGTACATGTGCTAGTCCTGTCCTATAGCTCAAGAGGTTTTTTTGTGGTGGCACAATAATTTGGCTAACTAATTAGAGTTGCTATAACCCGAAATACTCTCGAAAAAAACGAACGTCTGCAATTAAGGCAAACTAGAGATTCGTTTTAATCGTGAGGCCAGTTTCGAACATCTCCTTTTCGCTCATTGCAGAACTTGAGTTATCTTTTCGCCAACTTCCGCTTTACGTACACAAGGGCTGCACAGGCAGCCCCTTACAGCCTAAACTTCTATAGATTCCGATATTTCCAAAGCGTCGTCCACCTCAATGCCTAAGTAGCGAACAGTGCTCTCTAACTTTTTATGGCCCAGC